>ENA-OSEO01002052-OSEO01002052.1-sediment-metagenome-genome-assembly--contig:-NODE-2052-length-31185-cov-3.529928_pt1 | contig 31185 bp, 26 predicted proteins | sample MGYA00237883_ERZ534232 | MGnify/ENA metagenome assembly ERZ534232 | reverse complement strand
TATACCAAAGGGATCATCAGTGGGCGTCCTGCGCCATTCGTTCGCCAGCTTGCTGCGATTGTGGGACCGATTCCAATACCTGTCGTTATCATGGTGATTCTGGCGATTATCGTTGGAGTGGTGTTGAAGAAGACGCCGTTTGGCCGCCAGTTGTACGCGACTGGTGGCAATCGTGAAGCCGCTCGTTTTTCCGGCATCAACGTGGAACGTGTTTCGATCACCACGTATGTGTTGTGTGGGCTGTTCGCCGCCATCGCAGGGTTGGTACTGAGCGGTTACATCGGCTATGGCGATCGATACCTGGGGCGAGGTTTCGATCTGGATTCGATTGCCGCCGTTGTAGTAGGCGGGACCAGTTTCGCCGGTGGGCGGGGCGGCATCGGTGGTACTATCGCCGGTGTGCTGCTGCTGACGGCCCTGTTCAACATTGTGTTCATGCTCAATTTGCAGGTCCATTATCAGCTCATCATCAAGGGTGTGGTGATCATTGGAGCGGTGATGGTGTACTCGATGCAGTCTCATTTCGAAGGGTGAACTTGAATTATCGTGGAGCGGAGGGAGGTGGTTGCCCGGGTAGTCTTTCTGATCGACTGCGACGTGCTTCTTAAGGCAAGTGATTGGTACAATGTCCATGCTGCTGAATTCTAAGGAGGAAATGACATGGGAGGCAGTTTTATCAAGGGTCTGTTGGAAAAGGTGGAGGATGGGCGACTCAGCCGGCGTGAGTTCATGCGTGCCACTGGTGGTCTGCTTGGTGTGTCCGTAGCGGCTTCGTTGTTGGATACTGTTGGTGGGATAGGAACAACTCCTGCCGCACAGGCTGCGCCCGTCAAGCAGGCAGGTGAGGTGCGCCCTGAAGATTGGGACCGGATGTTGTTCTATGACTGCACACCGTTCAAGAAAGATCCGCCGTGGAAAATCGCCAATCTGTCACAGGGACCGACCAATTCCTGGGCGCTGATGCTCGACGGGCATACCGAATACGCCGTGCAAGAGAAGTACAAGGGCCTGTTCAGTGACTATTTCTACGCTGACGGACAGGGGAATGCGGCCGTTCAGGTATCCGCGATGGAGAGTTTGCTCGCGCAGAAGCCCGACGTGATCATCGCTACGCCGCTCGGTGCTGCGCTGAAAGGTCCCCTGGAGAGAGCCTGGGATATGGGAATCCCCGTCATCCAGATGCAGATGCCCTACCTGACGGACAAGTACTTGAGCTACATCAACGGGGACAACTACATCAACGGCTATACGCTCGGGAAGTGGTTGGCGGAACGTATCGGCGGCACGGGAAAGGTCGTCCTGAGCAGCGGTATCGCCGGAGTGGATACCGCGGAGCAGCGGTTGCAGGGCGCTCGCGATGCGCTCGCTCTGTACCCGGATATCGAAGAGTTGGCTCAAGCTTACCATAACTGGTCGGTGAGCGAGGCGAAGAAAGGCTTCGAGGCATGGGTTGCAGCGTATCCTGAGATCGACGGCATCTGGGCCGACAGTGGATTTGCGGCCATGGCTGCGATGGAGGCGCTTACCGAGGCGGGGCGCGAAATCCCGCCGGTGACAGGCGACATGTTCAATGGGTTCCTGAGAGGGTGCGATCAATACAAGGCCGATTTCTATGCCTATGGTTACACGATGGCCACCGGGTTGCTGATGGTCGACATGGCCGTTGCTGCATTGATGGGGGAGATTGTGCCGCGGTATCAGTATGTGGACCAGCTCGAGTTTGGGACGGATGAGTTGGCCAAACACTACAAACCCGATATGGCGGATGATTTTGTGGTCGATTACCGCTATCCGTGGGCGTGGGTTGAGAAGCAGTTCAACAAATAAGCGGTTGTCCGCCGTGCGGAGAGCCAAGAAAGAGAGGTTGGTGAGATGTCTGAGACACGTTTTCTCGATTCACTGCTGAAGAAAGTTGACCGGGGTCAGTTGAGTCGCCGCGAGTTCATACGGGCGACAGGTGGAATCCTGGGTCTTACGGCTGCATATTCACTGCTGGGTACGACGGGCCTGAAGGGCACGGTTCCGTCTGTCGAGGCGGCGCCCTTGGGCCAGGCCGGTGAGATCCGTCCTGAGGACTGGGAACGGATGTTGTTCTTCGATTGCACCCAGTTCAAGAAAGATCCGCCGTGGACGTTGGCCAATATCTCGCAGGGTCCGACGAACTCCTGGGCGCTCATGCTGGATGGACACACGGACTATGCGCGACAGGATAAGTACAAAGGGCTCTTTTCCGACACGTATCTCTATGCCGATGGGCAGGGAAATGCCGCAGTACAGGTTTCGGCTGTGGAAACGATCCTGGCGCAAAAGCCGGATGTGATGATCTGCACGCCGTTGGGTGCTGCGTTGAAAGGGCCCCTGGAGCGGGTGTGGGATGCCGGTATTCCGGTGATCCAGATGCAGATGCCCTATCTGACCGACAAGTTCCTGTCCTACGTCAATGCAGACAACGCATTCCACGGGCGGGTCACCGCGGAGTGGCTCGTCGAGAAACTGAACGGTAAGGGCAAGATCGTGATGGCCAGTGGTATGGCCGGGGTGGATACCGCTGAGGTTCGCCTGGAGGCGGCGCGCGCCGTGTTCGCCGAATATCCGGATATCGAAATCCTGGCGCACGGTTATCACAACTGGTCGATCTCGGATGGGAAGAAAGGCTTCGAGGCCTGGCTGGCTGCCTACCCGCAAATCGATGGCGTGTGGTCGGACAGCGCGTTCCAGTCCTGGCCGGCGGTGGAGTCGTTTGTCGAAGCGGGACGTGATGTGCCGCCGATGACGACAGAGCCGTTGAACGGGTTCCTGAAGCTGGCGAAGCAATACGACGTCGACTTCTATGCGGTTGGCTACCCTGCCGCATGTGGTCTGATCATGGTCGACATGGCGGTACGCGCGATGATGGGCGAAGTTGTCCCTCGTTACGTGTATGTGGACCAGCTCGAATTCGGTGTGGACGAACTGGACGACTACCTGCGTCCGGATATGTCGGATGACCTCTGGGTGGACTACCGCTATCCGTTCACGTGGGTCGAGAAGCAGTTCCCGAAGGAAGGGTGATGGCACCCGGCTGATACGGCCGTTGCCATCCAGGAAACAACCAGAGACGGCGGATGCCTGCCGGCATCCGCCGTCGCAGGCTGTGTTTGGTAGTGCAAGGAGAAGTTATGGCTGAACTCTCGCTCGAGATGCTTGGCATTACAAAAGCGTTTCCCGGTGTCGTTGCTCTCGATAACGTGTCTTTCACCTGTCATGTGGGTGAAGTTCACGCTCTGGTTGGGGAGAATGGGGCAGGCAAGTCGACGCTGATGAAGATTCTGGCCGGTGTATATCAACCCGACCGGGGGGAGATATTGCTGCGCGGTAGATCCATTCGATTGGAAAACCCGGCGGCCGCACAACGGCTGGGAATTGGCATTATCTATCAAGAATTCAATCTGTTGCCCTGGCTGACGGTGGCCGAGAACATTCTGCTCGGCGATTTGCCCAGGACCCGCTGGGGTCTGGTGAATTGGTCACGCACGTACGAGGAGGCGCAGAGGGCACTGGACAGGTTGGGAGTGTGTCTCGATCTGAAAGCACGGGTGATCGACCTGAGCGTTGCCCAACAGCAGTTGGTCGAAATTGCCAAGGTATTGTCCCTGCACACCGATCTCAGCGTGATCATCATGGACGAGCCTTCGGCTGTCCTTGCCGGACATGAACTGGAGCAATTGTTTGCCGTTATCCGGACATTGAAAGCTCAGGGTGTCACGGTGGTCTATATTTCCCATCGTCTGGATGAGGTGTTCGAGATTGCAGACAGGGTGACGGTCCTGCGCGATGGGCATTCCGTGGGGACAGGGTGTGTCGCTGATATGGACAAGCCCACGCTGATCAGCATGATGGTTGGCCGTTCGCTGGATGAGACCTTTCCCGCCAGAACGGGGGATGTCGGCGAACCGTTCCTGGAGGTTCGCAACCTTTCGTGTACGCAACTCGGGTTGCGGGACATAAGTTTCACATTGCATAGAGGGGAAATACTCGGGCTGGCTGGGCTGGTTGGCGCCGGACGCAGTGAGCTGGCGATGTCGTTGTTTGGCGTCGCACGGATCGATGGCGGCCAGGTGACACTGGATGGCAAGCCGCTTCCGCTGGGCAAACCCAAAGCGACGATCGATATGGGGCTGGCTCTGGTTCCCGAAAAACGCAAGGAACAGGGGCTGGTACTGAGCCAATCGGTGCGTAACAATACGAGTCTGGTGATCCTGGATCGTCTGCGCAGACTGGTGCTGATCGATGACCGTCGCGAGCGGGAACTCGTGGAGCAGCAGGTGCGCGATCTCGACATCAAGACACCGAACCTCGAGCGCGAGGTAGGCTATCTGAGTGGCGGCAACCAACAGAAGGTGGTGCTTGCGAAGTGGCTGTCATCTGCTCCTAAGCTGATCATCATGGATGAACCGACGAGGGGCATCGATGTGGGCGCGAAGGCGGAGATCTACCAGCTGATGCGCGCGTTGGCCGACAAAGGTACCAGTATCATCATGATCTCCTCCGAATTGCCCGAAGTCATTGGGATGAGCGACCGGATCCTGGTGATGAGTCGGGGCCGTTTGGCTGGCGAGCTCGATCGGATGGAAGCCACTGAAGAACGGATATTGACCTTAGCGGTCGGAGAGACATTGGTCGCAGCGTGCGACACTGATGACGGCCAGCCCGTGGGAGGAGAAGTGAATTGACGACGACTTCAGTGACTCCGCAACCGGTTGGGAAGAGCGCGTTCAAGCACTTCCTGGCCGATAACGCGCTGATCTTGGTGTTGTACGGTGCGTTGCTGGTCGCCTTAGCGGCCTTATCGATTTATTCTCCGACTTTTCGCAGCAGTGCCAACCTGTGGACGCTGGCACGGCAAACGGTAATTCCCGGCATCATCGGTATCGCGCAGACGATTATCATCTTGAGTGGCGGGATCGACCTGTCCGTAGCGTCGCTGGTCACGCTGATCAGTCTGCTGTGCGCTGGGCTGATGGATGGCAAGCCGGAGCGGTTGCTGCCGGTCGTGCTGTTGATGCTGCTGATTGGGCTGGTAGTCGGGTTGGCGAACGGCTTGATCGTCACGCGTGGGCGTGTTCCTCCGTTTATTGCCACGCTTGGAATGTCGTTGATTCTACAGGGGGCGGCCTATGCCTACGCGACTGTACCGAAGGGCGGCGTGGCGCCCGGCATGGCCGATGTGCTCTATTACGGTTCGGTTGGGCCGGTGCCCCTGCCGGTCATCTATCTGGTGGTCATTTTTGCGTTGAGCGTGTTGCTCATGTACCGCACACCTTTCGGGAGAGCGGTGTACGCTGTGGGTGGGGATGCTGAGGTGGCGCGTCGTTCCGGTATTCAGGTCGGGCGTATCCGAATCCTGGTGTACTGCCTGGGCAGTTTCCTGGTGGCGCTCGCGGCGTTGATCGCCACGGCACGAATGGGTATCGGCGACCCGCTCGCCGGAAACGGTATGGAGCTGGACTCGATCACGGCTGTCGTCATCGGCGGAACCAGTCTGTTTGGGGGACGCGGCAATCTATTCGGAACCCTCGCCGGTGTGATTATTCTGATGCTCATCAACAACGTCATGGTTATCCTGGGTGTGAGCGTGTTCTACCAGCAGTTGATCAAGGGTGCGGTGGTGTTGCTCGTCGTGGCCATCTACAAGCAGCGTGCTTGAGATGCACGCAGACCGGCGACGATTTACGGGTACCCTGAGGCAGAGTCGATTTCGAAGTGCTAAGCAAACCTGAAGCGATCCAGGGCTGGCAGGTTCGCCGTGAGCAAGGAGGACGCAATGCAATTGGATGACCGGGTATATCTGGTTGGCAGTGGGGGAGCGGGTATCGGCATTTCCCACGCGAGCGATTGTCATATCTATCTGATTGACGGTGGGAGTGAGCTGGCTCTGGTGGATGCCGGAACGGGACTTGGTGTGAATGCGATCCTGGAGAACATCAGGAACCATGGGTTTGCCCTGGAACGCATCCGCTATCTGTTTCTGACGCACTTTCACGCTGACCACGTTGGTGGCGCGGCGCAGTTGCGTGAGGCGATCCCCGGCTTGCAGGTTGTAGCCTCCAAAGTGGGCGCCGAATGGTTGAGAACCGCAGACGAAGCGAAGTGTGGCCTGGACATGGGTAAGAAAGGCGGCTATTACGAGGCCAACTATCGTCTGAAGCCCTGTCCGGTGGACGTAGAGCTGGCCGATGGACAGATCGTGCATGTGGGAGATCTGCGCATCAAGTCTCTGGATGCGCCCGGCCACTCGTCCGGCCACGTGGTGTTCACGATGGAGGACGGCAGTAAGACCTATCTTTTCTGCGGGGATGCGCTGTTCTTTGGGGGCAAGATTCTGTTACAGAGCATTTGGGATTGCGATCTTCAAGCACACTTGAAAAGTATTCGCGATCTGTCAGGGTTAGGAGTGGACGTATTCCTCCCCGGGCATGGTTGTTTTTCGATGAGCGACGGGCAACGGCATATCGAAGAGGCCATCGGGTGGATGGAACGCTGCCTGGTCCCGCCCAGCATATTCTAGATCATCGACCACTATGTTGTCATAATGTCGCTAAAACAAGGAGAGAGTAGGATGGAGTACAAGCAATTGTTCAGCCCGATCACGTTAGGGAAGCTAGAGATCAAAAATCGCCTGGCAATGGCCCCGATGGGGACCGACCTTGCCCACCCGGTGCGGTTGTGGGGAGATGAAGAGATCGCCTATTTTGCCGAGCGCGCAAAGGGTGGCGTGGGTCTGATTATCTCGCCGTTTACAGCGGCAACGAGCGTGCTTTCGGATATCCTCCGCGGACGTCCGTTGATGGCGATCAATGCAGATGAGCAGATCCCCAGCCACAAGCGCATGACCGATGCGGTCCACAAAGCGGGTGGTAAGATATTCGTGCAGTGCGCTATCTTTGGTGGAAAGTTCGGAGAGGCAGCGCCGGTCTCGATGCACAGCCCCAACTTCGCTTCGCGGCCACGCGAACTGACACTGGACGAGATCTGGGCGATCATCGCGGACTTCGGCCAGGCGGCGCGCCGCGCACGCGAGGCCGGTTACGATGGTGTCGAGATTCACGGTTGCCACGGCTATCTGATTGGGCAGTTTATCTCGCCGGCAATGAACAAGCGCACCGACGAATTCGGCGGCTCGTTCGAGGCACGGATGAAGTTCCCTGTCGAGATCTTCCGCGCGATGCGTAAGCAAGCCGGGGACGATCTTCCCCTCGGTTTCAAGATGAGCGCCTGGGAAGACCTGGAGGGCGGCGTCAGGGGCGGTGCGGAATCCATCGCCATCGCCAAGCGCATGGCTGATGAGGGAGTTGCCTATGTGCACGTCGGGACGCTGAACACGACGGTGGAGCGATTGTCTCCGTATCCATCGGTGCCCTGCATGTACGTGCCGCGCAATACATTGGTGCCCCTCGCCGCTGAGATCAAGAATGCTCTGCCGGATGTCCCCGTTATGGCGACTGGCTCGATCATCGTGCCTGAAGAGGCCGAGGAGTTTCTCCAAGAGGGTCAATGCGACATGTTCGCGCTGGGGCGTACGCTGCTGGCGGAACCGCATTGGGTGAACAAGGCGCAGAAGGGCGAGAACTACCGTCCATGTATCCGCTGCAATGTCTGCCACCACCAACTCTGGTTCGCGGAGCCACTGATTTGTACGGTTAACCCGTATCTGCTCAAGGAGGCACAAGAGCCGATTCAGCCGACAAGCCGCAAGAAGAAGGTGATGGTGGTCGGCGGAGGGCCGGGCGGTATCAACGCAGCGCTGGTAGCCTCGGCGCGCGGCCACGATGTGACGCTGTACGAGGCACGACCATACCTGGGTGGGATGCTGTATCCCGGTTCTCGGCCCGACTGTAAGGCGGAGGTCCGTTTGCTACTCGCGCACTACGAACGGGCGCTGCAAGAATCCAAAGTCAACGTCAAGACCGGCGTTGAGGTGAGCCTGGACATGGTGCAGGCGGAGCAACCGGATGCGCTCGTGCTCGCTGTCGGCAGTTGTCCGGCAGTCCCGGATATTCCGGGCATCACTCAGCCGCACGTCGTCACCGCCATTGAGGCGCTGCGCGATCGTGACATCGTGAAAGGTCAGCATGTAGTGGTTATCGGCGGCGGCGATGTGGGATGTGAGACGGCGTGCCATCTGGCAGACGCGGGCAAAGACGTGACAATTGTCGAAATCCTACCCGCATTGATGACCGAACAGTATATCAACAACGTCAAGATGCAAATGTACAGCCTGTTGGACAGAAAGGGCGTCAAATACTTCACGTCCAGCCAAGTGACGCAGATCGACGAGAGGACAGTCGAGGTCAAAGGTCCTGCCGGCTGGTGGACGCTGCCGGCTGAGTCGGTTGTGGTTGCCACGGGCAGCCGCCCGGCCGTCGACATGCGCGAAACGCTGCGCCTGGGTTGCGCGGAGGTCCACATCGTCGGCGATTGCGGCGAGATGGGCCGGATCCGTGAGGCCGTGGTCGAAGGCGACCGGGCCGGACGACTGCTCTAGCAGCGTGGCGCAATTCGAGCGAAACGGGGCACCAGTGGTTCCCGGCGGTCTGCTGTTGTGGCTGCGGGATGCCGGTGCCCTTTTTGGAGCATCCGGTTGTCAGAGGGCCGGGCGACATGGGGCGTCGGCGATGCGGTGGACTACTTCCAGCGGGCACTTTGCGGGTTCAAGTCACAAATCTCGCGTGGGGATTCAATGCTCGTCCGAGGTATCGTGTGCACCCGTCTGAACCGGCGACAGGTCTTGATGGTCCGGCCCCTGAGCGGGCTATTTGCCTTCAGGCGGAGACTTGTGTGTGCCAGCGATGCTTGGCAGAATCATGAAACCGATGTAAAGTGTAGTCACAACCAGGTGAATATGCAAATGTGGAGGACATAAACGATGACATTGCGATTGATGATTCCCGGGCCGGCCGAGGTGAGCGAGGATGTGCTGCGGGTGATGGGTGAACCGGTGCGAGCGCACTATGGAACCGAGTGGACGGCGATCCACAATGAGACACTGGACTTGCTGCGGCAGGTGATGCAGACTTCGAACCGGATGTTTCTGTTGGCGGGTTCCGGTTCGTTGGGCAACGACGCAGCGGTGAGCAGCTTCCTGCGCGATGGGGACAAAGTCATCGCTGGCAGCAACGGGATGTTTGGCAACCGGTTGATCGAAATCATGCGGGGCGCTGGCGCGCAGGTAATCGAAGTCCAAGCGGAACCGGGCACACCGCTCGCTCCCTGCGATTTCTCGGAGACGTTGGCGCAGCATCCGGACGCCGCGCTGGTGGCTGCCGTGCACCTGGAGACGTCGACCGGTGTGTTGAATCCGGTCCGCGCTATCGCGCAGGCGGCACGGACGGCGGGCGTGCCGGTGATGGTGGATGCGGTGTCCTCTCTGGCGGGTACGGAGCTGCCGGTAGACGAATGGGGGATCGATATCTGTACGAGTGCGTCGCAGAAGTGTTTGAGCGCGCCGCCGGGATTGGCGATGGTTGCTGTCTCCGCCCGCGCATGGGAATGGATCGAACGTCCCGGTGGACGAGGCTGGTATCTGAGCTTGCCGTTGTGGGACAAGTACGCCGCAGACTGGGCGGACTCGCACCCGTTCCCAGTGACGATGCCGACCAGCCTGGTGCTGGCTCTCCGCGAAGGGTTGCGTGGCATTTTGGCGGAAGGTCTGGAGAACCGGATCGCGAAGTATCAACGGATGGCGACGCGGCTGCGCACCGGGCTGCGTGCGCTCGGCATGCCGCCAGTGATGGACGATGCGAACTCGGCACCGGTGTTGACTGCTGCGTGGGTTCCGGCAGGGACGACCTCGACGGAAATCGTCGCTTTCCTGATCGACAAATATGCCATCCAGATCACCCGCGGGTTCGGCGAGTTACGCGATCGCGTGGTGCGCATCGGTCACATGGGTTCCGAAGTGACCGAAGAACTCATCGATGCGCTGCTGGCGGGTCTGCGCGACTTTAAGTCGCAGTGCTGACGGGTACTACGTGGCTCTCCGCCGGGGCATGCCGGCGGAGATGCCGCCATCGATGACCAGCGTGTGCCCGGTGACAAAGCTGGACGCGCTGGAGGCAAGATACACGGCCGCGCCGACGAGCTCCTCAGGCTCCGAGACGCGGCCGAGAGCGATACGCTCCGTGACCCAGCGGTAGGCCTGCGGATCGCCGATCCAGTACGTTTCGTTCATCTGCGTGCGCACGGCGGCGGGAGCGATACAGTTTACACGAATGCCATAGGGTCCCCACTCGAGGGCGAGCACCTTCGTCATGTGAATGATGCCGGCCTTGCTGATGCAGTACACAGCGTGTCCCGGCACCCCGACGATGCCTTCCTCGGATGAGACGTTGATGATCGCGCCGCTGCCGCGTGGAATCATCCCGCGGGCGACGCGGCTTGCGCAGAAGAACATCCCCTTCACATTCGTGTCGATGACGCGGTCCCAGTGTGCCTCGGACACGTCGGTCGAGGGCTCCAGGATGGCGATGCCCGCGTTGTTGACGAGGACGTCGATCGGGCCGAGGGCCTGGGTGACGTCGGCGATCATGCCTTCGATCTGCGACACGTCGCAGACGTCGGCGCGGACGGAATGGGCGGGCACGCCAAGTTGACGTAACTCGGATAGCGTCGCATCGAGCGAAACGGCGTCACGCCCGGCGATGGCGACCGCCGCGCCGGCTCGCGCCAAACCCAGTGCGATGGCCCTGCCGATGCCCTTTGCGCCGCCGGTGACGAGCGCGACTTGCCCCGCGAGATTGGTTTCGATAGTCATGGCACACCTCCATGTGTGATGAATGGGTAGTGATTGGCTGATCTTAGCACAGAAATCTGCGGGCGACAAAGGCGAATGAGTCGTGGGGGGGAGGGAGTTTCACCGCGGAGACGCCGAGGCGCGGAGAACAACGAGACGAAAGGCCCGGTCGCCGCTGCGTTTCGGCGGTGGAGACAGAGCATTGGGGGACGAGGATTCTGCCGCAGCGGTGACGCAGGTCGCGCCGCGAGCAGGACTGGAGCCCGGCCCTTACGATGACGCCGAGCTTTCGCAAGGGCCGTTTTGGATATTCCGATGAGTTGTGTTAGAAATCAATTGCGTTCGGTTCGGGGGATGCGGGGGGGCATCCAGTTCTGAAGGGGGCACACAAGTCTGAGGGGAGTAGCCCATGTCATCGATCACCTGGCTGCATTTGTCGGATCTGCACCTGCGCGCGGATAAGATCAAGAAATGGGACCAGGACACTGTCCTGAAGCCGTTGCTGGCGGATGTGCGGGAGCGGATCAAGAAAGACGGACTTGCGCCCGATTTCATCGTGGTCTCGGGAGATATCGCATTCAGCGGCCTGCCAGAGGAGTATGCGCTGGCGTCGGCGTTTTTCGATGATCTGCTTGACGCGACCGGTCTGGGAACGGACCGGTTGTTCGTTGTGCCCGGAAACCACGATGTGAACTTGAAGAAGATCACCTTCCCGCCCGAGGTTCTGGAGAACGCGCTTGTTGATCGCGAGAGTGTGATGCGGATGCTGGAGGATGGGACGGCACGCCGGCAGATTCTGGAGCGGTTGGACGGTTATGCGGCCTGGGTGCGGGAGTATTCGGAGGGTTGGCTGCCGTTTGACGATGACCGTTATCACTATGTGCGCACCCTGACAGTGGGCGGTCTCGAAGTGGCAGTGCTCGGGCTGAATTCGGCGTGGCTCGCCCACGGGGGCGATTCGGACCGTAACAGGCTACTGCTTGGAGAACAACAGGTTCGTGAGGCTGTGCGCCTGGCCGAGACAGCGGACGTGCGGCTGGCAGTGATGCATCATCCTTTCGACTGGCTGCGGGGCTTCGACCAGGAAAAGTGTGTCGGAATTCTGATGAAGAAATGCCACTTTCTGTTGCGGGGACATCTGCACCGCGCCGAGATGTTTCGTTTGACTGCGCCTGGGGCTGAAGCGATGATCATGGTTGCCGGAGCATCCTATGAAAGCAGGGAGGAACGGAATGCCTACAACTGGGTTGATATCGACCTGAATGACCTGAAAGAGAAACAGGGGAAGGTCCTGCTGCGGGGGTACAGTGACGAAGATGGTGGTCACTGGGCAAAGGATGTATTTAGGTTCGCGGCTGCGCCGGACGGGCAATATGACTTCGCTCTTCCCTCCGGGGTTCTGAAGGGAACGGGGACTGGCAAGAAGCCACGGGCAGACTCGGCCCATGTTGCAGTTTTGCGGGAAGCTCACCAGAGCTATCTGCGGTATGTGGCGGACCGCTACCGTTATTTGGATTTCAGGGGAATGGGGGTATCTGACCGGGTACCGTTGAGGTTATCCCTGGTCGATATGTATGTGCCCCTCAAGGCACGCGTGGAGCTGCCTGAAGGCGAGACCTGGGACCGACGCCTGCGCTTGGCCGGGAAACTGGTCAGTGAAGAGGAGGCGGAATCTATAGGGCGGCACTTGAGCAAACCGGTACCGCTCCTGGATATGCTCCAGAAACACGATGGGCTGGTCATCCTTGGTGATCCCGGGGCCGGCAAGACAACGTTTCTCAAGTATCTGACTCTGCGGCTGGCCATGGGACAAGGAGCAGATGTTGGCCTTGGTATCCATCTGCCTGTTATGGTACCCTTATCGGCCTACGCGAATGTTCTGGCTGAAGAAGATGTACCTCTCGACCGTTTCGTGGCTCGTTATTACGAAGATCTTGGTCTCAATTTGCCGGTCGGAAAAATGCTGGGCGACGCGCTAATGCAAGGACATGCTTTGTTCTTGCTGGATGGGTTGGATGAGGTCAAAGATCCGGCACGACGCCGCACTACAGTGGAACGTGTGGTGGATTTCTTTACGTTCGCCCGGCAGAAGGGCAACAAGTTCGTGCTGACCAGCCGGATAGTGGGCTACCGGGAGGTGCGCCCGGTGGCCGAAGGGCTTGGCGAGTGCACGCTTCTGGATTTCGACGGTGATGACATCGTCGAATTTGTGGCGAAATGGACTGTTGCTCTGGAGAAGGCGGCTAGCGGGGATACCGCATTTGCTGCTGAGACGGCACGACGAGAAAAGACCGAATTGCTGGCTACTGTGGACCGCAATCCGGGTGTAAAACACCTGGCCTCCAATCCGCTGCTGCTGACCATCCTGGCGTTGATGAAACGGCAGGGAGTCACGCTGCCTGAACGCCGGGTAGAACTGTACCAGAAATATGTGGAGACGTTGCTGAGGAACTGGAATCTGGCGCGGGGCCTGGGGAGACCGCCGACTCGGGACCTGGATGTCCTGGAAACGACGCGGATACTGGCTCCGCTGGCTCTGTGGATGCACGAGACCAGCCCCGGTGTGGGTCTGGTCAAACGCGAGGAGCTACGGCGCAAACTGGAGGAAATCTGCGCCAGCGGCGCGGAAGACCAGGCGAAGTCTGCCGGCAGATTCCTCAATGATGTACGAGACCACGCCAGTCTGCTGCTGGAACGGGGAGCCGGAACGTACGGGTTCATTCATCTGACATTTCAGGAATACCTGGCGGCAGTTGCCACGGCTATGAAAGGGCAACAGGACGTCGGCCCGGTAGTAGAGACGCTGGGGGAGCACATTGGCGATGACAACTGGCACGAGGTGATGTTGTTGACGATCGGCTACATCGGCATTGCTCAGCAGCGCTCCGAAGCGGCAGCAGCGATTCTGGCCCGACTGATCGATGCGGCGCCGGGCAAGCCGGGCGAGGCTGTGGTATGGGCCGGAGAGGCGGTCGCCGACGTCTGGCCGGGTGGCGTGACAGTGGACTGCCGCGACCAGGTCGTCGATGCCCTGCTGGAGACGATCTGCTGCGACCAGGGGGTGCCGCCCACAGAGCGGGCGGCGGCAGGGCGGGTCTTGGGCAAGTTGGGCGACCCGCGGCCGGAGGTCACGGGCATTCTGCGGACGGACAGCGGGCTGTGCCTGCCGGACCTGGCGTTGTGCTACGTGCCGGAGGGACCGTTCTGGATGGGGGAGGGCGATAACTTCCATCTGAATGAACGCGCAGATCGTCCGTATTGGATTGGGAAATACCCGATAACAAACGCGCAGTTCCGTCCTTTCGTGGAAGACCCTGCAGGCTATCGGAACGATGAGTGGTGGACCGACGACGGGCTGACTTGGCGCAAACGGGAGGAAAGGACGGGACCGCGTGATCTGGGTGAGCGGTTCAGTTTGCCGAACCACCCGGTGGTGTACGTCACCTGGTACGAGGCGCTGGCGTACACGCACTGGCTGTCGGCGCGGCTCAGTGCCTGGGCGGGCTATTCCGTCGAGGCCCGGCTGCCGTCCGAGGCGGAGTGGGAAAAGGCGGCGCGGGGTGGTGTGCGCGTTCCGGAGAAAGCGGTTGTGATTCGATTGGGGGAAGATGGGGCCGATGCGCTGCGGCAGTGGGCGGATCATCCACCTGGGTTGCGGAAGAATCCCGCTGAGAAGCGGCTTTACCCTTGGGAAGGCGAGGTTGCTCCGAATCTGGCGAACTTCGGCAGTGCCCGGGTCGGGAGCACCAGTACGCCGGGCTGCTTCCCGGGAGGCATGAGTCCGTATGGCTGTGAGGACATGAGCGGTAACGTGTGGGAGTGGACGCGAAGTGCTTATGCGGACTATCCGTACGAGCCTGGGGATGAGCGAGAAGTGCTGTTGGGTGGTCCCCTCCGGGTGCTGCGCGGCGGTTCGTTCAGCAACTATGCTCGCTACGCGCGCTGCGCGGCCCGCGACAGGGGCTACCCGCGCGACTTCTTCAGCGACCCCGGCGTGCGGGATGTTGTGGTGGTCCCCTATGACTCCGGACTCTGAACCCTCTGGACTCTGTGACTCTGAAGCTCTGAAAGGTGAGGGGTGGGGGTTGGGGAGGGGACGAGTCCCCTCCCCAACCGGCGTGCGCCACTATGGCGGGAAAGGATGTGTGATGAAGCGGGATGAAATGGTGATCTTCACGCGGACCTTCGATTTTCTGAGCTGGTTGTTGCCTGCGACCAACCATTTCCCACGCACGCACCGGCACACGTTCAGCCGAAGGCTGCTCGATGCGGCCTTCGATCTGCGGGAATGTCTGGAACAGGCTAACCACCGCCAGGGTGCGGAGCGTTTAGAGCGGCTGGAACGTGCCGATGAAGCATTGGGCAGAGTGCGGGTCTACCTGCGTCTGGCGCAGCGCTGGGAATGGCTCTCTTCTGGCCAATACCGCCACGTTGCAGAGATGGTCACTGAGATCGGGCGTCTTCTGGGCGGATGGAAACGAGCGACGAATGCATGAGGCAACTCGCGGCCCGACGAGGCCGTTGTTGCGGGGGCTGGCTCACAATCACCTCCGGGTGCTGCGCGGCGGTTCGTTCAACAACAATGAACACAACGCGCGCTGCGCGTACCGCAACAGGAACAACCCGAACAACTACTTCAACAACAACGGCGTGCGGGTTGTTGTGGTGGTCCACGCTTTTCCGGCTGCCGGAATGGTCCGGTGGGAATCTTTCTCCTTCCGGAACGAGGCATGAAAAATGGCGGAGCCGGTCCCTGGCCGAGCCCTGCGCAAAATGGCGTGGGCCGGGCGAATAGCAGCCGCCCTGCCCCCTGGGTGTACCCTGGGGCGGGGCATCTTTTTCTTTTCGCGGAGACAAGGTGTACGAACGAATCTGCAGTTGGGACAATCTGCTGCTGGCCTATCGCCGGGCCAGCAGCAGAAAGCGAGGAAGACACGCGGCAGCGGCGTTTGAATATCAGCTTGAAGACAACCTGGTTGTGCTGCAGCGAGAACTGACCGACAGGACCTATCGCCCGGGACCATACCACTCCTTTTTCATTCGTGAGCCCAAACGCCGGCTGATTAGCGCAGCGCCGTTCCGTGACCGGGTGGTCCATCATGCGCTGTGCAATGTCATCGAGCCCATCTTCGAACGCTCTTTCATTTTCGACTCGTACGCCAATCGCGTGGGCAAGGGGACGCACCGGGCGCTGGACAGGGCGCAGGCTTTCGCACGGCGCTACCGGTATGTCCTGCAGTGCGATGTGCAGCAGTTCTTTCCGGCCATCGACCATTGCATCCTTCGGGAGACGCTGGCGAGGAAGCTGAGCGATCCGGAAGTGATGTGGTTGGTGGATCAGATTCTGGACAGTGGTGCAGGAGTCCTATCGGGAGAATACGTCATGCGCTACTTTCCGGGTGACGTGTTGTGGGATCAGTTGCGGCCGAGGGGATTGCCCATCGGCAATCTGACCAGCCAGTTCTGGGCCAATTGTTATCTGAATCCCTTCGACCACTTCGTGAAGCGTGAATTGCGGTGCGCGGGCTATCTGCGGTATGTGGATGATTTCCTGTTGTTCACCAATGACCGGGCGGCTATATCGAAATGGCGAGACGAGATTGTTGGACGGTTAGCGCGTTTGCGGCTGTCGATGCATCCGGCGGCTCATCCCCGCCCGGTGGCGGAGGGTATTCCGTTCCTCGGGTTTGTGGTTTATCCGGACCGACGACGCCTGAAGCGTCGCAAGGTGCTCGCCTATTGGCGGCGTTTCCGTACTCTCCTGAACAGATACCGCTTGGGCGAAATCGCTCTTGAGGCGGTGACCGCTTCTGCTCGGGGATGGGCCAATCACGCCCGCTATGGGAACACGGTCGGACTTCGCAAGGCATTGTTGGGCAATCCTGTGTGACGGTCCAATAGCAGGCCAACAAAAAAACCGGCAGAGGGTAACACCCCCTGCCGGTCAGTTTACGTCGGATAGGCTTAGAGCGGGCGAACGTTCGCTGCCTGCAAGCCCTTGGGCCCTTGCTCGATCGAGAACTCGACGGTCTGGCCTTCTTCCAGATTGCGGAAGCCCTCGCTGGCAATAGCACTGTAGTGGACGAATACGTCCTCACCACCCTCACGGGAAATGAAGCCGAAGCCCTTGCTTGAATTGAACCACTTGACGGTACCGGTTACTCTGTCACTCATTACGGATTTACCTCCTTCCTTGTGTTATTTGCACGGCCTACTTAATAATAGTCTGAAAGTGAAAGCAAATCCGTTACGAGCTATTCGATGTTGCTCACCTGCTTCAGACTGATAAAAAAAAGCCACTTCCGGCGAACAGCTTGCCCCTGAGTGGCGAAACGTTTACCAGTCTTTCCGAACCCATTGCTCACTTCACTACTATGGATGATAGTATAACATACTTCCGAGATTTTGTCAAATGGGACTGGTCCGCTAAAATACCAATGCCGATCTTGCACACCTGTATACTCCGTCAGGTTCATACGGGTGACCTTTTCTTGTTGACGCAGCCAGACCTCACACCCACGACTGGGCCTACCGTCGTTGGCGCGGGACTGCTGCCCCTGGGCAGAACGCGCACTGGCAGGACTGGAGCAGATTGGCATAGTCTGGGACAACGGGCGTACTCTCCAGCGCATTGGTCGCGTCAAGGGGGATACAATTGTCGCCAAAATTCCCGGATGTCCTTCGCCCAAGCAGCGCTTTACAAATTTGCCGGTTTACGGTATAATGGGTTGTGAGGCAGTGTCTGTTCAGGCGGAGACTGGTCTCGCTGTTTTTATTATTTGGATGTGGTGTTTGGGCCTGGTACAAACCGGGACTGGCGGTTGGCGCTTTACAGGCGCTTTTTTTCGTGTCTCAGTCCGACGAGAGGGGTAGTATGGCAGAGGACAAACCAATTTTTCTGACGGCGGAAGGCAGGGCAAAACTGGAAGAGGAGCTGTGGGAATTGGTCGAGGTTCGGCGCCCTGAGATAGCCGACAAAATCCATCAGGCAAAGATGGATGGCGATGTCTCCGAGAATGCGGGTTACGAGGCGGCCAAGCATGAACAGGCCTTTGTTGAGGGTCGAATCCTGACGCTTGAGAACATGCTGAAGAAGGCCGTTCTGATCCGACAGGAAGGGCCAACCGATCGGGTTCGTCTGGGCGCCCGCGTTACCATTGTCGAGGATGGCGGTGTTGATGAAGAGATCTACCAGATTGTCGGTTCGGCCGAGGTTGACGCGTCCAATGGATACATCTCAAATGAGTCGCCTCTGGGCCGGTCGCTGATGGGCCGTGCAGTGGGCGATTCGGTCTCGGTAGAGGCGCCGGGCGGAAGCCTGCGGTTCAAGATCGTTTCCATCGACTGATTCAGATACTAAGGAGAAACAAGTGCCGGATACATTAAGCGATCAGGAACAGCAGCGTCTGGCGAAATTGGAGAAATTACGTGAGGCAGGAATTGATCCGTTCCCTGCACGTGTCAGGCGGAGCCATTCGACGGACCAGGCTGTACGGTTGTTGGAAGAGGCTGAGAGTCGTGAGGAACACGAGACCGCTCCCGTGGAATTGGCTGGCCGGCTGATGAGTATTCGGGATATGGGGAAGTCCACCTTTGCCCATATCCAGGATAGCGCGGGTCGGATTCAGGTGTATTTCAAGAACAACGTCATCGGCGAGGAACCGTACGAGGTGTTCAAACGTTTGCTCGATATCGGCGATCTGATCGGTGTGACGGGGCCGTTGTTTCGCACCCGGACCGGCGAACCGACCGTCAAGGTGGAGTCGTTTGCGCTGCTGTCGAAGGCTCTTCATCCGCTGCCGGAGAAGCGCCACTGGCTGGCGGATGTGGAGACGCGCTATCGCCAGCGCTACCTGGACCTGATCGGTAATGAGGACGTTCGTGATACGTTCGTCAAACGGGCTGAGATCATCCGCGCGCTGCGCCGTTTCCTGGATGAGCGAGGGTTCCTGGAAGTCGAGACGCCGGCGTTGCAGCCGATCTATGGTGGGGCAGCGGCGCGTCCGTTCACGACCCACCACAACCAATTGCATCAAGATTTGTATCTGCGGATTGCCACAGAGCTTTATTTGAAGCGTTTGATTGTGGGTGGCTATGACAAAGTCTACGAGATTGGGAAAAATTTCCGTAATGAAGGAGTCGACCAGTCGCACAATCCGGAGTTTACGGCCATCGAGTTCTACTGGGCATACGCGGATTACAACGACGTGATGGATTTGACGGAGCAGATGGTCTGTTTCATCGCTCAGGATGTATTGGGTACGTTGCACATCGAATTCCGTGGGTACGAGATTGACCTGACACCGCCCTGGCCACGGCTGGATTTGCGGCAGGCGATTATGACTGAGACCGGCATCGATTTCCGTGTGCATCCGGATGCGGCGAGCCTGCGCGCGGCGATCGCAGCGATCGGGGGGAGGCCCGATCCCAAATCGACGTGGGGCAAACTGGTCGATGGTCTGCTGGGCACCTACGTGGAGCCCAAACTGATCCAACCCACATTTCTGATTGACTATCCGATCGAAGTATCGCCGTTGGCGAAGAAGAAGCCAGGCCATCCCGACACGGTCGAGCGCTTCGAGGGGTTCATCGCCGGCATGGAGATCTGTAACGCCTTCACCGAACTGAACGACCCACTGGATCAACGCGAACGGTTCCAGGCACAGGCGCGCGATTTTTCTGCGGGTGATACGGAGGCACACCAGATGGATGAAGACTATATCCGTGCGCTGACGTATGGGATGCCGCCGACCGGTGGTTTTGGGATGGGTATCGATCGACTGGTGATGTTGTTGACGGGACAACCTTCGATTCGGGATGTCATACTGTTTCCGCACCTGCGGGCGAGGGACTGAGTCTTGAGCGAGCCTTTGCATGTGGCGCTGATCTGGCACATGCACCAACCTCTGTACAAAGACCCGCTGACGCAACAATATGCTGCGCCTTGGGTCCGTCTCCATGCAGCGCGGGATTACCTGCGGATGGCGGAGATCCTTGCCCGCTATCCCGATGTACATGCCACGTTCAATTTCGTGCCGGTACTCGTGGAGCAGTTATTGGACTACGCGTCCAGCCAGGCGGTGGACCGGCACCTGGCGCTAAGCCGGCTGGTGTGCTGGGATGCGGAACAGAAGGGGCAGGCGCTCGCTGCCTTCTTCGATGTGGATCCCGAGCATGTGTTAGGGCGTAACGCGCACTATATGCAGTTGGCGCAACTGCGGGACGATGTCGAAGGCGAGGCAATGCTCCTGTCCAATGCCTATTACCGCGACCTGGTTGCTTCGTTCAATCTGGCCTGGCTGCCAGCACGGTGGGCGGAGCAAGCTGCGGAGTTGCGCGAGCTGCGGGCGAAGGGCAGGCGCTTCTCGCCCGCAGAGATCGAAACGATTTTAGACGTGCAGACGGAGACCCTCCGGCGGGTGATGCCGGCGTACGTTCGGATGCGCCAGGCCGGGCAGGTTGAGATCACGACATCGCCGTATTACCATCCCGTCCTGCCCTTGCTCTACGATATCTCCAGCGCACGGGATATCAGGTCAGATGTGGTATTGCCGCAGCGTGCAATTGCCTATCCTGAGGACGCGCGTGCGCAGCTGGAACTGGCTGTCGAATTCCACCGCGACTGGAGCGGAGTAAGCCCCTCCGGGCTCTGGCCTCCTGAAGGGGGTGTGTGCGCGGCTATGCTGGCCGACGTGGCCGGATGTGGTTTTTCGTGGCTGGCAACTGACGAGAATGTGCTGGCGAGGAGCCTTGGGACAGATGTCCAACGCGATGCTGCCGGACATGTGATCAACCCGGAACTGCTCTATCGCCCTTATCGGATGGAGGTAGACGGGCGGTCGCTGGCCCTGCTGTTTCGTGACAGATTTCTCTCGGATCAGATTGGGTTCACTTATGGACATTGGCAGGCTGACCGCGCGGTAGATGACCTGATCGGGCGGCTGCACGTGATTCGCGACCGCCTCGGGAGGGACGCAGGGCGGCACCTGGTCGTGATTGCGCTGGATGGCGAGAATTGCTGGGATGCTTACGAGGAGAACGGTGATGCTTTCCTTGAACGTCTCTACCGTGCATTGAGTGAGGACCCCACACTACGCGCGGTGTCAGTCGGAGAGCATCTGCAGCAGAGTCCGGCGGATGTGCCGCTGCAGCATCTGGCGTCCGGATCCTGGATCCCGTCCGGGTTCGAGACCTGGGTCGGCGAACCGGAACAGAACGCAGCCTGGGATCTGTTGGCACGTACGCGAGAACACGCGCTCCGCTGGTTAGACCAGGCGAACGGAAGCGATCTGGCAGATTCCGCTGAACGAATCTGGCGGCATTTATATGCGTCCGAGGGCAGCGATTGGTTTTGGTGGTGTTTCCTGCCCAATCAGGTGAATGGCCGGAATCCGTATCATGATCTGTTTCTGCGACACATCGCGGCAGTGTACCAGATCACCGGCTGCGCGGGATACCATGAGATCGTCGCCCAGGCTGTGACTGAGAGCATGGGTTGAAGACTGGAGGTGACACTTGGGTTCGGAGTATCCTTTCGACGAAGGTTCAGACAGTTACGAAAACCAACAGCGCAGGACGAGCGGACAGTATTATCGACGAGCCAGTGGGATCGGTGACACCGTTGCTGAACAACGCGTCTATCCGCCTGATGCACAGCGTGCTCCACGCAGACGCCCGGAACCTGCTCCGCGCCGCGATGAGGGGGTCTTGGCTCCTCTGGCGCGGGGTGTTGCGCGGATTTTTTCCGTGCTCTTCTTAGCTGCCGGGGTTGGACTCTGGATGGTGTATTTCGGGGCCATGTATATCCTTGGCCTGCTGGGCGAGCCTGGTATGCTGGCGGAAGACATCACCAATGACCTGTTGTTCGGGCTGTTGAGTGCGTTGATCGCGCTCGTGTTGTTGTTGTGGTCTCGTTCAGACCGGGTGGATTGACGTACAAGCTAGCTATTGCACATCGTGAGCTTTCTCTAATACACACATTTCGCAGGTGAGACATGGAACGCATCTTCCCATTTACGGCTATTGTCGGCCAAAAACAGATGACGATGGCCTTGATACTCAACGCCATAAGCCCGGAGATCGGCGGTGTTCTGATTCGGGGTGAAAGGGGCACGGCCAAATCGACCGCGGCACGCGCCCTGGCTGCGCTGCTGCCCAGTATCGAGGTGGTGGCTGATTGCCCTTTTAACTGCAATCCTCACGACGGACGAACTCTGTGCGATCATTGCCGTGCGCGGGTGGCGTGCGGTGAAATGCTTCCTTCCGAGCTGAGAAGGACTCCTTTTGTTGACCTTCCGGTGAGCGCCACCGAGGACCGTGTCGTCGGTACACTGGATATCGAGCGCGCCATCAAGGAAGGCGAGCGCAGGTTTGAACCGGGGGTGCTGGCGGCGGCGAATCGCGGGTTGCTGTACGTCGATGAGGTCAACCTGCTGGACGATCACGTCGTTGACCTGCTGCTGGACTCCGCAGCTATGGGAGTCAATGTAGTGGAGCGGGAGGGAATCTCTTTCTCCCATCCGGCCCGCTTCATCCTCGTCGGGACGATGAACCCTGAAGAAGGAGATCTACGTCCACAACTCTTGGACCGCTTTGCGTTGTGCGTCGAGATCAAGGGGATTACGGATACCACTGCACGAGTGGATATCCTGACACGTTCCGTCGAATTCGAGCGTGATCCGGTGGGATTCTGGCACGACTGGGCGGAATCGGAACAGGCTCTGTCGCGGCGCATCCAGCGGGCGCGCGAGATTTTGCCGCAGGTACATTACAGCCACGCTCACCTGTTCGACATCGCCGCGCTGACCACGCGTTTCGGCGTCGATGGACACCGTGCAGACATCGTCATTCTCAAGACGGCTCTTGCTCATGCGGCCTGGGAAGGCCGTATGGAGATTGGTAACGACGATATCCTGGCAGCAGCGGAGCTGGCCTTACCTCACCGGCTCAAGCGGCAACCGTTCGATGATACGAAGTTGGATTCGGATGATCTCCGCGAGAAACTATCCGATTCCCAACGACAGCAAGCGGAGAAGGCTGCTGATCCGGATGAGTCCGGTCAACCAGCGGATGGCGAAGAAAAAAAAAAGCTCTGGAGCAGGTGACGGAACACGGTTCATGTGAGGGTGAACCCGTCGCACTCTATGAAGGTAGCCAGCAGCATAGCATCTCGATGGCAGCGGGAGAGGAAGGTACGGTGCCAGTTGCAGCGGTCGACATGGGCGAGGTGTTTCGTCCTAAGACGTTGCAGTCACGCAAGGACCAACGCAACCGGCGGTTGGCAGGGCGGCGCAGCCTGACGAGAAGTTCACGCAAACGAGGCCGCTACATTCAGAGCCGGCTGTCTCCCGGTGACTACGCGGACATCGCGTTCGATGCCACGTTCCGGCAGGCGGCGCCGCATCAGGTTCAACGCATACACGACGATGTCTCGTTTGCCGTCACGGCGGACGACCTGCATCGCAAAGTACGGGTGCGGCGTGCCGCTAATCTGGTTCTGTTTGTCGTGGACGCCAGTTGGTCGATGGCGGCAGCTGCCCGTATGGAGGCAACCAAAGGCGCCGTGATGTCGTTGCTGGTTGATGCATACCAGCGCCGCGACCGAGTCGGCGTGGTGGTGTTCCAGAAAGAAAGAGCGTGGGAAGCGCTGCCGTTCACGTCCAGCGTGGAACTGGCGCGGCGGGTCCTGCGCAAGATCCCCGTTGGTGGAAAGACTCCGCTTCCGGCAGGCCTGTTCCTGGCCTATAAGATGATCAAGCGCGAGCTCAATCTGAATCCGGAACTGATGCCATTGATGATTCTCCTGACCGACGGAGCAGCCAACGTGTCGTTGGCGGGACGTCCGGTGATGGAAGAGTCCTATGCGCTGGCCGAGTTGATTCGGGACAAAGGCGTTCGTTCCGTGGTGGTGAACATGGAGCACGTGACCTTCGACCGCGGGTTGGCGAACGAGCTCGCCCTCAGGTTGGACGGGGTGTGCTACAACCTGCGCGACCTGAAGGCGCAGACCCTCTACAAGACGGTACAGCACGAATTGGCCCTGCAGAATGTGCCGGGTGGCGGTAGGAGAGGTTAAACGATGCAAAAATTCTTGGAGGAGACCCGTTTGTCTCGCTGGCAGGCCGACGTCGTCCTCTTGTTCGTGACACTCATCTGGGGGTGGAGCTTCTACGCGGTGAAAACCGTCGTCGATGTGTACCCGGTATTCTCGTTTCTCTCCATCCGCTTTGCTCTGGCGTTGCTGGTGCTGTTGCCCTTCGTGTGGAGACGCATCAGCCGGTTACCCTGGACGCAGATTCGCCCCGGATTGCTGAGCGGCATCTTTCTGTTTGGAGGCTATTCTTTGCAGACCGTCGGTCTGCGCTACACGTCGATCTCCAATTCCGGGCTTATTACCGGATTGTATGTGGTATTGGTGCCCATCTTTGCGATGTGGGTCATGCGCCAGCCACCCCAACTGAACGCACTGGTCGGCCTGGGCTTTGCGACGGGAGGACTGGTGTTGTTGACGGTCGGCCCGAGCATGTCCATCGGGCTGGGCGACACGCTGACGCTGCTCGGCGCCGTGGCGTATGCCGCCCATGTCACCTCGGTTAGCAAGTTCGGCGGTAAGGTCGAAGTGCTGCCGTACAGCTTCATTCAGATTGCGGTCGTGATGACCGGCTCGGTGATGATGGCGTTTGTTTGGGAAGGTGGGCTCGCGCTGGCACAACTGACCGCCGACGTATTCCACGCTACACTCTTGATGGCGGTGCTGGTCACGGCATTAGTGTTGGTTCTGCAGGCAGTGTCGCAGAAGTTTACCTCACCCACGCATGTTGCGGTTGTTTATACCATGGAACCGGTTTTTGCGGCAATGTTTGGATACCTGCTCGCCGGCGACCGGTTGTCACCGGGAGCGCTGCTGGGTGGAGGACTGATTTTCGCTGGTATGCTTCTGGCAGAGGTCGGAGGCCCCCTGTTCAAAAAGCCAGTGCGCAAGTCTGTGCTGGATGCGGGAGGATGAGGCAGCGGAATGAAATGGCTCGATAACATTCGCGAACGGGCGAAGATTTCGACACTGGGGACGAGCGACATCCCGTGGTGGGTCGGGCTGCTCTTGTTCGTCGGGTTGCTCTATCTCGCTTCGGTGTTGCCATCGGAGCTGAAGCCGCTGGCGGTGTTGGGGACCGTGCCCTATTCCGGCGAACGAAACGTACCTGCTGACACGATGCTGGTGGTGAAGTTTGGTGTGAACGGGTTCAGAGACACGTTTGGTGACCTGGAACCTGTGGTGGACGTGCGTTACGATGATGCAGCGGGTCGAACGACGATCTCGACTACGCTGAGCTACACTACGGACGAGCTGCGGGCGGTCCCGTCACAACCACTCCCGTTGGGCAAACGGGTGCAGGTCGGCGTACGCACGCAGTTCGATCGTGATTTGCTCTGGCACTTCACGGTTACGACAGACCCAGCAGCGACGTTGGCGACTCCCTTACCCCCACTGGAATAGGGCCTTCATTTCTCACTTTGCGCTCAGGTGCAGAGCCAATGCCTCCAGCCCAAGCACGTAACTGTGCCAACCGAATCCCGCGATCTGGCCGAGACAGACGGGAGCTATCACGGACGTATGCCGGAAAGACTCGCGTGCGTGAACATTGGAGAGATGGACCTCCACGGCGGGCAGTTTGATGGCAGCGATCGCATCGCGAATGGCATAGCTGTAATGCGTGTAGGCGCCGGGGTTGATGACCAACCCGTGTGCCCAGGACGCGGCGTCCTGGATGGCATCGATGATCGCGCCTTCGTGGTTAGACTGCGTGAGGTGCAGTTCGATCTCGTGTGCGGCGGCATAATCTTGCAATCTACCGTTGATTTGCTGGAGAGTGAGCTGACCGTAGATGCCTGGCTCTCGCACGCCGAGCATATTCAGATTTGGCCCGTGGATGAGTAGTATTTGATGGGGCATTCGTTTCCTCCGTCCTGCCCGATATGTTTGCCCGGCGTTGGAGCTCCGGGCCAAACGTCCCGCGTCGGTGGGGCGATTCGCTTCTGAACTTGTCCCCATCTCTATGATACCATCGTCAGGCGACTTGAGCAACTTCGACATGGCGGCTCCGTTCGTTATTCTGCAGTGGCAGAAAGGGGAAAACCGGATCATGAATGATAGGGATGCGTTGGTGGATCGTTATCGGGGCGCGTTGCTGGGGCTGGCAGTGGGAGATGCGCTGGGGACGACCCTCGAGTTCAAGCCCCCCGGCAGTTTCGTGCCGGTCACCGGCATGACCGGGGGCGGGCCGTTCGGATTGCAGCCCGGGCAATGGACGGATGACACGTCGATGGCCTTGTGCCTGGCCGAGAGTCTATTTGCTCGCAATGACTTCGATCCCATCGATCAACTGCAGCGCTACGTGCGCTGGTTTCGTACCGGGCATCTCAGCAGTACGGGTGCTTGCTTTGACATTGGCAACACCACACGCAGCGCGCTGATGTGCTTCGAGCGGACGAAACGACCGGACTGTGGTCCGACCGATCCGCGTTCTGCCGGAAACGGTTCGATCATGCGTCTGGCGCCTGTGCCCCTGTTCTGCGCGACGAGCCCGCGAGAAGCGATCGAGAGGTCAGCGCAAAGTTCGTGCACGACTCATGGAGCAATTGCGGCTGTGGATGCCTGCCGGTATCTGGGCGCACTCCTGGTGGGAGCGGTCAACGGAACGAGCAAAGACGAGTTGCTGTCCGAGCGCTATGTACCGGCACCCGGCTATTGGGACGAGCGTCCGTTGATTGCGGAAATCGACGAAATTGCAGCCGGGTCGTACAAGCGGCGAAAGCCTCCGGAGATCAAGGGCAGCGGATACGTGGTGAAGTCACTGGAAGCTGCGTTGTGGGCCTTCTATCATGCGACGTCGTTCCGGGATGGCTGTCTGCTGGCGGTCAACCTCGGAGATGATGCGGATACGACCGGGGCGGTGTACGGGCAGCTGGGTGGGGCGTTCTACGGAGCTTCGGGCATTCCGCAGGACTGGCTATCGAAACTCGCTCTAAAGGACGTGATCGTATCATTTGCCGATCGTCTGCTCGATCTCGCCCACTCACGCTGAGGTCAGCAAATCGCCATCCGGCCGTGCGGCGCATGACGAGCACATTACCTCGGGGTTCGACGTGACCCGTCCACGCGCACTTCGGAACGGTCACGTTGTGTCCGGAAATGGGGTTGAGGCATGGCTCAACATCCTGGGTGAACTCGATGCAAAAAAAACCTTGACTAAGTCCTCGACGTAGCATATAATAGGCACATAGCAATGAGGCTAACCCCGTGATTTGATGGGTGAGGAGTCGGGCACCTCGCTCCCTCAAAGCCTCCAGAAGTCAGCGTGATAGATTTCAACAGGTATGCGATGACGCCGTCATGGGTAGGTAGGCGAGACATCCAGCCCAATTTGCAGTTGAATGGAGGTAACCACACTATGAAAGCCGTTGTGATGGCCGGTGGCTCCGGTTCTCGATTACGTCCGATGACGGTTGGCCGTCCCAAGCCGATGGTGCCTGTCGTGAATCAGCCGGTGATGGGGCATATTCTGAATCTGGTCAAGGACCACGGTCTGACCGATGTCGTGGTGACTGTCCAGTATCTGGCCGATATGATCGAGGACTATTTTGGTGAGGGTCAGGGGTATGATCTGAACATCAGCTATTCGCTCGAAGATGCCCCGTTGGGTACGGCGGGAAGCGTGAAGAATGCCCAGAAATTTCTCGATGAGCCATTCATTGTAATCAGCGGTGACGCGATGACAGACATCGATCTCAACAAGGTCATCGAGTTTCATAAGGCCAAACGCTCGAAAGTCACTCTGACGCTGTATCGCGTTCCAAATCCACTCGAATATGGTGTGATTATCGTCGATGACGAGGGGCGAATTCAACGATTCCTGGAGAAACCAAGTTGGGGTGAGGTCATCTCTGATACGGTCAACACGGGCATCTATGTGATCGAGCCCGAAATTCTGGACTTTATCGAGCCTGATGTCCCTTTCGATTTTAGCAACGATCTGTTCCCCTTGCTGATGAAGAAAGGGATTCCTCTCTATGGTTACGTCGCAGACGGCTATTGGTGCGATGTGGGTGACATTCGCGAATATATGCGGGCCACAAGCGATGTCTTGTACCACCGTATCCACACCCGCGATCTGGGGCAACACATCGGTGGTGAGATCTGGGTGGGTGATGAGGTGGAGATCGCGCCCGATGCCGAACTTTATGGACCGATCTATCTGGGGAACGGGGTCAAGATCAAGGGCAAGGTGGTCATTCATGGCCCAGCAGTGATCGAAGACTTCAGTATCGTGGACGACCGTGCGCACATCGATCGCAGTGTCGTATGGCGCAACTCGTACGTCGGCGAAGGCGTAGAGCTGCGCGGTGCGATTGTCGGCCGGCAGTGCAGCCTGAAATCGAACGCTGTGGTCTTCGAGGGGGTCGTGATTGGTGACAACACGTTCGTCGGGGAATCGGCAGTCATTCATTCCGATGTGAAGATCTGGCCAGACAAGGAAATCGAAGCGGGTGCAACAGTCAAGAATAGCATCATCTGGGGGTCACAGGGCCGGCGCGTCCTGTTTGGTCGATTCGGGATCACCGGGCTGGTCAACGTCGATTTGACCCCCGAGATGGCGGCTTCTCTGGGTGCAGCGTTTGGGGCGACGCTGCCGCGTGGCTCGACCGTGACCATCAACCGGGACCCGCACCGCAGTCCGCGGATGATTAAGCGGGGTATCATTTCGGGTCTGCCATCCGCTGGAGTCAACGTCTTGGATTTGCGCAGCTCTCCCATCCCCGTTGCACGTTTCATGACCCGTTACCTCGGGACGCAGGGTGGAATCCACGTGCGTCTTTCGCCATTCGATCAGAGAACGGTCGATATTCGCTTCTTCGATGGAAGTGGAAACAGCCTCAGTAAGTCGGTTGAGCGGAACATCGAGCGCGTGTATTTCCGTGAGGATTTCCGCCGGGTCTATCTGGATGAGATCGGCACAATCGAGTATGCGGCAGCAGTGAAGGAAACGTATATCAGGGAATTCCTGAAGGCTGTTGATGTCGAGGCAATCCGTGGTGCGGAATTCGATCTGGTGGTGGATTATGCATTTGCACCCACGGCTCAGGTCCTGCCCGATATTCTGACTGCGCTTAACTGCAACGTCGTTGCACTGAACGCCGGGATCGACGATACGAAGATGTCTACATCGCACGCCGCGTTCGAGAAGGCTCTGGCACAACTGGCATCAATCTGCTCCGTGCTCAATACCACCTTGGGTGTGCGCCTGGACGTAGGCGGCGAGAAGCTGTTTCTCGTCGACGATCGGGGGCACGTGCTGCCAAACACTACCGCTGCAGCGGCGATGACCTGCCTCGCCCTGGAGGCGCATGGAGGCGGTACGATCGCGGTGCCAGTGAATCAGCCGTCCGTATTCGCGCGTATCGCTGCGAGCCACGGCGCCAACGTGATCTGGACGAAAGTGGACCCGTATGATTTCGGTCTCAAGTGTGCTGAAGAAGGTGTCGTGCTGGGTTGTGATGGCACTGGCAGCTTTATTTTCCCCGAATTCCAGAGTGCGATGGATGGGTTGATTGCGTTGGCGAAACTGCTCGAGTTCCTGGCGAAACAACATAAGTCGCTCTCGGAAGTCGTGGCATCGCTGCCGCCGTACTACGTAGCGCAACAACGGGTTTCGTGTCCGTGGGAAGCGAAAGGTACGATCATGCGGTTGCTGTACGAGCAATATCAGAACTATAATTCCGAGACTGTCGATGGCATCAAGATCTGGCTTGGGGCCGATTGGGTCTTGATCCGCCCTGATCCCGATCAACCGATGTTCCATGTATTGGCGGAAGCGCAATCCGACGAGGCGGCGCGAGCGCTGGTCGACAAGTATGTGCGTGTGGTCGAGAGTTTGAAACCGTGACGGACGAGCGACGAAACGTCGATGGCGAGAGGCGGGGCCGATTGCGGCGTAGCAGGTGTTTTGCAGTGGGCTGGCGGAGAAATTGAGCGATGAATGAATTCGGAGTATATTCTGAAGTCGGTAAACTTCGCAAAGCGCTTGTCCACAGGCCGGAGCTGAGCCTGCTGCGGCTAACGCCTGCGAATCACGCTGATTTGCTTTTCGACGACGTGTTGTGGGTCGAGCGGGCACAAGAGGAGCACGATGCCTTCGTTGGCTTGCTTCGGGAGCAAGGGGTAGAGGTATTTTATCTGTTGGAGTTGCTGGCCGAGACCTTGGCGGCCAGTAGCGAAGCGCGGCATTGGCTGGTGGATCGGGCTGTGTCGCCCTTGACCGTCGGTGTGTCACTGGCTGAACCGCTCAGGGAATATTTGTCGGACCTGGCTGCAGAGAACCTGGCGCGGTTTTTGATTGGCGGCCTGACCCGGTCCGAAATCAGGGGTCCGGATCTCAATGCTTTGTGCTGCCGTTCTCTGACTGCGGCGGTGTCCGCACCGAATGACTTCGTGTTGCCCCCGCTGCCAAATACGCTCTATACGCGGGATTCTTCCTGCTGGATATATGGCGGAGTCGTCCTGAACCCGATGTATTGGCAGGCACGCCGTCTCGAAGTGAACAACGTGGCGACGGTGTATCGCTATCATCCGATGTTCAGGGATGCCCGGTTCGAATTCTGGTTCCCGCCGGGCGGTGATGCGCGTTATCTGGTGGCTGAGGACTTCGGACGCGCGACGCTGGAAGGCGGAGATGTGATGCCGATCGGCAACCGCACGGTGCTGATCGGGATGAGCGAGCGCACGCAGGCCCAGATGGTCGAGCAGCTCTCCGTGCAGCTTTTCGAGCGCGCCGGCGTGGAACGGATCATCGCCTGCGAGATAACGAAGGATCGCGCGCATATGCACCTGGATACGGTGTTTACGCTGCTCGACCACGATGCGGTCACGGTCTATCCGCAGGTTGTCAATCAGATCATGGCCTATAGTCTGCGTCCCGGGGACCGCGCAGGTACATTTGATGTGGCCGAGGAAAAAGACTTTTTGGCTGCAGTGGCGGATGCGCTCGGCGTGAAGAAGCTGCGTGTGATCACGACGGGCGGCGATGACTACCAGGCGGCGCGCGAGCAGTGGGATGATGGCAATAACGTCATCGCTGTTGCGCCCGGCGTCGTTCTGACCTATTCGCGGAATACTTTCACGAACCGTAAACTCCGCGAAGCCGGGATCGAAGTGATCGAATTCGAGGGGTCGGAATTGGGTAAAGGGCGCGGTGGTGGACACTGCATGACATGTCCGTTGCTGCGGGATGGGATTTAGGCACAATGCTCCGTAAAAGCAATGTCTTGGATTGACCTGGTGCGCGTCCTCTGCCTGGTGCTGTAATAAGATGCGGAGGAGGTGCTTGGAGAGCGCGTGGGCTGGTAGTGAAGCCGGCAGC
>ENA-OSEO01002051-OSEO01002051.1-sediment-metagenome-genome-assembly--contig:-NODE-2051-length-31196-cov-4.362062_pt1 | contig 31196 bp, 24 predicted proteins | sample MGYA00237883_ERZ534232 | MGnify/ENA metagenome assembly ERZ534232 | reverse complement strand
TCAACCCCATCAGGTACCAGAGGGCCGGCAACGAGCTGGAGGCCAAGTTCTGCCTGCCCTTCCTGCTGACAGCGATCATCGTTTCCCGCAAGGCCGGCCGTCGGGAGTTCAGCCCCGAGTACATCGCCTCGCCCCAGGTCCAGGCCCTCATGGCCCGGATCCGGACCGAGTTCGACCCCCAGATCGAGGCCCTGGGCTGGGACAGGATCAGGTCCAGGGTGGAGGTGGCCCTGGCTGACGGCCAGAGGATAGTCCGCGATTCCGGCGAGACCTACCGGGGCGGGCCGGACCGGCCCCTGACCCGGACCGAGCTGGAGGCCAAGTTCGACGACTGCACCGAGGGGCTGCTGGCTCCCGGGGCCAGGGACGACCTCCTGACGGCCATCGACGGCCTGGATAAAGCGGAGGACCTCGGCCGGCTCATCGACCTGGCCCGGGCCACGGCCTGACCGGGGCGGACCCGGCCGGAGAGAATCAGTAGCCCTCCCGGGCCGCCTCGACGATGGCCCGCAGGTTGGCCAGGGGCGTGGCCAGGGGAATGGCGCACTCCGGGGCGATGAGCCTCACCCCGGCCTCGATGGCGTAGCGGGCCTGCTGGCGGACCTCATCGGGGCTGCCCCGGAGGAGGACCTGGGGGATGTTGACGTTGCCGACCAGGGAGATCTGGGCCCCGACCTGGGCCACGGCCTGGCGGGCGTCCACCTGCCACTCGAAGTGGTAGGCGTCCACCCCGGAGCGGGCAAAGAGGTCCAGCCGGTCGGCGCAGTTGCCGCAGACGTGGAGGATGAGCGGCCCGCCCATCCGGGCGGTTATCTCCTGGTGGAGGGGCAGGAGCAGCTCCTCGTAGTGGGCCGGGCTGATCATGGTCCCGCAGCCGGCCTCGCCCAGGACGACCGCGTCCGCTCCGGCGGCGAACTGGGCCCGGGCCAGGGCGACGCTCACCGGAGCCAGGCGCCGGAAGATGCGGGAGACCTCGGCCGTCCGGCCCAGGCCGATCTGGAGAAGGAGGTTCTGGAGGCCGACCAGTTGGCCGGACAGGAGCCAAGGCCCCATGACCTTGCCCAGGATGACCACTCGGCCGCCGATCCGGCGCCGGAGGATGGAGATGGCCTCCAGGAGGACTCTGAGGGCCGGCTTTTCCAGGAAGTCCTCCGGCGGTGACAAGTCAGGGGAGTCGACCCAGGGGGAGGCCTTGATCTCGGGCAGGTGGTCGCGGTCGCCCCAGTTGATCGAGCAGCCCAGGGCGGCCGCCTCGTGGGCCACGCTGAACTGGGGCATGACCGTGTCAAAACCCAGGATCTCGTGGCCGGCCAGGGCCAGCTCGGCCATGGCCTCGGCCTCCAGATGGGCCTGGGGGAAGGAGACGCCGGCTGCGTCCATGAGGCCGTGGCAGGCGATGGAGGTCGGGTTGCCCACCGGCGGCCTGGGCCCCTTTCGGCCGCCCAGGAGGGCTGACATGACCAGATTCCAGGGCGAGTCTTTCATGGGCGGGGGATCCCTTTTCTGAAGTCTGGGCCATTGTAGACGATCCCGGCCGGGCTGCCCAGGGCCGGGGCTCGGGGATGTCTTTCAAGGAGTGATGAAGATGAGCCTGTTCACCATCGATCCGGACAAATGCCAGCGGGACTACATCTGCGCGGACGAGTGCCCCATGGGCCTCTTTCTCAGGTCCGGCCAGGGCGATCCGCCAGTGGAAGCCGAGGAGGCCGAAGAGCTCTGCCTGGACTGCGGCCACTGCCTGGCCGTCTGTCCCCACCAGGCCGTCAGCCTCAGGGGGCGGTCAGCGGCCGGCCTGCCGCTCGTCGAGAGCTTCCCCAAGGTCAGGCCGGAGCAGATGGAGGGCCTGGTCAAGAGCCGCCGCTCCATCCGGGCCTACCTGAAGAAAAGAGTCCCCCGGGCCACCCTGAACCGGCTCATCGACCTGGCCCGCTACGCCCCCTCGGGCCACAACACCCAGCCGGTCCATTTCCTGGTCGTGGAGAAGGCCGAGCAAGTCCAGGCCCTGGCCGCCCTGGTCATGGGCTGGGTCCGCCAGACCATCGAGCGGCAGCCCGGACTGGCCGGGCAGCTCCACCTGGACAAGGTGGTCGAGCGCTGGGAGTCAGGCTACGACCGCATCCTGCGCCACGCCCCGCACCTCATCGCCGCCCACGGCCCCAGGGACCTGCGGACCGCCCAGGCGGCCTGCCTGATCGCCCTGACCTACCTGGAGCTGGCCGCCCCGACCTTCGGCCTGGGGACCTGCTGGGCCGGCTACTTCATGGCCGCCGCGGCCGCCTACGCGCCTCTCCAGGAGGCCCTGGCCCTGCCCCAGGGGCACCAGTGCTTCGCCGCCCTGATGATCGGCTGGCCCAAGCACGGCTACGTCCGGGTGCCGGAGAGGAAGCCGGCCCGGGTGGAGTGGCGCTAGAGAGAAACCGGCCCGCTCAGTCCCGGCGGGAGAAGGCGACGAGCGGGGAGGAGTTGCGCCTGACGGCCAGGCCCTCGTCCTCCAGGTACTTCAGGTGGGCGACCGCCTCGCCAGTGGCGAACCACTTCTGGGTCACCGGGAAGCGCTCCCAGTCGCGGCCGATGTCCCAGCTCATCCGTGAGGCCACGGTGAAGGGATCATGGCCCCGGCTGTCCAGCAGGCCCAGGACCTCGTCCAGCCTCTGGCGGTGGTGGCGTCGCAGGGTCTCGATCCGGCCGCGGCAGTCGCGGATCAGCCGCCGGTGGCCGGGCAGGACCAGGTCGATCTCCAGGCCGGCGACCCTGTCCAGGCTCTCCAGGTACTGGGCCAGGGGGTTTTCGTCCCCGCTCCAGAGCTGGATGTGGGGGCTGATGTCCTCGAGGATGTGGTCCCCGGCGATGAGCAGCTTCCGCTCGGGCTCGTAGAGGCAGGTGTGGCCCGGGGTGTGGCCCGGCGTGGCCAGGCAGTTGAATGAAAACCCGCCCGCGCTGATCGGGTCGTTGTCCTCCACAGGGGTGAAGTCGACCAGCCGGTAGTCGCGGCCGTGCTTCCAGGCCGGGTGCTGCTCGACCAGGGTCTTCATCGCCTGGGCCGGGAAGCCGCACCGGCCGGCGTATTCGACCATGGCCTCCCAGCGGCCCGGCTCCTTGAGGCGCGAGGCGTCGGGCCGGTTGAGATAGACCTTGGCCTCGGGCCCGACCAGCTTTGAGACCAGGCCGAGGTGGTCGGCGTGGAAGTGAGTGATGAAGAAATCGGTCTCTTCCGGACGGAGCCCCAGGTCGTCAAAGGCCTGGTTCATGGCCTCCAGGCAGGCCGGGTGGTTCAGGCCAGTGTCGATGACCAGGCTGCGGGGCTTGCCCTTGATGAAGTATGAATTCAGCGTTTTGAGTGGACTGTCGGGCAGGGGAACTTTCACCCGATAGAGGTTGTCAACTATTTCTTCAATCATTTTAACCCCTAAGCCCAGGCTCTGGATCAGGCGGTGATTTTATACCTTCCCGGCCGGGGTGGCAAGGGGTGGCAGGGGCTTGCTCGGGTGAGAAAGGCCCAGCTCCTGGAGCCCGACCAGGGGGCAGGACCGCCCTTTTTTCTTGCTCGGGGACTCAGGCCATGGCTGAATTGGATTCAGGGTCGGGGTTGGAATTCTGAAAAGCGAATTGCCGAGATGACCAGGGAACTGGTCGGGAGCTGGTGTCTGGCCCTTGGCCTAGCCGCCCTGGAGTCATGACCTGGCGGGCGACAGGTCAGGAAGGCGGCTTGAGGAATCCCCCGGATCTAGCCGATTTGGGCGCATTTGAGGGGTAGACCCAACCAAACGTTGGGGGGTTTGGACATGGGGCGCATGGAGCGATCGCGAAGGGCGGCTTGGCTGGTGTTTTTTCTGGTAGTCCTGGCTGGCTGGAGCTGGGTCGCGGCGGAGGAAAGCTCGCCTTTTGACAAAGCCATGGCCGCCGAAGAACGGGGAGACTACACGGAGGCGTTCCGGCTGCTGCTCCCCCTTGCCGAGCAGGGAAATGCCAAAGCCCAGTTTAACCTTGGCCTCCTGTACGACAAGGGCCAGGGGGTCGCCCAAGACTACGCCGAGGCGATGAAGTGGTACCGGAAGGCGGCCGAGCAGGGTTCCCCCGAGGCCCAGGTAAACCTGGGCGCCATGCACGAAATGGGTCAGGGTGTTCCCCAAGACTACGCCGAGGCGATGAAGTGGTACCGGAAGGCGGCCGAGCAGGGAGACGCCTATGCTCAGAACAACCTGGGCGTCATGTACGGCGAGGGCCGGGGCGTCCCCCAAGACTACGCCGAGGCCGCGAGGTGGTGGAGAAGGGCGGCCGAACAGGGGGACGACGAGGCCCAGTACAACCTGGGCCTCATGTACGAAGAGGGCCGGGGCGTCCCCCAGGACTACGTCCAGGCCCACCTGTGGTTTAACCTGGCCGCCGCCAGCGGGAGCAAAGAGGCTGCTGAAAACCGAGAGCGTGTCGCCAGGCTAATGACCCCGGCCCAGATCGCCGAGGCCTGGAAACTGGCCCGGGAGTGGCGGCCAGTAGACAAGCAGAAGGAAGCCAGGTAAGGGGATCGAGGGGGTATGCCCCTCAGAGGCAAGAATAGCGACTGGCCGGCCAGACCCGCCCCGGGCGAGGCGGGGGCGAGGCAGATTACCAGGGCCGAGGCCCGCGCGGCCGGGCTGCCCGACCATACCGTCCTGATGGTTGACCCCGGCTTGAACATCGTAATGTTCTGGGAAAAAGACCGGACGGGCAAGCTGATGAGCCTGCTCCTTGGCTTTGTGGAGGTCCGGGAAGCCAGGGAGAGGCTTGAGGACTTCTGGAAAGGGCAGCGGCTGAGGGGAATTGAGGATACTAAGGAAGAAATCATTGCCGAGGGGCCAAGTGTTGAACCCGAGAAGTAAAGAGGCCGCTCTGACGCTCTGGAGGCACGACCTGGTGGGCGACAAGCCCAGAAAGGCGGCTTGAGGAACCCCCGGACCTGGCCGATTAGGGCGGATACCCAACCAAATGCTGGGAGGGTTGGACATGGGGCGCATGGTGCAACCAGGAAAGGCGGCTTGGCTGGTCTTTTTTCTGATCGCCCTGGCCGGCTGGACTTGGGCCGCAGCGGAAAGCTTGCCTTTTGACAAAGCCATGGCTGCCAAAAAACGGGGTGACTATAAAGAGGCGTTTCGACTGTACCTCCTCCTTGCCGAGAAGGGGGACGCCAAGGCCCAGAACAACCTGGGCGTTATGTACTACCTTGGTCAGGGGGTTCCCCAGGATTACGCTGAGGCGCTGAAGTGGTACCAGAAGGCAGCCGAGCAGGGGTACTCACCAGCCCAGTATAACCTTGGCGTCATGCACGCCAATGGCCAGGGCGTCCCCAAGGATTACGCCGAGGCGGTGAAGTGGTACACGAGGTCGGCCGAGCAGGGGTACGCACCAGCCCAGCACGACCTGGGCGAAATGTACTTCTTTGGCCAAGGCGTTCCACAGGATTTCGCCGAGGCCCTGAAGTGGTACACAATGGCTGCCTATCAGGGGAACGCCCAAGCCCAGAGCAGACTGGGCAACATGTACTACTTTGGCCTAGGCGTTCCACAGGATTATGGCATGGCGTTATGGTGGTACGGAGAGGCGGCTGATCGTGGATATGTACATGCCCAGGGCTCCCTGGGCTACCTATACAAAAAGGGCCTGGGCACCCAGCAGGACTATGCCAAGGCGGTGAAGTGGTACTGGAGGGCTGCTGAACAGGGGAACCCCCCTGCCCAGCTCAGCCTGGGCCTCATGTACGCCGAGGGCCAGGGCGTCCCCCAAGACTACGCCGAGGCTTTAAGATGGTGCCGTAAAGCGGCCGAGCAGGGGTACGCCGAGGCCCAGCATAACCTGGGCATCATGTACGACAATGGCCGAGGCGCACCGCAGGACTATACCGAGGCGATGAAGTGGTACCAGAAGGCAGCCGAGCAGGGAAACGCAAAAGCCCAGTGTAACCTTGGCGTCATGTACGAAAAAGGTAGGGGCGTCTCCCAAGATTACGCCGAGGCGCTGAAGTGGTACCGCAAGGCGGCTGAGCAGGGGAACGCCCAAGCCCAATACAATCTGGGCGTCATGTACGAAAAGGGTAGGGGTGTCCCCCAGGATTACGTCCGGGCTCACACATGGTTCAACCTCAGCGCATCAACGGCAGGGGGCGAGCTGCTGCGAGAGGCTGCGCTAAAGATGCGCGATCGCGTCTCCGAAAATATGACTCCAACCCAGATAGCCGAGGCCCAGCGGCTGGCCCGGGAGTGGCGGCCGAAAAGCAAGGAACCGAAAGCTGAAGTTGAGAAGTAAAGAGACCAGGACTGAGGCTTGGGGCCACATTTCTTCTGGGGACCCTCTAGAGGCCATCAAACGCTCGGGTGCCGCTTAGGGCGAACGGGCTTTAAGATGCGGGTTACAAACTAATCATCTTTGGGAGAGATTTCTTTGCCGTTCTTAAATACTTTTGCCTCGGCTTTCATGCCAACGCCTGCCGAAAAATTTATTGACTCGACTATAACTTCAGGCTTTCTGCCTGTTTTTTCTTCAATATATTCGGCTCCCGATAAAGAAGCAGAGGCAGTTGATAAATTAGATATTGTGTCTTTAGTAATCAATTTTAATTCGAAATTTTTGCTCAGATCTTTAAACTTTTTCTCGATATCGTCTTGTATTTTTAGCATTAACTCTTCTTTGTCTAAATAGAAGGGCGCTTCTTCAGATAAATGATAATGGATATGTGTCGTGCCGCCAAAATTTAAATTTACCTCTCTTTTTCCACCAACTTCTGTCGTTGAAACATTAGATCGACTTAATAAGTTCTTAAGTAATAACTGAAATATATCCCAGAATCCCATAACAACCTCCTCACTCTAAAAATCACTGGCACCCCAGAGAATTTGATCCAAGTATGACAAACGATATTGGATGAGTCAATCAGAAAAAATATCCCATGTATTTTCTCGGCAGAAGGAAAGGTTTAGAGCCCGACCCTCCTCGACTCGTTGTCTCAGAATAGACTTCCCAGGCGGATGTGGCTTATCAGGATGTCCAGCTACCTGCGGCCCGTCTGGCCGGCGATGGCCAAGGGACCAACCTCGACCGCTGTGGCTTATGCGGCTAGGCCGGCCACCGCCGATAAACGTTGAGTAGTCAATCGGGACTCACGAAACTTTTACCCCAACGTTTACCCCAAGGGCGAAAAGGGCTTGAGTCTAACCTAACTCAAGCCCTTGATCTTGCTTGGCAGTCCCAACGGGACTCGAACCCGTGTCTTCGGCGTGAGAGGCCGATATCCTAGACCGCTAGACGATGGGACCGCGCTCCCTCTGGCTGGGGGACGAGGATTCGAACCTCGGTTTGATGGTCCAGAGCCATCCGTCCTGCCGCTAGCCGATCCCCCAAGCGGTTAGCCAAAATACAGTCCTCCGGGCCTCCTGTCAAGATCATTCAGGCCGCCCGGGCCTCCACGTGGGCCCTGGCTTTGTCCAGCCGCCTGAGGCACTCCTCCTTGCCCAGGGCGGTCATGACCTCGAAGAGCCCGGGCGAGGTGGTCCGTCCGGTCAGGGCCAGCCGGGTCGGCTGGGCGACCTCGCCCAGCTTGAGGCCCTTCTCCTCGGCCAGGGAGCGGAAGAGCTCTTCCAGGCTGGCCTCGCTGAACTCGATCCCCTCCAGGCGGGCGGCCAGCTCGGCCAGGAGCGGCCCGGCCTGGGGCTTGAAGAACTTCTGCTCGCCCTTGGGCTCGTAGCCGCTCAGGGGCTGGAAGAGGAAGAGGGCCTGGTCGGCCAATTCGAGCAGGGTCTTGGCCCTGGGCTTGAACAGGCCGATCACCTCGGCCAGGCGGGCCGGGTCGGCCTCGACCCCCTGGGCCCGCATAAAGGGGGCCGTCTGGCCGGCCAGGCGGGCGTCGCCGGCCTCCTTGAGATGGTGGGCGTTGAGCCAGAGCAGCTTGTCCGGGTTGAAGACCCCGGGCGAGCGGCCGACGTTGTCCAGGTCAAAGAGCCGGATCAGCTCCTCGCGGCTGAAGACCTCCTGGTCGCCGTGGGACCAGCCCAGGCGGACCAGGTAGTAGATCAGCGCCTCGGGCAGGATGCCCATCTCGCGGTAGGCCAGGACCGAGGTGGCGCCGTGGCGCTTGGAGAGCTTGTGGCCGTCCGGGCCGTGGATCATGGGCACATGGGCGTAGACGGGCAGGTCCACGCCCAGGCCGTTGTAGATCATGATCTGGCGGGGCGTGTTGTTGACGTGGTCCTGGCCCCGGATGACGTGGTTGACGCCCATCTCGATGTCGTCCACCACGCAGGCCAGGTGATAGGTCGGCGAGCCGTCGGAGCGGAGCAGGACCAGGTCGTCCAGCTCCAGGTTCTCGAAGCGGATGGAGCCCATGATCTTGTCGTCGACCAGGGTCGCCCCGGAGCGGGGCGCCTTGAGCCGGACCACGGCCCCCTCGGCCGGACCCAGGTTCCGGCCGCGGCAGGTCCGGTCGTAGACCGGCTTGCGCTTCTGGCTGAGGGCCAGCTTGCGCTTGGCCTCCAGGGTCTCGGGCGAGCAGTGGCACCAGTAGGCCTCGCCTCTCTCCAGAAGGCGGTCGATGGCCGCCCGGTAGCGCTCCAGGCGCTGGGACTGGTAAAAGGGCCCCTCGTCCCAGTCCAGGCCCAGCCAGTCCATGGCTTCGAGGATCTGTTGGGTGGCCGCCTCGGTGGAGCGCTCCCGGTCCGTGTCCTCGATGCGGAGCACGAAGCGGCCGCCGTGGTGGCGCGAGAAGAGCCAGTTGAACAGGGCCGTCCTGGCCCCGCCGATGTGGAGCTCGCCGGTGGGCGAGGGGGGGAAGCGGGTCACGACCATGCCAGAGTCCTTCAATTATTCCGATCAAGTAATAATCAGACCAGCGTAACCGACCACCTGGCTGTAGTCGCCGCTGGTCTCGCCGGAGGTGGTGTACTGGATCAGTTCGGCCTGGCGGGCGCCCAGGTCCAGGGCGGCGTAGAGGGCGCAGACCGTGGGGATGACCCCGCACATGGTGATGCCCTGGCTCGTGACCACCCGGTAGAGCCCCTCCGGGTCCAGCTCCAGGATCCGGTCGATGGCCTGGCGGTCCTTGAGGCGGGCCATTTCCTGGGCCTCGTAGTGGGTCATGTCGGTCGAGGCGACGATGAGGGCCGGCCGGCCCGAGGCCTCGATGGCCTGGGCCATGGCCGAGCCGATGTCCCGGCAGGCGCTAAGGTCCGAGCGGGACAGGGCGATGGGCGTCAGCTTGAACTCGGGGTTGACCCGGCGCAGGAAGGGCAGCTGGACCTCCAGGGAGTGCTCCTGGACGTGAGCCAGGGCGTCCTTCTCCAGGATCCGGCTCCGGGCCAGGACGGCCTCGCCCAGCTCCTGGTCCAGGTCGATCTTGCCGTCGGGCATGAGCCAGGAGCCCTCGGTCATGATCGCCGCCGGAGCGCCCAGGCCCCGGTGGTTGGGGCCCAGGACGATGACGCTCCCGGGCACCTGGCAGCGGGCGATGGTCCGGGCGGCTACCTTTCCGGAATATACGTAGCCGGCGTGGGGCGAGACAGCGGCCAGGGCACTGACCGGCGGCAGGCCCGGGGCGGGCCAGATCTCGTCGAGCACCTGTTTGAGCTGCCTGGGCTCGGCCGGGTAGAACATCCCGGCCACGGCCGGTCGCCTGGTCATCGGCCACCTCCCGGGTTGAGTCAATCCTTTCCTATCACGAGCCCGGGCCCCAGGCAAGCCGGCCGGGGGCTCTGCCTCGCCCCGGCCGGCCGAGTGTGTTATATATCCTTCGTTTGCTCCCGGCCCGCCCCCGGGCCGGTCGTGCAGGAAAGGAGCCATGCCCCGACCCGCGCCTTTAGCCCCGCCGGCCGCGCCGGTCTATCCCTTCGCCGCCCTGGTCGGCCAGGAGACCATGAAGCTGGCCCTGCTCCTGGCCGCCATCGACCCCTCCCTGGGCGGCGTCCTCATCCTGGGGGAGCGGGGCACGGCCAAGTCCACTGCGGCCCGGGGTCTGACCGAGCTCTGGCCCGGCCGGGCCGGCCTGGTCACCCTGCCCCTGGGCGCCACCGAGGACCGGGTCGTGGGCAGCCTGGACCTGGAGGCGGCCGTGACCTCGGGCCGTCTGGTCCCGGAAAAGGGCCTCCTGGCCAAGGCCGACGGCGGGGTCCTTTACGTGGACGAGGTCAACCTCTTGGACGAGCACCTGGCCGCCCTGATCCTGGACGCCGCGGCCACCGGCTTCGTCCGCCTGGAGCGGGAGGGGGTCAGTCTGGGCTACCCGGCCCGCTTCGTCCTGATCGGGACCATGAACCCTGAGGAGGGCCAGGTCTCGCCCCAGCTCCTGGACCGCTTCGGCCTGGCCGTGGGGGTCAGGGGTGAGCGGGCCGCGGCCGGGCGCAAGGAGCTGATCCGGCGGCGGCTGGCCTTCGAGGCCGACCCCGTGGCTTTCCGGCGGCGCTGGTCCCGGCCCCAGAAGGAGCTGGCCGAGCTCGCGGCCCAGGCCAGGGCCGGACTCAGCCAGGTCAGGATCAGCCCCGAGGCCCTCGATCTGGCCGCCGGCCTGGCCCAGGAGGCCGGGGCGGCCGGGCAGCGGGCCGAGCTGAGTCTGGTCAAGGCGGCTCGGGCCCTGGCCGCCTGGCAGGGCCGCGGCCTGGCCGGCCGGGCCGACGTCAGGGCCGTGGCCGAACTGGCCCTGGCCCACCGCCGCCGCCAAGTCGTCGAGGCGGCTCCGCCGCCGGACCGGCCCGGGCTCAAAGAGCCGCCCCTGGCCGGACCGTCCCAGGGTCCCCGGACCGCGCTTGAGCCGGGCAGGGGGGCCGACCCGCCGCCCGGCCGGGCCGACTCCGGCCAGGCCTGGGGTCTGGAGCGGGTCCACCAGGCCAATTCTTCTTTCAGACTGATAAGTCAAGACTCCACCCGCCAGGGCGGCTGGCTCAAGTCTTCGGGCCGGCGGCTCAGGCGCGAGACCAAAAACGGCTCCGGCCGCTACGTCCGGGCCTCCATGGAGCGCCTGGGCCGGGAGATCGCCCTGGACGCCACCCTGCGCGCGGCCGCGCCCAACCAGCCCCGGCGGGGCAGGGCCGGGCTGAGCCTGGCCGTGGTCTCCTCCGACATCCGGGAGAAGGTCAAGGTCAAGGCCACCGGCCGGCTCATCCTCTTCCTGGTCGACGCCTCGGGCTCGATGAACTCCCTGCTGCGCATGCGCGAGGCCAAGGCGGCCGTGCTCTCCCTCCTGGAGGAGGCCTACCGCAAGCGCGACCGGGTCGGCCTGGTCAGCTTCCGGGGGGACTCGGCCCAGGTCCTCCTGCCGCCGACCAACTCGGTCGAACTGGCCAACCGCTCCCTGGCCGAGCTGCCTACCGGCGGCAAGACCCCCCTGGCCCAGGGCCTGGTCACGGCCCACCAGATCGTCCAGCGCGAGTTGGCCCGCGACCCCAAGCTCGAGCCCCTGATCGTCATCCTCTCCGACGGCAAGCCCAACGTGCCTCTGGAGCCCGGGGCCGACCCCTGGGAGGAGACCCTGGCCCTCTGCCGCCGCCTGGCCCGGCCCGGGATCAGCCATCTTCTAGTGGACAGCGACTGGGGCCACTACCTCAGCTTCGGCCTCTGCCGCCAGATGGCCGAATCCCTCCAGGCCAGCTACGTCAAGCTGGATCAGCTCCGCGCCGAGGGCCTGGTCAGGCTGATCAGCCGGCCGGGGCCGCTCCGGCCGGGAAAGGGCGCCTCATGACCGAGAACCAGCCCGTCTTCCCTTTCGCCGCCCTGGTCGGCCAGGAGATGATGAAGACGGCTCTCATTCTCAACATCATCGACCCCTCGCTCTCGGGCGTGCTGATCCGGGGCGAGAAAGGCACGGCCAAGTCCACCGCGGTCAGGGGCCTGGCCGAGCTGCTGCCCGAGCTGAAGGTGGCTCAGGGCTGCCCCTACAACTGCCCGTCCGATCCCAGGGCCGACCTCTGCCCCGAGTGCCGCCGGCGCTGGCAGGACGGGGAGGCGGTCGAGGCCGTCAAGAGCAAGGTCAAGGTGGTCGAACTCCCGGTGGGCGCGACCGAGGACCGGGTCCTGGGCACCCTGGACTTGGAGGAGGCCATCACCGCCGGCCGGCGTAGCTTCTCGCCCGGCCTGCTGGCCCAGGCCAACCGCAACATCCTCTACGTCGACGAGGTCAACCTCCTGGACGACCACCTGGTGGACATCCTCCTGGACTCGGCGGCCATGGCCGTCAACACGGTCGAGCGGGAGGGCATCTCCTTCAGCCACCCGGCCCGCTTCACCCTGGTCGGGACCATGAACCCGGAGGAGGGCGAGCTGAGGCCCCAGTTGCTCGACCGCTTCGGTCTCTGCGTCCAGATCGCCGGCCTGGACGACGCCGCCTCCAGGGCCGAGGTGGTCCGGCGGCGGCTGGCCTTCGAGGCCGGGCCCGAGTCCTTCGCCCGGGCCTGGCGCCGCCAGGGGAGGGACCTGGCCCGGAGACTGGCCAGGGCCAGGCGGCTGATCAAAAAGGTCAGACTGGGCGAGGACATCCTGGACCAGGCCGTGGCCATCTCCCTCCGGGCCGGCACCGACGGCCACCGGGCCGACCTGACCATGATCAAGGCCGCCCGGGCCCTGGCCGCCTTTGAGGGCCGCCGGGAGACGGCCCGCCAGGACCTCTTCCTGGCCGCCCGGCTGGCCTTGCCCCACCGGGTCAAGCGCCGGCCCTTCGAGGAAATGGTCTTCGACCTGGACGAACTCCTGGCCGCCTGGGCCTGAGATCAGGCTTTTGCTTTGACCGGGGCGGGCTTCTGGGCTACCCTGCCGCCATGCCCACCGACGTCGGCGATCTGGTCCTGGTCCACGTCAACCGCAATCCGGCCTTCTTCGCCCGTCTGGAGTCTGTCCAGCCCGACGTCAAGCCGGGCTGGTATCAGGCCAAACTCCTGGTCCTGCAGGTCCCCATCCGAAGCGTGGTCTGGATCCTGAGGGACGCCTACATCCAGGGCGAGGAGTTCTCCATGGGCGGGGCCCCGGTCAGGCTGGAGAAGGTCGTCGCCCCGCCGGACGAGACCGAGCCGGAGCCCGAGGCTCCGCTCCATGAAGGGGGCGAGGGCAAGCCCCGGGCCAGGATCATCTCCCTGAACGAACGACGGAAGAAGAGCTGACCTGGCCCGGCCTGAGATAGACCAGCAGCGGGATCAGACTGGTCACCGACAGGCCGCCGCCCACCCAGAAGATGGTCGAGAAGCCGGCCATCTCGTAGAGAGCGCCGGCGATCATCGGCCCGCAGAGCATCCCCAGGCTCTGGGCCGTGAAGAGCAGGCCCATGACCGCCCCGATCATGCCGGCCAGACGGCCCAGGCTGGTGACGATGGCCTGGAGGGCGGGCATGAAGATGCCGCTGGCCACGCCCAGGCCGAGGTTGAGGGCCAGGAGCGGGCCCAGGGAGCGGCCTAAGGGCAGGAGCGAGAGGCAGGTCGCCTGAATCAGGGCCCCGATGAGGATGAGCTTGCGGCGGTCGACCCGGTCGGCCAGGCGGCCCAGGGGCGCCTGGAGGAGGGCCATGACCGAGACGTTGAGGCTGACCAGCAGACCGATCCAGGCGGCCGGCAGCCCCAGGGCCGCGTCCAGGTAGAGGGGCTGAAAGCTCCAGGACAGGGCGATGCAGACCGAGATCAGGAGCCGGAACAGGAAGGCCCCCCTCAGCTCGGGGTAGCGCCGGAGCAGTTCCAGGGTGCGGGAGGAACGGCCGGTCGGCTTGGTCCGGAAGGGCTCCTGCTGGGGCAGAAAGACGAAGGCCAGGCCCAGGCCGAGCAGGCTCATGCCGCCCATGGTGTGGAAGCAGGCCTGGATGTTGATCAGGTCCTTGATCAACCCGCCGATGAAAGGCCCGGAGGCCAGACCGGAATAGGTGGCCAGGTTGAAGAGGCCCATGTAGGTCCCTTCCCGGCCCGGCGGGGTAATGTCGCCCACGTAAGCCGCGGCGATGGGCCAGACCATGGCCGCGGCCCCGCCCTGGAGGAGGCGGACCAGGACGAGCTGAGCCGGGTTGACCGCGGCGGCGTAGAGGAAGGAGCAGACCGCGTAGAGGCAGAGGCCGATCACGATCAGCCCCCGCCGGCCGCGCCGGTCGGAGAGCCGCCCGAAGTAGGGCAGAAAGGCGGTCCGGGTCAGGGAAAAGGAGGCGAAAATGAAGCCTATCAGCAGCCCGCCGGCCCCGTGCTCCCGGGCGTAGACGGGCAGGAGGGGCGAGACGATGCCCGCGCCGAGCATGGTGGCGAAAGCGGCCCCGAAGAGAGCGGCCAGAATCGACCTGAAGTCTCTGGCAGGGGAGGCTGACACCGGACCCCTATACCGCGTTTGGCCAGGGAGAGGGAAATATTCTGATTCAGATTTTCCGGATGGCGGGCTTTGATTCCTTTGAGCGGTTTTCGGACCGGCCCGCGCCGCCGCCCCGGTCGGCCGAAGGGAGTTAACTTGCCCGGCCCGGCCGCTTCTGCTATCTGATGGTCCAGCCGGCCGGACCGGTTCAGCGGAGGGAGTATGGACTACCCCAGCATTGTCGAGGTCATCGCCCCCTGCGGGCTCGACTGCGGCAAGTGCCTGGCCTTTCAGGGCGGAGCCATCAGGCGGCACAGCCAGGCCCTGGTCGAGCTCCTCGGCCCCAACTTCGATCAGTACGCCCAGCGCTTCACCGGGATGAACCCGGTCTTCGAGGCCTATCCGGACTTCAAGGAGCTGCTGGCCTTCCTGGCCCGGGGGAGCTGCCGGACCTGCCGTCAGGGCGAGTGCCTCTTCCAGGCCTGCCGGGTGCGCGGCTGCGCCCCGGAGAAGGGGGTCGACTTCTGCTTCCAGTGCCCGGAGTTTCCCTGCGCCGAGACGGGCTTCCCGGCCCCGCTTGAGGCCAGGTGGCGGCGGAACAACGAGCTGATGAGGGAGCTCGGAGTCGAGGGCTACTTCGAGAGAATCAAGGACCAGCCCCGCTACCCCTGAGGCGGGGGCTCTCTCCATCGTGGCCCGCCGCCTGACGGTCATGACCTTCAACCTGCGCCACGGCTGGGCCGACGACGGGGCCCATTCCTGGGAGCAGCGCCGCCGGAGCGTGGCCAGATTGCTGGAGCGTCACCCGGTTGACGTCGTCGGTTTCCAGGAGGTCAATCCCGACCAGATCGGCTTCCTCAAGTCAATCCTGCCCGGCCACCTCTGCCTGGGCGACAGCCAGGGGCAGGGGCCCTTCTGGGAGGACCGGCCCATTTTCCTGAACCCGGCCCACCGGGTCCTGGAGGTGGAAACCCTGAGCCTGTCACGGACGCCCAGCCGGCCCTCCAAGTCCTGGGGCTCCCGCTTCGTCCGCCAGGCCACCCGGGCTCTGATCCGGGCCGGCGGCGTGGAGGCGGCCGTCTACAACACCCATCTCGACTTCAACGAGCCGACCCAGCTCCACCAGGTCAGGGTCATCTGGGGCCGGGTCAAGGCCGCCGACCTGGAGCGGCCGGTGATCCTGATGGGCGACTTCAACGCCACGCCCCTGGGCGCGGCCTACCGCTTCCTGACCGGCGGCCCGGAATTCAGGGGGCAGGGGGGCGACTTCAGGGACGCCGCGGCCTGGCCCCAGGCCTTCAGCTACCACCACTTCACCGGCCAGCCCCGGATCGGCTACATCGACTGGATCCTCTACCGGGGTCGCCTGGGCCTGGAGAGGCCGGCCGAGGTGCTCTACGAGAAGCACGCCGGACTCTATCCCTCCGATCACTTTCCGGTCCGGGCGGCCTTTGACCTGGATTCGGACGGCTGGGCTCAGCCGGTCCAGCCGAGCGGCAGGTAGTAGACGAAGAGCCGGCCGGCCAGGTCGAACTGGCGGTCCGTCTCGGCCCTCAGGCTGTCCAGGAGCTCCTTGAGGGTGGCGGCCCGGCTCAGGTTCACCCGGAGCAGGTTGCGGGGCTGGAGCTGGGCGGTCAGGGGCAGGAGAAAGCCCTCGGCCGAGGCCGGCCAGCGGAGGTTGAGCTGGCCGGAGGTGGCCTCGACCAGCTCGAAGACGCGCCTGACCAGGTCGGTGCGCAGGACCTCGTGGGACAGGCCGGTGGCCAGCTCCATGAGCCCACAGAGGAAGTAGACCCGGCGCATGGTCGGCTCCTCGGCCCGGTGCTGGAACAGGGCCCGGGTGGTCTGGGAGAGGGAGCCCTTGAGGCTGACGTGGGCCGGGGTGAAGGCCAGGGGCCGGCCCAGCTTGAGGGCCTCCCGGCGCTTGGCCTGATAGACCTCGGCCTCGGGCCGCCAGACCTGGGCCGCCTCCCGGAGGGCCCAGTCGGCCCGGCGGAAGCAGAAGGGCTCGACCGCCAGCAGGTTGTCGCTCCGCGCCTGAGCCGGGAAGGGGATGATTCTGGCCACGGTTTATTGTAACATCATCTGGAGCTTGACTGCCTCCGGCGGACTGGAATCGAGACGCCAGTGCCTGCCAGCCCGCCGGATGGAGACAATGCTATCCGATAATAAAACTCAATTGGTCGCATTAATTGCGCGGGAGTTGAAATAGTGGATTATGTTTTACCGGTCGGCCTGCTGGTCATCGGTCTCGGCCTGGGACTGGCCGGAGCCTGGCTGCTGGCCCGGAGCAGACTGAGCCTCCTGGCCGGCCGCCTGGAGCGGAGCGAGCAGGATCTGGCCCGGGCCCGGGCCGACCTGGAGGAGAAGAGCGGCCTGCTGGGGCAGGCCCAGGTCCAGATAGCCCGGCTCCAGGCCGACCTGGAGCACGAGCGAAGGGCCGGCGCCGAGAAGCTGGCCCTCCTGGACGAGGCCAAGACCGCCCTGGCCGACGCCTTCAAGGCCCTCTCGGCCGAGGCCCTCAGGTTCAACAACGAGGCCTTCCTGGAGCTGGCCAAAGCCAACCTGGAGAAGTTCCAGGTCCAGGCCAGGGGCGACCTGGAGCTGAGGCAGAAGGCGGTCGAGGGCCTGGTCCAGCCCATAAAGGTCAGCCTGGAGCAGGTCAGCGGCCAGATCAACGAGCTGGAGAAGGCCCGCCGCGAGGCTTACGGCAGCCTGACCGAACAGGTCAGGTCCCTGGCCGTCAGCCAGGAGAAGCTCCACTCCGAGACCAGCAACCTGGTCAAGGCCCTCCGCCGGCCCCAGGTCAGGGGCCGCTGGGGCGAGATTCAGCTCAAGCGGGTGGTCGAGATGGCCGGCATGATGCCCCACTGCGACTTCACCGAGCAGCAGAGCGTCCAGACCGAGGACGGCCTGCTCAGGCCGGACCTGATCGTCAGACTGCCCGGCGGCAAAAACGTGGTCGTGGACGCCAAGGCCCCCCTGGAGGCCTACCTGAACGCCGTGGAGGCCCAGGACGAGGTGGAGAGGCAGAGGTTCCTCCAGCAGCACGCCCAGCAGATCCGGGCCCACGTGGCCAAGCTGGGCCAGAAGGCCTACTGGTCCAAACTGGAGGCCACGCCGGAGTTCGTCATCATGTTCCTCCCCGGGGAGAGCTTCTTCAGCGCGGCTCTGGAGCTGGATCCCCGCCTGATCGAGGAGGGGGTCAGGCAGCGGGTCATCCTGGCCACCCCGACCTCGCTCATCGCCCTCTTAAGGGCCGTGGCCTACGGCTGGCAGCAGGAGAGGATCGCCGAGAGCGCCCAGCAGATAAGCCAGATCGGCCGGGAGCTCTACGACCGGCTCAGCGTCCTGACCAGCCACTTCGAACGATTGGGCAACAGTCTGGACAAGGCCGTGGACGCCTACAACCGCTCCATCGGCTCCCTGGAGGGGCGGGTCCTGGCCTCGGCCCGGCGCTTCCTGGACCTGGGCATCGATTCCGACAAAAAACTGGACGAGCTGCCGGTGGTGGATAAAAAGGCCCGGGCCATCGAGGCCCCGGAGCTGGTCAATCCGCTCCGGAGCGAGAGCGAGGATGACCGCTGAGCGGGCCTGCCGCCTGGCGCATCCCGCCCTGACCGGGGCGGCCGGTTGATGCTCCTGCGCGTCCTGCCCAACGCCACCGCTCTCCGGGCGGCCCGGGAGGCGGCCCTGGCGGAGAGGGGCGTCTGGCTGGGCCCCGGGCCGGTGACCCTGCGGGAGCTGGTCGAGGCCTTCCTGGAGGCGGCCGGGGCGGCCCCGGCCCTGGGCCGGCCGGCCCTGGTCGAAGCCGCCCGCCGGGCGGTAAAGGGCGGCCCCCTGGAGCGGGCCGCGGCCCAGCCGGGCCTCCTGGGCGGCTTGGTCAGGGTCTGGGAGCGCCTGGCCGCGGCCGGGCCAGAGGCCGGCCGGACCGCGACTCTGATCGAGGCCCTGGGCCGGCCCAGGCTGAGAGAACTGGCCCGGGGCTTCGCCGCCTTCAGCCAAACCCTGGCCGGCCTGGGCCTGAGCGATCCCCAGGCCCGGGTCTGGATGGCGGGCCAGGCCTGCCGCCAGGCCGGGGCCTGGCCGGAGATGTTGCGCGGCCGGGCCGGGGTCAGGATCGAAGGGGTGGAGAGCTTCAGCCCGGCCCAGGTGGATCTGCTCGTCGCCCTGGCCGAGCAAGGACTCAGGGTCGAGGTCCATCTGCCCTTTCTGGCCGGCCCGGGCGGACAGGGGCTCAACGAGCCCGGCTTCAGGCCCTTCGAGCGCCTGGCCGACCTGAGCGCCGACCTGGAGGTCGTGGCCCAGGACCTGGACCGGGAGGCGCCGCCCGGGCTCCAGGCCCTGCTCCGGGCCATGGCCGGCCAGCCGCCGCCCCAGGTCGATCCGGGGGATTGCCTGGTCCGCTTCCGGGCGGCCAGCCGCTACCAGGAGCTGGAGGAGGCCGGCCGCCGCATCAGGGCCCTGCTGGAGGCCGGCGTCCCGCCCGGCCGCATTGGCCTGGTCCGCCGTTCCCTGGCCGGCCTGACCGGGCAGATGGTCGAGGACGTGGGCCGCCGACTGGGCCTGCCCCTGGACATGAGGCGCGGCCAGCCTTTGAGCGAGACCGGCCCGGTCCGGGCCTTGTTGGCCGGATTGAGCCTGGCCCTGGACGGCCCCCAGCGGAGCAGCCTGGTCCGGGTGGTCGAGTCGGCTTACTTCCGGCCGAACGACGGGGACGAGCTACAGCCGGGCCAGGCCCTCCAGGCCCTGCTGGCCGCGGGCTTCCTGCCCGGCCGGAGCCAGTCCTGGCGCCGGGCCCTGGAGGAGTCGGGCCGGCAGCTCGACCCCAGCCTCAAGGACCTGACCCGGGCCCGGGTGGAGGGGTTGATCCGGACTTTTGCCCCCTGGTCCAGGCCGCTCCGGCCCGGACCGGCCCTGGCCGAATTGGCCCGTTTGGTGGAGTCCATGCACCTGGCCGAGGAGCCGCCCTGGCTGGCCCCAAGGGAGAGGGCGGCCGCGGCCGAACTCCAGGAGGCCCTGGGGGGCCTTACCTGGGACCTGGACCGCCTGGGCGGGCTCGATTCCGAGGTCTCGCCCGGCCGCTTCCTGGGCCTGGTCGAGTCGGCCCTGGCCGAGCGGACCGTGGCCTGGGGCGGGCAGGAGCCGGGCGGGGTCAAGGTCCTGCGCCTGGAGGACGCGGCCGGGCTGGACTTCGACTACCTCTTCCTGGGCGGCCTGGTCGAGGGCCAGTGGCCCGGCCCGGCCGAGGCCGACCCTTTTGTGGACGACGAGGACAAGCTCCGCCTCAACCGGGCCCTGGGCGGCCGGCTCTTCTCCACCGCGGCCGAGCACTACGCCCGGGAGAGGCTCCTCTTCCTGAGGCTCCTGGGCTCGGCCCGGCGGAAGGTCTTTGTCTCCCGCTCCACCGACGACGGCCAGGGCCGGCCAATCCTGGCCTCGGCCCTGTGGGCCTGGCTGGACGGGGTTTTAATTAAGGGCGCGGCCCCGGAGGCGGCCGAGCCCGGACCCGGACCGCCCGGCTGGACTGACCTGCTCGGGCCGGACGAACTGGTCGGCCGGCTGAGCCTGGACCTGCTCTCGCCCGAGGCAAAGAGCCCGGCCCTGGCCCGGGCCGTCCTGGGCCAGCTCAAGGCCCGGCCCGGCTGGGCGGCCAGACTGAGTTCCATCCAGGCCCGGGCCGGCATCGAGCGGGACCGGGAGTTCTTCCTGCTCCAGCCCGACCGGGACAAGGCCAAACCCTGGCTGGGCCCCTACGTCGGCCGCCTGACCTCAGCGGCCGCCCTGGAGGCCCTGGCCCGCTGGCTGGGCGATCCGGCCGGGGTCAGGCTGAGCATCCAGGCCCTGGAGGCCTACGCCGGCTGCCCCTTCAGCTTCCTGGCCCAGCATCTCTGGCGGGCCGGGCCGGAGGAGCCGCCCGGACCGACCCCCGCCGCCCTGGACGAGGGCGAGCTGCTCCACCGGGTCCTCAGACGGCTGAGCCAGGAGGCGCTGGAGGCCGGCCGCTGGCCGCCGGGGGTCGAGGACCTGGAGCTGAAAGCCGCCCCGGCCATAGAGGCCTGGCGGAAATTAAAGCCGCGGGGCCACGGCCGCCTGGTCGACCTGGCCGTCCAGGAGGTCCTGGCCACGGTCAGGGCGGTCCTGGCCTGGGAGGCGGCCACGGCCGACCAGGGCTGGCGGCCTTTAAAACTGGAGTACACTCTGCCGCCCCTGGAGCTGGACCTGGCCGATGGAGCCAAAGTCATCGTCCAGGGCCGGGCCGACCGGGTCGACCGGGGCCCGGAGGGATTGCGCGTCCTGGACTACAAGAAGGGCGCCCGGCTGGACCCTTACAGCCGGCTGATCAGGGAGGCCGGCCAGACCGCCTTCCAGCTACCCGTCTACCTGACCGCCCTGGCCCAGGAGCACCCGGGCGAGCTCCTGGAGGCGGCCTACCTCCTGGCCCGCCTGGGCCGGCTCTCGGCCAAAATTACCTGGGATCAGGCCAGGAGCCGGGAGCTCAAGGAACGGCTCCAGGACATCCTGGAGGACATCCGGCGGGGCGTCTTCGACCTCCAGCCCCAGAATGACTGCGGCTACTGCCGGCTGGCCCCCCTGTGCCGCTACCAGGCCCCCCTGACCTCGGCCGAGGAGACGGTGTGAGCGGCCGGCCGGAGCTGCTGGTTCCCGGGGCCGACCTGGTCCTGACCGCCGGAGCCGGGGCGGGCAAGACCACGGCCCTGGTCGATCTTTACGTCGGCCTGATCCAGGGCCGGATCGGCCGCCTGGGCCGGCTCAGGTGCACTGACCTGCTGGCCCTGACCTACACCGAGAAGGCGGCCCAGGAGATGCGCTGGCGGATCAGGCAGGAGCTGGCCGGCCTGGGCCTGAGCCAGGAGTTGGAGCGGCTGGAGCGGGCCCCGGTGGGGACCATCCACGGCTTCTGCGCCGGGCTCCTGCGCGAGTTCGCCCTGGAGGCCGGCCTGGACCCGGACTTCGGCATCCTGACCGAGCGGAGCCTACTGGCCGAGACGGCCGTGGAGTTCCTGATCGAGGCCCTGGACCGGGGCGACCCGGACCTGGAGACGCTCCTGCGCTTCCTGCCCTTCCAGGGCCCCTCGGGCCTGGCGGCCGGCCTGTCCTCCAGCCTGGCCCTGGCCCGGTCCATGGGCCAGCCGCCGGCCAGCCTGGCCGAGGGTCTGGTCAGGGAGGGCCGGGACCTGCCCCGGCTCAGGCGCGACCTGGCGGCGGAGTACGGCCGGGTCATGACCGAACTGGCCCGCCTGGTCGGCCAGGACGGCCTCAAGCCCAAGGCCAAGAGCACCCCGGTCCTGATGGAGGTCGCGGCCCAGGCGGACCAACCCCTGGACCGGGATCGGGCGGCCTGGCTCCGGGCAAAGATGAAGGGCCACCAGCCCCGGGTCGTGGGGCCGCTCAAGCAGCGCCTCCTCAGCCTCCTGGACGACTTCGACCGCCTGGCCCTGGAGCCCCAGGGCCTCGAGGCGGCCGGGGCCCTGGTCCGGCTCATGGACGGGCTCCAGGCCCGCTACGACGAGGCCAAGTCAAGCCGCCAGGCCTTAGACTTCGACGACCTCCAACTCCTGGTTCGGCGGATTCTGTTCCGGCGGACCGACCTCCGGCAGCGGCTCAAGGAGCGGACCAGGCTCATCCTGGTGGACGAGTTCCAGGACACCAACCCCCTTCAGTGGCAGATCATCAACTGCCTCCGGGAGAGCCTGGATCAGGCCCGGCCCCTGGAGGAGGGCCAGGACCCGGCCCAGGCCCTGGATCTGGAGCCGGGCAAGCTGATCGTGGTCGGCGACGCCAAGCAGTCCATCTACCGCTTCCGGGGGGCCGAGGTGGGCGTCTTCACCGGCCTGGTCCGCCGGGCGGCCGATGGCGGGGAGGGCGGCCGCGCGGCCAGCCTGGACCGCAACTGGCGCTCCCAGCCGGGGCTGGTCGAGTTCTACAACAAGTTTTTTGATGAATTTATGGCTGGAAGCATAAAAGACTTCGAGGTAAGCTTCAACTTTGCCGACCGGCAAAATCAGGGCCGCAAGGGCCAAGCCCAGGGCCTGGTCGAGTTCCTGGAGAGCCGGGACGGGGGGCTAGCCCCGGCCAGCCGCGAGCTGGAGGCCCGGGCCGTGGCCTGGCGCATCAAGGAGCTGGTCGAGGTCGGCTCGCCCGTGCCCATCGGCCCCCAGGGCAAGGACCAGGCCGAGTGGGGCGACGTGGCCGTGCTCCTGCGCAAGCTGACCCAGGTCGCCCCCCTGGAGGCGGCCCTGCGCCGCCTGGCCATACCCTATCAGCTAGTCAGGGCCCAGGGCGGCCAGGACAGCCCCGAGGTCCGCGACCTGGTCAACCTGCTCTGCTACCTGACCCGGCCCTTTGACCTCTTCCTCCTGGTCAGCCTGCTCCGCTCGCCCCTGGCCGGCCTGAGCGACGAGAGCCTTTTTCTGATGGCCCAGGCCGGGGGCATCGACCGCTTCGCCGGCCCCTCGGCCGGGGACGGGCCGGCGCCCCTCCCGGACGACGAGGCGGCCAGGCTTAATGAGTTCAACCGGCTGATCCGGGACCTCTCGGCCTGGCGGGACCGCCTTCCGCCGGCCGAGCTGATCGAGCTGGCCCTGGAGCGGAGCGACCTGGCCGCGGTCTATCTGGCCGGCTTCCAGGGTCGGCAGAAGCTGGCCCAGGCCCAGGCCCTCATCGAGAGCCTCCGCCGCCTCTCCGCGCCGGCCGGGGTGAGCCTCTTCGACCTGGTCGAGCAGCTCCGGCCCCCGGACGGCCGACCCGGAGTGGAGCTGGACCCGCCCCTGATCGGGGGCCTCAACGCGGTCCAGGTGATGACCATCCACAAGGCCAAGGGCCTCCAGTTCCCGGTGGTCATCCTGGCCCAGTCCGGCCAGTCAGAGCGGGGGCCCGGCCCGCCGGCGGTCCTGATCCGGCCCGGCCTGGGCCTGGGGGTCAAGCTCAGGAGCCTGGACACGGGCCAGTGGGGCGAGACCTGGAGCTACCGCCGCCTCAGGGAGGAGGAGGACGAGCGGGACCGGGCCGAGGCCAAGCGGCTTCTCTACGTCGCCCTGACCCGGGCCCAGGACCTGCTCATCATCTCCGGCCCCAGGCCCAGCGAGAGGCAGATGGAGACCGGCTCTACCTGGCGGGCCGCCCTGGAGAGCTTCGCCCTGGCCGGAGGGCTCGAGGCCGGCCTGATCAGGCGGCTGGAGGGCCGGGAGGACATCCCGGACTTTGAGACCGATCCGCCGGCCGGCTTTGACCCGGCCGGGGCTGAGGAAGCCCTACCCGAGGCCCGGGCCGAAGCGGCCCGGCTCGCGGCCAGGGTGCTGGAACCGCCCCGGCCCCCGGCCCGCCTGGTGATCTCGGTCTCGGCCCTGGAGGACCTGGCCCTCTGCCCGCGCCTCTTTCTCAGGCGGCGGCTCCTCCTGGAGCCGGCCGATTACGCTAGGCCGTCCTCGCCCCCCTCCGCGCCGGACCGGGCCCTGGACCCGACCCAGCGGGGCCAGTGGCTGCACAAGATACTAGAGAGGATGGACTTCGCCGCCCCCGGCGAGACGGCCGGCCTGGTCGAGGCCGCGGCCGGCTCGCTCCGCTTCAGGCCTTCGGCAGAAGAGAAGGAGGAAATGGCCGGCCTGGTGGACCTCTTCCTGGCCAGTCCCCTGGGCCGGCGGCTGGCCGGACTGCCCGGCGCCGACCTGAGCCGGGAGGTTCCCTTCAGCCTCCAGGTCCCGGCCCAGGGGGGCGCTCTCCAGGTCAACGGCGAGATAGACCTCCTGGCCCGGGCCGGGGACCGGCTCTGGCTGATGGACTACAAGCTGGGCCGGCCCAGGCCCGGCCTGGACTACTCCTTTCAATTAATGACCTACGGCCTGGCCGCGGCCCGAAGCCTCTCCCGGCCTAGCCTCGAGCTGGTCTATCTCAACACCGGCGGGGTCGAGGAGGAGGAGATCCCCTTCGGCCCGGCCGAGGAGGAACTCATCGCCGGGCGCCTGGAGGAACTGGCCGGCCGGCTCCTGGCCGCCGGTGCCTCCCTGGAGCCGGCCGACTGGCCGGCCCGGCCCCTGGGGCCGGCCGAGGCCTGTCCCTTCAGGGGGCGGGGGTGCCCCTGTGGCTGAGCCCGGCCTGGAGAGGGTCGCCGGCCGGGTCGAACGGGTCATCTACGCCAATCCAAAGACCCTGTGGAGCGCCGTGGCCCTGGAGGCCGGCGGCCGGCGGCTGGTGGCCGTGGGCCTCTTGGGCTCGCTCAAGAAGGGCGAGAGTCTGGTCCTGCACGGCCGCTTCCGCCGCCACCCGGTCCACGGCCAGCGCCTTGAGGTCGAGCACTTCCAGATCGTCCTGCCCGACTCCGGGGAGGGCATCAGGGCCTACCTGGCCTCGGGGCTGCTGCCCGGGGTCGGCCCGGCCCTGGCCGAGCGGATCATCGGCCGCTTCGGCCAGGAAACCCTCCGCATCCTCCACGAGGAGCCGGACCGCCTCCTGGAGGTGCCCGGCATCGGGCCCAAGAAGCTGGCCGCCCTGCGCCGGGCCCTGGAGGAGAAGAGGGGCCTGGAGGGGCTGGTCCTCTTCCTGAGGAGCCACGACCTGCCCGTCTCCCTGGCGGTCAGGCTTTTCCGGAGCTACGGCCCCCGGGCCCTGGCCCAGGTCCGCGACAACCCCTACCTCCTGGCCCAGGAGGTCAGCGGCCTGGGCTTCAAGAGGGCCGACCAGGTCGCCCTCAAACTGGGCCTGGAACGGGAGTCGCCCCTGCGCCTGGAGGCCGGTCTGAACCACGTCCTCAACCATGCGGCCGAGGCGGGCCACCTCTTCCTGCCCTACGAGGAACTGATCTTAAGGACGGCCGAACTGCTCGAGATCGGCCAGGATGGCCTTCGGGCCGGCCTGGCCGAACTGGTCACCCGGGGCGGCCTGACCGTGGAGGACATGAACCAGGACCTGAACCAGTTCCAGGCCAACTTCAAGGCCGTCTACCTGCCGCCCCTCCACCGGGCCGAACGGGGGGTCGCCCTGGACCTGGCCCGGCTGACCGCCTCGGCCCAGGCCCTGGCCGCAAGCGACGGGGCCGAGATCCTGGCCCAGGTTGAGGCTGACCTGGGGCTCAGGCTGGCCCCGGGGCAGCGCCAGGCCCTGGAGAAGTGCCTGACGGCCAAGGTCCTGGTCATCACCGGCGGCCCGGGCACGGGCAAGACGACCATTGTCCGGGCCCTGGTCGATCTCCTGGAGCGGCTGGGCCTGTCCCTGGCCCTGGCCGCGCCCACCGGCCGGGCGGCCAAGCGCCTGGCCGAGGCCACGGCCCGGCCGGCCATGACCCTCCACCGCCTCTTGGAGTACGGGCCCAGCCTGGGCTTCAAGCGCCACCGGGGCAATCGGCTCGACCTGGAGGCCGTGATCGTGGACGAGGCCTCGATGATCGATATCGGCCTCATGGCCCATCTCCTCCAGGCCCTGCCGGATTCGACCCGGCTGGTCCTGGTCGGCGACGCCGATCAGCTGCCGCCGGTGGGGCCGGGCCAGGTTCTGGCCGACCTGATCGCCTCGGGCCGGGTGGCCGTGGTCCGCCTGACCACCATCTTCAGGCAGGCCCGCCAGAGCCGCATCGCGGCCAACGCCCACCTCATCCGTCAGGGCCGGATGCCCCATCTCAGCCCGGCCGAGGACTTCTACTTCATCAACCAGCCCGACCCGGCCAGGGCCCTGGCGACTATCCTGGAGCTGGTCAGCCGGCGCATCCCCGGGCGCTTCCGGCTCGATCCGCGGCGCCAGATCCAGGTCCTGGCCCCGATGCGGCGGGGCGTCTGCGGCGTCGAGGCCCTTAACCTCAGCCTCCAGGAGAGGCTCAATCCAGAAGGCGCCCCGGTCGGGGGCGGCCGGTTCAGGCTGGGCGACCGGGTCATCCAGACCAGGAACAATTACGACCGCCTGGCCTTCAACGGCGACATCGGCTTCATCGAGGCCGAATCGCCGCCGGGCAGGCTCCAGGTCAACATGGAGGGCGAGCTCAAGGCCTACGCCCTGGAGGAGCTGGACGAGCTGGCTCTGGCCTACTGCCTCTCGGTCCACAAGGCCCAGGGCAGCGAGTACGAGGCCGTGGTCGCGCCGCTCCTGGCCGAACACGCCATCATGCTCCGGCGCAACCTGGTCTATACCGCCCTGACCAGGGCCCGGCGGCTGGTCGTCCTGGTCGGGGACCGAGGCATTCTGGCCCGGGCCGTCCGCGACGACAGCCGCTCAAGGCGCCACAGCCTCCTGGAGCGCCGCCTCAAGGAGGGCTGGGACGAGGCTCACCTGGCCGGCCGGGGGGATGGTTAGGCCGCGCCAGAACAGGCTTTTTAGTTGTCGCCTTGAAACGAAGATGTTATATAGTAGCACCCTTTGGGTCGGGTCCCCAGGTTTTGCCCTGAGCCCGGCCTCGGAATCAGTCCGGTGGAGGCCCAAGGTGCGCCTGGCCCTGTCCGAGATCGGCCCAGAGGGCGAGCGCGTTGAGCTGGCCTGGCCAGCTGATTTGTTTCCGCCCCCGGGCTGGGGCGGTCAGGCCGGGGAGGCTGACCTAAGGGTCGTCGGCCCGGTCAGCGGCGAGCTGGAGATTCACCGGGAGGACTCCCGGTTCAGACTGAGGGGCAGGATCGCCACCAGGATAGCCTGGTCCTGCCACCGCTGTCTCAAGGAGGTTGAGGAGCCGGTCGAGCTGGCTCTCGACCTGGTCATGGTCGAGAGCTTCGAGGTGGAGCGGGCCGAGTACGAGCTCAAGCCCGAGGATCTGGACGAGGGCCTCATCGAGGGCCCGGAAATGGATCTGGTCCAGATCGTCTGGGAGCAATTGATCCTCAGCCGGCCCATGGTCAGCCTCTGCCGGCCAGACTGCCGCGGGCTCTGCCCCAGGTGCGGCGCCGACCTGAACACGGACGTCTGCCGATGCGACGTCAAGGAGATCGATCCCCGGCTGGCCGTTCTGAGCCAGTGGTCGCCGGCCGGGAAGGATGACTGAGAGGAGACTCTGAAATGGCGGTTCCCAAACAGCGACACTCCAAGACCCGGCGGAACAAGCGGCGGGCCCACGACTTTCTGACGGCCCCGGCGCTGGCCACCTGCCCCAACTGCAACGAACCCAAGCTGCCCCATCGGGTCTGCCCGTCCTGCGGCATGTACAAGGGCCGTCAGGTGCTCAAGGTGGAGGAAGACTAGACCGTGACCGTCGCCATCGACGCCATGGGCGGGGATCACGCTCCTGGGGTTGTGGTCGAGGGGGCGGTCCGAGCCAGGCGGGAACTGGGCCTGGAAGTCGTCCTGGTCGGGCCCGAGGAGCTGATCTCGGCCGAGCTGGCCCGACAGGGCGCCCCGGGGCTGATCCAGGTCGTCCACGCCACGGAACTGATCGGCATGGACGAGAAGCCGATGAAGGCTGTCCGGGCCAAGCGCGACTCCTCCATGCGCCGGGCCTTTGAACTGGTCAGGGACGGCCGGGCCCAGGCCGTGATCACGGCCGGCAACTCCGGCGCGGCCATGGCCTGCGGCGTGCTGGTCCTGGGCCGGGTCAAGGGCATCGAGCGGCCGGCCCTGGCCTCGGTCTTTCCCACCCTGGGCCCGCCGACCGTGGCCCTGGACATGGGCGCCAACCTGGACAGCCAGCCCAGGCACCTCTTCCAGTTCGGGCTGATGGGCCAGGTCTTCGCCCAGACCGTCCTGGGCAATCCCGATCCCAAGGTGGGCCTGCTCTCGGTGGGCGAGGAGGAGGTCAAGGGCAACGACCAGACCCGCCGGGCTCACGAGCTCTTCCGCAAGAGCGAGCTCAACTTCATCGGCAACGTCGAGGGCCGGGACTTCCTCATGGGCAAGGCCCAAGTCATCGTCTGCGACGGCTTCGTGGGCAACGTCTGCCTCAAGATGGCCGAGGGCCTGGTCGTGGCCATGACGGTCATGCTCAAGCGGGAGATCGGAAACTCGCCCCAGTCCTTGTTCGGGGCTTGGCTGATGCGGCGCGCCCTGAAGAGCCTGAAGAAAAAGGTCAACTACGCCGAGTACGGCGGGGCGCCGCTCCTGGGAGTCCGAGGCGCCTGCCTCATCTGTCACGGCGCCTCCTCGGCCCTGGCCATCAGGAACGCGGCCCGGCTGGCCGCCGACTGGGTCAAGCAGGACTTCCACCAGACCCTGATCAAGACCCTGGAGCAGCAGCAGGTTCACCTGAACGATCATTGAGGACGCGCCCGGGCCGGCCCGGGCCGTCGGACCGACCCCGGAGGAGAGATGGACTATTTCTGGACCGAGGAACAGATCATGCTGCGCGATCTGGCCAGGCAGATCGCCCGGGAGCGAATCCTGCCTCTCAGGGCCGAGCTGGACGAGAAGGAGGAGTTCCCGCGCCAGCTCATGAAGGACCTGGCCGCGGCCGATCTCTTCGGGGTGGTCATTCCCGAGGAGTACGGCGGCCTGGGCTTTGGCTGCCTGGAGAACTGCCTGGTCGTCGAGGAGCTGGCCTGGGGCTGCGCGGGCGTGACCACCTCCTTCGCCGCCTCGGCCCTGGGTTCCTACCCGCTGCTCCTCTTCGGCAGCGAGGAGCAGAAGAAGAATTACCTCCCGGCCATCGCTTCGGGGGCCAAGCTGGCCGCCTTTGCCCTGACCGAGTCCACGGCCGGCTCGGACGCGGCCGGGATTCAGACCCGGGCGGTCCGGGACGGCGACCACTACGTCCTCAACGGCACCAAGCAGTGGATCACCAACGCCGGCGAGGCGGACATCTATTCGGTCATCGCCATCACTGACCCGGCCAAGGGCGCCCGGGGCGCCACGGCCTTCATCGTCGAGAAGGGCGATCCCGGGTTCAGCTTCGGCAAGAAGGAGACCAAGATGGGCATCCGGGCCTCGGCCACGGGAGAGCTCATCCTCCAGGACTGCCGCCTGCCGGCCGAGAGGCTCCTGGGCCGGGAGGGCCTGGGCTTCATCGTGGTCATGAAGACCTTTGACAAGTCTCGGCCCGGGGTGGGAGCCCAGGCGGTCGGCCTGGCCCAGGCCGCCCTGGACGAAGCGGCCGCCTTTGCCCGGACCAGGGTCCAGTTCGGCAAGGCCATCATCAATTTCCAGGCCGTCCAGCACATGCTGGCCGACATGGCCACCCAGATCGAGGCGGCCCGGGCCCTGGTCTACTCCGTGGCTCGCTTCATCGACTCCGGGGCCAAGGAGGTCTCCAAGGAGTCGGCCATGGCCAAGTGCTTCCCCTCGGACGTGGCCATGCGGGCCACCACGGACGCGGTCCAGATCCTGGGCGGCCACGGTTACATGCGCGAGTACCCGGTCGAGAAGATGATGCGGGACGCCAAGATACTCCAGATCTACGAGGGCACGAACCAGATCCAGCGGAACATCATCGGCCAGGAGCTGAACAAGGAATACGGCCGGCGGAAATAGAGGCTCAGCGATGAACATCATGGTCTGCATCAAGCAGGTGCCCGAGACCCGCAAGGTCAAGATCGATCCCGAGACCCACACCCTCATCCGCCAGGGGGTGGAGTCGATGATCAATCCCTTCGACCTCTTCGCCGTGGAGGCCGCCCTGAGGCTCAAGGACGAGAAAGGCGGCAAGGTGGTGGCCGTGACCATGGGCCCGCCCCAGGCCGAGGAGGCCCTCCGTGAGGTAGTGGCCCTGGGCGTGGACGAGGTGGCTCTCTTCTCGGACAGGGCCTTTGCCGGGGCGGACACCTGGGCCACCTCCTACGTTCTGGCCCAGGGCGCCCGCAAGCTGGGCCCCTTTGACCTGATCGTCTGCGGCAAGCAGGCCGTGGACGGCGACACGGCCCAGGTGGGGCCCGGCCTGGCCGAGCGCCTGGGCTGGCCCTACGTCGCCTTCGTGCGCCGGATCAGGGGCCTGGACGGCCGGGACATGGTCGTTGAGCGCCTCATGGACGACGGCTGGGACGCGGTCAAGTTCGCGCCGCCGGCCCTGCTGACCGTGATCAAGGAGATCGGCGAGGTCCGGGTGCCCTCCTTCAAGGGCAAGATGAGGGCCAAGAACCTCAAGGTGCCCGTTCTCTCGGCGGCCGACCTGGAGGCCGACCCGGAGAAGTGCGGCCTCAAGGGCTCGGCGACCAGGGTGATCAAGGTCTTCGCACCCAAGCCCCGGGAGAAGAGGGAGCTCTGGGAGGGTGAGCCCGAGGAATTGGCCCAGAAGCTGCTCCACCGCCTGAGCGAGGACAAGATCATCTCGATAGCTGTTTAGATTGACTTCGCCGGGTCAAGTCAGTATAGGTAGGAGCTATGTCGCTGTCCATTGATCCTGAAAAGTGCACCGCTTGCGGCCAGTGCGCGGAAGTCTGCCCCTTCGAGGCCATCGAGGTGATCGAAGGCCTAGCCCAAAGCAACGAGAAGTGCACCCTCTGCGGCGCCTGCGTCGAGGACTGCCCGGAAGGGGCCATCAGGATCGAGGAAGCCGAGGGCCGGGGCCCGGCCGTGGACCTGAGCGCCTACTCCGGGGTCTGGGTCTTCTGCGAGCAGCGCCGGGGCAAGCTCCACTCGGTCGGGCTGGAGCTCCTGGGCAAGGGCCGCGACCTGGCCGATGACCTGTCCGCCTCGCTGACCGCGGTCCTCTTCGGCCACGGCGTCGTAGACCGCCACGATGTTTGGGTGCTGGAGCCGACCCGCAGACCGGGCCTCGGAGAGAAAGATATCCTTGAACTTCTCGGTTTCGGTTTTGGCCAGCTTCAGCGCAACGTTCCTTCTGATGGTGGGGTCCCAGACCAGGTACACGACACCCATTGCGCCCTGCCCCAGCTTGCAGATCACCTCATATCGCCCGAGTCTTTGCACCTTTTCAGGTTCGAGGGTGTGCCGATGGATGGAGGTGCTCATGGGGTGCCTGCCCGCATGCCGGATTTTGAATGCCCACAAGGGAGGAGGAGGCCCTGGCGGCTCTCCTCGACCAGTATTCTGTCCCCTGTGATTTCGAGCAAGAAGTATGCCAG
>ENA-OSEO01002049-OSEO01002049.1-sediment-metagenome-genome-assembly--contig:-NODE-2049-length-31227-cov-30.516790_pt1 | contig 31227 bp, 32 predicted proteins | sample MGYA00237883_ERZ534232 | MGnify/ENA metagenome assembly ERZ534232 | reverse complement strand
AAATGTAGTAAATTCCTACGACTATGATCCCTGGGGTAAAGTCCTCTCAGAGACCGAAACAGTTGAGAACCCATATAAATATGCTGGTTATAGGTATGATTCTGAGACAGAGTTATATTATCTGCAGCATAGATATTATGATCCTGAGATTTGTAGGTTTTTAACAAAGGACCCAGTTGCTGGAGACTTGAATAGTCCACAAATGTTAAATCTCTATGTTTACTGTAATGACAATCCAAGCTATGTTGACCCCAAAGGCCTTTGGGCAGCGACACGTCACAAGACATATTCAAAATATGCGGCCAAAGAATTAGGCATTAAACTGTGGAGAGAGATTGGCGATGCAAGTTATGCAATTGACTATAAAAAGCCCGCTATCAATCCTTCCTATTCATACATTCATTTTAATACATCACCACCGGATGAAATAGACAGTCGAGTCGCGTATGCAGATTTGTGTATGAAAAAAGCTGTCGAGCTGGCCAAGAGAGATGATCCTGCGTATGCGACTTACTTAGGATACGGTGTCCATGCTATGCAAGATATTTATGCACACATGAACCGAATGGTTGCTGAACACTTTGGCGAAGGTTGTTGGGATAATCCAAAATGGTTACGCTGGCGCAAACAGGGAGCGGCAGATGTTACTTATGCTTATTTTAAAGAATTCCTTAGGCTTACTAGGTATTAGGGATTGTTGGATGCTAATATTATAATTCTTCAGTACTACTTATAAGGAGTGATTTTGTGGACCCACTGATCTATGCATTTTTCGATTTGGATTTTTTGGTGAATTCACGATTTACTTGGGAAAGCTTTGTACTAATTTTCGTCTGCTTTTTTGCTGCTCGGATCATCAAGCGGCACCTGGATCTCTCTGGCATTGCAGTCGTAGGGCTCGCAATGGTTCCGGCATTTGTGGTGTGGGCTACTGAAACTTTATTGGTGCTATTTGGGTGGATGGTTACATCCGGTTGGCCTTCCGTTTTGACATTTTGGATTGCATGCAATGTCCTAATACTGATTTCTGGATTTTTAGGCTCTATTCTAGGCTATTTTACTGCACGTCGCGGCTTAAAAAATTGTAGCTGGCGGTGAACATGGCAATCGTCTACACCAGTAAATTCAAAGAATTGACTTCTGCTCAAGCTTTGCTTAATAAAGTGAGCCAGAATCACTAGAGCTACTGGTGAGAATGGAAATCTAACTTCGCTTGCCCTGAGCGGAGCCGAAGGGGATGGTCACAACTTCATCTATGATGGAGAAAACAGACTAAAGAAAGTAACCAAGGTATCAGACGGAAGTACTGTTGCAGAATATACCTACGACTACTTAGGTAGAAGAACATCTAAGACAATAGATGCAAACACGATATATTATCACTATGACAGCTGGAACGTAGTTGCAGAGACAGATCAAACAGGGGCAACATTGGTAACTTATACGTATGACAGTACAAATCAATTAGTTTCAATGAACAGGGGCGGAAACACATACTACTATCAATACAATGCTCATGGAGATGTAGTGAGCCTCACCAACAGCTCAGGCCAAGTAGTCAACGCCTACACCTATGATCCCTGGGGAAAGATATTAAGTGAAACTGAGACAGTAGAAAATTCCTATCTATATGCAGGATACAGATATGATGAAGAAACAGGGTTGTATTACCTGCAACACAGGTATTATGATTCTGAGATTTGCAGGTTTTTGACGCAAGACTATGAATCATCAGGCAAGCTAAACCATCCCCAGAGCTTAAACTCTTATGTTTACTGCTATGACAATCCAGTTCTTTTCTCTGATTATGATGGCCTTTGGGGTAGAGAAGTGCATTATGGGCTTACATATATGTGGGCAAAAGAGTCCGGTTTTGGTTCCCAAGATGCGCTAACCATTGCGAAGGCATGTGCTTCGGTTGACAGAAGTCCCTATAAAGAAGAAACAGGTAGACACTTAAACTGGAGTCTGAATCCTCTCAATCCAACGCAGGAACAATATGCAGCGCAAGAGAAATGTTCCGCTACAAGAAAGCGTGATCTCCAAGCCCTAGGCCGTGGTTTGCATAGCATCCAAGACGCAATTGCGCATGGAACATTTCCTTACTTGAACAGACATCAATTACTTTTGGTGAAGCCCGACAAGGCGACAACTAATAAGGAGTACGGATGGCTACAGTTTTATTTGTTCAATCTTGGACGTCTTGAAAAGACAGAGAGCGCAAGCAAAGCATATCTCAAGGGATATCTACGAGGAGTGAAATAATCCCATGAAAGTAGCTATAAGGTTTGGGCAGTTGCTCTATGCAGTTATTGGGCTTTGGTATGTGTTTGGAGGCGGTGTTCATCTTTTGCAAGGCGAGATACGTGGAGTACCCCTCATTCTTTTCGGCATACTTGGTCTTTTCCTCATCATTGTTTCTTTTGTTAATGAGAAGAAGAGCCAAATTTCGCTCATCACGCTCGCAACGCTTAACATCGGTCTTTCATCAGCGTCTGCATATTATATCCTGGGGGAGCAATACGACCTTCCCATTGACAGAATTAGCAGTGCAAGCACGCCAATGGCTATTATGGCAATTTCCTTAGTATTATTTATCCTTTTTTGGCGAAAAAGCCAAGGAGAAATCGGAAGGACAGATTCTTCAAGTCAAGAAAATAATATCGCACCTTGAAAACTATATGAATATGATGATGCAGGAAATCTATTAACAGTTAAAGAAAACGGTACTCCAACAAAGACATTCTCATATAATGCTGCCAATCAGATTACAAGTACCGGATTCAGTTATGATGAGAATGGGAATCTAACATTAAATAGTGCTTGCAGATTTATGCGATAAATCTTTTGTTGGGTGTCGAGTGTGGGAATAAACGGTATGGATCCATTCAGGTAGAAAAATATTGCTCTACTAGCTGGCGGAAGACTCTAGGATATTCTTTAATCCAGGCTTCTTCCTTTGAATCTTCCAAGAAGTGACCGATGTCGGAGAGAATAAAATCAGGTTTCAGAGTGGTCACAATCTTCTCAATCTGTTCGAACACAGCTTTTTCATCACTAAATTCCTCGAGGCAACCAGCTGTCGTTCTCAAGCCCCCATTGAGATAGGCAAGATTTATCTTTGCTCCTCTGTTTAAATACCAGATGAGGTCGTAGAAATCACGTCCTCTTCTATAGGGGCGGCAAAGAATTGCTAGTACTTTTCCTGCAAATAGAGTCTCCAAATCATGTTTAAGAATAGGAAAGAGCTCGTTATATTTACTAACAAAAAAGCTCTCTCTGTTGCCATATTCAATATGTACTGGATTAGTGTCCACTTCAATTTTAATATGCAGTTTTTGCCCTGTAGTTCTTGACAGCCCCAGCACATTTAGCACATTAATGATTTTAATAAATGCCTTTTGTACGGTCTTATTCTTGCTTATATTCAAATCAGCTTCAATATTTCTAAGGGAAAGGTCTTTTTGTACCAGGTAAATCAAGTTCTGGAAATCGTAGTTGGTGGTTTTGCCATCAAGTGAAAAATCCAGATCTTCGGAGTATCGCTTAAGGTCATAGCAAATTCGCAAACAAGTTCCTCCTACAAACGATAAGTCCTGTCCATATTTCGATTGATAGAGTGATTTAAGGATGACTATCTGAATATATTCTCTAACAATATTCAAGAGATCTTCTGATGTTATAAGAGGATTTCCTTTACGAGCACTATCGATAAGTCTATTCAATTGCTGCATATTTTTTTACACTTCCTAACAATCTTAATAACTTTTTTGACTTGAATTGTTTAGCAAACTGGATAGCTTTAGAAAAGTCGATATCTTCCAGGTTTTGTAATCGTAACTCTCGCCAGAAATCTATTTCTTCCACAAACTGTTTGTTGTTTAAATATAGATAATCAACTAATGCCTTCTCCTTGTTAGCCATCAGGGTGCCTACATCAAAACCAAAAAAGGCTTCCTTCTTAATTTTTCTATAAACAAACTGCCCATAGAGTGTATTAAATTTTCTAGTAGTCTTTGGAGTAACTAGTGTCATTGAAAATGGCACGTCTGGGATAAGTCCATAAGTGCTTAAAGCATATTCTAAACTGATATAACAAGGAGAATAAAGAGCGCGAGCTATTTCCACTTTATCAACCTGGATGTCAGAGAAGGCGTAAAGACCTCTTTTTACTGGAACAAGATCCCCGGACTTGACCCACTGATGAAGTTGCAGTTTCAACATACTCGGCGCAGTATCAAATGCCACCAACTGTGCTTCTTGCTTGGAGAATATACTCTTTTGCATTTCTTTTCGGAATTGTTTGAAGTGCATTATGGTTTCACTTGGTTATATATTTTTATAACTTTCTGAAATAGGAATTCTATCATAGTTATTTCTTTTCTTCAACATAGACGATAAGAAAAATTTGGCTTTAATGTGAATAAACGTACTACAGAAAAGAATCAGCATTAATTAAGACTAAATTTATTTCTGAATCGGATTGAAATATTTAAGGAAATACTTTAATATGTCCGGTAGATAGAAAAAGTTTTAAATATATAGATATCTCCGAGTCACTTATCCTAACCTCTTTTGTTTGTAGAGCATGGGAAGAGACCGACAGGGTTTTTCGGGAAACTGCAAGGCCTTGTGGCAAAAAGGAGACTGGCGATTTTGAGCTAGCGGCCACGTGCTGTTAGCTCTTTTTTATAAATTGAATACTGTTTTCTCCGAGCTGTTCAATCCTAATCTCAGTTAGAGTGCTGCGTGTATGGGTATGGAAAACAGCCGATAGGGTTGCACTGGAAACGGTGTTGCCTCCCGACTTGGAAAGGAGATCCGCAGAGTAATATTTGGCTACCTTTCTGTCGGGGAAGGTAGTTTTTTATTGTTGAATCAAGCAAGGAGATGACTGGATGGGCACTGTATATGAATCCTTTTGGTGCAGTCCAAAGCACAAAAGATTTCTTGATGTTAACTGTATAAGGCTAGTTAAAAATCTTAAGGAGAAAGAGAATTGAATTATTTAACCAAGAAGAATATGCAGCAAAAGTTATCATCAATGACGACCTGGTATTGTCGAAGAAAAACCGGCAATTTAACACTTTTCTTATTTTTCTCTATGTTGCTTGCAATAGTGCTACTTGGAGGATGTACCGGGAGCAAAAAGGATCAAAAAGAGACTACTAAGAAGTCCAAAAAATCTGCTTCACCACCAATTGAGCTGCATGTATCAGCGGCGACTACTCTTAAAGATGCATTTGAGCGGTTGGGGTCTTCTTTTGAAAAGGAAAATAACGCGAAACTCGTCTTCAACTTTGCTGCATCAGGCGTACTGCAGAAACAGATCGAGGGAGGGGCTTCGGAGGATGTCTTTGCCTCAGCGAGCCCCAAGCAGGTTGATGCACTTGTTGCGTCGGATTTCATTGCTGCGGATGCACCATCGGTTTTTGCCGGCAATAGTCTGGTAATTATTGTGCCGAAGGGCAATCCTTCTGGCATTGAAGGTCCGGATGATCTGTCAAAAGCGAAGCGTTTGACGACTGGTAATCCTGAAACCGCTCCGCATGGTACAAAAGCCAAAGAATGGCTTGAGGGCCTTGGTTTATGGAATACATTGCAGCCCAAGTTTGTATTTGCTGAAAATGCTGCTCAGACTCTTGATTATGTCTCGCGTGGCGAGGTAGATGCAGGTCTTAACTTTGCAAATGAAGCAAACGGTAGAAATGACATTGAAGTCGTCTATACGGCACCGAAGAACGAGATCAAGCCCATTAAATATGTTGTCGCGCCATTAAAGGACTCAAAACAGTCTGCGGTGGCAAAGAAATTTATTGATTTCTTGGCTAGTTCCAAGGCACAAAAAATATTGGTTGAGAATGGTTTTCTTAAAGCGTCCAAAGAATAGTCGGTTCTAATCTGAGAAGGAGACTGATGAAACTAATCACAAATATCGCGTTCCCGATGCGTCTTTCACTGCAGGTAGCGATCTGTGCGACTGTCTTAGTCGCGTTAGTCGGTCTTCCGCTTGCATACTTGCTTGCGAGGAGGGAATTTCGCGGTAAATCCTTACTCGATGCCTTGATTACTCTCCCGCTTGTGTTGCCCCCGGTTGTAACCGGTTATTACTTGCTTCTTCTTATCGGACGCAATGGATTAATTGGGCGTGCGACCCGGCTTTTATTCGGGCAAGCTATTGGTATTACGTTTACCTGGCAAGCAGCAGTACTGGCATCATTTGCCGTATCGGTTCCTTTCACGGTAAGGACCGCCCGCTCTGCTTTCGAAAGTGTAGATCCGGCATTGATTACCACCTCGTATACCCTTGGGCGCAGCGAACTACAAACTGCGATTTTGGTTGTTTTTCCGCTGGCAATTCGTGGTATTATTGCAGGACTTGTTCTGTCTTTTGCTAGGGCACTAGGGGAGTTTGGCGCGACAATAATGGTTGCCGGTAATATTCCGGGGCGTACAAATACTATGCCCCTCGAGATATACAATGCTGTTATTTACGGCGATTGGAGAACTGCTATGGTTCTCGTGATGTTATTTACCGTGGTCTCGGTAATATTCTTGATGGCCGCGAATCGGTTGACGAAGGTTGTGAAATGGTGAACAAAGGATTTGCAGTTAAATTACTAAAACGGTTAAATGGTTTTGAACTGGATACCTGTTGGCATGTTGATACGGGTTTTACTGTGCTTTTTGGTTATTCGGGTGCCGGTAAGTCGCTTACAATGGCAATGATTGTGGGCATCATGCGTCCGGATGAAGGCTGGGTCCGTTTTGGCGAAGATACGCTTGTCGATACTGACACGGATATTTTTGTGCAGCCACAGCAGAGGGACTTCGGTTATGTTTCTCAGAACAGTGAACTTTTTCCGCATCTTACGGTGAGGCGAAATGTCGCATTCGGATTGCACAAACTTCCTCGCTCGAAACGTGAAGACCGGGTTGAAGAGATGCTTGATACATTTGGTATTGCTGCTCTGGCTGAGAAGCGGCCGCATGAACTATCTGGTGGAGAGAAACAGCGGGCTGCTCTTGCCCGCGCCCTGGCACCCCGCCCTCGTGCTCTTCTGCTTGATGAACCGCTTTCGGCGCTGGATTTGCCGGTTCGTAGAGAGATACGTAACTTGTTGCGAGACCTGCAACAGCGAGAGAGAATTCCCATCCTGATGATAACGCATGATCTATATGAAGCAACAGCACTGGCTGATACTCTTGTTGTCTACTCCGGCACAGGTGTTGTGCAGAGTGGCGTACCACACGAGCTAATGATTGATCCGGGCACCCCAGAGATACGGCATCTATTGCATTCAGCAACTTTGTCAGGAAGCATATTGAATTAAATGTGTCAGTGTAGTGAATAGAATATAAAGCAATCGATCAATGAGCGTGAAAAGCAAAAGGAAAAGGGAGCAGTTGATCAAGAGGAGGAAAAGACATGCAATTATCCGCACGTAATCAACTCAAAGGTGAGGTTGTCTCGGTAGTGCGAGGTCCTGTAAGTGCGATGGTTAGAGTTAAAGTAGGCGGTGGTAATTATGTTATCGCTACGCTAACCACTGAGGCAGCAGATCAGCTTGGTCTAGTCGCAGGCAAAGAGGTTACTGCCATTTTTAAAGCAAGTGCAGTGATAATAGGTATCGAGGAGTAAGTTATGTCTATCATCTTGCGCCCGATTGGGCGTATCCACACGCCATTTACTACCAAGGAGGAAGCTCCAATCCAAGGTGCCTTCTGCCCGGAAGCATTAGGAGTTATTGAGGTTTTCCCGGAATTCTCCGACGGACTTATCGACATCAAGGGTTTCAGCCATCTTATTTTGCTCTACGAGCTGGATCGTGCTAAGTCGGTTGATCTGACACCGCTTCCACTGCTCGACGATGACCGCCATGGAGTTTTTGCGACCCGTTTCCCGGCACGTCCTAATGGTATCGGCTTTACTGTCGTAGCTTTGCATCGCCAGGATGGCAACCGGCTGGAAGTGGGGATGGTGGATATGCTTGATGGGACGCCATTGCTTGACATTAAACCTTATTTGCCGCGCTTTGATGCTTTCCCGAATGCGTCGGAAGGCTGGTTTACCGGACTATCAAATCGCCAAAAGCCGGTTGGAAGGGAGTAGACTCTCCAGGAGTGAAGTATTGGTCTATATCCAGTCGGATGACGTTATCATTATACTGGCAGCTGATAGAGAAAAGGCAAGGTAGTCTATCGGATTGATAATAGTACTGATTGGGTTTATTCTTAAGTTACTTCTCTGATCTAAAATCAGAGCAAATCCTATAGACTACGTAAGATAAGACCTTAAGCTATAAAGAACCGGGGGGAACGATAGGTGGAAACTCAATTCTACACGATTGAGCAAGCTGCTAAGATCCTTAAAGCGAATAAGAATACTATTCGGACTTATTGCCGGGAACGAAAAATACCTGCAATTAAAGTAGGACGCGGTTATCGCATTGCCAAAAAGGACCTGGATAATTGGCTTCGGGAGCGGACACTGAGCAAAGCTGTCCTAAAACAAGAAGAACAAAGATTAATAGAAGCGGAAGACAGGTACCAAAATCTGTTTGAAAACGCAAGTGATGCCATTGTTCTTTTTGATGCGAAGGGATGTCTGATACTGGCAAATCCTAAGTTTTGTGAGTTATACGGAGGCAAGCTTGGGGAAGTTGAGGGCATGCACTTTACCCGTTTTATACACACTGAAGATATCCCGCTTGTTACTGAACGCTTCTTGTTGAGAATGGCAAATGCCGGTGCTCCAAGTCGGTATGAAGCAAGAGCGGTGCGTAAAGATGGTGAAATCTTGCAGGTAGAGATAAACAGCAGCCGGTTTATGGAAGAAGGAAAACCAAGCGGCATCCAGGTTATTATTAGAGACATAACCGAACGCAGAAGCGCGGAATTGGCACTTAAACAAAGCGAAGAACGTTACCGGGGAGTTGTCGAAGATCAATCGGAACTTATCTGTCGATGGGTTCCTGGTGGGAAATTAACTTTTGTAAATGAAGCTTACTGCCGTTTCTTTGGTAAGAAATACACCGAACTTATCGGCCATAGCTTTATATCCTTTATCCCCGAAGAAGAAAAAAAGATTGTTAAACGTAATGCGGCAAAACTAAACTTAAATAATCCGGTTGTTACCTATGATCATAGAGTTATAGCGGCTAATGGTGAAGTTCGTTGGACTCAGTGGACTGACAGGATTATTGCAGATGATAGGGGCAGAATAGTTGAGTTCCAATCTGTCGGGCGCGATGTTACTGATTATAGGCGTGCGGAACAAGAGATATTAAAAAAGACTGAAGATATCCATCTGATCAATCTTCTTAATAATGCAGTTAATAAAGGAAAAAGCCTAAAAGAGATACTGAATCTATTATCAAAGGAGACAAAGCGTATCTTTTCTTCTCACGGAGCGATAGTGCTTCTTTTCGATGACAAGAAGGACCACCTGGTATTACAGAAATACATGCTGGATAAGGTATTGATAGATATAATTGAGAGGGTGCTTGGGATAAAAATACCTGAATTAAAAATTGATGCAAAAAAGAAAAGCATATATACGGATATATTGCAGGAGGGTAAAGTAAGACAATTGAGTAATGCCGGGGAACTTGAGAGCTTGATGGCAGAATTTACAGATAAGAAAACACTACAAAAGCTCACCCCTAAAATTCGTAAGGCCTTAAATATCGAATCCATGATTATTGTTCCTCTTATTTCAGATGGTGAGGCTATAGGGGTATTAGATGTTTCCCGTGATACTCCTTTTGATGAATCCGATGTGGAAAGATTCAGAGCTATTTCAGAGCAAATAACCCTTATTATAAAACGAAAGCAAGCGGAAGATTCTCTGAGAGAGTCAAAGGAAATGTACCAAACGCTAGTAAAAGCCTCTCCGGATGCGGTAACAGTAACTGATTTGGATGGGAACATAACCTTTATTTCTCGAAAAACCCTACAACTTCACGGATATAAGAGTGCTGAAGAACTGCTTGGAAAAAGTGCGTTCCAGCTTATTGCACCAGAGTACCGTGAGGAGGCAACAAAAAACCTTAGAAAGACTTTGAGAAAGGGTTATGTTGAAAATATGTATTACGTACTAGTAAGAGCTGATGGATCTCGTTTTACTTCTGAATTGAACAGTGCTTTGATCAGGGATTCCAATGACAAACCAATGGCATTTGTAGCTACCACTAGAGATGTATCTGATCGCGAAAGAACTAAGAGAGAGCGACAAGAGCTTCTTAATGCAGTTGAGGCATGCAGTGAAGGAATTGCCATCCTGGATAAGGATGAAAAGTTCACCTATGTTAATCATACTTTTGCCGATATCCATGCTTATCAACCCAGAGAGTTAATTGGCAAGAATTGGGAATCCATGGTTCCAAAAGACCATCTTGAAAAAGTGGATAGAAACGCGCGGAAATCCTTGGCAAGTGAAGGAAAATGGAACAGTTCATGTGAAGCCATTAGAAAAGACGGTAGTAAGGTATGGGTTAATTTTTCCATTACTGTTCTTAAGGATAAAAACGGCCATATAGATGGTTATATAAATATTTTACGCAGTTACGCGCCCTAGTATATCTTGCCTATTAAGTGCAAGATGATTGGTTATTTTAAATAGTAGAAAGTAGTGGATTTGATAGGACATTGAAATAGGCTGATGAATGGAAAATTGACAAGTAAGGGGGCAAAATGGATTATCCGGCAAAGGATTTCTCAAAACTAATTGGAACACCTGGTTTTTCTAATAATTTACTTGAAAATCACTTTACGTTGTACCAGGGCTACGTAGCAAATACGCAGAAACTTGCAGAAGTACTAAATCGAGCGACAAAAGAGGGAAAAGCAAGCACTCCGGAGTTCGCTGAGCTTAAAAGGAGATTCGGTTGGGAGTGGAATGGAATGAGTCTCCACGAGCTCTATTTTGAAAATCTCGGCGGGGACGGCAATTCTTCTTCCGCTTTAAGTGCATCTGCCATTATTAAGTCTGCTTTCGGATCTTTTGATCAATGGCAAGATGATTTTAAATCAACTGCAATGATGAGAGGAATCGGTTGGGTTGTTCTTTATTATGATAGGGAAACAAAGAATGCTTTCAATTGCTGGATTAATGAACATGATGTCGGCCATCTTACCGGGGCTATACCTCTTCTGGTCATGGATGTTTTTGAACATGCTTATATAACGGATTACGGCCTAAAGAAAGCGGATTATATTGATGTTTTTATCACGGCTATTGATTGGCCGGTTGTTGAAAGCAGAGTTTATTAAACGAACAAAAGACGCGAATTAGCGGCAACAATGGAAATCTTATTATTAATAAGGAGCTAGATGTCCAAGGAGTTCTTTGTTACCAATACCTTAGAAGAAGCAAGAGCAAAGCTTGGCAGAAGTTACCAAACACAATTGCCTCAAGCGGAGATAGTCTCAATTCTAGAAGCGCTCGGCCGTGTTGTTGCCGAAGATATAATTTCCCCGGTTGATCTGCCTGCTTTTACTCGTTCTACCATGGACGGTTATGCCGTTCGATCCGGTGATACCCATGGTGCCTCAGATCAATCTCCGATTTATTTACATATGATTGGAGAAGTTAAAATGGGGGAGGAACCAGCGGTTAAGCTGAAAGCGGATGGGACAGTAAAAATTTCGACTGGTGGCATACTACCTGAAGGATCGGATGTTGTTGTAATGGTGGAATATACGGAAATAATCGGAGATCAAGTAGAAATTGTAAAAGCGGTTGCACCCGGTGAGAACACTGTGCAAAGAGGGGAAGATGTTCGAAAAGACACTATGGTTTTAAATCGGGGACAAGTAATACAGCCTCAAAATATTGGTGTCTTAGCAGGTATTGGAATAACCGGTTTAAAGGTTTTCAAAAAGCCAAAAGTTGCCATAATTTCTACCGGAGATGAAATAGTTGCTGCTGACGAAGATGTGCCCCCCGGAAAGATTCGCGATATTAATTCATCATCACTTGCGGCTGCGGTTAGCAAAGACGGTGCACTGCCTATTATAAAAGGAATTGTAAGAGATGATTTCGAGGTACTGAAAGCCAAATTAGACGAGGCGCTGGAGGAAGCTGATCTTGTTCTTATATCCGGGGGGAGCTCGGTCGGAACAAGAGATGTTACTTTGGATGTAATTGATGCTCAAGGTAAACCGGGTGTTCTAGTTCATGGTATTTCAATAAGTCCGGGGAAACCAACAATTATCGCGATTTGTAAGAATAAGCCAGTTTTTGGCCTTTCCGGTAATCCAGGAGCTGCATTAATGGTTTATAGGATTTTGGTCAGCCCGTTTCTTCGCCAACTTAGAGGAGAAACCCGAAACTGGAACTCGGAGACTCCGCGTACATTGAAAGCAAGACTTGATGTAAATGTTGTTTCAACAAATGGACGGGCTGATTTTGTAAGAGTCAAATTAGTGGAAAGAGATAACCAACTTTGGGCAAAGCCGATATATGGGAGTTCCGGATTGCTTAAGACTTTACTGAAAGCGGATGGGATCGTTTACGTGCCTTTAGAAAATAGTGGTCTTAAGAAAGGGGAAGAAGTACTAATTGAACTGTTGTAAAGTAAGTGGCAATTCGTAGATATATCTTTTATTTTTCAGGAGGTGTGACAAGCTGGAGAGACGTTATTATCTAAATTATATTCCGGTTGAAGAAGCGTGGAGCAAGTGGCAGCAAACATTAAAAGAAGATGGATTCAAAGCACCTACCGGGAGCGAGAGATTAAAAACAAAAGACTCACTCGGAAGAATAACGGCGGAAGCTGTTTTTGCCAAGATATCAGCTCCTCCTTTTCATGCTTCCGCAATGGATGGGATTGCAGTCAGAGCTGAAGATACTTATGAAGCAATGGAAACCGATCCCAAGCAGCTTAAATTGGGAGAACAGGGTGTTTTTGTGGATACGGGCGATCCGGTTCCCCTTGAATTTAATGCTGTTATTATGATTGAGGATGTGAACCAAGTAGATAAAAATACTTTCGAAATTATGAAGGCTGCTGCTCCTTGGAAGCATATCAGGCCAACAGGAGAAGATATGGTCGCCTCGGAGCTCATCCTTCCTCAGGGACAAGAAATCCGGCCGGAAGATATAGGAGCGATGCTTGCTGGAGGTGTGGAGGAAATCCTGGTAAGAAAAAAGCCCAGGGTAGCTATTATTCCAACCGGAACCGAACTCGCTGAAACTTTGGAAGAGCTTAAATATGGGCAGGTAATAGAATCAAATAGTCATGTTCTGGCTGCTTTAATAAAGGAGTGGGGAGCAGAACCATGCAAATATCCGCTGGTTACGGATGAATATAAGCTTATCAAGGAAAGTATCTTGGATGCTTTACAAAAGAACGATGTTATAGTCATAAATGCCGGTACATCTGCCGGGCGGGAAGATTTTACGGCACCGTTGATTGAAGAGCTTGGGCAGTTGGTAGTTCACGGTGTTGCTCTTAAGCCCGGGAGAACCTGTATTTTAGGCGTAATAGAAGGAAAACCAATTCTTGGTTTGTCCGGTTACCCGGTTGCCAATTACCGCCACGCTTCAACTTTTCTAAAGTCTCTGATCTTTAATTGTCTTGGAACAGCACCCTCCTCAGGACAGAAAGTAATGGCAAGCCTTAGTCGAAAAATTGTCTCGTCCTTAGGTCTGGAGGAGTACGTTCAGGTAGGTTTGGCCAGAGTAGGAGAAAAACTGATTGCCACTTCTTTATCCCGTGGTTCCGGAGTTACTATGTCGATGGTTCGTGCTGATGGGGCTATAAAGGTTCCTAGGTTATCCGAAGGTTACGATAGGGATTCAGAAGTTGAAGTTGAGCTAAAAGGGAGCATATCAGAGATTGAGAATAATATCTTAGCAGCTGGTAGTCACGATATTACTTTGGATATTCTTTCTGATGAACTGCGGCGGAATTTCCCGGGTTTAAATCTGACCTCAATTAACATCGGAAGCCTGGCCGGGCTTAAAACTCTAAAACAAGAACAAGCTCATTTTGCCGGTACTCATCTTTTAAACGAGGAAACCGGAGACTACAATATTTCCTATATCGACGATCTATTATCAGATAAAAATATACGATTGGTTAATCTGGTTTATCGCCAGCAAGGATTCATGGTTAACAAAGGAAATCCTAAAAATTTTAGAAAGATCGAGGACTTGATTCGTGAGGATATTGTTTTTGTGAACCGGCAAAAGGGTTCCGGCACAAGGGTCCTTCTGGATTTTGAGCTGTTAAAAGCAGGAATTGATGCCTCCAAGATAAAAGGATACGAGAGAGAATTCTTTACTCATACTGCAGTGGCAGTAGCCGTTCAAAGTGGCTCAGCCGATGTTGGCTTGGGTATAAAAGCAGCCGCAAACGCCTTAGATCTTGATTTTATTCCCTTAACCGAGGAAAGATATGATCTGGCCATGCCTCAAGACTTTTTTGAATCCAAAAACGGCCAAAGCCTCATGACAATTATCTCTTCAAAAGACTTCAAAGAGAGAGTCAAAACCTTAGGAGGATATTCTACCCGGGAGACCGGCCGTACAGTTCGTTAATCTTCTTAAATGTTCACTTAAATCAAATATCTTCTCTTTAGCCTAAATCTTTATGAGTTTTTATAGGTTTGAATTATAATTAGAGCAAGCAATAACTAAAACTAAATATATTAAGGTTCTCCGGGTTGAGTTGGAAATCAGTATAAGCTGATTAACTAAAGTTAGTTACATGAGCTATAGGAGAAGGCATTGTGATAATAGCAAAGCCTACCATATTTAAGGAGGAGAAATAGTCATAAATTGCAGCCGCTTCTTTATCATCGGGGAGCGGTAAATTTATATGGAAAGGGTGGTTTGATACAAGATTCATGATTCAGGATCCATGACTCAAAACTAAAGATCCGGGGTAAGCCGTAGTGTCTGGATTGTGTAACTTGAATCTCACATCAAGTTCTAATGACACGTATGAGTGATTCATATAATAGAAAAATTGACTATCTTCGTTTGTCGGTTACGGATAAGTGTAATTTACGATGTGTCTACTGCGTGCCTGCACAAGGACTAAAACTTAAACCTCGTGAGGATATATTAACCTATGAAGAGATTGAAGTATTTGCCAACTATGCAGTCAAGGGAGGTATTTCCAGAATTAGACTTACGGGGGGAGAGCCGTTAATAAGAAGAGGAATACTAAGTCTGGTAAAAAACATTGCTTCTATTCCCGATCTTACGGATTTTTCTCTTACTACTAATGGTGTTTTGTTATCAGATTACGCGGATAAGTTAGTAGAAGCAGGACTGAGCCGGATTAATATAAGCATTGATTCATTGGATCCGTCTATTTATAAATCAATAACTCGTATCGGGGAATTAAGTCAAGTTAACAAGGGGCTCGAAAAGGCTCTGGAAGTCGGATTTGATCCGGTGAAAATAAATGTAGTGGTTTTGCGGGGAATAAATGATGATATATCCGATTATATAAAGCTCGTATACAAGTATCCGGTTCATGTCCGTTTTATTGAATATATGCCCTTTGGTACTGAAGTTGGGCCTGAACGAACAGTAAGTTCGTGCGAGCTAAAAGAGAGGATAGAAAGATTTGGGAAATTGAAACCGGTTGAAGATATGCGAGGAGCAGGGCCGGCAAGATATTTTGGGATGAATGGTGCGGTAGGAACGCTAGGATTTATTTCTCCCATAAGTGAGCATTTCTGTACTAGCTGTAACAGGCTTAGACTAACTGCTGAGGGAAAGCTGCGCAGTTGTCTTTTTCTTGATGATGAGATTGATGTAAGAGAAACCCTTCGCTCGGATGCTTCTGAAGAGAATATTAAAAGACTGATAAAAAGAGCTTTACTTAATAAGCCTAAGAATAATTTAAGGCCCGGATATGACCTACAAAGACAGATGTCACAGATCGGGGGATAGAGAGAAAAGAAAATGCAGGGCAGAGAAAAGAAAAGACACCCAAATAATGATAATCTGACTCATATCGGAGAGCATGGAAGAGCAAAAATGGTTGATGTCACTGGCAAAGAATTGACCGTAAGGGAAGCAGTTGCCAGAGGCTATATTAAAATGAGGTCACAAACACTAAAAAAGATTATCGGTGGTGGTATAGATAAGGGTGATGTACTAGCTGTTGCACAAGTAGCCGGAATCATGGCTGCAAAGAAAACGCACGAACTTATCCCTATGTGCCATCCTCTTCAAATAACAAGCATAAATATTGATTTTGTTACCGACAAAGAAGATCGAATCGAAATCATTTCTACTGTTAAAACAGCTGACCGAACAGGAGTGGAAATGGAAGCTTTAACTGCAGTTTCTTCAGCGGCATTAACCATCTATGATATGTGTAAATCGATCGATAAAGATATGATTATCTACGATATCTTATTGGTAAAAAAGAGCGGCGGTAAGAGTGGAGATTATATAAGGAAAGAAGATAAATGATGCAGGACCCGGGATATAAGTTAGGGGCTAGAAATGGAAAGTAAAAAAGAAAAATGCGAAAAACAGAATAAGCAAAATAAAAATCCCTCATCACGTATCTCTCCTCCCTCTTTCCTTGGAAAAGTTATTTCCATTAATATTAGTCAGGAAAAGGGTGTACCAAAAAAACCAGTTAAAAGGTGTAAAATCCGCAAGGAGCATGGCCTGGAACAAGACGCACACGGAGGGCCCTGGCACCGGCAAGTAAGTCTTTTAGCCAAGGAAAGCATTGAGAAAGCTTGCAGTACTGGTATTTATTTTAAGCCGGGGGACTTTGCCGAGAATATAACTACTTCTGGAATTGTCTTAACCGAACTACCGATTGGCACTAATGTATCCATAGGTTCGAATATATTGCTGGAAGTTACTCAAATCGGTAAAAAATGCCATTCCAAATGTGCAATATATTATAAAGCAGGTGATTGTATAATGCCCCGGGAAGGTATTTTTGCCCGGGTCATCAGAGGAGGAGAAGCCGTAGTAGGCGATGTCGTAAAGGTAGTAAATTCCGATCAGAGTGAGTTTTAGGTGCAGGTAAGTCCGATAAAATGTTAGAATAGGTGAGAAAGGTCACAGATTTTAAAAGAGAATTTGATGTATAAGAAAGTGAGGAAAGATGAGAGAATTTTACGCAGTGGTAGCAACATTGGTAATAGTGTTCTCGTTCTTTGCTTTTTTAGCAAAAATATGGACATCTCATTAATACGCTAGGTCAGGGCTTAATTGATAATCGATAAATAATTTGATATAATATAGCTGTTCAGGCAGGCAATTATTATGTATTCATATAATTTTACGATAATATCACACCCCTGTTGGGACCGCTTGCCTGAACAGAAGGATCCCAACAGGGGTTTTCTTAAGGAAATATATAAAGAGAAATAAGGTCCGGTTTCATTCGCTTATGTTCTACTAAGGGGGGCTAATAAGTGGACATTAAAGTGGCGATAATCATTGTAAGTGATAAGGCGTCAAAGGGTGAAAGAACAGATCTTAGCGGACAAATGATTGAAGATATTGTGAGATCTCAAGGAATGGTAGTAGTTAACAAAGATATTGTACCTGACGAACAAGACTGTATTGCCACCAGAATCATGGATGCTGTGGATAGAATGCAAGCGGATGTCGTTTTTACTACCGGAGGAACAGGATTTTCCGGTCGGGACGTAACTCCCGAGGCAACAAGGCGGGTAATGGATAAAGAAGCTCCCGGATTAGCGGAAATAATGCGCAGCGAGAGTTATAAAGTTACTTCCCGGGCTATGCTATCCAGAGGAATTAGTGGAATAAGAGGCCAGTCCCTTATCATTAATCTTCCGGGAAGTCCTAAGGCAGTCAAGGAATCTCTGGAAGTTATTATGCCGATACTTCCTCATGGAATAGAAGTTTTACGCGGCGAATCAAGTGAATGCGCTCAAATAGACTAGGGGAAAATTAAAAAAAGGAGTTTTTTGTAATGAGCAAGAAGAAAAAGCGGATAATAATTACCGGTGCGATAATCCTTGTTTTGCTCGGATATCTGGTCTATTCGGCAATGGGCAGCACATTTTTATACTATAAGACGGTTAGTGAATTAAAATCAGACTCATCGCTAATAGGAAGTTCTGCAAGAATCGGAGGCAAGGTAGTAAAAGGTTCTTTTAAAAAGTCGTCAAGTCCTTATGAGTTTAAGATAACCGACGGAAAAGAAAATGTCACTATTGTCTACGATGGATCGCTACCGGCCTCTTTTAGAGATGGCACCGAAGTTATAGCTGAAGGTGTTTACCAAAAGAATGGAGAGTTTAAAGCAAAATCTGTTCTAGTAAAATGTCCTTCAAAATATCAGGAAAAATCGGAGAAGGAGAGTCAATAATTGGCGACATTTGGAAACGTAGTACTTTATCTGGGATTGGCTGTTTCAGTTATTTCTTTTGCCTCTTTGCTCTACGGTCAACTTGCTAGAAAAAAAGGTTTTGTTCTAGCCGCTTATATCGGTATTATTCTTGTTTTTATTTCAGTGTTGGCTGCGTCTGCGGGATTATTATATGCTTTAATGAACCATGATTTTAATATCCAATATGTGGCTAGCTATTCCAGTACGGATCTTCCGACTATTTATTTAATAAGCGCTTTTTGGGCAGGGCAAGAAGGATCGCTTCTACTTTGGCTCTTTGTACTGTCAACTTCAACTTTTTTTCTATTGGTATTCAATTGGAAAGAAAAAAGAGATTTGTTCCGTTACAGCCTCTTATCCTTAACTGCTATTCAGGCATTTTTTCTACTGGTTGTTGCTGTTCCGGCAAATCCTTTTAAAGAATCACTTTTTCTTTTTACGGAGGGACAGGGCTTAAATCCCCTGCTTCAGCACATTGTAATGGCAATTCATCCTCCAACTCTTCTTATCGGGTATGCTATTTATGCTATTCCTTTTGCCTTTGCTATCACTGCGTTAATTTTAGGAAAAGATACTGAAGAATGGGTTCTGATGTGCAGGAACTGGGCTTTATTTGCCTGGTTGCTTCTCTCTATCGGTATTTTTCTCGGCGCATATTGGGCTTATGAAGTGCTTGGATGGGGTGGATATTGGGCTTGGGACCCGGTTGAAAATACTTCCATTTTGCCCTGGTTTACCGGAACAGCTCTTCTGCACTCCTTTTTTATTACTATTAAGAAAGGCCGCCTTAAAATATGGACTATTGCTTTAGCAGTCATTACTTTTCTTCTCTGCCTAGCCGGTACTTTTATTACCCGCAGCGGCATAATTCAGTCAGTACACGCTTTTGGTGAATCTCCGGTAGGGAATTATTTCTTGTTCTCAATTATTTTTGTTCTCATCGGTTCACTTGCGCTTATTATATGGAGATATAATAAATTTCGAACTGATCTGGGCGAGGACTCACTGGTATCACGTGAGTATGGGTATTTTCTAAACAACTGGACAATGGCAATTTTTATGATTATTGTTCTTGTCTTTTCCGTGCTGCCATATATAACTGAAATCTTTATGGGCCAGAAGCTTTCTCCCGGAGTCGAAACTTATAATAGGTTTGCCATTCCTCTGGGCTTTATTTACTTGATTGGGATTGGAATATGCCCTTTGATCAAATGGAAAGAGACTACTTTTGAAAGCATCAAAAAGGACCTATTTTTACCTGCGATTCTTGGAGCTATTGCCTTTAGCCTGGTTGTTGTCTTTTGGAAGGGAAGCGTTTTAGGGATGCTGACTATTGGAGCATCTGTTTTTGGTACGGCAGTACTTGTTCAGACCATTATTAATGATTCGAGAGCGCGAAGCCATGCTTCTAAAAAAGGTTTTTTAAACTCCTTTATATATTTATTTAGGCGGAATAACCGTCGTTACGGTGGGTTTATTGCCCATTTGGGAGTTATGATAATTTTTATTGGTCTGGTAGGCTCGTCGCTTTATACATTGGAACAAATAGTGACTCTTAAAGAAGGAGAGTCGTTTTCGATTGCGGATTACAAGTGTGAGTATGTTGAGCCATACAAGAAGCAAGATTACCTCGACCCCAAGGGGCAAAAGACCGAGGAAAATTTAAAAAAGGAAGTAATAGGAGCCCGTATCTCGGTTACCAGAAATGGAAAGAGTATCGGTGATTTCACTCCCAGTCTGGTTAGATTCCTTTATCCTCAACCGACAACTATTGCCAAAGTCTCAATCAGGAGAGAGTTTGTTAGAGACCTTTTCTTTGCGCTTCAAAGTCCTAATGATGATGGCAGCGTTACAGTTCAGGCTAAGGTCAATCCTTTAGTTTCCTGGCTTTGGGTGGGCAGTCTTATTCTTTTTATTGGTGGAATTTGGGCTATCTTACCCTTAGGGAAACCGGAAAAAGGAAGGCGCTAATTTTTTATGAAAGGAAAAGGTTCGGATACTTCAAGTTATCTTATAATTGAAGTCGATAGTCTTTGCAAAAAATTTGGTAGTCGCCAGATTCTTAATGGCATTGACCTTAAGGTTTTTTCCGGTGACTTCCTCACTATTTTTGGCTCTAACGGTGCGGGAAAGACCACTTTATTAAAGATACTTTCTACTCTTATCCTACCTTCCTCGGGTACTATCGAAATCGGTGGTTTTGATATAAAAGAAGATTCAAATGGCGTAAGATCGCAAATCGGACTTATTTCCCATAACTCATATCTTTATCCTGATCTAACCGCTTATGAGAATCTTCGATTTTATGGCAAGATGTTTGCCGTGCCCCGGCTGGAGAATAGAATCACTGAATTACTAGAGCTTGTGGAGCTCGAACACCGCAAATTTGATTTGGTTAGAACTTTTTCGTGCGGAATGCAGCAGAGGCTATCGATTGCTCGAGCGCTTCTTCATGATTCTCCTATCTTCTTTTTGGATGAACCCTATAGTGGCTTAGACGTTCACGCTAGTGAAATCCTGGATAGGGTATTAACTAACTTAAAGAGTGAGAATCACACATTCTTGTTGACTACTCATGATTTGATTAAGGGTATTGAAGTATGCACAAGGGTAGCTATTCTGAACAACGGAGTCATAAGCTATGAAGCTCCAAAGGGAGAAATCGATCCTGCTTGTTTTCCGGATGTATATAAAAAATGTATTGAGGTTGATTGATGGATTATTTGAAAAAAGTATTTGCTATTGTTGAAAAAGATATTATTTCCGAGCTAAGGACCAAAGAACTATTTACCTCAATGCTCGTTTTTGTGCTTCTTACTCTGGTTGTTTTTAACTTTGCATTCGGCCAGGATACTCAAGCTAACATGGTAGACCTTGCTTCCGGAATTCTCTGGGTGGCTTTTTTATTTGCATCTATTTTAGGCCTTAACCGGTCTTTTGTTCATGAGAAAGATGAAGGATGCATGGATGGCCTTATGTTGTGTCCGGTAGATAGGTCCGCTATTTATATTGCCAAGGTGATAGGTAACTTGATTTTTATTTCCTTAGTTGAGCTTATTACCGTTCCGATCTTTGTGTTGTTTTTTATAAAAGATGCATCCGGAGTTAACTTTTTCTTTTTTGCGCTAATAATTTTTCTAAGTAATTTGGGAATTTCGGCGATTGGCACGCTACTGTCGGCAATCTCCATCAATACGCGGGCCAGGGACTTAATGATGCCTATCCTTTTTTTCCCGGTTATTGTTCCGGTTCTGATTTCAGCGGTAAAATCAAGTTCGGTTATTCTCATTGCTTCAAATCCCATAACAGATTTATATGCTTGGCTGCAGGTTCTTGTGGTCTATGATATGATTTTTCTATTAATATCTTATCTGACTTTTGAATATATCCTTGAGGAGTGAGGGTGAGAATGAAAAAGAATAATTTTATTGCCGTATTTGCCGCAGCAGTTATAACTATGATGTTTGCCATTTATGCAGCGTTTATTTTTGCCCCCGAAGAACAAACAATGGGAGTTGTTCAGAGAATCTTCTATTTTCACATTGCTTTGGCTTGGGTGCCTTATCTTGCATTTCTAGTTGTTTGTATTGCCAGTATTTTCTATCTTACTAAGAGAGAAACAAAATGGGACCGACTGGCTATGGGATCAGCGGAAATTGGCGTGGTTTTTGACACACTGGTCCTTATTACCGGTCCTTTCTGGGCTCGTGTTGCCTGGGGTTATTACTGGACCTGGGAACCGCGGCTTACTACTTCACTTATTGTGTGGTTATTATATATCGCTTATATATTGCTCCGACGGTCGGTTGGAGAGCCGGATAGAAGGGCGCGATTTGCCGCTGTTTTCGGAATAGTCGCTTTTGTGAGTGTTCCCATTAATTTTATGACTATCCGTTGGTGGAGAACCATCCATCCGCTGATTTTAAAATCAACCGGTATGGAGTTATCGGCCAATATGAGGGTGGCGATGTTTGCCGGTATTATAGCCTTTACCGTTCTTTATGTTCTTTTTCTGCAACTGCGTGTTGCTGTTGACAATTCTTGTGAGGAATTAGAGAAACTTAAAGATGAGATAGGGAGCTGATCTTAATGGATGATATGGGTTTTAGATTCATGGTCATGGCCTATTTTGCGGTTTGGATTGTTCTGTTTGTATATATATTTTTTATTGGATCAAAAGTTTTTCTGATTCAAAAGGACATCCAGCATTTAACAGAAGTTGTTAAGAAAAAAAGTAAATAATAAAAACCAATTGCAAAACGTAGATTTCAAACTGCAAATTTTGAAAATATTGGGAGCCTAAGACAAAACCATTTTACATTTTGACTTTTGCATTTTGAAATTAGAAATGTGGGGGTGAATATGGAAAAGCTTGAAGTCCTACTTTTCTGGTTAGCTTTGTTGTTGTATGCAGGTGCTTTTATTACGTATATCTACTACTTCACATCAAAAAAAGAAATTATCGGTAAAATTGCAACTTTTATTGTCTTTTTAGGATGGGTTATTCATGCTTTTTCCATTGTTTTCAGAGGGCTGGCTGCCCAGCATCTTCCAATTGCCGGTCGTTATGAATCAATCTCCGCTATTAGCTGGTCGGTAATTGCGGCTTATTTGATTGTCGAATATTTTTCCAAAATAAAAGTCGTGGGAATATTTGTCACTTTACTGACCTCGATCTTGATGGGGTTTGGATGGACATATTATTCGGTACCGATAGCTTTAAGGGGTGATTTGCGAAGTATTTGGGTTACCATGCATGTTACGGTTATTTTTATCGGTTATGGTGCAATAATTGTAGCTGCGAGTCTGGCTGTCCTCTATTTACTGCAGGAGAAACAACTAAAGAGCCGAAAACCGAGCAATCTTTTTAAACGATTGCCCTCTTTAGAGGTTTTGGACGAGATGAGTTACCGTGCAATTGCTATCGCCCTTCCTTTTCTAACTATGGGATTTGCGGCTGGTGCTATTTGGATGCAGGTAGCATGGGCGGGACGGCCCGATATAATTATAGCGTCAACTGGAATTACATGGATAATCTTAGTTGCTTATCTTTTGCTCAGACATTTCATTGGCTGGAGAGGAAGAAAAGCTTCATTTCTGGCTATTGTATGTTTTGTTTCCATTATTTTCATCCACTTCATTGTAGTTCCATACTTAAGTCGTTTACACGGTATTCGAGGATAAAGAACAAATGCAAAAATCAAATTGCAAAATGAAAAATGCAATCCGAGGTCCAAGGTTAAGGAGGTTGTCATTGCGAACCCGACTCGATGGGGTGGCAATCTCGATTTTGGAATTATTTAAAGGTCTTAAAATTTGCACTTTACAATTTGCATTTTGAAATAACGTTTTAACAAGTGTAGTAAAAAGCTACAGGAGTCATAATGAAATACTATCCCCTATATGCGGATTTGGAGAATAAAAATTGTATTGTTATCGGCGGAGGTGAAGTCGCTGAAAGAAAAGTTGAGAGCTTGTTGGAATGCCAGGCGGATGTCACCGTTATCAGTCCTCAGCTTACGGAACGCTTGGATGAACTTGCGCATTCAAGGGAAATTAAGTATCTAAGGCGCACCTATAGAAGGGGCGATTTGGAGAATGCATCTTTGGTTGTGGGTGCTACTGATCACGCGGAATTAAATGCGATAATCTATCAGGAGGCGTGCCAAAAAAATATCCTGGTAAATATAGTTGATGATCCTGACAAATGTAGTTTTATCGTTCCCTCGGTGGTCGATAGAGGGGATTTATTAATCAGCATTTCTACTAGTGGAGTTTGTCCTGCCTTATCTAAAAAAATTAGAAAACAATTAGAGGAAGAATTCGGAGAAGAGTACGTTGATTATCTAAAGTTATTGGGGTCTGCGCGCGATAAGATTAAGCATAAATATGAAAGCATGGAAGAGCGTAAATGCTCGCTTAATAGAGTCATTGACTTAGATATTCTTCCTTTATTAAGAGAGGGAAAAAGAGATTTGGCGGAAAAGAAGGTTGAAGAATGCATATAGTGGTTGTTGGTTTGAGCCATAAAACGGCTCCTGTAGAGATAAGGGAAAAACTATCTTTCGGTGAACATAAATTAGAAGAAGCGCTACACCACTTATTGGCTTATGATCATTTAAATGAGGGCCTAATAGTTTCAACGTGCAATAGAACCGAAATATATGTTGTATGTGACCATATTGATTCAGGCGTAAATGACGTTAAGCAATTTTTAGTTGAATTTTGCGATTTAAAACTCTCCAGTTTCTTCAAATATCTTTACTTTCACGACTCGGTCGAAGCTGTTCATCATCTTTTTAGGGTTTCCGCCAGTCTTGACTCTATGGTTGTTGGAGAAGCTCAAATCCTTGGCCAGGTAAGAAGTGCCTATACCCATTCTTTTGAAGCGGAGTGCACTAATGTTATTTTCAACAGACTATTTCGCCAGGCGTTGTCAGTCGGGAAAAAGGTCAGAACTGAAACAGATATTGGTGAAAGCGCGGTTTCCATTAGCTATGCCGCAGTGGAGCTTGCAAAAAAAGTTTTTGAAGATCTGGAAGGCAGAACGGTAATGGTAATAGGCGCCGGGGAAATGAGCGAATTGACTGCGATGCACCTGGTTGAGAATGGTGTAAGTTCGGTTCTGGTTTCCAATAGAACTTACGAAAGAGCAGTTGAGCTCGCTCAGAAATTTCAGGGGAAAGCGATTAAATTTGATGCGATGTTGAATCATATGGTTGATGCGGATATTGTTATCAGTTCAACCGGGGCTCCTCATTTTGTAGTTAAAAAAGCGGATGTATCAAAGATAATGCATAGAAGAAGAGGAAAACCCATCTTCTTTATTGATATTGCTGTACCACGTGATATTGATCCGAAAGTAAATAAAGTAGATAATGCTTACCTTTATGATATTGACGATCTTCAGGCAGTAGTTGACGCTAATATTGCCGAACGGGATAAAGAAGGACAAAGAGCCGAATTGCTAATTGATAAAGAAGTGGAAGAATTTATAGCTTGGTTGAATTCCCTGGAAGTTGTACCGGCAATTGCGGCGCTGAAGGAAAAGGCCGAAGCAATAAGAGAAACTGAAACCCTTCGGGCTTTAAATAAACTGGGTGACCTGAATGAGAAAGAAAAGAATATTATCAATGCGCTGACCGGGATTATTGTAAATAAGTTGCTACATCAGCCTATTGTGCGAGCGAAGGAATGTGCGGGAAAAAAAGAAGGTTATCTTTATATAGAGTCGCTTCGTTATCTTTTTGATCTTGAAGAGGGTAAAAAGATAAAAAAAGCTGAGAAGGAAAAAGCGCAAGAGCCGAGTGCAAGAGGTGCAATTGCCGAACACAAGGAACGGAAAGCGACTTAGTGCGGGAAATATCTGATGTCATTTATGGTTTTGTCCATAAGGTGATTTACGGTAAGCCTGCTTGGTAAGCTTCATAAAGTAATTGAGCAGGCTTTGTTAATAGGGAGAGTTAATGGTAGCGAAAGAAAAGATAGTCATAGGAAGCCGGGGAAGCAAGTTGGCGTTGTGGCAAACAAACCATGTAGCTAGCTTACTAAACCAACTTATTTCCTGTGAAATTACCATAGAAAAAATAAAGACAACCGGGGATAAAATCCTGGATTCGCCTTTGGCAAAAATTGGCGGTAAAGGCCTCTTTGTTAAGGAAATCGAAGTGGCGCTTTCCGGTGGAACGATAGATTTAGCGGTTCACTCCATGAAAGATATGCCAACCGATATTCCTTCCGATCTGATGATAGGAGCCATATTGGAGCGTGAAGATCCACGGGATGTCTTGCTTTCAAGAAACAATGTTTTGTTAAAAGATCTTCCATCCAATGCAGTAATCGGGACCAGTAGCTTGAGGCGAAAAGCGCAACTATTGAAGTATCGCCCGGATTTTTCTTTTACGGATGTGCGGGGCAATCTCGATACTCGTTTAAGGAAAATGGATTCCGGACAATTTGATGGAATGATACTGGCAGCAGCTGGCATAAAAAGGATGGGTTGGGCGGAAAGAATTGCCGAGATAATATCACCGGATATAAGTTTACCCGCTGTCGGTCAGGGAGCTATTGGTATTGAGGTAAGGAAAGATGATAGTAGAATAAGAGACCTGGTTGGCAAATTGAATGATGAAGAAACACATATCTGTGTAATAGCGGAAAGAGCTTTAATGAAGCGTCTTGAAGGTGGGTGTCAGGTGCCGGTCGGAGCGATAGCACGGATTGAGAATGGAAAGCTAACCTTATTGGCAATGGTAGCGAGTTTAGACGGTAAGGAATTTATTAGAGATACAATTACCGGAAGCTTATCAGATGCTGAATCACTGGGAACGCAGCTAGCAGACAATCTACTGACTGAAGGGGCCAGGGAGATACTTGCTGAAATACGTCATCTGGCTGAATGTGAAGGCGATTAAACGTAGAAGGAATTGCAGAACCAGGTGATTTACTAAAATCACTTTTCCTGGTAAGCTAAAAAAGTGAAAAAGCGCACAATGTAGCTCGATAAATGCAAAGTGTAAATTGTAAAATGCAAAATTAAGAAAATAACTATATGGCTATTTTGTATTTGGTTTTATGATTTTAAAATTTCTGTTTTGACTTTTAAATTTTGCAATAAAGTGGGTTGGAAATGGTGGAATAGATGGTAGGAAAAGTATTTTTAATTGGATCAGGACCTGGTGATCCAAAGTTAATAAGCATCAAGGGAATGGAGTGTATTCAGAAAGCTGATGTTGTTGTCTATGATCGGCTGGCTAGTCCCCGCTTACTTAAAGCCGCAAGGCCGGACGCGGAGCTTATTTATGTTGGCAAGAAGGCTGCCCAGCACGCCATGAAGCAGGATAAGATAAACCAACTTTTGGCGGATAAAGCCAAAGAGGGAAAGACTGTTGCCCGTCTAAAAGGAGGAGATCCTTTTATATTTGGACGGGGCGGCGAAGAAGCTTTGGTTTTAGTGGAGAACAACATTCCTTTTGAGATTGTCCCCGGTATTTCTTCTGCTTATTCCGTTCCGGCTTATGCCGGAATACCGGCAACTCACCGTGGCGTAACTTCGACCATCGCTTTTATTACCGGTCATGAAGACCCTACTAAAGAAGATACTGATATTGATTGGGAAAAGATATCAACCGGCATCGGTACTCTGGTTTTTCTAATGGGAGTTTCTAATCTGCCGGAAATTTCACGGCAACTGATAAAACACGGGCGTTCCAATGATACTCCAGTCGCCTTGGTTAGATGGGGTACTACTCCAAAACAAGAAGTTCTGGTAGGGACACTTGCAGACATATCGGACAAGGTTTTAAAAGCTAATTTTAAAGCACCGGCAATTATTATCGTTGGAGATGTAATAAAATTAAGGGATAAACTTAAATGGTTTGAGAATGGGACATTGTTTGGAAAGCGCATTCTAGTCACCAGATCCCGTAGTCAGGCGAGTGACTTAGTGAGTCTCCTGGAAGAAAGAGGAGCAGCGGCAATTGAGTTCCCTACTATAAAAATTGATCCTCCGGGAAGTTATGATCAGCTCGATAAAGCTTTTTCCGGTTTGGACAAGTATGACTGGATTGTTTTTACCAGTGTCAACGGTGTAGATTACTTTATCAACAGATTAGCGGAGTTACAAAAAGATATACGCGAGCTTAAAGGCATCAAAATTGCGGCAATTGGTCCGGCAACAGCTAAACGGCTAAAAGATTTGCATCTCCGGGTGGATTATATACCTGAGGAATATCGAGCTGAGGCGATTATCGAAGGCTTTAAGGATTTCGGCGTCAAGGAAAAAAATATACTTATTCCCCGAGCCGAAGTTGCCCGTGAAATATTACCCGATCAATTAAGAGAGCTGGATGCAAATGTTGACATAGTCACAGCCTACAGAACAATAATGGATGATTCCTCGGTTGATGAGATTAAGAGGATGCTGGAAAAAAGGCAGGTCGATATGGTTACTTTTACCAGTTCATCGACGGCCAAGAACTTTGCAAAACTTTTAGATGATTTGGATTTGAAAGAAGTTTTAAAGGACGTAACTGTTGCGGCAATTGGTCCCATAACTGCTCAGACAGCCCGGGATTTGGGATTTAATGTTGATATAGAGGCCAGGGATTATACTATTCCCGGATTGGTTGAGGCAATTGAAGAATGGGCGCAGCAAGGTTAAAAGTACCGTGACATTAATTTTATAGAACGATAATGAAATTAGATCTTGAGGTGAATATTTATGATTGGAATATCAAAGCTGTATTGTGGAGCGGTTGAACCTTCCGATGTTTTGAGGTACAAAAGACGCTCTGGCGACCTGCCTTCTCACCTGCTCCAATTTTCAGAGGACAAGAAACCCGTTGTCGTCTGGAATATGGGAAGACGCTGTAATTTAAGGTGCGTTCATTGCTATGCGGGAGCCAGAGACATTGAGTATAAAGGAGAATTAACAACAGCGCAGGGTAAAGCTCTGATAGATGATCTTGCTGCTTTCGGAGTTCCGGTTATTCTTTTTTCCGGAGGAGAACCGGTAATGCGCGAAGATCTACCGGAACTTGCTTTCTATGCCAAAGAAAAGGGATTAAGAGCAGTTATTTCTACTAATGGGACCCTTATTACACCGGAGAAAGCCAGGATTTTTAAGGATATTGATCTTTCGTATGTCGGGGTAAGTTTGGACGGACTAAGAGAGACAAATGATAAATTTCGGGGAATGAAAGGCGCTTTTGATGCCGCGCTGGAAGGAATTCGAAATTGCCAGGCGGAAGGGATAAAAGTTGGTTTGCGTTTTACTATGAATAAGAAAAACGTGCAGGATATTGAAGGTATTTTTGAACTCCTGGAAAAGGAAAAAATCCCTAGAGTATGTTTCTATCACCTGGTTTATTCCGGCCGCGGAAGTAAAATGATTGAAGAAGATCTATCTCATGAGGAAACGCGTCAGGCTGTTGATTTGATCATGGACCATACAAGAGATATGTTTGACCGGGGCATCGAAGAAGAGGTCTTAACTGTTGATAATCATGCTGATGGTCCCTATGTTTATCTTAGGATGCTCAAAGAAGATCCTGAAAGAGCCAAAGAAGTTTATGAGCTGCTGCATATGAACGAGGGTAACAGCACAGGCATTGGCATCGGATGTGTAAGCTGGGATGGAGCGGTGCATGCCGATCAATTCTGGAGACAATATATCTTTGGAAATGTAAAAGAGAGAAAATTCAGCGAGATCTGGATGGATACATCCAATCCTGTCATGGCCGGATTAAAAAATAGAAAATCATTGCTGACCGGCAGATGCGCCAAGTGCAAATGGCTTAATATCTGCAACGGCAACTTCCGGGCACGAGCGGAAGCATATTATGGAGAATTATGGGCTCCCGATCCTGCTTGCTATCTTACCGATGAAGAGATTGGCTTGAAATAGATAAGCTGGATAGGTTAATCATAAGTATTGTAAATATCCTATTGATTGTATTCCCGCTTAAACTCTTTGGCAGCTTTTGAGAATGCTTTTTGCCAATCGGATGTGATTTTACCTACAATATTAGTGGACTTCCTAACGGTGGTTTCAGCAATATTTTTAGAGATCTTTCTTAATATCTCCTGGTCCTTGTCTATGATTTGTGGACTCAAATCACATTCCTTTAGGACTTCCTCAACCCTTTCGGGTTCCAGCGTTCTTAACACAGAATTTACTGCTAAGAAACCGGCTAGCATATCATCTACTCTGCCAAGAACCGGTATATTATCGGGAATCAGATCAATAGGCATGTTTAGATATCCAAGAGCGGTTCGTAAGCTGGTTCTTTGAGCTGCAGATAGGTGCGCATCAGTGCTCAGAACCTTTATTAATCGGGCATATTTAGGAGCTCTTTTTACCAAGGGTGTAAGCTCCTTCTTTATGTCTTTGAGTCTAAATTGTTCCATTGATTAACCTGCTCTTTCTCCGCCTTATTCTAACATATTTATTCCTTTTGTCTCATAAGCAATAATTTACTCTTCTAGGCGAATTAGATGCGGTGATTGCTTGATAATAGAGTATTAAAAAAGCAGGTCCTGATAATCAGGACCTGCTTTATAGGCTTTATCAGTAGTTTATATCTTTTCTACGTTTTCTGCCTTCGGGCCTTTATCTCCATCAACGATATCAAAACTTACTGCTTGACCTTCAGCTAGAGATTTAAACCCATTATCTTTGATTCCACTGTAATGAACAAAAACGTCTCCGCCGTCTTCATTCTCAATGAATCCAAATCCCTTGGAGTCATTGAACCACTTAACGGTTCCCTTTGCCACACTAATACACCTCCTTGTTAAGTATTAGAAGATTACGGAGTTATGCCACAAAAAAAGCCGCAAAGCTTCTGAGTCTCTGCGGTTACTAAACAACAAATACTCCCAATACTTCCCCTAAATTATCCCATATAATTATATGGGAGTCAAAATTCGATATATTCTTACTCCTATATCGGACATTTCGGTTTACTAATATGCTTTAGATATACTCCTCATTTTAATGATTTAGAAATATATATTTAAGGAAATAGAGAGATGTAATTTTTTAATAATACAATTGCCGATGTTTGCAGAGTATCCTATATGGCAATTTCTGTGTTGATCTCGATAAAACAAAATTATTACAGAGTCATCCCGATAAATCTCTTGCTTTAGTGAAAGGTGCTGCTGTAGCATGAAATAGCAGATTTGTACTTTATGTTATATATTTTAAGGTTCATTTGGGGATGTAGCTCAAATGGGAGAGCGCTACCTTCGCAAGGTAGAGGTCGGCGGTTCGAATCCGCTCATCTCCACTTGTTTGCAGTTTCTACTATTTTGGGTGTATTTAGGAGTATGTTGAAGGGTTCTTTCAGCTGGTAAGAGGCTA
>ENA-OSEO01002046-OSEO01002046.1-sediment-metagenome-genome-assembly--contig:-NODE-2046-length-31283-cov-3.860796_pt1 | contig 31283 bp, 58 predicted proteins | sample MGYA00237883_ERZ534232 | MGnify/ENA metagenome assembly ERZ534232 | reverse complement strand
CCAGAACCGTGAAGATCCTTTCCAGGTCCTCCGGGGAGATGCCCATGCCGGTATCCGCCACCGCCACGTCAGTCACCCGCTCCCCGGTCTCATCGTGGTCCAGGTCCAACTGGTCCAGAGCCTCTATGTCCCGGCGGATGGTTACCGGCGTCCAGTTTCCATCCGCGCAACGCCAGAGCTTCTTGTGGTAAGTCTCCGGCAACGAATAAAGCCAGGCCGCGGCCGTCACCGGGAACTCCAGGGGCGTGCGGCGGCACAAGGCCGGCAGATCGAAATCCCCGGCCACCTCCAGGAGGGCGTCGTTCAGCATCTGCGCGAATTGCGGCCGCAGGCTGGAATCATCCACCAGCCGCACCAGGGCCTGCTCCATTTCCGCCAAAGTCATCGCCGCTCCAGTGGCGCAGGTTTTCCAGCCTGCGCTCCTTTATAGCTTCTTGCTCTTTTTCTTGCCTTCAAGAATCTCCGTCATGCTTCTGGATTTTCCTCCGGTCTTTAACTGGATCTTCTCCATCCTCAGTCTGATGCTGGAGGTGTCTTCGCTCTGGCTCAGGTTCTTCACTTTGCCGGTGACCAGCACCGTTACCTCGTCGCCAATAGAAAGGTCCTTGAAGCCTGCCGGGGGTTGCATGCCACCTTCACCAAAATCAAATGAGACCTCTTTCCGCCATTCCTTTTCATCCACGGTAATGCTGTTCTTGCTCATCGGTCGATTTCCTTACGCAGAGATTGCGGTCCAGTTCCATACCGCAGGCGGGACAGCGATTTTCCGCGTCCGGCGGATCGGTCACCAGCCGCACCCGCCAGGCCGGGTCAAACGGCGTCAGGCAGGCGGGGTTCCGGCAGATGCGCAGGTTGCCCATGGCTTAGGTCTGGACCGGGGCCGGTTGCGTTTGGGTTTTGGGCGCGGCCTTCCCCGCCGGCCTTTTTCCCGGGCCCTTTTTCCCGGCCCCGCCTTTTTTACCCGCGGCCTGCAACCTGGTTTTGGCCGGAGCCTTCAGGGCTTCTTGGGCCTTTTTCTTGGCTTGCAGGGCGCAAATGGCCGCGGTCAGGATCGGCCCGGGTTGGAAAAAGGCGTAGAGATCGTCGAACTCTTCCACCGGACTGCCGTCCGCAAAGATAGGGAACCCGGCGCGGTCGAAACTGATAGGCTGCGGCGGGTTATCCTCCCACTCATGGCGATTCCGGAACCAGTCCAGGGCTTCCTGGAGGAATTCCACCGGGATGGCTGCCCGTAGTTCCTTTTCATTCAAAACCGGCAAACCGTTGGCGTGCTGGTAGCCGCCATTGGGGGTTTTGACGATGTGATAGCCGCCATCCTGGAAGGAGATGCCGTCCACCTTGACGACGCCGTGATCACGGGTTTGCAGTTCTTGATACTGCTCTTCAGCTTGCATGGGCAGAGCCATGGTTTCCTTCTCCTTCCGGCCTTAACGGCCGACTAATTCCAGATACAGGGTGGTGGCCGCCGGCGCATGGGTGGCCGGCACTTCCACCAGGGGGCCTGGAACCACGCCACCCTTGGTGGCTGCGGTCGCCCCGGCGATGGTGCGGTTCGTGGCCGCTTCTTTAGTTAGATCATCATTCCCGGCACCCGAAACCCCAATGGCCTCAACGGGTATCGCCCCGCCGATGATCGCCAGATCGTGGGAAGCCTGGAATATCCGCAACTTGTGATTGGCCCGGTCGATTACGTAAACGTAACCGTCCCCGGGCTGCTCCACGTAGGCCCGTTTGATAGCGAAATTCAGCCCGAACTTGCCGATTTCCGGCAGGGGAATGCCATTGCCGGAGCCGTAAGTTTTTGCCCCATTGCCAAAGACAATGCTGGGGAAGGTCCTTAAACCCACCCGGTCCGGCGACCGGTCAATGTCATCTTGGGTCAAATTGACGGTCACATCCGCCGCAGTCAGATCAGCCATAGTCCTTCTCCTTCAACATCGGGGACCCGTAGGGTGGGCGTCCCGCCCGCCGCTCCAGGCCCCCGCTAAGGTTGCAGATTAAGTAGCGTCCTCTTCCACCCACAGAGATTGAGCCGCAAAGTTTTCGGCCCGGTTCTGGACGATGAGGATGGTCTGGAAGTCGCCGGCAATGCCCCCGCCGCCCGCGGCCTGAGTGGTGATTTCAATCACCAGTTGCTCGCCCGCCTTGTAGCTGGCCGGCGGTGCCGGGGTCGGAGACACGTCGCCGATGGCGTTGGGCACCCGCCGCATATACTGCTTGCCCAGGACTGCCCCATCTCTCAGAACCATGGTGTCCAGGGCCTTTTTGTCAACGACCACCGCGGTCAGGGCATTGTCGCCCGATCCGGTTAAGGCCACCGTTGCCAGGGTGCCCGCACGGTAGTTGACCCCGGGGTTCACCACTTCCAGGGCAGTGACTACCCCCGCGGCGACCGCGGAAACCCTTAAAACACCGCCAGAGGCCCCAGCCTGAGTTACGGAAACCAAATCGCCCACCGCGTATCCAGTCCCACCGGCGCCGACTGTGGCCGATTGAATGGTCTTGGTATAGCGGTAAAGAGTCAGCTTGCCTTCGGCGGTCTGAGTGTCGTAGTTAAAGGTCACCGTGGGCTGGTAGCCCCAATAAAGGACCATGCCCGGCAGAGGGCAGGGAGCCGTCAAGATCGCACCGGCGGCCGCCTCTAGGGCAATGGCGGTCATGGCGGTCGCGGCAAGTTGCCCGCTATGAGCGCTGTGTAGCTCTTCTCCGTAAATCATGGGTTATTCCTCCTGAAAGGGGGCAGTCTTCCCCGCCCCCATTGGTGGTTACAGGCTGAGAATCTTGACGATCTTGGCCTTGCCGTCCGAGGCGCTGTCCCAGACCGGCCCGAAAGCGTAGATGCCCCACCAGGCCATGGCCATGATGGTGGCAAACCGCCCGCCGAAGTTGGGGTTCAGGCGCAGGTGCGGAGTCACCGCTTCGATGCGGGCCACTGCCTCGTCCCCGAAGACACACGCCTCGCCCAGCACCGTGGAAGTCCCGGAGAGGTTGCTGATGGCCATGGCCCGGTTGATCTCCACCCAGCGGATGCGGGAGGTCATGCACATTTCGCCCTTGTAGAGCATGTCGCCCTGCTGCATGTGCTGCTGCCACTTCTCGATGCGGCTGTCCTGCAGCAGGCTTTCGATGTTGGTGTTGCAGGACAGGGCCACGAAGTGCTCGCCCCCGCCGCCCTTGGTGCCCCGGTAGAAAGGCACGTGGATGGTGTCCCGCATGTAGGCGCTGATCTTCTTGCAGTGCTCGAAGGTCAGCGGTGCCGTGGCCACCGCCCCGGGAAGGCCGGTGGTGCTAAAGACCCCGCCGGTCATGCTGGTGGGGGAATAGCAGATTTTCACGTCCGAAGAGAAGAATCCATCCCGGGCCGCCTCCGTATCCAAAGAGCGGTCCAGGGATTGAGTCAGTTCCTTCTTCATCACCGCGCTGGGTTTGAATTTGTGCAGTTCCTCCAACTTGGCGGAAAACTGCAACCCTTCGCCATGCTCGGTGAGGGTCAGGCTCCGTTTCCCGAAGGACAGCATCCGCATGGGAATCTGGCCTTCTTCCTGGAGCGCGGTGTTCTGGGCGTCGGGTAACCGGTTCACATGGAAGAGGTTGACCGTCTCGCCGGCGTTTTTCTTGAATCCGAAGCCGTGATCATGGGTGAATGGCAGAATCTTGCATTCCCCCAGGGCGACTTCCAGGAGTTGATCGGAAATCTGGTGATTCCCGAGCACCCCGCCGCCCATATCCGTCCACATATGAGTGTCAGCCATGGTTATGCTCTCCTTGATTGCTGCCCTTTGGTCTCAAGATCCATGAGGATCTGGTCCATTGAGCGTAATTTCGGGGCGGCTGCTGGAGCCGCGGGCCGGGTATTGCCCCGCTCCAGCACCGCATTATTTGCTTGGACCTTGCGGGCTTTTTCCCTTTCCGCGTCCGTCATCTGCACCGCTTTACCGATGCGTTTCCGGACCTCCCCGGCAGCCCAATCTACCTGCTCCTGGAGAGGTTTCCCTTTCATTTCCTCGGGAAGCCTCTCCGCCATGGTCCAGAACAGAATCTCGTCCGCAGAATCTGCAGTCATGTCCAAGCCGGCCTTGGTGGCCCGGTCTATGGCCATTTCTCGCGCCTGTGCGGCTGTCTCCTGTTCCCGCTGTTGGACGGCTTCTCTCTCCCGGACCTGGAGCCGTTCCGCCACCCGGCGGTCGATCATTTCCTCCAGAGCTTTAGGGTCCGGAGTGGCCGGTTGCCCGGCACCGCCGACCCCGGCCTTGCGCCAGGCCCGGGCTACCTTCTTTTGGTAGTCGGGGTCCGCCTCGTCCAGTTCGCTGATCTCCACCAGGGCGGTCTCGATTTTGGCCTCTTGTTCGACCTCTACCTCTTCCGGGGTCTTGGCCGGCGGCTCCGGGGGCTTGGCGGCCTCTTGCTCCGCTATTCTCTGCCGGAGTTCATCCCGCTCCCGCTCCGCAGCTTCCCGGGCCTCGCGCTCCAACTTGGCCTGTTCGGTGGCCGCGGTAACCTTCTGTTGATGCTCCCGGGCCCCTTTCTCTGCCTCCTGATGGTCCTTGTATTTCGGCCTGAACTCCCAGCCTTCCGGAATTTCCTCTTCCGGCGGAGTTTCTTCTTCAGGAGGCTTGGCCTCCTCCGGAGGCGTTTCTTCGGGCGGAGTCTCTTGCTCCGATTCCGGTTCCGGTTCCGGCTCGGGTTCAGGCTGAACTTCAGGTTCCGGCTCCGCACCCGCTTCCATCCGGGCCAGCTTCGCCGCCATCGACCCCGTATCTTCTGGTCCCAAAAATTCCAGGTCCGCCATGGTGCCGCTCTCCTCTCCGCCGCGGGAATCCTTGAAGGGCCGCGGATGGGGCAACAAAAAAGACGGCAAATCGAGTGATCGGGCACCCGATTGCCGTCTTCTTCGTTCTTGCGTCCCTCAGCCGTTGGCCGGCGGTTTGAGAGAACCCCTGGTTTTATTTTACTGCCAAGGCCGGAATCCCTATTCCGGGGCGGCCTCTTCTTCCTGCAAAAACTGGCTTAACTGCGGTCCCATCCTCTGGCGCACCAATTTGCGCGCCTGGAGGGGGGCCGTCAACTTGAAACCCAGACCATCAATGGCCTTTGTCAAGCTTTGACACACTGGATCATTCTTGGCTAAGAACACCAAGCGCCGTTCCAACTGCTTCGCCAGTACGTCCAGAACCGGGCTGGTGTTTAATTCCTGAATCAGCAGAGACGCCTCTTGAACGGCCTCCTGCTCTTTCAGTTTGGCTTCCGCTACCAACTCTTCCGCGGTTTTTACCCGCGGGGGCTCTCCGCTCATAATCTCGGTGGGCATCCCGCCGCCCATGGGTTGATGGGACATTAGGCCTCCACTCCCGGCTGCTCCGGTGGCAGATTAATCTCAGTATGCGTCTTGGCCAGAGCCAGTTCGCCTTTACCCAGGTGCTCATGGGCCTTGGCCTCGTTCATCATGGCCTTGGCCTGTTCGCTCAGGGCCTTGGCCTCGGTCAAGGCTGCTTCCGCGGCGGCCAAGGCTTTTTGAGTTTCGACCGCAGCTTCCTGCTGCACCTGCTGGAGTTCGTCCACCCGCTTCGCAGTTTCCTCGTCCACGAAAACTCCCTCATCCTGAATCCGCAGGCGTTTTTCAATGGACCGGCAAACCTGATAAGGCTTGAGATAGGGTTGGAAGAGGGGGTTTTCTGACATCGGCAGCACCACGTCCCGGATACTCCGCACAATTTCCATGTCCTGCATCAAGGCCGAAATCCCGGCCACCCGGAAATTGCCGGTGGTCAGTTGCGGCAGATTGAGGCCGGTGGGAAACTCGTCGGAGACGGGAACGCGGTATTTATCCGCCACTTCCGGGCCCATGAGCATGGCCAGTTCATCATAGGTGATGTTGATGGCCACTGTCTCCGCTCCGGCCAGGATGGCCGGCAAGGCACCGCCGGCTTCCAAATTTTTGCCGATGGAACCCACCACCGTCATGGACTGGTCCAGGTTTTGGGCGGCTTCCCGGGCCGTGACTTCCGCCCGGTAACCCGGCGCGCCCATGGCCGAATAATCCAGCAGGCCGCCGTCCTGGTGGCGCTGGTCATAAAAATTCATAATGCCGATGGCTTCATTTACATTGGAACGCATGTCCGTAGCCCGCACCACCTGCTGGCCCTGCTGCGAGCCATGCGTAAGCCAGGGTTTCCCCGGATAGGCGTCAGTGTCTGTTGGGTCCACTAAACTGCTCACATCCACTTCCAGCATGGGATTGACCATCCAGTTCAGATGATCGGCGTGCAGGCTCATCAGGTTGGACATCAAGTACCAGAGGCTTTTGATCCCCTGCACCAAGCCCCGGCCGTCAAACCTGAGCAGGTGCGGCAGGGCGCTGAAACCGATGCCCGGCCATCTTAAAGTCGGATAGCGGCTAGCCTTGGGCACCTTGATAACCCTGGTGCCCGCGGTGGTGAAAGTGGCGTTGGGCAGCAGCGTCTCTCCCCGGTGGTCCAGCACCGTACCCCAAAATTCCCGGACCTGCACCGATTTTTGGAAGGTGGATTTGCTCCAGACCATGCCCTTGCGCCGGGCGATCTCCATTTCCGTGAGATGGGGGTCGAAGCTCTTGCCCCAGCCGCCGCCGGGACCGAAATCCTCGATGTTGGTCGCCTGCCCTGCCTTTTCCCATTCCTTCAGGATATGGTAGGGCATATATTCCTGGTGGATCCAATAAACCCCTGATTGCGGTTCCCGGGACACTGCATCCGGGTCCCGGTAGATATTCCAGGGAGGCACCAGGATGTAGCGCAAGCCTTTCCCGGGACGCCACACTGGAATCATTTCCATGGATTGACCCACTGCCAGGGACATGCCGGTGGCATCCACGAAACAACTAGAAAAATTGGCGTAATTCCTGGAGAGCATGGTCGTCATCAAGTCTTTCTGGAAGGTCGCGGCCTCTTGCTCCCGTTCGTTTTCAATGGAGAGATAGTCCACGTCAAATGCCCTGCGGACGATGGCCATGCCGAACTGCACCAGTTTGAAGGGCTTAGGATAAACCACCCGGGTCTGCCAGGGTTCCTTGCGGGCAAAATTAACAGGCTCTTCCTCGTTGTAAACCCGCCAGCACTCATCCTGCTGCCGCCGGATCTCCCGCATGGAATCCACCGAAGTCTTGACGCAATCATCCATGAACGAGACGAAGTGGGACTCGTTTTCCCGGCCATAGGCGCTGGCTGCGGCTTCCCTTTCGCCCAATTCTTTCGGATCGGTGACTGCTCCGGGCATTTCTTAAACCTTATGGCTTCCCCTTCACTTCAGGGGCTCGGTAGTGATTGGTTTATTGACGTTTTGATAAAATGGGTTGTTTTTATTCATCGCCTTCTCTTGAGCTTCATAGCGAAGCTGTTGTGGAGTTTTGGTCTCCGCCGGGGCCTGGGCAGGTTTGATGAGGGCTGTATTGACTTCCTTAACGAAACCAGGAGTGAGTTTGTCTGTTAACCAACCTCCTACGCCCATATTCGCCTCCTAAAACTTCATCTTCTTGACGGGTTCCCCGACATTGATCATTTTCAGACCCTTTTTCTTGGGGGCCTTTTGGGGCAATCCCTTCCGGGGTGTGGCGGCGAACTCCCGCACGTCCCCGGGCTTCATGTTCTTGGCTATCTCCGCCGAGGGAGTTCCCGGTTTGGCCTTCATCTTCCCTTCCTGAATGGCCTTGGCCATACCAGCCGCCTTTTGCTGCTTCTGACTCACTGCGGGCATCAGCTTTTCCCCCAATCAATAAGGTCATAGTTCTGTCGGTATTTTCCCGAGACGTGCCGGCAGCTGCTCAGGTCCCCGGTGGGGTAAGGGGGTTCCCCGTTCCAGCCCTCCCGGGGGATCACTTCCTGGTTATTCAGGACGTTCTTGAACCCTTCGCTGGTCTTCACGGAACCATCCGGATTCTTACCCTCAAAAAACTTGACGGGCCACCAACCCTTAAAACCGCCGGTCTCCATCTTGCCCATTACATTCCGGCTCCTGTCGTGACGTAGTTTTGCGCCCGCTGCTTGATCCTGGCCGCCGTCTGGCGGTACTTCTCCAGGTTGACCCGCTTTTGCAGGCTCGGCAGGAGCACGCTCACGGCGTTGGCCCAGGCGTCCGCCGGGTGGCTATGCACGTCCTTTTCCGGTTTCAGATCCCGGCGCACGTTGCCGGAATTGTCCTTCTTATAGTGCCAGGCTCCATTCAGGGCCTTGTGCAACAGCTTGTTGTCCTGGGAGAGCAGCACCACCGGATCATTCCGGAAATCCCGCGCCAGCAGCCCATTCTTGATATGCCGCCGGATGGTGGACCATAACGACGGCCCCGGCTCGAAGAAAATGCCCGGCTCTTTGATGAATTTGCCGAAGGCCGTCTCCACCGCCTTGGCCGCGCTCTCGTTGATATTGCTCTGGTCCGGCTGCTTCATGGTCCGGTCCCCGCCGATCCGCCAGCACCGGGCCTTGCCTTTCCAGGTCGGCGAGGACAGGCGCGGGAAGACCAGGGTGTCCATCAGGATGCGCACGTCCGAATTGGGCAGCCGCATGGTCTCCAAAAACACCAGCCGGCCGCTGGAGGTGACCTGCCCCAGCACGCAGGCCGGATAATGCCAGGAATCGAAGAACGCGAAGGACTCCAGCCCCGGCGCCGGAATGAGGATATCCGGGCAGCGGTGGATCTCCGCTTTGTATTCCGGGGTCACCGCCTCTCCCCTGAAGATCTGGGCGAACTTCCCCTTGACGTAGCGGGCGTAAGCCGCCGGATCGTTGGCATACATCTTCATGGCCATCTGCCGGCTCTCTTCCTTGAGGTGCCGGTTCTCGCCGTAAGGCACGAAGAAGACTTCCTTTTCCACCAGGGGATAGTTGGGGTCGAAGTCCTCTTCTTCGATGAAGCGCCGGTGGGTCCAGTGCTCCTCGTCCGCGGGGTTCATGTCCACGATCAGACGTCCCCGGGTGCCCTTGCGGCGCACCGCCCTGATGCCCGCTACGTTATAGGTCTCTTCGCTTAAGCCGGCGTTGGCCTTATCGGCGATGGGGGCCGGCTCGTTCAGCCAGATCAGGGAATAGGCGGAGGAGCCCTGGAGCTTTCCCAGGGAGGCCGGATCATCGATGCCGAACAGATCCACCTCGATCCGGGGATTGGTGAAGATGGTCAGTTCCTTGTACTCGTTCTTGAAACGGTACATCTTGGTGGGGTTGTCCGGGAAAAACTCCTGAAAGAATTCCTGAATGGAAGGAACGATGCTTAGCTTGATGTTTTCCAGCGTATCCCTAACAATGGCGCACCTTATTGGCACACCGCACAGTCCTGCATGATAAATAATGCAGCCGATACAACCAAAAGTCTTACCCTCTCCTAAACTGGCGATAAGAATGGTAATAGTCTTCTCCGACTCAATGAATTTCCTTACAGTTGGAGAAAACTTGGAGAGGAGATCGAACTGTTGCATAATCTCGCGATAAGGGATTAAAAAAAATATGTCAAGTTAAAAAATAACTTGACATTTGAATATATCTAACAGTAGATAATGTTTATCTTTAGAGATTAGAGGTGTTATCCGATGAAAAAAGTAAACGTAAGGGGGCCAGGGAAATTCAAACTTGCAACCAATTTAAAAGTTCGAAAAATTGGGGATGCATTATATGCCTGTTTGCCAAAACCATTTTGTGCCTTAAATAACGTGGAAGTCGGAGACCCAATAGCCGTTGCCGCCAGTAAAAACGTGCTTACATTGGTATTTCCACCGGGAGCTAAACAGGGAGAAAATGATGGATCATGCTAAGGCGAGACAAATGGTCCGAAAGGCCATAAAAGACAAAAAATTGATGAAACCTTTTTTCTGCGCAGAGTGTTTATCTGTACAAAATTATCTTCATGCCCACCATGATGACTATTCCAAACCTCTAAAGGTTAGGTGGCTCTGTCCGTCCTGCCATCATGAACTGCACAAAAAAATGGGGGTGAAAAGGGGACCGAGTAAATTACGCTCGGTTATAAGGAGGATAATTAATCATAACGGTTCACTTTATGTCTGCTTACCAAAACCATATTGCCAAAAAGAGCAAATTCAGCCAGGAGATAAAGTGGCCATCATTAATCAATGGGCTTATTTGGAGATAATTCCGTTCAGGAGAATACGCCGCTCATGAATAGTCATCCACAAGTCCGCCCTCTTCTCCCCCTGCCACACCTGGCGCTACACCCTGGAGCGCGTCTGGTGGCCCCTGGACAAGCACGTGGTAGCCTTTCTGGGGCTGAATCCTTCCACTGCCGATGAAACCCAGGACGACCCCACGGTGCGCCGCTGTCTCGGTTATGCCAAACAGTGGGGTTATGGCAGGATGGTGATGCTCAATATCTTCGCCTTCCGGGCCACCGATCCCCGGGTGATGAAGGCTGCCCCGGACCCGGTGGGTCCGGAAAATGATCGTTATCTCCTGGAAGCATCCCGGCGGGCCCATCTGGTGGTGGCTGCCTGGGGAAATCACGGTGCCTTTCGAGGCAGAAGTAAGAGGGTGGTGGAAATGCTGCGGCAGGCGGGAGTGGAACTCAGGTGCCTGAAACTGACGGGCCAGGGTGAGCCGGGCCACCCCCTCTATCTGCCCAAGAACCTGCAACCGGTGAGATTGCCTTGAGATGGGTAACCGCGCTCCCGACTGGACCCTGGGCTGGCTCAAGTGCGATACCTGCAGCTATGAATGGAACGCCATGGTGGATGACCTGCCCCAATACAGCGGCCCGGTGAGAGATATTGTCACTCAATCCAAACCCTTCAAGGCCTCCTGCCCCCAATGCGGCCAGGAAAACTGCTTCTTGCAGGAAATCATGGGTGTCTGATCCAGCCGCCCGCCCAAAGGGTTCTAATTTTCCTGCTTTGGCCTTCCCACCATCTTGCATTGCTTGACCATTACCGCGCACTTGGCGGCTGTTTCGGCGGTGCTTTGCAGGAAAAAAGCGATAAGATCCTCCACGTCATTCATGCCGTCTCGGCTCAGATCATCGTTAAAATAGCCTTTATCAAAGAGGACATCCACCAACTCCTTGGCCCGCATCTGATAATGGGGTTCGATCTTCTTCTCTTCCTCAGCCATGACCTATCTCCTTCTCCTTTTGGCTCTTTTCTGAAAAACCCAGAAATAGCAATGGTATTTCCGGGCGTGTTTCTGGACCTTATGGTTGGGGTGCATCATTCTGGGAGTCGCAGCTTCCAGGACAAACAGGTCCTTATCGATAAATCCCAAACCCAAGGCCTGATACCAGACGACGCAGTGGGTCATATTATTGACGCCGGAGAGCACCCCATCCTGACACTTGAATACCAGCCAGCCCCCCGGTGCCAGCACCCGGTGCATCTCCCGCATCGCCAGGAAATAAAAGTGCCACAGATCCTTGATGGTGCCGACTAATTCGCCGAAGCGCGCCTTCAAGGTGGCCCCGGGGCCGGTGCGGGCCAGAAACGGGGGATCGAAGACCGCCGCTCGGATACAGCCATTCTTCAGGGGCAGGTGGCAGACATCGGCGGTGATGACACCTTTGCGCCGGGGGGCCAGGTCAAAGCAGAGACGGGGCCGTGGCAGGTTTTTGTAAAAGCAGCCGCTGCCGAAAGTCACATCGCAGTCAATGGGGCCGGTATGCAGGGCCACAATGTTCTGCAAAATTTCATCCTGGGAATAGGAGATGGACTTGATGATGGTCATTATTGTGGTAGTCTTCCCGATGCTGTAGTATCGCGGAGCGTGGTATCCAAAATATCGCCTATCGAATAACGCTGATCTTGAATAAGCCGAAAAGTTTTAACTATAGCGAAATCAATCAGACGGATACTATCGAAGGCAATTCCATATTGATCAAAATTGATAGTTTCATTTATAGTAGTTTCGATTATCTCCGGGACGCATTCAGTACCTGGCTTGCTTTGAATAAAACGCGCAATCTCGCTCATGGCAAGCTGGCGTATTGTTTCTTCAGCGTGGTGCAGGGTATTATAAAGCTTCCAAATATCAGTAATCCGATAACCCACGGAAGCAGTTAAGGTAATAGTTTTGTTGTCTTTAGTAGAAAGTGTTTGTATTCCCATTGTGCAAAATCGCAGACGCACCGTTTGGCGATAAATAGAATCAATATAGGGAATGCGTAGATGAATGCCAGGGCCAAGGGTCTTAACCCAAAAACCAAGGCGAGTGCGAATTGCCCCCTCCCATGGCTGAATTACCGTCCACCAAACGAATATGTCTGCAAATCGCCTTATGAATTCAAATATGCCGTTCATTTATAATCCTCATGGTGTTACTTGGGGATCCTTCCTCTCGGACATCTTGCAGGCCGACCGCAGCAGGGAGGCGATGAACCGCTCCGGCATGGGAAAAGGCGTTCTTTTAATGGCGTGCTGAATTATTTCCAATGGCATGATGCCCTCTTCTTTGACTACCATTAACCCTGCCCCATCTAATTTCTTTGACAGGTTCCACGAATCTTGCTCGTCTTTTAAAATTCCCGGTCCCAGGACAAACCAAAATTGATGAGAGAGTAGGTATGCCTGGACCCGCTTGACCGGATTTTCCAGTTCGGCCAAAAAATCGCTCCGGGCCGATTTGATTTCATAAGCTATGCGCTGAAAATTTCCCGATTTCCAGGGACACATGGCAAAGGCGTCGATATAGCGTTCACCATCCAAACCCGCGCCGTAGCCCGGTGCGGGTGCGCACGTTGGTCAAGAAGATCCACTTGGGCGGCAAATGCCGCTGCCTGAGTAGTTCGGTGATCTCGGCTTGGGTCATTTTTCCCCTTGGTCGGCGAGGCTGGGCTTCTGTCCCGATTGTTGACAATCTAAGCCGCGAATTGTTACCAATCCGGCCCGGTCTTTGTTGTCAATCGGGCTGCCGTCAGGCGACACCCCAGCCTCCCCGGTGTGGTAATTACTCGTTCCGCGCGATCGCGGCATTGGCCCAGGAGACCGCCTCCTCCAGCTTGGTCAGGGCCAGAGACCGCTCCCGGGAGTCGGGACAAAACCTGCAAAGCTCTTGAGCAAATATTTTAGCCATATCCCGAATTTCCTTATACCTCTCTGACTTTCACCCGCTCCGCCATCTCCGGGTCGCTGGCAAAGTCCTCCTGCATCTCTTCTTTCAGCGCCTGGGCGAATTCCTGCATCAACTCCATCCCCCCTCCCAGCTTCTTCGGAGGAATCCCCTCCAGGTCCGCTTCGATCTTCATGGTGATGATGACGCCCTTCATTTGTTTTCTCTCGCCAGTTGAACCAATCCGGCCCAGGGGTTTGACTTTCGAAGACCGGAAATCCGGTTCAGATGCACCCAGATTGCCGCCCAATAGCCAAACATCTGGAACTTGTAGTGCCCCAGGGCATCCCAAGCCTTTTTCTCCGCCTCTTCCAGTTCAGCAATAAGCCGTTCTTTCATGCAGTCCCCAGGCATTTAAAACAGATGCTTGACCCGATAGCCGGGCCACCGCACTGCACCTCATCAAAATATCTGGACCAAGAAACCACCAGACGATGCGCCTCTTTCCGGTCCCAAGTGAAGGTAGTGGAAACCATCATAGGCACATCAGCACTGGCGGTCTCGCGGATGAATAATGGCGGTTCTCCAACAAAGGCCAGCCTATCGGTGGGCGTCCACTTCGTGCGCCGGGGGTAGACGCGGATGATCATTTCCAAAATCCCAAAATAAAGGGCACCCACACAAAGTCATGTATAAGGGCCAAGATCAGCACGAATAGATACGCAAAGAGGAAACCACGATCTGTCATGGCCTTTTCATTCCGCCTCCAACTTCTTGCCGGGGTACACCCCCTTGATCTCCTTCAGGAAGTACTTGCCCACCGAGGCCGCGGCCAGCAGTTCCTGGTACATCTCCGGCGGCACTTCCTCATAGGCCCAGGTGGGCCCGGAATGGAACTTGACGTAGAGCTTCCGGCTCTCTTCATCGTAGCCCACGGACTCGATGAGCGAGGAAACTACGGTGATCATCTCTGGTGCTGACATGGCAACCTCCTTAATTGTCTGGCAGCGTTTCTCTTGGCCTGCCGCACGGCCTTCAAAACTTCTCTGATATAAGCCTGATTGCCGGTGCCGTTATACTCCCGCACCGCCGCCCGTAAATTGCCGTGGTGTTTCCTGAGCAGTCGGCCCAAAATCCGGGCCCCGACCATGATGTTTTGCCGCGGGTCCCAGGGGTCAATCCGGTACTTCTTCACCGCCGTCCGGCACAACTGCATCAGTCCCTTGCACCTGCCCCCGGGGCGGGACCTGCCAGACATCCTGGCGCAGGTGCCTGGTCCCGGGGTAGTTGGCGGCGTGCATGGCGATCGCAACTATGTCGTGATTAACCGCAACATCTGGGGCTCGCCCGGTAGCCATGCGAATGCCCTCTGATGCTCCTCCTCCACCGGCAAAAAGATCAACGATGATCTCATGATCGCCCTTCATATCAGCCCCTCCGGAATCTCCACCTCGAACAGCCCTAATTTCCCCCAAACCGGGAACGGCTTGGCAATGGCCCGGCGGTCACTCAAAAACCAGGCGTAGCGCTGAGGCGAGAAATCGCCAAAAGGAAGGTGGTCACCAAGTTGCAGGTGGCCACGGCCACGCCGTATTTTAGGTGTTGCCGTACCCATTGGGCAAACTCAAGGTGATCCTTGGGCTTTCTTCCGAAAATCGGGGCGATTGCCTGCCGCCAGACCTCTTGCTTCCCCAATTCAAACAGCAGACTCCAGGACATCACCTTTTGGGAGGCGCAGATGAGCAGCGGCCCCCGGTAGCTGGTATTCCAGCCCCGGGTTTCCAGACTCTTGGGTCCGGGCTCCGGTATCAGATAAGCCCAGGGCACCCATAAGGAAAGGGCTTTGATTTTCATATCCACCCCAGATTCGCCGCCCGCCAGATCACTATATCCACGGTGCCGATCCGGTCCCCGGTCACCTCGGCTAGGGCGGAGCAGAGTTCTTCCGGTGTCTTCCCGTATCCGCCGGCGATGCGCACCAAGTGACGGTCGGGCTTGCAGACATCCATCCCTAAGTTCTTTGCCAGATGATATTTGGTGATCGGCCCGATCCAAGGCAGGGTCTGGAGCCAATCCAGCACTTCATCGGCTGGCCTCAAGCTCCATTGCAAGAATTTATAAAAAAGGTCGCTTCTATTTTCCCAAGCATCTTCAATAGCTTGACATTTTCCCGGATGATGGAAGGCATCACAAACTGAGCCTCCATCCCAGAGAACAGCCATGATTCTGTCCCAAATCTTTTTAGCTATTTGGTTCTTCATCCCGGAACTGACCACCACCCACGCATATTCCATGAAAAACTGCTCGGAATACTTCGGCGGGCCTACCATCTCTGCCCAGGTGATCTCCTCTTCATACCCGGCCTGGAGGAGCCTTTCTTTTAGGGAGAGGTACTGATCGGGGGTCATGATCCTTCCGCCGCCTTGGCCCACACGAAACGCGGGGAATCTTCCGGCACCACCAGCCATTTGGCATTTTCCGGCAGAGGATGGCTGGCTTGGGTATCTTTGAAAAAGGCCTCTAACTCTTTCTGGCTGCCGATTTCCCTTTGGGCGCACATTTCTGTGGTGCCGTCCCTGAACTCGTGGTGGATCTGCAGTAATTTTTTAGCCATGGCCCCAGCCGATTCTCTTGGAGATCTCCGGCGTCATCCCGCCAAAACCATGAAACCGCTCGATGACCAGGTTCATAATGCGCCTCTCTTCCTCCAGGCGCTTTTGGAACTCGTGAGGTTCGCAGTCAAAAGCGGAGGTCCCGGGGCTCGGCAGAAACCGATACCAAGCCGCCAACTGCTCCCAGCCGGCATTTTCCACCTGCTCCAGGGTGGGGTAAGAAGTGGGTGAGGACATCAGGTCTCCCTCAAGGAATCAGGGAAATTCCCAGGATGACAAAAGACCCGGGGAAGGGAATAGGTTCAGTCAATCCCATTAATTCGATGATTTTCGCAAAAGGCATGACATAATCTACCCGCACCAGGAGTTCTTGTCCGGTATAGGCAGCCTGGGTTGCCTCAAAAATATCCATGTCACTCGGTGGATCAGGACAGTCTCTCAAGAAAGCCTTGTAGATTGCGGGGTCCCATTCCATCAACTTCAATTCATCCCCCACCTGGAACCCCTCCGGCCGGTCGTCCCGGCGCAATTCGAACTTCTTGTGGCCCCGTCTGGTAGCCGCAAAAAACTCCGGCCAGGTTTTTAACTCGTGTCTGACTCTCGACCTCATCTTTGCCCTCCTTGATGAATCAGGGGTCCAGGCGACCCACCCGAACCCCCTTGCTGAGTCTTACTAACCTGCCCATCCCAAAAGCTTAATTGCACATGGCGCCGCACCTCCCGGGCGGTGGAGAACTCCTATAGAGAGGGAGCCGGGTTTAGAGAATCTCCCGGAGCCCGAAAGCGGCCTCCACCGCCGACACATAGTAGTCGTCCCAATTCCCCGAAGGAAGCTGGTCGTCAGTAACCCCCGTCAGGTTCCGGATCTTGTTTCTAAGCCACATGCCCGAGGTAAAATGATAAGGGCCCCACCATATCGCCGGATTTTCGGTGTAGAGCTCTTTTATCCTCTCAACATTTTCCAAGTCCAAAACGACCCGCACTGCGGCCATGGCCTTGATCTTGATCTCCTCGGGCAATTCCGCCCACCTCTTGTCGTGGTGGACTTGTATCTCTGTCGAAGTGGGCACCTTTACCTCTTCTGGCATCGTTTTCTCCTTAAAAGGCGTTGCCGGGGACTTCCTGAGCCCCCCCCGAAGGGGACCCCGAAACAGCCCGGCGGCTGTCTCTCGACCTCGGGGTCCAGGCCGGGTCCTGGCGAGTTACCGGGCGTGCCCCTTATCGAGCGTCCCGCCTCTTTCCAGGTATTCCTAAAAGCGATGCCGGGGATTCACTGAGGCTCCCCGGCGGCCTCTTCCCCGATATTTCCACGCCTCGGGAACACGGCCCCTGCCGCAGCATTTGACCCGCCAGGCCTTCTCCCGGCCTTCACCCTCCCTACCTCCCTTGGCGGGCCCTCTTAATATTCATGCTTCAGTTTTACCTTCCACGCCCCGGGATAGCCGGTCCCGGGTGCGCTCTTTTAAGCAATGGAGCGCCATCTCGCAGCCCGCCAATGCCTGGGCATTAGCCTCACATGGGTAAGGGCCTTCTTGAAAGGACCGCAGCCGGTCGATGACGATGGCCAGGAGGACTTCCTGGGTGATGCCGTTGACGCCGTGTTCCTGGATGGGGCCGTTTTGGAAGAGGATGGTTATTTGCCGTTCTGCCCCACTTCTCGAAGAAGAGGGGTTATGCGAATCGATTCCGGTGATGTCATAACGGTGACTGGCGCCGCCGGCACCGGGGGAGTCAATCGCTTCGATGGTTAACTGATTCTGCGGGATGTCCCCTTCAACTATGTGTTCAGTGATCGTGCGTGACATCAGGATTGCTCCTCTATAATTTTAAAAATGGAAAGGTCGGGTCCGCACCCTGGTTACTCTGGCCCGCCTTGTCACGGGCTTCACCACGTCCGGCGGTTACTTTCGTCCTCAGATTTGCGGCTCCCCGCAGCAAGAAAGGTGCGCTTTTTTCATGGCCGCCGACCTTATATTCATTCCGGGGAAGAGAGTTGCGGCAGAGGCGCGTGAACTCAGGCTCCTATTTATGGTGCCAGGGGTCGATGCCCCCGGGGGTGCCCTCTCGCCTTTTGAGTCTCCGGCTTGCATCCCTCAAGTTGCGTCCCTTCGACTTGCGTCGCCCCAGAATGTAAGACGCAGACTACCAGCCCCCTCCCGCACCTGTCAAGAAAAAACTGTCAAAAGAGACAGGTATTCTTTTTTGGACAGAAAATTAGGACAGAATTTAGGACGTTAGAGGTGGTCGTCGTGGTCCAGAAAAAGGGCGAAAAGGCGGGAATTGTCCATTAATTGACGGAAAAAGCTTGATTTGTATTATAAGTTTACGATTTTACGCAATAAGTGTGCATTGGTTTACACTCGACGGCCCACGTTAATTTTTTCGACCACAAATGAGGTGGCAAAAATAAACACGGAGAGAGGGAGATCCATGTCACGCCATGTCACACCGCACTCCACCACGGCGCACTTTTCGCCTATTTTGCCTCTTCTTTCAGCTAGTTCCCCATGTAGCGGAATATTTTTGGAATATTTTGCGTGGTTTTTTGTCTTGATGTTCCAAATGCGCAAAATTTTTTGAGAATCTACAGAGTTATGGTTTTGAATATCTGGAAAGTGGGACCTGACTAAATTGTCAGAAGGAAAAACTAAGATTTTGTCCAGGTGGGTTATATTGGAGTAGGGGGGGTAGGAGTCCCGTCTCCGGGTTTCCCTTTTGGGCCGGGAAGAGGGGGACGCATAGCAGGGGCCGGGGGTGGCAGGACAGGCGATTAAGGGAAGACTTGGGCTGCTGGCCGGGACAAGAATGGGAGGGGAGGGACCGGCAGGGCCAGGAGACCGAGACAGGCCGGGGCTTTCAGGCTCACTACTCCGATTATATAGATAATCGGACCTATTTTGTTATTTAATCATCCTTACTTTGATGGTGGGCTCCTGCTGCTCTGGTAGGGCTCCGGCCTGGCCCTGCTGGGGGGGCTGCTGGCCCTGCTTGGCCGTGGTTTTGATGATGATTTGCACCCCTTCTGCCGCCTCAATTACTTCAGCCATCCGTATCCCGGCACACCTCGCAAGAGCGATCCTGGCGTTTAGTTTGACGGTCTCAGAACGGGCTTTTGTGGCCGAATCTATCAATAATTTCAATATCATAATCTTATTATATCCCAAATCCTGCAATAATTTCCGGTCATCTCCTGCCTGCAACTCATACTTTTCCATTATTTTTCTACTTAAACGATAAAGATATTTCTCGTTATATCCGCTGTAACCTACTAATTTCATTGCTTCAATTTGGGTATGGTCTCCAGTAAGATAGAGTTCAATGAAATTTAGCTCTTTGGCGGTAAGTTGGGATTTTAGGTCAAAGGTTTGGTCTTTTTCTGAATCGTCAATTATTTCAGGAATTAAGACCTTATCATCTTTGATTGTCTGCTGTTTTCGTGGAGGATTATTAAAATTAACTTTAGTTTTCTTATCTCTATCAATAACAACCTCATGACTAATATCATCGTTATTATTTATATATATATTATTATCTATTAATGGCGAAATTGGGGTTTCGGGGTGGGTGGGGTTGTCGAGTGCGCGGAGTGGGGCGCTAAAGTCAATGTCGGGCTCGGTGGTGGGAGTGGTGCGCGTCGACGCGGCCAGGGGCTTGGGGCCTGGGTCTCTCTTTTTGTCCTTCGCATACTTCCGGGGAACTCCGGGCCTGCCGGAGCCGGGGCCTTTCTGCTTGGCTTTAGGTCTGGCCATGGCTGGGGCTCCTAATGGCTCATAAAGGTTTTAGCTGCTTTCCGGGCTTGGCGGAGTGCCTTTTTCTTGGTCTGTGCTTTGAAGGCTGCGGCTGCTTGCAGGGCTCCCCGGTCAATGCCTTGCTGGTGATCTCTGCGGGCCAGTTCTGCCAGGAGCAGAGCAACCGCCTTACCATCGTCGGCTTGATATTCCAGGGGTGCCGATGGCCAACAAGCGCGGGCCCAGGTGAGGGGTGAATGCTGGCGGGGGTTTTTCTGCTTCTTTTTGGCCCAGAATTGCAAGCCGTGTGCTGCCTGCCAGGTGGCTGGATCGATTTGCAGATAGGGAAGCCCCAGAACCAACAAAAAGCCCTGCCAGGTCCCAGAATTGACCAGCAAGCTCTGATTTTGACTGATAAAGCCGGTTTCTTCCCTGGGGAATACCCTGACCATTTCTAAATAAACACTTTTTATTAACTCCTTAAAGACCAACAGTTTATTATATAAATATAAAGGGTCTTTTGCGTTCCAGCGCCAAGCGGCCAGATACCCGCCGTTGCTGTCCAGAATCCCTAACCCGCCGGTCTGCCCTGGGTCTATCCCCACGTAAACCTTGCTCATCTTGCATACCCCTTTTTAGACAGCTTTATAACTGCCATAAATATCTATCAAAATCAAGCTAAAAAAATAAATTAACGTTTTCTCAAAAAATACCGACTGTCAATATTGACAGGTTATATCCATTGTGGTATAAAAGGATCAAAAGCCAAGATGACAAAAGGGAGGGAAGGACAATGAACGCTGAAAAAACATCTGAAAGATTTCAGGGCGGTATTGCCATGACCACAGAGGAGCAATTAGAGGTTATGATTGACGCTTCCAGCCTGGAAGCGGTTTTAAGCCATATCCTTGATATCTGCCATGGAAAGGCTGACCATCTCCGGTCGAATTGGCAAGACGAAATCGCGGCCCGCGCCTGGGAGCGTGTAGCCCGCAGAATTGAAAACCTCAATACTGAAGGACTCTAGGCCATGTCTAAGAAAACTGGATTGCTCTGCTTTATTTTTAAGCATAGGAACTCAAGCCAGGATGGGCTTTCAAACTTTATCTCCCAGTTTGATGAAGTAACCTTGACTGGTGGAAGTGTAAGCGGACCATTTGCCCCTACAGAAAAGGCCCCCGAAGTGGTTATGAGGAAGCATGGTGATTATCTTTTTTGTTCGCCTCCAGATCATATGGAGCATTGGTATATGTTTGGGGGGACTTTTGTTTATACGTCTGATGGGCGATTTCCTTGCTCCTATCCCCTACCCCTGCACGACAGGAGAGAAAACTAATGGTCGAACTCTACACCGGCACCCGGATTTATTACGGCGGTGACATGGCTAACCTGGAGGGATTTGGAACCATTACCGCCATTGAGAAGAACCGCTGGGGAGTGCAAATCAAAATCGCTATGGATGATGGCCGGAAAATAAATATTCCCCCCTGCCTATTCTCCCCCGAATACCTGGGCCACGGCGGCACCAGATTTGTAACCGAAGCAGCTTATAACGACTACCGGCAAAAACAATTTGCCTCCTTCCGCAATTTTGCATGCTATTTGCTTGGAGAGGATTAAAGCCATGATGCCTAAGCGAAAAGAAAAGCTTTTAGACAGGTGCACAAACTTTTTTGGCTTCCTCGCCCCTGAACTGAAAGCCAGGATTGCCGCATATCTGGAAAATCCCACGGAAGAAGCTTGGGAAGACGTGCACTGCATTATTATTTGTGACCGGAGAATGGGTTTTACTCTCTGGCAGGCATGGCTTGCCATTGACCCCAGCGCGCCCAGAAAAAAAGGCTGTGAGGAACCCTGGCCGCGTTACCCTGATTCTTTCACCCTGCGCCGGGCCATTAAGGCCGCACTCAAGGCTTAACTTCCTTGGGCCGGGGAAGGCCCTGCGTCCTTCCCCCACCTTGGGCAGTTAAACCAAGAGAAGGAGGACTAAGTTTTATGGCTACGGCTCAGAAATCGCAGATTGCCGCCTTGACCCTACCCAGGCGCATTTTTACTGACAAGCAACTGAGGGAAAAGGCCGGGAAATGGGCGGAGCAAATCAAGCGGGCCGGGAACGGCGGACGCCTGAAGACGGACACCATCCCCGCCACCCTGGAAGAGGCCGTGGCGCTAGTTCGCAGTCTCTTCGCCCCCGGCGACGCGGAGATTTTCATTCCCGCCCTGACTGAGGCTTTTGGTTAATTCTGGCCTTGCCCAAACCCTTGCCCTGGGGGAAATCGGCGCTTGTGGGGCATCTGAGAGCGCCGGTTTCTCCCCATTGGAGGGAAAAAACCATGATCAAGCACGAACACAATGAAAATTGCCCCATTCCCTGCCCGAGAGTCGCCGGGAGATATGACGCCCTCGACCAAGAGACCTTTGATAAATACTTGGTCTGGATCCTGCATGAAATGCCCGCAACTGCCCTGTTAGGCATTCCCGGCATTTACGAAATTTTGGCTGAGCACTTCAACAATGACGTTCTCCAGGCTTGGGAGAACGATCAGGAAGAGGAAGACGTTTAATCATCGAATCCAGGCCCGGACCCGGAGCCCGGCGCTTGGCTTGGGTGATTAAATAATCAGCACTGGAGGAAACCTTATGTCAGACCCCGAACTCAATAATGAGCAGCGCGCCGAAACCGCTATGCGCGCCCTGGTGGCCCTGGAATTTAGCACCATGTGCCGGGAAGACCTGGAATGCAGCATCATCGACTTGATCGCCAACCTGTTGCACCTGGCCGCGCAAAAGTCCTCCCTTGATCCTCTGTATCTCCTTGACATAGCAAAGAAGCACTTTCAGGCCGAAATGGCAGAGGAGGCCCTAAATGCCGTTCACCAAAGCTGACATAGCCAATTATCTGCATAATCCGAACCGCTGCCCCTTTTGCAACTCCGGAAACATCACCCCCCAGCGTGATTATACGGGTGATGAGGAGCAAGCCTGGCAGACGGTCAACTGTGAAAATTGCCAAAAATGCTGGCGGGAGTACTTCCAGCTTTTCGACATCGAGGAACTGGACGAAGACGGTGACGCCATCTCCAATCCTTTCGAGTTGGAAAGGAGGGCTTGAGCATGACACCATCAACCTTTGGAATCGGGCTTGAACCTCAATATTCCCCGGAAGACTATCCCATTAACTTGCGGTTTGTCTGTCAGGGAATGGTTAAGGTTCCCAGGGATAAAGTGCCGCCGGACCTAAAGTCCCTCACCCCTGAAGAAATCATGGAGTGGGCACGTAGTTACTGGCAAACCCTGAGCCGGGATGACCTGCTCGCCGCGGTAGCCTATCTGGATATTGAAGAAGATGCCGCTGTGGGGGCTGTTGAGGAAAATGACGGCGATGATTACGACATCCTTTCCCACACCCAGGAATGGGCTTATTTCAATGAATCCCTAGAAAATCTTCAAAAGATAATCCAGGCCCCGGAGCAGTCATGAACAGCGCCGACATTCAGAAAAGCGAAGCGAAAATTCTGGCCGGAAGATGGTGCCTCCAAACTCCCGCGGTCCTGGCTTGGATGCAGGCGAGGGGTTTGATGACGGTGATGGACTTGATGCGGCACTTCGACCTTGACCACGCGACAGCCATGGAAAAGGCCCAGGCCGATTTCTGGGAGTTCTCCACATGAACTTCCTCAAATCCGCGGCCATCTGGCTGGCATTTCTGGCCCTGCTGTTTTTCGGCAGGAGATAGGGAGATTTAACGCGTCATCATCCAGGAATATGACAAAAACATGGTAATTGCGGTGAATAACCCAAAAACCGCAAGGGTTTCGGGGGATAGTATATATACCTATCCCCCTGAAACCCTTGAATGGAGGCTCTTTATGCTTTCCGCACCTATTAAAATCACCAAACTCAGGGACGGCGCCCACTACCAGGCCGGCAGGTTTGATAGTGCCTCCCGGTGGTATCCTTCTGATCAGTACGATTTTGGCACATTCAGCCAGGTGCGTTCCCCTACCCGCTCCTGGCCCTATTCCTACCTCAAACACTTTTACACCGTCAAATACGCGCGGCTTTTGTTTAGACAACGGCCCCTAGAATATCTTAAACTGCAACAGATTGACCCCGCCTCGCCGGAGGGGGAGGTACTGATCGCCCACCATGTGGCCCGGCGAATGGGGATTAATGTTTAAGGAGGTCTCCCATGACGCGACAAATCAGCATTTTAAATGCAACCCCGGCAATGGCTGATGTAATCTCGGGACGGGTCCCTAAACCCTCCCCTGATCTGCCGATTAAAAAAACCTGCGCCTATCTCAAACTGCGGGAAATGCTCAATCTCCCAACAGATTATTCAATAATTTTCAGGCGTCGGCAAAAACCAGCGATTAATCACCCCGATCCCTTGCCCCTTCGACTCAGGGAGGCGTTGGGCGATATGGATGCCCGGGTGATTAAATTTTCACATGGACAACAAATTACTATGGCCGCTATCCAGGATGATGGCACTCGGACAGCCTATATCCAAATAGACCGATGAAACGCACCGGCAAACGCATCAGGCCCCGCAAAATCCCAGAAGTTCTTACCCCGGAGGAACAGGCCCGCTTTCTGGCCACCCTGGAGCCCACGGACACCCTCTCCAAGCTCCGGAACCTGGCCCTCCTACGGGTTTGCCTGAACTCCGGCCCCCGCATCAGCGAACTAATCGCCTTCCGGCTCCGGGACCTGGACTTAAAAACCGGGCAACTCATGGTGCGTAACGGGAAGGGGGGAAAGGACCGCTCTTTGTGGCTTTCTCCCGAGGACCTGGAGTTGGTTAAGGATTGGCTTACCCATCGGCCAGGGCAGGCCGAACCCCAGGACCACCTCTTTACCAACCTCTCCGGAGCTAAACCCGTCTGTGAACGCTGGTTCCGCGCCCTGGTGGTCCGCCTGGCCGCTCAAGCCGGGATCGCCAAGCGGATAAGCCCCCACAGTTTGAGGCATTCATTTGCCAGCGATTTACTTCGGGCCACCAAAAACCTCTTCCTGGTGAGCAAGGCCCTGGGACACTCTAATTTAAGCACCACGCAAATTTATTTGCACCTGGTCGATGGTGAAATGGAGGCAGCCTTGAAAAACCTGCGGAACGGAGAGGTTTTATGACCCCAAACCAATTTAAGAAACGCCGGGCTCGGCTATTTCCCGCCGCCACCCAAAAGGAATCCCGCGCCCTGGCCGCTGAGGCCCTGGGGGTCTCCCTCAACTGCATCAACCATTGGGAATATGGCGACCGCAAGGTGCCGGAGTACGCGGTGGTGGGCCTGAAGCGCTACGAGGAGCTTAAGAAGTGCCTGGAGGCACAGCGGAAAAACGATGCTTAACGTAATTTCTGGGAAATTAGCGGGTCCACCAGCCGCCAGCAGCCGTCCCTTTCCACCACGAAAAACGCGGCCCTGGGATCGTGATTGGGATACTGGCGCAAATCTTCCACCGTTATTTTCTGCCGCCGGTCCCGCCTCACCTGGGGGCTGGTGCTGTCCACATAGGGAATGGTTGGCATGGTCGTGGTTTTGACTTGCGGTTGCGCCCCTAAAAAGCCAGGGCCACCCAGAACGAAAAAGAGCAAACCACAGATAATTTTTGTTGGGCTCATGGCTGAGGCTCCTTTGCCTCAATAATTCGACATTTACCGGAGATTTCTTAAATTTTTCTTGACAATTTAGTCAGCTTCGCCGACAATGGGGTCACCTAAAAACTCTTCACCCGGGAGGCCCCCCGAAAGATGGGCTGTTTTTGTTCCATTAACCCCAAAAAGCATAAAGCCCCGAGTGTCCCGGATACCGTGAGGTCCGGGGAGGTGTGGTGAAGCACCTTGGTAGCACTCGGGGCTTTATATTTTGGGAGGCAGTATGACCGCAGCAGAAGTAACCCGGCAAGAGGTCTTCGAGGACTTGGAACTCCGGGTCATCGAGGAGAGTGGCGAGGAATGGTTCACCGCCGAGGACATCGGCAAGGCCCTGGGGATGGCTGATCCCCGGCCAACCATCATCAGGCTTTTCAACCGCAATCGCGAGGAATTTGAAGGGCTTTACCGCGTGGTCACTTTGACCACATGGTTGAAATCAGGAGGTAAGCTGCCCTACGCCTCACCACCTTCAACCCCCAGGGGGCCTACCTCCTGGCCATCCTGGCCCGCACCCCCAAGTCTAAGGCCCTGAGAAGGTGGCTCTCCAAGTTCATGGCTCACGACCTGGACAAACTCCGGGCCCACGTCCAGGAGTTGGAAGCCGGGCGGCATCAGCAAACCCTTCACCTCCAGAACCTGCAAAAGAAGGTGCAATACTGGCGCAAAAAAGCCCAGAGCCTGGCTCAGGGGCCGGGAATTTCCTCCCGGCCCCTTTCTTTTTTTCTCAAAAACTCCAACTCAAGTTACCCTTTTCGCCGCCAGGAGAGACGATTTTTCTGAACCTGGGTAAAGGGTAAGGGAGTGCGTGTAAGTTATTGATTTTCCTGGGGGTGGATTAAAAAGGGGATAAAAAGCTTCAATCTGCGCCCTCAAAATGCCGACAAGGAAGGCATGAAAATCTATCAAACCGCGGTCGGCGTGGACGAAGAGGGAACGGGCATAGTCACCGCCTACACCACCATCGACACCATAGAGTATGCAGGCCGGTTCTGGCTCGTGCCCACATGGCTCGAAAAGCCGCTCGCAGAATACAAATCGCCAGAGGTATTAATAAGCCTGGAGGGCCTGCCTCACAAGAGAATTGAGACAGCAGCAGAAAGGACAAAGGTTCCTGCGGATTTTCTTCTATTAATCGCAATTCCCAAACCTTTTTTGCAGGACCTGACCCAACTACAAAGATTCCTCCCCATTGACGTAATACCTTCACCGGATATAAAGGTGACAATCCCGAGCGGTATACACTGACTTCGGGGGTCGTTGCTTCCATGTTTTCTGGCCTCCTTTGGTCGGGGGTGTAAAAAGACCGGCGGCTCCGGTCTAATGTGGCGCGAATTCTTCCCCTTTGCCGCCGGTCCTGGATCTAGCTCCCTATTCCCTGGCTATTACCAGCAGCCCCATAATCAGCATGCCCAGAGGGCCACGCCCACCACCAGGCCGCCATAAAAAGCCAGGAGGGCCATCAGCCGTTCATCGCCCGCTGCCAATCCGCCGCCGTCTTGAACTTCACCGCCTTTTTCGCCGGGATGTCAATGGCGCTGCCGTCCTGGGGGTTGCGTCCGGTCCTGGCTGCCCGGTTCACCTCATAAAAGACCCCCACTCCCGCCAGCGCAAACCTGCCCAGACCCTTGACCGTGCCGGTGATGGCGTCGGTCACCGTGTTTACTGCGTCCTCCGCCTGCCTCTGGGAAATCCCCGCCTGCCGGGCCACCTCTTTTACCAAATCTTGCTTAGTTTTGGTGATGATCATGGTTCTTGCCTCCTTTTAAAATCCGGCGTCTACCGGTTGGTTCTTTTTTCGTAAATAATTCTCACGGCATCTTTTCTGTTCGCATTGTTTATGATGATTTCTTTTCAGGTTTTTGGGGTCATCATATTGATGGCAGTAGCAACACTTTAACCAATCATAATGGCCACATGCTGCAAACGCTTCTAACCTCTTATGATATTTGGTATGCATTGTTCTGGTTTTAAAAACCATAAGGTTGCCTGGAGAATTATCTGATTTGTCTTCATTAATGTGATGAATAGCCTCTGTAATTTCTATTGGTCTTCCTAATAAATTTTCCATCACAATAATATGCTCAAAAACATAACCAATTTTGTTGGCCCTGGGGTGTCCTGGTTTATGAATTATCACATATCCTGCCGGTGTTTGTTTGCGTCTTCGACCACCTTTCCATTTTGGGCTGCTTTCTCCTTTCTTTCCTCTACTATTATGCCCTATAATATATTTGCGGGGCTTGCCTTTGATACAACCAGCATGTGTATCGGTTCTTTTTGCAATTGGAGCAAGTTGGCCGCACCCACAATGGCAGTATCCTTCTTTAATAATCATTTTCTTCCCTTGCCAGGTTTTGGAACAATAAAAATTCAGCCAGGTAAGCCAACTTAATTTTCCCCGTGGGCCCATTGCGCTGTTTCGCCAAGTGGATCTCCGCCAGCCCCGCCTCCGGCGAGTCCTGCCGGTAGACCTCATCCCGGTAGATAAAAATAACCAGGTCCGCGTCCTGTTCAATGGCCCCTGATTCGCGCAGGTCCGCCAGTTGCGGCCGCTTGTTGGGCCGCTTCTCCACGTCCCGGTTCAACTGGCACAGGGCAATCACCGGCAGATGCAGTTCCTTGGCCAGGGCCTTCAGGCTGCGTGAGATCGAAGCTATTTCCTGCTCCCGGCTCCGGGCCTTGGGGTCCCGGGCCAGTTGCAAATAGTCCACCACCAGCAAGCCGATGCCGTGCCGCGACTTCAAGCGCCGGGCCTGGGACCGGATTTCCAAGATGGTCATCGCCGGTTTATCGATGATGTAAAGCGGCACCTCCGCCAATTTCTCGATGACCTCATTGAACTTTACCCACTCCCCGGGGGACATTTTCGCCGACCGCAACCTGCTGGCATTGATTTGGCCGACGCTGGCCATCAGGCGCTGTACTAATTGCTCCTTGGGTTGTTCCATGGAGACGATGCCGGCCGGGACCTGGGCCCTCCTGGCGGCATGGTGGCAGATATTTACCCCCAGGGCGGTCTTGCCATGGGAGGGCCTGGCCGCAATGATAATCAGGTCTCCATCCTGCCAGCCGCTGGTCAGATTGTCTAGGTCGATGAAACCGCTCGGCACCCCCAGAATCTCCCGCTTGCGGTAGTAAATAGCCTCGATGCGCGCCTGCTCCTGGGGCAACAAATCCTCCAGGCTGGAGGCTGCCTGAACTTCCTGATCATCCTTGATCTGAAAAATATGATCTTCCGACCAGTCGATGAACTCATCAACACTTTCCACCCGGGCCAGACAGGCGGTGGCAATCTCCTGACTGGCGGCTAATAACCGGCGAAGTTTGGCCTTCTCCTTAACGATCCGGGCATAATAAGAGGCGTTGGCGGCAATACCCACGTGCTCACTTAAGCCGGTGAGAAAGAGCGGCCCCCCTACCTCCTCCAACTGTCCCCGCTCTTTCAAAAGATTGTTGACGGTCACCATGTCGACCGGCTCGTTCTTTAGATAGAGTTCCATCATCACCCGGAAAATCTTGCGGTGCGCTTCCCGGTAGAAGTCGTTGGCCGATAGGATGTCGGCTACTTCGTCGAGCACCGCCGGCCGCAGCAGTATGGCTCCCAGAACGGATTGCTCCGCCTCCGGATTGGCCGGCGGCATGGTGGCTTGCTCTTCTGGCTTACGCTCCTGTTTCTTCCCCACAGCCCTGCCCCCGGCGGTACGCCATTTTTAATTGGAACATTACCTGCTGCCACAATTCCTGCTCTAGTTCTTCCGCCCCATCCTCCAGCCATTTCTTAATTTCCGCATATTTAGGGCTGTTTAAGGGAATATGAAACGGTTGCCAGCCGTGCGCGGAGCCCAACGCCAAGTTCTTTTTGCTCCGGAGGGCCAAGCATTTTCGGCAAATTCGCATGTTGCGCTGCAACTTATCGATGATTGCCGGCTCTTTCCCGCAGGTCTCGCAAAGAGGAGCGCCTTCAACCGGCAATGCCTTCTCGGGTGGCGGCGCCAACTCCGAAGACGGCGGTTCTTCCCGGGCTGCCTCGGCAGGAGGCGGCGGATCTTCCGGCGACAGACCATTCTTCGGTTCTGCAAATCCCACCAGAGCCGGGGTGTTGGGGTTTCCGGGAATTACCCCGACAAACCCTTCATTCTCCAGGAGTTTAAGGTGATAGGTTAATCGGTCGGCCCCTACCCCTAATTCCTCGGCCACCAGCTTCTTATCGACCTGGGGCCTTCCTTCCCGCTTAATTACTCGATCCAGAGCCTGGAGAATTTCCATCCGCCTTTCGCCCTTGGCAGCCAATTTTGCCATCTTTTTCATCCCTGATTCAGTTAATTCCTCCACCGGCGCCTCCCTCTTTTGTAATTTTTCACCCTGGCATTCCCGGCACTTCTCCAGCCAGCCCAGGTAAGGCCCCTTACTTTTCTCCTGTGCCTCTGCTATCTTGTCCAGGTTCGCCTGACAGGGCGGCCGCAGATGCGCCGAGCCCAACTCAGGACAAAAATATGGCAGCAATTCACTCATTTACTATTTTGATCCTCAATGGCAAGAGCTGCTGGAGGAGGGAGGGCCGCGGCCCCTGCTTCCCGGTCCCTGAAACTCAGATAAGCCTCCTTAAATTCTTTGTACCGGAACCTCAGATCATCATAGTCCAGGTACTGAAACCGCTCCCAGCCGCCGATAACCTCCAGGGCGAACGCCGTAGGAACATCCATCTTTGGTTTTTTCCCGGCTTCTGCGGCCGCCAGAAGCTGATTCCAAACGTCATTGGGGGACGGAAGATAGACCTGAACTGCCTGCAGCAATTCGCTTATTTTGGGGAACCATTTACAATTATCGATATGCCAGTTTACTGCAGCCTCCCACTCTTTGGCGGTGAGACGGGAACAGAGACGCTCCCGATAAACATCCACGGTTTCCGGGGTGCATTCATAATCGGGATAGGCTCTCATTAAAATGCTCATGCCTAACATGAATTCCTGTTCAGTCAGCATCTCCTCTCCTTCTAGCCGATTCCCTTAAGGCGGCAAAACCTTTTGGTTCTTTGCCGAACAAGGCGGCTCCGTCAACTTTGACCCTCTTGAGCCAATTTTTAATAAATAAACGCGGATTGGCTAGATGCCCATTGGCCTTGAATTTTTTAGTATGTTTGTTGTCGATGATCCAATCCTCCATCTTAGAAAACTCTTCCAGGAGGATTTGGTCGGAAATGGCAGGGAATTCTTTGGCGAGCTTTATGCGGTAATCAAAATCAATATCGAAAAACTGGCAGGAAAAAAAGAAGGCACCGCCGGTGTCCGCAGGACCCGGTGGTGCATTATCTTTTTCTCTTCTCTTCTCTTCTCTTCTCTTCTCTTCCTCTACGGATTTCTTGCGCTTTTTCTTGTCGTTTTCTCCTTTCTTGCGGGGTTTCTCGCGCAAGTTATCCGGCCGGGTAGGGATTTCTGACTGTCGGTTGCGGTAACAAGGGGCAATTCCCTTAACAAAATTATCCGACCAGATAATTTTTTTCTCCCATAATTCTGGACAGATAGCGTCAAGAGTTGCGAGAAGGTCTAATATTTCTTTACAGGATTCAGTGGTTGTGCGGGTAAATGATTGGAGATATTCAAAGGCTGACAGATCTTTGGTATCTATATAGTGACCTTCTGTATTTCCTAATAATTCCAATAATTTGAACCAAAAATAATATCCTGCAATACCATACCGTTGCTCCAAGATATAAATTGTTCGGCCATGATTGCAGGAATGAGGAAACCAATCGACGGTCTGTTTTCGGGGCCTGGTCATTATGTAGCCTTAATATGTAGCCTTAAACTGAATTCAGAAAGGTATGTCCATCTCCGCTTCTTCTACCGGCTTCTGCCTCTGCTCCCGGGCGCTGCCCACAAACTCCATGGTCTCCACCACCACCTCCGCGGTGGTTCGCTTTATCCCATCTTTTTCCCAGGAATTGTAAGTGAGGCGGCCGTGAAAAATAGCCTGCTGGCCCTTGGCAAGAAATTTGGCGATAGTCTCCGCAAGTTTCCCCCAGGCCACCAGATTATGCCATTCGGTGCTCTCATTGCCTTTATACCGAGTGGTGGTGGCCAGGGAGAACTTGCACACCGCGGTGCCTCCCGCGGTATAGCGCAGGTCTGGATCCTTTCCCAGCCGGCCGCAGAGATGCACAATGTTCATAGACCGGCCAGTTCTAGCGCTTTGGTATCCTGAAGAATTTGATCGAGCACAGACCGACCCATCCTGCGGGGAGTAACCATGAGCGTGGCGCCGCCCGGCCCGGCAAGAA
>ENA-OSEO01002043-OSEO01002043.1-sediment-metagenome-genome-assembly--contig:-NODE-2043-length-31414-cov-16.057408_pt1 | contig 31414 bp, 29 predicted proteins | sample MGYA00237883_ERZ534232 | MGnify/ENA metagenome assembly ERZ534232 | reverse complement strand
TTGGTCTCCACGATGACACTGGCCAGAATCCTTGCTCGCCCCGGGCGTTTCTTCAGCCGTCCGTACAGCCTGCCCAGGGTATACCATTGCCCCTCATATTTGTAGAAGACCTGACGCATGTTCTTCAACATGCAGATCACGGGGCAGTAGCGGGACAGTGTCGCGATGACCACCGGGAAGGAGAACCAGCTGTCCATCAGGATATAGTCGGCGCCGATACCGGCAGCCAATACCCGCCTGAGCATTGTTTCCAGCAGGGCGGTCGCCTTGCAGACTGCCTCCATGCGCCGCTTGTGACCACAGGTCCGCTTATCGACCGGCTTCTCCGCTTCCCGAATCCTCGACTTCTCTTTGGCCGAGGAGCCCAGAACAAAGTCCAGAGGGATAAAGCTGAAACCGTCCGACCAGCCCAGGGTGAGCATGCTGAACCCCCGCAGAGATTTTCCCACGGTATGGTCAAAGACCCAGGCGAGCAACTCAACCTTTTTCGACCGGGACCGGTCATAGGTGCTGCTGTCAAAGATCAGAACTTTTTCCCGTTCCTCATTGGTGAGCAGGGAAAAGACAGTGGCGATTTTCACCGCCAGACCCAGCATCAGCCTGCGCCAGTTGTGCCTGGGATTGCGCAGCAGGGCGTAGTCTGCATCCTTGCCAAATCCCAAATCCTGCCGCTGGAAGTCACTGAAAAACGAATCAATAGTGTCTTCCAGGCGAATTGCCTCTTGCTCCTACCGCAGTATCTGCTTATACTCGACCAGCCCTTTCTCATTGTTTTTATTATGTTTTTAGCAAACACTATATACCAGGAAGCAAAGGATTTTTCTATTAAAAAATCATTTATTTCAAGATGCTAAAGCACTTTTCCAACAAGTTTAGAGTTGAGTTAAAGAGTCTCATGAACGGAACTGTTCCAGATAACTGATTGTCTTACTCGGCGAAAGCTTGATGCTTGAGGGGCCAGAGCGAATATAAAACTCTTCTTTTGAACCAACGGTCAAAAAAACAGGTTCAGGAGATTTTTTACATTCAACAACAACTACCTTAAATTTGTCGTATGGTAGGAGTAAAATTTTGATCAATGGCGAAAATTCTGACCCTATATGCTGGTTGATAAGGTTTTTGATATGCAGGAGACATCGGTCTTCATTGTCAAACATATCACTGTCTATGCCAATAAATTTACCATCATCCGCTACACCTATTAGAAGTGTACCTCCTGAGCTATTAAGAAAGGCGACAACAACCTTTAGCCAGGCAAGCTCAATCTTTTTGTCGGCTTTACCGGTAATCAAGTTCTGCCTGACAGTCGATTTAAATTCCAGCTGGTCATTTTCACCCTCATCAACGAGTTTCTTAAGCACGGTTGGAGTCATAGCCTTTTTGCTTGTGCCTTCAGTCCTGCTACCTTTGCTGATGCGCAATGCCAACACATATAATAGAAACCCTCCACCGGTTACCACAAGAATATCTATAACATCTATTTTGAATAAAATATTATTTAATTGTGGAACAAGATCCATTTCAGAACTTGTTACTCCTATCCAAATAAGATTGTTATCTACGTCTAGGTGTCTGAAATAGGCTAGCCAACGTTGCTTATCATGCGTAAACGCAACTACCTTTTCGCCAATTTTTCCATCAGCCTTCCATGAACGTATCGCTTCGCCAAGGATTTTATGGCGTTCTGTGATATAGTTAGAGTCATCAAAATCCTTAGCGCTTACCTCTGAACTGTCCATGAAGTATTCTTTCTCCGTGTTGACCAGAAACAGGATACCTGATCTTTTTTTGTCCTGCTCGGCAAGAAGGTTCTGAATATCATCTGCGAGAATATCCACACCGAATACCATGAATTTTTCAAAGTTACCCGGCATAAGCCAGGACGTCGACCCTGTTATTCCAGGTTTTCCAGACCGTGAAAAGTTATAGGTTTTCGTCCAATGCACCTTTTTGTCTTCCTGGGGTCCAATAAACCAAGGCATTTTACGTGAATCGTAATTTGATGTTTCCATCCAGGACATTTCGCTTTGATCATGAGCAATCCACTTTTTCCAGGACATCTCGGTAATCTCCTGTTTGACAATGCTTGAACGGGTTAAAAGTTCATTTCCATTCCGATACAGGTAATACTCTGCCCCTGTGCTGTCTGCCAATAATAGACCAGTGAACTGATCACTGAGGCCCATAAAAGGAAAAAATTTCTTGTTTAATTTCAAGTGATTATCAAACCTGAGCGAACCGTTTTCTCCCCACTCACGGACTACATTAAGCGTGGTGGAAATTGCATTGAAAAAAGACTGAATTTCGCTGAATTCCTTGTCGCTGATCTCGATAATCTTTAACGTGGCAATATCATGTTTAGCTTCATAGTATTGATAGAAATTCATGGTGATGAGTATAATGAAAAGTCCTGCCACAGGAGAAAAAATCAAAAAAATTTTTCCTAAATTTTGAAAAATTCGCGTTCGAGTAGAGGGCTTCATTTACTTTCTTTGATTGGTTGCTTCAACAACAAACAATGTACTTATTGGCATGTTTTCGGCATTTATTTTTTTTTCATTAATGCCTGATCCTGATGGACAGAAATTATAAGGGTGTCGTGACATTTTTTTTCGTCTGAGTTGGAAAAAATTTTTCCTTTAATATAATCTGTTGTAAACAGTACCCTGACAAACCACTCGGAAAGACTGGAAAGAGCGAGACATCTCCTGCAAAGAACTTTTCCGGGTAATATCTGCGCTTGCTCCCAGTCCATCAATTTTTTGCACATGTCACATTCGACACTGAAATTGTCAGATAATTCATGTTGATTATCGTTTGCGCTTTCCATTATCTATACCTTCTAAATATCCAACATTGGACCTGAACGACATCATTCTTGTTATATTTATATCAAGTTTCAGATTACCCAAGATGACAGAAAGAAATCAGTGATAATTTTTTTTCGACGATCAAGTTACATGCTTATGATTCATCTCAGCATGAATCATTTTTCGTCAGCAGAAAGGAGAAAAGTCCAGGATTTTTCTCCAGTTCTCTGATGAATTCCTTCCACCACCTTAGGGGGGTATGAATTCTACAGCCGATAGTTTTATACATTCCCCTGTTAGTCAGCTCGACCCAGCATGGATGAATTAAAATTTCCACATCACCGTTCGGGCCTAATACTATAGCTGTACATTTACCTTATGGACTCATCAAACCTTGCTGGAATCTGTGTTAGCCGTAATTCATTTTCAGATATTTCGTCGACAATACCAATGAATTTAGACTTGCCATCACTAACAATTGATATAAGCGCGATCGTTCTTTGCCTGTCGTATTCTTGCTTCACTTTTCGCAACTGTTCTCAACGTTCATATTGGTCTCCATTGAGGTACAAGTAAGCAAAACGATTTCACCAGTCCATATCTCTGTTAAAAATATTCATGATGATCCTTCAAGAATTGTCTTATTGTTGCGTTCATCCAATTCTGATATTTTTTTCTCATAATTTGAACATCCGCCGCCCATAGCCTGATATAATGCGGCGCTGTCGACAAGACGTTGCGCCTGGGCATCGATGAGGTTGATTTGCGTCTGTTGCGCCTGCTGTATCGCGATAAGCACCTGGACATAGCTAGCCGTACCTAGTGAATATTGTCGCTGCATAGATTCAAGCGAATCACTTGCCGCTTCACCAGCAGCAAACAGTGCGGTCAATCTTTGAGCGTTGTTGTCCAATGCGCGAAGCACATCAGCAACGTTACGCAGAGATTCAAGTACGACATCTTGATAATTCGCCGCCGCCGCATCGAATGCGGCCAGTGCCGCTCGCTTTTCCGCCGGAAGGCCCGCGTTGAAAAGGGGTTGCGTCAGTTGTCCAACAAGGATCCATATTGCTGATCCGCTGCCGAAAAAAGCGCCGGAGGTCAGAGCCTGTGAACCAAGATCAGCGCTGAGGTTCAATTGTGGATAGAGATTGGCGACCGCTACGCCGTATTCTGCATTGGCGGCGTGCAGCAAGGCCTCGGCTGCCAGTATGTCGGGTCGGGAACGAACCAGCTCTGAAGGCACCGTCAAAGGCAACTCGGCGGGAAGCGTGAAATCCTCTAGGATAAAGGATGGCAATCCTTTATCGCCTGGGGGCCGTCCGCTAAGAGTCGCCAGCAGATGTTCACCCTGCTGAAGTTCATTGCGCAACAACGGCAGGCCGGCACGGGTCTGCTCCACCTGGGTCTGGAGAGCAAGCACATCGTCGGGAGAGGTCTCGCCGAGTCGAACCCGGCTACGCGTCAAATCCAGCTGTTCTTCCAGAGCCTGAAGAATAGTTTCCGTGATCTGAATTTGAGCGGCCAAGCTGCTCTGGGTGATTGCGGCGGTAACGATATTGCCCGCCAGGGTCAACTTGGTGCCTTCCAAAAGGTAGCGCTTATAGTCGATATTGGCGGCCAGGGCTTCAAGGGCGCGCCGATTGCCCCCCACCAGGTCAAGATTGTATTGCACCCCCACGCTGGCATTGTAAAGGCTGAATTCCGAGGCGTCGCCATCCAGTCCTGATGCACTAGGGCTGAATCGCTGACGCTGGTTGCTGATGTTAGCGCCTGCCTGAGGATATAGTGTCGATCCGGCCCTGGCGGCATAAATCTCCCTGGCCTCACGCAAGGTTGCCTGGGATTCCGCCAGTGTGTGACTGTTCAGCAGGGCTTCATGAACAAGGGCGTCCAACTTGGGCGAGCCAAATTCATGCCACCATTGCTGGTTGATCCGCCGGCCTTCTACAAAATGCTGCGATCCCCCCAACCTGGAGGGGGTAGAGTCAGTTTGCGCTGGCAGCAGGTCAGTCGTATACTCCGCCACGTCAGGAGGTGACGGGCGCTTGAAATCCGGGCCAACGGTACATCCGGCCAACATAACCACAAGGGTGATTCCGGCTATAGCGCCGCCTGTTATGTTGCTATTATTGTACATAAAAATGCTCCTTAAAGGCTTTACGGAATGATTTGTGACAGGCAAGACAACTGTCTTCCAGTATCGTATATGCCGAAAATGCAGCGGTACCGGCCTGTTCAACAGCTGCACGCCTCAATTTCTGGGCAGCCTGTTGGGTTTTTTTGTCATAATCTTTCAATTTACCGACGTCGGAACCGGCAAAACTCAAAATCCGTAATTTCTCGGCAAGAGGCGGTTGAGGATGGTCGGTAATCAGCTGCGCGGCTTCTGCCACCAATTCCCAGTCCTCAATTGATATGCCATGTTTAATGACCCGCATATTGAAGAACAGTTTTTGCATAATTTCCCTCAAGACAAGAGGTTCGTCCCCGGGATCAATAGCGGCCAGGGCATGCATTGATGTGGAAAAAAAAAGTATAAGGCTGACTGTGGCCGCCAAAAATGTATGGGGGTGATGCCGATATTGCATGGAAAACTCCTGGAATACTGTTGATAATCTCTGTTAAGGATTAGGCAGACACCCTGTTCATTGCCGCTTTGCCGAGCGTTGAGGTCACTAAGCAAGCGCCGGTAAATCGGGTGAGCCAGCGAGCAGCCGGTCAGTCAGTCGATGCAAATCATCCACGGTCGCTGCGTGCAGCGCCAATGAAGTTAGAATGTTCATGAAGCGCTCTCGTTCGTCTTGTTCGGCGATCGATTCAATCGTCACTTCGATCAGATAAAAACCCAGCGGGTTGTTCATTGTCGCGCCTGACACAGTCCTCGTACTGTGGTTTGAAAAGCTCTGTGGTTTCTAAGAGTAACGGTTGATCGGAATGTCTTTAACATTACGTATTACCTGGAATACTGTCGGCACAGCCTCGAACTGATCCAGTGATACGGCAACCGTGGTATTCGACCATCGTCTGACTTATCCCTTGACGCACTTTATCCAGGGTTCACGGCAAACAAATCCATCGGAATTTTTTTTCAGATTCCTGGGTCGCATAATGAAATTCTTCTCCATTGATGAAGTGTCACAGCAATTTCATTCCGGCGGCGCGCCGCCATAAAAGTCATGCAGAACGGCCACGGCTTCCTCCGCCTTTTCAACGGTCGTGAACAGTTCTGCATCAGCCGCACTGATCATTCCCTCCTCGATCAGAAAGGTGAAGTTAAGCGCCTGACGCCAAAATTTGCTTCCGAAGAGTATTATGGGGATGCGGTCCGCCTTGCGAGTCTGCACCAGGGTTAGCACCTCAAATAATTCGTCAAGGGTGCCGTAACCGCCAGGAAAGGCGACGAGCGCTCTGGCACGCAGCAGAAAGTGCATCTTGCGCAGTGCGAAGTAATGAAAACGAAAAGCAAGTTCTGGAGTAATGAAAGGGTTCGGATGCTGTTCGTGCGGCAGGTCGATATTAAGACCGATACTGCACATGCCCGCCTCAAACGCGCCCTGATTAGCCGCCTCCATGATGCCCGGCCCACCACCGGTCACAATTACGAAATCGCGCCGCCCCTCCTTCTGGAAGCGGCGTGAGACCATGTGTGCGAAGAGCCTTGCCTCGTCATAGAAACGTGAGTATGCAAGCTGGCGCTTTGCCTCGATAATTTCTCGTGCGAGTTGAGGGTCGCCCAGCTCTTCCTGTACCAGGTTCTCAAGTCTGGCCAGGCGCTCTTCAGCCTCTTCGGGTGAGATCGTGCGTGCGCTGCCGAAGATGACAATGGTTGAACGAATATCGTGCTGGCGGAGGCTGCGCTCGGGTTTGAGCAATTCCAACTGCAAACGAACTGGACGCAGGTCGTTGTCGGAAAGAAATTCTGCATCCTCACTGGCAAGACGATAGGCCTTCCCGCCTGCAATTTCTTCCTGCATAGTCTTCAGTTGATCAGGATAGATCATACTCATCTCCTAAGTGGTTATTACCTTTAATTCAATGTATACATTTATCAAAGATGGCATAGTAACGATTCAGCAACCCTTGACAGAATACTGTTTGATAAAAGCCGCGAGCTCGCACCGGCAAGGGACATAGGTATTACCCAAAGTTTCGTTGCTGTTGTATTTGAGTAAGTTTAGTCGGGTACTTTGCAGTTAGCGTCCAGGAATGTAATATTCATTGTATATTCGCACAATTTTTCAGGTTTTGATTCTAGTTGGTTTGCACTTTGCAGTTTACCCCAGCTCCCGTCCTTCACCGGCTTCCTCGTAGGTCACTCCGTCGCGGATGTGGTAGATGCGTTTGAACGTTGGTATGATCTTCTCGTCATGAGTGACGACGATGATCGCGGTCTCAAATTTGCCGGCCATGTCATTTAGAATCCGAATCACCGCCAGAGCACGCTCACTGTCCAGTGGAGCCGTAGGCTCATCGGCAAGGATCACGGGGGGGCGATTTACCAGCCCTCGGGCAATGGCCACCCGCTGCTGTTCTCCACCGGAGAGCTGCGATGGCATTGCCTTGGCTCTATGTTCCACATCGAGCGCTTTAAACAACTCCATTGCTCTGGCACGAGCCTCAGCGTTAGACTTCCCTGCCAGCATTGGCAACAGGGCAACGTTATCAGTCACGTCAAGGAAGGGAATGAGATATGGCGCTTGGAAGACAAAGCCTATTTTATCCCGGCGCAGGGCACGCAGATCCTTGAACCTCCATCCGTCGTCGTATATGACCTCGCCGCCTAGAATCATACGGCCGGCGGTCGGTTCGATCACTGCGCCCAGGGATTTGAGCAGTGTGCTCTTACCGGACCCTGACGGCCCGATCAGGCCAACAACCTCGCCGGGTGCCACTACCATATCCACCTTTTTCAAGGCATCGACGGCGGTATCACCGCTGCCATAACGCTTTTTCAATGCTTCGATGCGAATTCCCTTTTCAACCATATCAACCTCCTATGGCCTCAGCCGGGTCAACCTTGAGGGCGGCGCGGATGGCGATGATGCTCGACAGGATGCATATGAGAACCACGATAACGAACCCGGTGATGGAGTCCAGAGGCATCAGCAGCACATACTTGGGAAAGAACGGTGCCATGAACAGGCTCGCCGTGATCTTGCCCACGACAAAGCCGATCAGGCCGAGAGCAACGGATTGCTGCATAATGAGGCCGATAATGGTGCGGTTCTTGGTCCCGATCAACTTCAGGACCGCGATTTCGCGGATCTTGCCCAGGGTCAGGGTGTATATGATGAAGGCGACTATGGCGGAGCTGACAATGGACAGAATCACCAGGAACATGGCAATCTGCCTCGACGAAGTGGCGATCAGCTTGCCCACCAGAATCTCCTCCATCTGGCTGCGGGTATAGACGGTCAGCCGCTTCCAGCGCCGGATCGATTCAGCCACTTCTTCCGCGTTATGCCCCTCTTCAACCTTCACCAGGACTGCATTGACGTAGGGATTGGTACTTTGCGAGGCGATGACCGCATCAAGCAGCCCTGGAACTCCCGGCCGGTTAAAAGCAGGATTCTCCGCGGTTCGGCGGCGCTGCTGGTGGATTGCATCGTTATCCTTGAGGAACTGGGCTTCCTGGGCATCCTTAAGCGGGATAAACACCATAGGGTCGCCATTGGAGGAGACCATTCTCCTGGTCAAGCCGACGACAGTGTACATGTTACGCCGAACCTGGATGTGGTCTCCGAGCCGAAAGCCAGTGGCGATGTCGGCCACGGCTTCGTAATGACCCCGAGTGATCTGCCGGCCGGCAAGCAGATATGGCGGCCAACCGGGAGTGCCCGGTTCCCCGGGCGCGACCCCGGTAACCATGGCCCGCACGTCGCGTTCACCCTGGCGCACCTGCATGGTGAGATAGGTAATATTGGCCACCCTGTCTACCCCTGGCATGCTGCGGATGCCACGCCATGCATCATCGTACATGCTGGAAGATTCGGCATACGGGCCGAGGGTGTCTTTCTGCACCACCCAGAGATCGGCCCCGCTGTTGTCGAGCAGGACCTTGGCGTCATCCACCATGCCGCGATAGATGCCGGCCATGGACAGCGTAACTCCAATAAGCAACCCGAGTCCCATGCCGGTAAATACAAATTTGCCCCAGGAATGCATTATGTCTCGTCCAGCCAGGCTGATCATGGCTTCACCCCTTGAATGTGCTCAACGATGCGGATGGGGCTGTGCGCATGCAAGGCGTTTTCACTGTAGACCACCACCTGGTCACCAACATTGAGCCCTTCCTTTACCTGTACCTGGCCGTCAAGGTCTGCATTTCCCAAAGTTACGGCCGTATAACGCAAATCGCCATCAATAACCCGCCATACGCCCAATTTGCCATCAATATGCTTGACAGCTGCGTTGGGGATGACCGGCGCTGCCGGGAGCGTTTGCAAGGGAATTGTTACTTCGGCCAATTCACCGACTGGAGGCGGCGGCTGCGGAATATGGTCAAATATCACCTTGGCCAACATTTCCTCGGTAACTTCATCGGCTACTGGTTCCACTCTGAGCACCCGACCAGAAAATGTTTCGTCTAGCTGCGAGCGGAGTACGATCTGCGCAGGCAAGTCAGGTTTCAGTCCGCGGGCATGAACCTGGTCGAAACGAACATTGATCCACAGACTGTTCTGGTCAATCACTTCAACCACTGACTGGCCGGCCACGACCGTAGTCCCGGGATCGGCATCACGCACGGCAACTATTCCATCTACCGGGGCATTCAGCTTGAGATTGCTCCGCTGCGCAGCCAGTGCCTCCAGTTCCGCTCTTGTCCGGGAAACATCCTCCCTTGTAGCGGCGAGACCCGCTTCTGCCAAACGCTGCTCATGTTTTTTGGCGGTGGCGATCTCCTCGCTGGTCGAGCGCACAGCCAACAACTTTTCATACCGTACGGCCTGCGTTTGTGCGTAGGATTGTTTCTCTTCGGCCTCCTGCACGCGAGCCTCGGCGAGCTTGAGGGCGGCTTCCTGGGCACGGAGGCGCTCATCAAGATCAACAGGGTCCATTTCACCCAGTAATTGCCCAGCTTTAACTTGGTCGCCGACATGTACATCCAGTGTCTTGACACGTCCGGCATAGGTCGGACCAATTTTATAGGTGTAGCGGGCCTCCACAGTACCTAACCCGAACAACCCTGGGGCAATTGAACGCTCCTCCACGGAGACCACCGTTACGGGAACCGGCGCCAACGGTCCCGAACGCAGCGCTACATAGATAAAGAGTAAAAGCAGTGGCACAATCACCGCCAGCAGCGCCAGGGTGCGGGTTCTAATCGGTAGACTTTTCATTGCACCTTCTTTATGCCGCGCCGGTAGATGGCAAATACTCTCGGGGCATCAGCGCGGATGCGGCTTACGTCACCAGCCAGTAGCGACTGCATGATCAGCCCCTGTATCGTGCCGATGAATAGAATAGACGATGCTTCCGTGTCGAGATCAGCATCAAGTTCTCCACAGGACTTCCCTTCTTCGATCAACCGATGCAAACGCTCTCCATATTGACGGAGGAGCGTTTGGACAATACGTTTGGGGACTGTCTCCTCAGCATTCTGCAACTCACCAAACAGCATGCGGGGAACGCCGGGATGCACGATGACAAATTCCATATGCGCATTAAACATCGCTTCAAGAGCAGCTAGGGGGGATTGTGCCGTCTTCATAGCCTTGTCCACCTTGCTCAGCAACCGACCAGACACCCACTCCATTACTGCCTGTATGATTGCGTCCTTATTAGGAAAATGCCGAAACAATGCCCCCTGGGTCAAGCCCATGCGCTCGGCAATTGCAGATGTGGTAATATTACTGGGATTCTGCTCAGCAGCCAGCTTAACAACAGTTTCAACAGTTATGGCGCGGCGCTCCTTTGCCGGACGACGCTTGACAGTGGGATGCATTAAACCTCCATTTAGTAAGTAATCACTTGCTTACTAAAATATACTGTTTACAAATTTTGTCAAGATAACTTTGCCGGACAGATAGGGAACCTAAAGGGATGGGTGATAAGTGATGTCGAGTAGACGAATTTCTTCACTTGAATTTTCCAACCGGACAATGCCTGACAGGAATTTAGCGGCATGGCCGAGCTTTTTTTGTTTTTCTTCTTTAATTCCGGGATATTAGCTAATCCTTTCGCGCAAGACACCTTCTGTCGTCCTTCTCTTTCAACATTTTTTTCGTTTTTTCTGGTTGTTATTTATTTTTTTCTTAACATGTTCGACCGTATTTTTTGCAGGGAGGCATGGCCTCCCTGCAAAAAATGAAAAAGGGAAGACCCTATTACTATGTCCGGGAGATTGCTCGCGTTGAGGGCAAGCCCAAGGTCGTTAACCAGATATACCTCGGCTTGCCGGTGCGGATACTGAAATGGCGCATCCAGAGGACGACCCGCTCCAGTATGTTTAGGCTCAGGATCGGAGGGCTATGGCTGGCCAACTTGATCGAACAAGACGTGGGTTTCGACGCTCCGATGGATTCCATTGTACCAAGAAAGAAAGACGAACAGGGGCCGACGGGCGGCGAGTATTTTCTCTACGCGCTGCTGAACAGGCTGAGCGATGCCAGGTCCAAGCGGGCTTAGCCAGACTGGTACAAGGGAAAGGCCATCCAGCAGATCCCGCCGGTCGATATCGACAAGCTTAACTCACAGCAGTTCTGGAGGAAGTGGGACCGGGTGAGCAAGAAGCAAATCCTGGAAATCGCCTTCCCCTGTTGTACCACGCGCCTACTGGACGAGATATTTGCCGCCATGACCAAAATCACCGGTCGGCCAGGGAAAGCTGACCCTGATTTTTGGCAAGGGGATGAATGTGGAAGAAAATGTCGCCATGGTGGAGCCCATGAGTGGCTCTGCTTTATCACCACCTATTCCACCTATATCTTGCCGAGGAACTGGTGCAGGTCGACCGGGCACGGTTTCAGCCGGTGGAGACCGACAGATACCTCCGCTTGCGCGAGGTGTGCAGGATGGACGATCTGCTGACCGCCTGACGGGACCACCGGGGAGTACTGGGGCCGGGAAAGGACGATGGTGGTCACCTACAATCCGCGGACCGCAACCAAGAAGCGCTATGCCTTTGACCGCAAGCTGTCATTCCTGGGGAGATGCTTTTCGAAATGAGGACCAAGGTGAGGAAAGGGCTGCCGCAATGGCGCTGCAAGGAAAATATTGAGCGCCGCTACGCCGATGCCTGTGCCAAGCAGCATCTGCCCGCCGATTTGTACCAGGTGGGGATTTCCCAGGATGGCAACAGAATTAGCATGAACTTCCTCAATCCATTACCGGATTACCAGGGCATGTCAACCGATTCGGGAAAAACATCATCATAACCTACAACAGTGACTGGACTGCGGACGAGATCTTCGGGCCAGTCTGGACCGGTATATGGTGAAGGAGGCGTTCCGTCAGACCAAGGATAATGACCTGGTCACCATGATGCCGTTTCGGCACTGGGCGGACAGCAAGATCCGTTGCCATATCCTGACCTGCATCGTGTCGCTCGCCTATCTGCGAATTATCGAGATCAGGCTTCGGCGGGCAGGGATGTACATTGCAAAGAGAAAGGCGATGGACAGCATGCATCGCCTGCTTTCCATTTTGTCTGGCAGGGTCGGCAGAAAAAACCTGCCCGGGTCATCGAAGACCCTGACCAGCTTCAGATCCGGATCCTCAAGGCCTTCGGGCCTGAGATCCGCAAAGGGGTCTTACATCCCACTGCTTGCTAATTTATCAGTTTATCGAAATATACAGAGCGACTTAATTAATTGCGCATAATTTCCTTAATACATCACTCCCGGGAGCCCATTCGTTGAATTTGTGCTCCACTGCATGGCAAACGCTTTCCAGTGTCGGGAAATACTGGTTATGGGTACAACATTTGCGGGTCAATTTCCAGACCCGCTCAATGGGATTCAGGTCAGGACTATATGGCGGCAGGAAATCCAGGGCAAAGCGGTCAGCGCACTTTTCCCGGTACTGCTTATGTAGAGTGGCATGATGGTATCGAGCGTTGTCGGTAATCACGTAAACCTTTTTGCCGGAATGGGAACTGGCTCTTCTCAACTGCTTGAGGAAACACCAGAAGGAATCGGCATTGAACTTGTCCTCTTCCCGCCGGTGAACGAACTTGCCATCGCGCAGGCGGACAGCACCAAAATAGCCAACACTTTTGCGGGTCGGCTCGTGCAGGACAACGGGATCAGAATCCTCCGGGGCGATCCACATTCGACAACGCGAACCGTGCTGCTGAAAATGGACTTCGTCCGATGCCCACAAATCGATTGCCGGATCTGCCATCATTGCTCGGAGTTTTTTTTATGTTCCAGTTGTTGAACAGGATCAGCCTTGGCGATAACCGGACGAGGTTTTCTCAGCCGAAATCCGAGTTGACGGAAAAGACGCTGACACTGACGAACGCCAAGGCCAACACCAAACCGCTGCCTGATAAATGCTGATAATGTCTTGCCATCCCAGTTATTGGAGCTTATGCCGAAGTCCCGTGGTGAACCGCGGAGAGCTTGGCCGATTACAGAAAGCTGCTCTTCGCTGAATTTTTTCGGTCGTCCCGGCCTATCGGCATCTGCCAGTCCCGCGAAACCTTCTTCTTCAAAGCGGCGCACCCAGTACTGCAGGGTACGCGGGGCATCGCCAAGCAATGCAGCAGCATCGGGACAGGTTACGCCTTGTGCGACCAATAGGACGGCATGAAGGCGGTGATCGTAGCGCGCTTCCTGGGAGCGGCGAATTTCGTCCTGGAGCGCAAGAACCATGGTTTCGGCATCGGAGATAGTTAGTGCTTTCATGAAGTACATTATAGCACCATCTGTCAACATGCGCAATTATTTATGTCGCTATGTATAATTTCGCTAAGGAGCGCTCAATGCTGTTAAATTCCTGCCTGACAGATGCCGTCCATGTAATGGAATCCACCGCCTTGGAGGTCATGGTCCAGCTTGCGGTGCGTGATGTGCCAAAGACGGAGTTCAACTTCCGCTCCTGCTATCATTGCGAAGACCTCTTCTGCGTGCCCATCTGCCCTACCGGGCCATGCAAAAGAGCGACGACGAACTTAGGGCAAGGTGGTGCATTTGGTGACAGAGGTTCACCACGGGAGGTCTGAAGACGGCGGCGACCCTGGCCCGGTAAGACGCGGCCGGCGAGGGGCCTTGCACGTTCCGGCCGCTTTCCAACAGGCATGCCCTGGCCCAAAGTCCAATAACTTCAGCCATACCCCCGCCGGGCGGCATGACCATTACATGAATGGACAGCCCCACCCACTATTTGACAAGCAGCATTTTGAAGTCCTGCGGAGCTGTCAAGGCATGCGACAGCCCCTTGGGTAAGATGACCATCTCACCGGCCGCCACCTGCTGCTCCCGTCCGTCAATGACCACTGTTGCCGAGCCCTCAAGGATATGGACAAAGGCGTCCACGTCAATGGTGTGCGGCTTGAGCTGCTGGCCCTTTTGAAATGCGAAGAGCAAAATAGTATACCCCTTGCCTTGGAAGATGATCTTTTTACTGAAACCGCTGTCACTGTAGTTAATGAGGTTCTGCACCTCGCTGGGCGAGGGTTCCGTTATTGCGCGGGCCTGTCCCACCGAGGCGGTCAGCGCCATGGACGTGAGCATTACCAGAATAAACAACTCTTTTTTCATGGTCTTCTCCTGTTGCTTTTATCTTTCTCTACATACCAGTCCGTTAAAAAACGTAACTATCCAGCAGCTCCCCATATTACGGCGATTGGGCCGGTTCACGTACCCGATGTACGCTTCGCCGCCTAAGGTTACAGCAATCTGTGGCACTGCTAAACAGTTACTCTTTTGGGAGGTTTTAGCCATTTCCATTATTGAATTGGTAGTTAGTGTCTGTCCATACATTGAAGTTTTTACAAAAATCAATTCTTCCGACACAATAGAATGCATCGTCTGATTTTGGTTTGAAGGCAATATTTACTTTTTCAGCGACAATTATCTGTTGTTCGCCTTCAAATCAGCCATTCGTGACGCACTTCTCCTAGCTAATCGCAAGCGGCCAGAGTCAATAGATTTGCAGAGACGATGGATGCCCATACATAACCGCTTTTGAAAAAAGTCATTTTTAGCGAAGAAAGCTAAGTTCTTCCTATGCCATTCATAGCATATCCTCTCCGAACATTTTCCACAACAAAGGAAAAAGAAGAAAACAGGAAAGCAGTCCCCTCATTCTCCTGAGGATTATCCTGATATCTTCGCCTAAGCACCACACAGCAGGGCATTGATTTTGTCCACAATGCTGCCTTTGAGCCAGTTTCTTCCCAACTTGCCGTCTTCTTTCATATGGCCGATGACCGGTTCCACCGCATTGCGGCGCCGCAGCTCTTTTTTGATTGTCGATGTTCCACCTCTGCGCTGACCGGAGATGAAGACCGAAGATGATTCTACGCCATAACCACGATACCCCCGGTCAACATAGCAGCGCTCAGGGATGACGTCGGTCACCCTTTCCATCTGGTTGATCCCCCCTGTCAGCGTATGGCCGTCAAAGGGATTGCCAGGCAAGGTCTACATGCCCACCACAAAATTATCTGCTGGTGGTGGCCACGCTTACCTTGACACCGAATTCGTATTATTTTGCACCTTGCCCTTGGCAATGCATTCAACTTCAGGCGCATGGATGCTGTACAGTTTGCTCTTGTCCTGCTTCTGTTGTGTTAGCATCCGTTCCGTTATAGTTCAAGCTCTTCGTTGAATTCAGCATGCAGTTTAATCTTAGCGGACTGAAAGTCCAGCCTCCTTTTCTCCCTATTATTACCTAGTCTTGAGTATGCTGGTGTTGAACGTGTAACTCGGAAGGCTATTTCCTCCTTTTTGAATAAAGCGGGATCAAATGATCATTTTTTCCAAACACGAGATAAATTTTTTAATTATGAGGATTCTGATCTCAAAATTGAGAACAGATACAAAGATGCAAAACATAATCCAAACTAATAAAGTAAGCAATATTAGCTTGTTACACCAATAACAATATTTGGCATGGATATTGATTAGAATAACCAAACAAACTTTTTATTGAATTTCCCACCAACAACAAGGAGGAACTCAACATGACACTTCAGTTAAAAGAAAGACCCATCATAATGATTGGGGCAGAAAGATCAGGCACAACCCTGGTCATGGCTATGCTTGGATGTCATCGCAGGATTGCTGTCCCAGAGGTGGTTTGGTATTATTCCCGCTTCCGTCCTTATTTGCATACGTATGGTGATCTGAGCAAGGAAGAAAATTTTCGGACATTAGCAGATGAAATGATATTTGGCCTCAAAACCCCTTTTTGGGGGATGAAGGTCAATCCCCGCACCATTGTTGACGAGATTATCTCCAGCGCTAGAGAACGAAGCTTTGCCGGCCTGTATTGTTCAATGTTCGAGAGATACGCCCGCGAGAATGGCAACAAGCCACGATGGGGTGAAAAAACACCCTATAATCTCTTCTTCATCGGTCCCATTCTTGAGGACTTTCCCAACGCCCAATTTATCTTCATTACCCGGGATGGTCGAGACGCAAGCGCCGATTACATCGAATCCTCTTTCGGCCCTACCAATATTTTCTGCGCTGCCGAAGTTTGGAAAATGTGCCAGAGAGCGGTCAAGCCATGGCGGAAAAAACTCCCTGAAGACCAATGGTTCGACGTAAAATATGAAGAACTGGTCAGGGATCCGGAGCGTATCCTCAGAGGTATCTGTGGTTTCCTGAACGAAGACTATGATCCGAACATGCTGGCCTTTCACCAAACCGATCTGGCCAAAGCGCGCGGTGCCACACACGATCACAAACCGCTCGGACATCCGGTCAGTGACGAGTATATCGGCATTTATAAAGATCTCTTAAGCCTCAGGGACCAGCGGATCTTCGCCGCCGTGGCAGGCCAGGATCTCCAGGAGGCCGGCTATACCCTCGACGTCGATCCTTTGTCTGTCAGTGAAGAAGAAGCAACGAAATACAGGGAGTGGGACGGCAGGATCAGGGCCGCCACCCTGGACGGGCCGGAAGGTCATATCGTCTATGAAAGTTATAACGATTGGCTCATCGATCAGCGCAATGAGCGAAAGAAGCAAGGTCTCTGGCCAGACCCCACACCCAATATTTTCCCCATAGGGGAACCATATGAAGAACTGATCATGGGGCAGCGGGCCTGGACTGAATGGAAAAAACGTTATTGCATCAAGAGGCAGTATACAGGCAAAGCTGCCTTGTAAGCAGTATAATAACAGGGCGTGGCGATGAATCGTAACGCCCGAGGCAGCTCTTCATCACGGGGAGCGATACGAGGTGAAATGATGCAAGCAATCGATTCATTAGCAATGGAGCGCGAAACTGGAGTAACGGAATCCACAATGGAAAAAACATTTAACAAGCGGATACTCTTTCATCGACTCATGGGACCGGCCCTTCTTGTTGCCGCCCTGCTGTTGCCCGTCCTGGGGCCCATCGAAGCAAGAGTTGGCTTTGGCATTCTCTTCTGGATGGTTTACTGGTGGGTAACAGTGGCGGTCGATATCAAGGTCACCTGCCTTGTCCCCCTTTTTGTTGTTGCCGTTTTCGAGTATATGCCGGTTGAAAAAGTAATGCAGGCATATGCACATCAGCACGCCTTTCTAATATTCGGGGCCACCGCGGTAACCGCTGCTTGGGCCCGCTGGGGTTTTGCTAGACGAATGGCCTTGAAATTTCTGCTCCTTTTCGGCAACCAGGCCCGCACCCAGATGATCGGTTGGTTCCTTTTGACTGGTCTGGTGAGTTTCGTTATGGGCAATACTCCCGTAGCCGCTGTTTTTGCCCCCGTGGCGGTCGCCTCTTTAATGTATGCGGGTTACCAGACATTTGAACAGCGCTGGAACAGTAAAGCAGCCTCGAACATCCTTATTGCAGTGGCTTGGGGCGCGTCCGTCGGCGGCATGGCCACCCCCATCGGCGGCGGTCAGGCGGTGGTGACACTTGGGTTCCTGGAAAAATATATCGGCCACGAGGTCTTTTTCATTGACTGGACCTTGCGGATGATCCCCATATCGCTTTGCGTCATGGGGGCAATGGCGGCTTTCATGTATTTTTTTATGAAGCCGGAGACAGAAACATTTCGAGGTAGCAAAGAATTTTACCGGAAAGAATTGAATGAAATGGGGCCGATGAGCTATGAAGAAAAAGTCGTCTGCTATGGCTTCATCCTCCTCGTTGTTCTGGCCCTCACCAGGCCGCTGTATGTTGACCTGGTGAAGGCGCCATATTTCAAATGGTTGCACCCGTCACCATTGTTCTTTATCTTTGCGATTATTCTTTTCTTCCTGCCAGCCAGGAAAAACCATGGTGAAACCATTCTGTCGATTCCCACGCTCATCAAGTATTTTCCCGTTGCCGTGCTTTTCATCTGGCCCGGGGCAGTGGCACTGGGGCGCATTTTGACCAATACCGGCGCCAGCCAGGTGGTGGCAGGTTGGCTTCAGCCTTTTATCGGCATAGGCGATATATCGGCTATCACCGCTTTTACAGTGGGATCGAATATGCTCTCGCAAGTAACTTCTGACACAGCGGCTGCCGGAGTGATGATCCCCATGGTGATCGAAGCCTTCAAAGGATGGGGTGGCTTGCAGTTCGGCGCCGTACCATTTATCTGGGTAGCGGCCTGCGCTTTGAGCTGGAGCTATGCCGTGGCATCATCCACCGGCGCCCAGGGTATAGTGGCCGGATTTGGTGCAAACCTGAAAAGAATGTTTATTTACGGCCTTATTGGTGGAGTAATCTCGGTAGTTGTGACAGCACTTTTTTTTATAATCTCTGTTGTTATCCTGAAGCTCGATTTCTACATCCTGCCGCCAAGCATGTAAATCTGACAGTGGATATTTGCCTCCCTCAACCCGGCTCCACCGGCATGTGGTATGGCGCATGCCGGTGGAGCTACCTTTTTTGAGAGACACAGAAATCATGAAAGAACCTCGAAGAGAGGAGCAGCCCTGTTATGCCAGGACCGGGAACAGTTGGCCACTCTGTGGCCTGCCTCCCGATCTCATCGTAACAAAGAGGTCGGCGGGAAACAGGTCAATCAACCGAGAACCAAGCCCGCATCCCATACTGAGGCCATTGCCTGTCAGCAGGTACTTCTTGATGACTCCTCTGTCTTTTCTATTCACTGGCTGATATTAATCGGCTGCCTGTGGCCTCTGCTATCTCCCATGCTGCTGACATCCCGGTACCTTCTCTATATCCGCCGTTCCACCCATGCGCGTTAGACCGGTCGTAGATGGAAAAGGATTTCATTTCAGGGTCTTCGGCTTCGCTTTTGTCCTTCTCAGGTTTGATGGGCCTTTTATTCAATGCAACGAACGCGAGCAGTCGGCAACATTTTCCCTGAGCGGCGGGCTGATGAGCAGAGTGCAGTCCGGACAAAGGTGTACCCTGGTATTCACTTGTCAAAAAATAACACAAGGGATAAAAGTTACCGCACAGCTATCCGGCTATTGTCCCTTGATGATCGGCAGAAGGAATCCACCTTCTCGATTCCGCATATGGCTGTATCGCCAGATCCAAGCAAAACCGCACAAAAAACTTACCATTGCTTTTCTTCACAGTTTAAGTCACGAACTGACTAGACGGCAAACCGTATTCAGAATTTTGCCAGTGAAAATAAAAAACGGGAGAGAAATTTAAACTTTCAGCTGTGAAGCGCAATCCCCAGTGTGATCGGTAGTTAAATTAATCGTCTCAGCCATCCTTTTGCGATGATTCTTCCTGCTGCTTCAGTTTTCGCCATAGAGTATTTACACTTATTCCCAGGAGCTTAGCAGCTTCCTGCCGGTTGAACTTGCAATCCCGCAACACCTCGTTAATCTGTTCCACCTCAAATTGTTCCACTATTTCCTTTAAGTTTGATTTGTACCGGTCAATTCGTAAACCTGGCGAAGGTTGCTGCACAGGACTTGGGCTGATTAGCTCATTTGCCCTGACTTCGGCAAAGAGTTCTTGAAACAATTTCTCGTCAGAATTTTTCCTCCCCAGGAGAACGGCGTAAGATTTGAGTAGGGCGTCTAATTCCCTTACATTCCCTGGCCACTCATACTCCTTCAGCTGCTTGACAATTCCAGCCGGCATTTTCCCAGTACCTTCACAGTAGCGGGAAAAAAGCTCCTGGGCCAGCAAGGGAACATCTTCGATCCGGTTTCGCAGAGGAGGAATATGAAGCCTGAGAATAGCGAGCCGAAAATAAAGGTCTGCCCTGAAGCGCTGATTTTTTACCTCAACAGCCAGCTCCTTATATGTAGAACTGATAATTCGAACATCAACCCTGATAATCCGATCTCCTCCGACTCGCATCACTTCCTTTTCCTCCAGGACCCGCAGTAAGCGGGCCTGGAGGCTTTGCGGGATATCGGCGATTTCGTCAAGGAACATCGTTCCCTCGTTAGCGAGTTCGAATAGACCAATCTTGCCGCCGCGTTTGGCACCGGTAAACGCCCCTTCCTCGTAACCGAACAATTCACTTTCCAGCAATGTTTCCGGCAGGGCTGAACAATTGATAGCGACAAACGGCTTGTCCTTTCGATCGCTTGCATTATGAATGCCTTGGGCAAGGATTTCCTTGCCGGTCCCCGTTTCTCCCTGAATCAAAATTGTCGTGTCCGCCTCGGCATACCTGGCGGCCTTGTCGCGCAGCTGCGCAATCTCTCTGCTTTGGCCTTTAAAATGATCAAGGGTGTATTTGGCAACCCACCCTTTTGCATACAATTTCTCTTTTAATTTCCGATCAATATTCTGGATTCTTGACGCTTGTCGGAACGTACTGACAACACTTCTGACCTTACCGTCTGCCTTCACCGGAATCGAATTGATGACAATGTCCGTATCGACAATACGCCTAATTTGGTCTATATCCGACATGCCGGTTTCCAGGACTTTAAGGATTCCCGCCCCTTTGACTATTTCCGGGAGTGGCTTGCCTACAGCTGCCTCGGGGTCGAGCCTGAGAAGTTCAGCTGCAGTTTGATTCAGTATATTGACCTGCCCCTCAGCGTCAACGCCTATCACTCCTTCCACGACTGTCTGAAGAATAATCTGTAACTGTTCCGCCTTTTCCCTTTCTTTTCTCTGGGCGGCGGCGATAGAGCGGGCTTCCTCAAAAGCACGCTGGATGACCTCGTTGCTCGGCGTTACGACAATACCTTCAACCCCGAGAGATGAGGCGATCTCTCTACAGATACCTCCTCCGACAACGCATTCCACCCCTTCACCAACAGCCTTCCTGATTCCTGCAACTAACTCGGTTGATGAATTGAAAATAATCTGCTGAATTCGCATGTCCAGTAGGCGGGCAAAGATATCAACACCATCAGTCGGCTGCTCAAAACTGGTAAGCCCGACGCAACATTCTTTTTTCTGCGCCTTGATAAGTGCTCGTAAAACATCGAGATGCGTTCTGGCAATAGTCACAACCGGCTGGTCAAGACTGCGCCGTAGCAGTTTGCCGGTTGCACCACCCCCTAACACGACATCCACCCCTTCAGCCAATAGCGTGCGGGCCACGGGAAGGGCTTCCTCCATTGTTGCCAGTTTAATTATGACTTCCTCTTGCCGCGGGTCTGCATACACTTTTACAGCTCGGGCTATTTCGGAAGAATTTGAAACAAAGGCGAATCTGAATTTTTTTGATTTCTGCATGTCATTCCTTAATTTGTCTTTCCGGAGTTCACATTCACGGGAAAGAGCGTAAACCCCTGATTGAATCCGCTCTCAGATATTACTTCCATACGCCTAGGAGCCTGTCGGAATAAGAATCGTTCCAACAGGCTTAAATTTGTTCTTTGACAACTGAATCACGATTATTGCAACTGCTATAGCTTTCAAGCCGGCAAACCAGGCTGTTTTTTTATGAATCAGGGGGGGCCGGTTCTTCTTATGCCGGAGTTCCCGCCCAGTCATGGCGAAAAAGCTTTAAAAGGTTATGTGTCAGGCAGACCAGGTCCCATTCTTGTCGGCAGTTCTCAAAGCCTCTGAAACTGAACCGCCGGAAGTTGCGGACCTCCTTAATCTGACCAAACACGGGTTCTACTATCTGCTTGCGCAGGGAATAGGTGATCCTGCCTTTTACGGTCCTGAGTTTTCTGGCCATCCTGTCTTTTACTGTGGCATTGTTGGGTATCCTGCCTCGCGGCTTTTGTTGCACTTCACCATGTTTCAGCTTGCCGGTGGCCACATGAGCATCTATCCCGTTGTCAGACAGGGCAAGACAGTTTTCCTCGCTGAAGTATCCTGCGTCAGCACTGAGCACCTTGGGAAAGATGCCGTCGGCATGTATTGCTATGCTGGCAACCAGAGGTTCAACCTGCTGTTTATCATTGGTGTCTTGCGTTACGCAAGCGGCAACGATAACCTGGGCCTCCTTGTCAACAGCTGCCTGGCAGTTATAGCCTTGGATAAAATCTTTGGAGCCGCTGGCCGGCATTATCCGAGAGTCTGGATCGGTGAAATTTCGCTGCTTTTTGGCATCCGGTTCACCTGACGGGGCTTTAGGAGGGCGACCTTTTCGACCAGTCTTCTTGTCATAGGCTTTTTTCTTTGCCTCATACTCGGCTTTCCTGCCCTCGGCCTCAACACGCATCTCTTCTTCCAGGGCACGCTTCGCTTCCTGAATCTTTTGCAGACGGGCCTGCTTGAACCGAAGTTCCTCGGGCAATTGATCACCACGATTGCCTTTGCCGTACAGGGCGTCATCGTTCAGGTCAGCCTCTTCAGCCTGGGCAAGCAGATCAGCAACTTCTTTTTCCAGTTCTGCGGCCCTCTTCTCCATGCGGCCGTAACTCATGGCTTTGTGCTTGGAAGCGTTTGCCTGTACCTTGGTCCCATCGAGGGCGATATGGCCAAACTTTACCAGCCCGGCTTTCTGGCAAAGACGAAGCACCTGAACAAAAAGACCGGCAAGAGCCTTGAGGTGACGCTTGCGAAAATCTGCTATGGTATCATGATCCGGATGCTGATTAGCGGTGAGCACCCGGAAAGGGATGGAATGATAGGTTGCCTGTTCGATCTTGCGTGATGACGGCATCCCTACTGCATAGGCGTAGAGGAGAATACTCACCATCATCGCCGGATTGTAGGGCGGCTGCCCCCGCCGTTCAGCTTCATAGGGACGGTAAATTTCTCGCAGATCCAGCTGCTTCACCATATCCATGATGAAGTAGACAAGATCATCCTCAGGCAACCACTTTCATATCCTGAGGGAACAGAAACAGCTGGTCTGGATTATATGGCCGGAATCGTGATGAAGTTTTCATGGAGAATAAATAGCATATAATCAAATAATATGCTGCAAAAACAATAGGTTAATTAAAAATAATGAGAGCCTTAAGGGGTTTTTCTCCGACAGGCTCCTAGATATCATTTATCCCACAAAATTATTTTAAAAATAAAACAATTTTCACCATTAATGATACACTACCTCTTCCTCGTCCTAAAGAAATATTCACAAATTGAATAATATCAATATGTTGCATTATGCATTTTTTTGGCATGGCCTTTGCTAACTTATATGTAAGCGTTGATCAGCTGGAAATAGGTCGAGGAATCACAAACTTTCCTACTATTACTACGGGAGAATATGAAATGATTGTCATGTTAGCTGTAATTTCTTTAATTGTCGGCACGCTGATAGGTTGCGTGGGAGTGGGAGGTATACTACTCATCCCAGCCCTATCGGCATTTGCCAATCTTACGACGCATATTTCAATGTCCACAGCCCTCTTCAGTTTCATTTTTACGGGCGTCGTAGGGACCTATCTCTTTCAACGGCGAGGTAGCATAGACTGGAGAGTGACCATACCAGTGTGTCTGGGAGCAACTTTTTTCGGATATCTTGGGGCACTGGTTAATGCTAGAGTAGATGCCAATATGCTCAACATTATTCTCGCCCTCATTATTATTTTTGCAGGGATTTACACTTTATATCCCCGTGCAACAGATGAATCAGGCCGGTTGAATGGTCGTTCCCCTCGACAAAAGGCCATGCTTTTCGGTATAGGGGCAACAGTGGGCTTCGGTTCCGGATTAACAGGTGTAGGTGGACCCGTTCTCTCCGTGCCCATAATGGTTATTATCGGTTTCGCTCCTCTCGTAGCTATAGGCACCAGCCAAGTAATCCAGATAGTAGCGGCTCTGTCAGGCACCCTTGGCAATCTTCAGTTCGGCGCTATTGATTTCTCGGTGGGGGCATGGGTAACAATTATCGAACTCATTGGCGTGTTTGTAGGCGTTCATCTGGCCCATAGCGCCAAGACAAAACAATTACGAAACTTTGTCGGAATCGTCTGCATCGTTGTCGGCAGCATGATAGTTTTCCGCGCCGCGGGGCTGTCGGACCTTATCAACCTAAACCTGATCAAGGGTGTTTTTTGACCGAAAAACCGGGACTTCGTGCAGAACATGCTATCACCTCTGTCTGACACTTAGCACTTTTGATATCTGCCCCGCTTTCTGCTCAGAGCAGTTCCCGGGATTATTGAAAGAGGAACAGGAAACCAGCACTTTTTTCGAGGCAAGCAACAAATGGTGACTCCAATCATCAGGATTTGAAACGTGTCGGAAAACAGCACATGCGCCGTCAAAACACTGATGCTAACTATTTGAGTGAGGTCGGTGCCGAAAATCCAAGGATGGAAGACCCAGCGATATACATCCAATCAGCAATTTATGTACATTGCCGGTTCATTCTCTGAACATAGACATAAACTGAATCCACCGACGGTATGAAAATCCCTTCATGTATTCGGGTGCCGAAAGATGACAGCCGCCAGCAGGCCGGTCCCTCCGCCTGAGAGATGAGCAAGCGGAACCGGGGTAAATACACCCGTGCTGTCGACGAAAAGCAAGGAGCCGGTGAGAAGCTCGAAGAGCACCTTGCCCGCAAAGGCAATGCCTGCGGTAGCCGGCAGACAGATACCGCGCCAGTCCCGATTTCGATAGGCGTTTCCGACCATCATCATGGCACCGAAAACAAAGATGGCGGATGCCAGTCCCGACAAACCCCGGTAATAGGCAAGACCGGGCGCCGCGAGCCAGCAGACCAGCGGGATGATCAAGCTTGCCGACGCGAGAGTCGCGAGATATCCTTTCCTGGATATGTTCTCGCAGATGGAGCCGATGGCCAGGAAGGTAATCGTGCACCAAAGAAAATGATCAAAGGACCAGTGCAGCCAATGGCCCGTGATGCATCGCCACACCTCGCCGGCGGCTATGGCCCTACGATCATATTGGAAGAGGGAACCGGCGTCGCTGAACGAAAACATAACCAAGGCCAAGATCCCCATGCCCATGGTTATGAAAGGAAACCTGCCGGCGAATCTACTTCTGATGATTTGTGTCATTAACATTCTCCTGACGGTTGATCTTCTTATTGCTGCCGGGGCTTCAGTGAAAAGTCCCGGCAGCATATTTTTCCGTGTTCTATATTCGGGAAAGGGATACCAGGCCGCACCTGCCGATGGCTATTCCCTGAAAATAATCCGTCTCGTCTATCCAGGCCATGCAGCGGTTGGTCAGGCATCGGCTGCCGGTCAACTGTTCATCATTATGGCACTGTTCCAGGTCCTGCGGATTTCCCTTGCAGGAAAACGCTGATTCCCTACAAGCATAATTTCTTGTCCAGGCGAAGGGACACCATTTTTTTGCAGCATCCTCCTTCCTATGGGTAACGGCACAAAATACACTCATTTTCATGGACTCCTTTGTTGAGGGTTATTGCTTTTTTCTCCGGCCGAAAAACGCCCCACCTGCAAGTGCAACTCCTATAAGGGTGCTCACCGGATCCATCGCCCCGCCACCGCTGAACCCAGGCATGTCGAAACTGCGAGTGGGTTCAGGTCGACTTGCCTGGGGTGTCTGCGGTGATGCCGGCGGAACAGCCTGTTGCGGAGCCTGGGCGAACGCTGGAACGGGTTGGGGCTTGCCAGGGTTATCGTTCTCCATCGGCCCGATTTCGCTCAGCGACTTGGTCCTGAGCTCATCCAATTCCTGACGCAAACGCTCCTGGGCCCTGCGGTCTCGCTCTATGCGCGTGGCATTGCGCCGTTCGATTTTCCAGCGCTGGTACTCGGCATCATTTTCCAGCACCAGAAAGGAGGTATATTCACTGGTTATCGAATAGCCTTCACCGAGCCTGATTATTTCGTCCACCAGGGACGGATTAGGGGTCATCTCGTGCCGGCGCTTCAGTCTCTCCATTCTCTGCCAGGCCCACATGCGCTCGATCTCCGGATTGTCGTCACCCTGTCCGGGAAACGCCATTTCCGCGGTGGTGGAAATCCGTCTGCCGTTCACTTCGGCACTGACCCGGACCTGCGCGGTGCCCTGCCCTTTATACCGCCCATACATTCTGACCGGCATGCCGTGGTAGAGATTGGGAAGTTTTTCCGGTTCGATATCGTAGACATCCACACCGGAGATATCGATCTGCAGATTTTCGGCCACCGGATGCATGAGTTTGCGGCGAAACGCCTTGGCCTGCCGGTCGAAGTCGTCCCCGCGGGACAGAAACGCCGCCAGCCCGCCTGTATCCTCGGCCATCTGCTGGAGAAGAGAACGGTTGATCTCGTTGCCGACCCCGATGCAGAAGACACGGATATTGGCCGGCCGCGCCTGGATCATGTCCATGAGAATCCGCCGCTCGTCCTGTTCGGTCATGCCGTCGCTCAAAATAACGGTATTGAGAGGCCGGTCAGCCGTACCGTACTTGTAGGCGGTGGCCATGGCCGGCTGCAGCGAAGTGCCGCCTCGTGCTTCCTGCGAGTTCAGATAGGCTGCCGCCCGGGCAACGCTTTCCTGGTCAGCAGCGGTCAGTTGATTGAACAGGGTGTACGGCTTCTTGTTGAAGGTGATGACCTCGAAACGGTCGTCAGGCCCCAGGCTCCTGATAAAGGCATCCAGGGATTGCACCGAGGTGTTCAGTTTTCCCTCGTTGGCCATGCTGCCGGAAATGTCGAGGATGAAGACGAAATCGGCGCCGGTCTGCGTTTTCTCCAGCTCCTGGCCTGCGGTCAAGGTAAGGAGGAAATAGCCGTCCTCGCCTTCGGTTCTGGTGGTCAGCAGATCCAGACCGGTTGCCGGCCTGGTCACCTGGAAGGCCAGGACCACATCACGGGCCAGATCGCCGTCGCGGTTTTCCAGGCTTGCCTCATGATAATTGGCCGTATGATCGACCATGAGAAAGGCATCGCCGTGACTGGGGCTCTGCACCACGGTGATCGGCACAACCGACTTGATATTGGCCGCAATACTGAAGTGGCCGCTTACCCTGCTGTCGATCGCCGTCCTGGTGGTGGTCGCCAGGGGATAGACGTAGGTCGCCCAGTCGTTGTCAAAATCAAGTTCCTGGTAATAGGTGATCTCAACCCGCTGCTCCGCCTTCGGGGCTATGGGAAAGATCCGCATTTCAAAGGTCTTGTAATCCGTCTGTTCGAGCAGGCCGGGATCCCTTCTTTGCTGCTTGTAGCTGTCGTATATTTCCCGGGCCCGCTTCTTCTCCAGCACTTCGCCGACCATTTCCCTGCCATTGATCCACATACTGAAGTTGGACACCGACGCCCCTTTCGGGACCGGGAAGGTATACAGGGCTTCAACCTGCCTGTTTTCCTTGTTGCGGAATACCTGCTCGACTCTGGTTACGGCGATACCGTTATTGATGGTCACCTGGACGTCGTGTTCGACGATTTCCAGGGCGCCGCCGAATCCACCGTCGGCAACGAGCAGTCCCGCTGCCCGCACCATATCCCCTTTACCGGCAATCAATACCAGTACGGCGAGGAAGGTGATCCATCGAAATACATTGTTTACCGCTCCGTTCTTTTGCTTTGTTTGCATGATGATCCTCCTTGGTTGAAGTTGGACAAATACCTGCCGCAGCATTAGCCAGAGCCGTGCCAGTTCTCGACCTCCTGGTTAACATCTCGGAATTAAAAGGCTTATTTTGCAAAACAGGAAAAAGTTCTCCAGGAGGACATGCAATGATTTGACATTGAATGCATGTCCAATGTACATTTAGTGATTATGGAGAAGGCAAAACTGAACGCAACGGAAAAAGAATTCTTCCGGATGGTCCGGCTGGCCATCGGCGCCAATCCGTTCAGCGATGAACGGGCGGCCATCGACAGCCGCCTGACCGGCAACCGGGCTCCGCTTGACGCCCGCAAACTGGTACAGCTCCTGACCAAGGTGGTTGCGGAACAGCTCGACAAGACCTGCTCAGAAATGACCAAGCCCGTGCTGCAGTTTCGAGGCGAGGACCGCGAACTTGTCCAGTACGGAATCCTTTTCCATATCTATCACAAAACCTGCGACCGACTGGACCAGCATATCCGGGAACAGATCAAGAACGGCGAGGCGCCCTGCCGGGTCGATTTCGCTGATGACGTGCTGGCGGAATTGGTAGCCATGGGTATTGCCCGGAATGAAGCCGTCCGCTTCTTCTCCCTGTTCTTCCAGATGCGGCGAGCCTTTTATTTCATCGATCAGATAGTGGGCAAGAGCCCCTGTATGAAAAACCTGCGGCGCAACCTGTGGAACAATATCTTCACCCACGATATCTGGCTCTACGACCAGTACCTCTGGAACCGGATGGAGGACTTTTCGACCATGCTGCTCGGGGCCACCGGAACAGGCAAGGGGCTTGCCGCCGCGGCCATCGGCAGGTCGGGCTATATTCCCTATGACGAAAGGAAAAAATGTTTTAGCGAGAGCTTTACCCTGGTGTTCGTGGCCATCAACCTTTCCCAGTATCCCGAACAGCTGGTGGAGTCAGAACTGTTCGGCCACAAGAAAGGAGCCTTTACGGGGGCCATCGATGGACATGAAGGCATCTTTGCCCTGTGCCGCCCCTCGGGGGCCATTTTTCTGGATGAAATCGGCGAGGTCAGCATCCCGATACAAATAAAGCTGCTGCAAGTCCTGCAGGAGAGAGTTTTCTCGCCGGTCGGTTGCCACCGGAAAGAGCGTTTTTCCGGCCGGGTCATTGCCGCCACCAACCGTTCGGTTGATGAACTGCGGCGCAATAAAATGTTCCGGGATGATTTCTACTACCGCCTATGTTCCGATATCATTCATGTGCCGTCCCTGTCCCGTCGTATAAAGGAAAATCCGGATGAACTCGACGATCTTCTGGCCCATACCGTCGGGAGAATAATCGGCAAGGCATCCCCAGAGCTGGTCCTCAGTACTCTGAAGATCCTCAGGCAGCAGATTCCCCCCGACTACCCATGGCCCGGCAACGTACGCGAGCTGGAACAATGCGTCAGAAGAATCCTCCTCAAACGGCAGTATGAGGGCGATACAATACTTACCGAAAAACCGGAGACAGGAGCCTTTGAAAAAATACTGGCAGAGGGAAATCTTACGGCGCAGGAACTCGTAGGCAGATACTGCAAAATCCTGTATGAAAAATTCGGAACATTCGAGGCCGTTGCCAAGCATACCGGGCTGGATCGACGGACGGCCAAAAAATACATTGAATCCTGACCCGTTCCACCTCCAAAATTGTTCTCCGAAGGACATCCCGGGATGAAACACGTCGATGTGAAAACATGGTTACTCATGGTCCTTGTCCCGGTAATCTGTTTCCAGACCATTCCCGCTCCTTCCCCGGCGGCAACGAATTACCAGCAGCGGTACGCCAGTGATCTGCAGATGATCCGATCGTCCCGGCTCGGCATGGCGAAGATTATCGATTTTATCGACGCGCATCCGGAAATATTCCCGGTCGACAAAGTTGAAACCAATGAACTGCGGTTGAATCGCGAACAGCGCATGATCGCCTGGCAGACCTGGCAAAATTTTCTCGATCACGTCCTGTTCTTCGATTCGCTGGGGGGGATGTATGCGGATTTATATCTCGCTGCCGGGGAGAAACAGCAGAAAGAAGAATCTTTTTATGCGGCCTTTGCCTGTTTTCTAGCCCAGTATCGTTTCGCCCTGGAGTATATCGAGAGGATGGAAAAGAACCCGGACATGCACATCCTGCTCAATGAAGCGGTGCCGGAACTCGGGCTGGAAAAAGGGATGTACAGCAAAATCAAGTACCGGTTCCTCAATGTCATCCGCGGGGCCGAGTTTGCCCGCCTCAATATCCTGTACCTGTATTTCAAGCAATCCTGCCGGAGCGCCCTGCAGTCGATTATCGAGGAGGACAGCGACAACATCTGGCAGGCAGGAAAAGGCACAGGCCCTGCCTTGACCACGCAGAATGCTCAGCGGATTGTCGGCGACCTGGGGGTTACCGCCTGGTTTCCGGTGCAGAAAAACGTTTCCGAGCTGATGGGAACCATCAAGGTCTGGCGCCCGGGAATCTCGTTGATCTCGGAAAGGCAGATCCACCAACTGCAACAAACACTTCAACCGGGAGACATCCTCCTGCAGCGTCGGGAATGGTATGCAACCAATGTCGGCATTCCAGGCTTCTGGACCCATGCTGCTTTGTATATTGGAACTCCGGAGGAGAGAACCCGGTTTTTTAGCGATTCCGGGCTGACAGACTGGTTTGTCGGGCAGGGGGGCAGAGATGGAACCCTCGACAGTGTCCTGCAGGTCCACTACCCGGAACAGTACCGACTGAGCGTGACAACCCAGGAGGAAAACCACGCACCCCGCATTCTCGAAGCCATTGCCGAGGGGGTATCCTTTACATCGCTTGAGCATTCGGCAGCAGCGGATTCCCTGGTTGTACTGCGACCGAATCTTCCTCGAAAAAGCATCGCCCAGGCCATCATCAGGGCCTTTCATTACAGCGGCAGACCCTACGATTTTAATTTTGATTTCCGCACCGACTCCCAACTGGTCTGCTCGGAACTCATTTACAAGGCCTATGAACCGACCGGAGAATTCCCAGGCTTATCCCTGCCGCTGTCGATGGTTCTCGACCACCCCCTGCTCTCACCAAACGAGATCGCCAGGATTTTTGATGAAGAATACGGCAGGGACGACGAGCAGTTCACAATGGTCGCCTTTCTCGACGGTAATGAAAAGGAGAAAAGGAGCAGAAAGCTGTTGAGTCGGACGTGGAAAATTTTCGCGCAAGCTGGAAGAGACCCAAATGGTATGTCTGGGTTCAGGACATGGATCAATAAATAAAAAGTGACGGCAAGCCCTCTACAGCAACGCATCCATCGGCAGGATAGCCCATAGGGTTTGTTTCACCTGTTTCCACCAAGGCGCATGGGTGTCTGAATCAGAGGTAGAGATATCCCAGCTGTTTTCCGGCAGCATATCCCTTTCTATCGCCTCCTCAACCTTGCTTGCCAGTTCCCGGTTCCTGATCAGGACTCCGACCTCGGTGTTCAGGTTCGCCGACCTCGGGTCGAGGTTGAAGGTGCCGATAAAAAGCAGCTCACCGTCAATGACCATTGTCTTGGCATGGATGGCAAAGGTCGGGATAGTGGTCCGCTCCGCATACCGATCGAGCAGGACCTTCTCGATAGCCGGATGGGGCTGGAATTCGTACACCCTGATCCCGGCTTTCCGTATCTTGCTCCGCTGCTTGCTGTAACCGCTGAA
>ENA-OSEO01002042-OSEO01002042.1-sediment-metagenome-genome-assembly--contig:-NODE-2042-length-31417-cov-3.539247_pt1 | contig 31417 bp, 29 predicted proteins | sample MGYA00237883_ERZ534232 | MGnify/ENA metagenome assembly ERZ534232 | reverse complement strand
AGTCGCTCCCCCCCTCGCAGGGGGAGGGGGAAAAGCAGTCAAGATTTTAGGTGGATCATGATTAGATATTCATCTGTCGGCAACATGAAATTGCTTTAATGCCCGATTTACTCCATCCCTCCATTTGTGGGTAATGATGAGCCCCCCGCTGGGGGGGGAGAGGGAGGAGGGGCAGGCCAACTAACCTTTCAGGTCAATGACAAGAATATCCCTGAGAGCCTGGTTTTTTCTGCTCACTGGTCACCGCTTACCGCTCACTGCTCACCCCTCTTCCGGCCAGCGAAAGCCCTGGTTTCGCACCTTGCTCCGGGCATATCCCTGGATGGTGACGGCATTCTGCTGGTTGCCGCCCAAAAGTAAAATCCGGTCGCCTTCTGCCCCCCAATAAAAGCCCACGTGGCCTTCTTCGGGATTATTTGAGCGCCACAAAACCACGATGCAGCCCGGGCGGGGTTCTGCCAGGGGCCGGCCCCACCTGAGCCAGGAAACCGCCCGGGCGCTCCTGGTGCCTTTAAGTTCTGATTGTTCGATGCACCAGTTGACAAAGGCAGAGCACCAGGGCACTTCTTCCGAAGACGCCTGCCCGCAAGTACTGCGATGATAGGCCAGGATGCGGGGGTTGTCGGTGTCCGGATCGGGAGTCTCCCTGACCATGAGCTGCATTTCCTGGGCGGCGATTTTTAACCACCGGGGTTGCTCATCAGGGGCGGAGGTGGGAATACCCGCAGGGGGTTTAACCGTTTGGGGCACATAAAGATCGTTCCCCGGAGAAATAAGCTGGGGATTGAGGCGGATCAGAGCCGCCAGGGTGAGGCCGTAATCGGCGGCAATGCTCTCCAGGGACTCCTGGGGCCTCACCGTATGGCAGGCAGCGGCGGCAGTAAGGGGAGGCGGCGTCTCCACTTCCGGCTTATCCGGGTCCGGGACTGCATCCGGCGGCAGGTTGATCCGGTCTCCGGGATGGACCAAATCCGGGTCGTCAATCTGGGGATTGCTCTTAATCAATCGGTCCAGGGAAATATGGAACCTCTGGGCCAGGGCCCCGAGGGTATCCCCTTGCTTCAGAGTGTAGGTGGCGGGGCGCGGCAGGGGCGCGGTCGGCTGTGGGCCCGGGGAGGCCGCGGCTCCCGCCTCGAGGCTCACCAGGCCCCGGTCCAGGAGACGGCGTAAAATCACGGCCGCCCCCGCCTGCTGAGAGACCGCGGCGGCCGACCAGACTCCGTCCCGGATATATTTCCCCCGCTTATAGTGCTGGGAAAAGCTCCAGAGATAGGGGGAATTGACCTGATGGTAATAGTAGCCCCAGCCGTTATACTCCTCCAGCTTGAAAAGGAGTCCGGGAATACTCCAGTCCTGCCACTGATGCCAACCCTGGTTCTGTAAGATCCTGATGGAGCTCTCTTGCCAGGTCGATTGGGGATCGTCCGTCTCCGGCAGGCGGGCGCCGTCTTGCAAGCGCCGGGAGATATCGGCCCCGCCTTCCAGGCCGTGGATCAACCCCACCGCTACCCAGGGAACTCCCAGGGGTGAGGCCACCACCTCATAGAGTCGGCGATTTTTGAGCAACCGGCCGATAATCTGGTCGATGGCGCCGATTTTCTCGGGGTTAATGGCCAAACTGTCAAAGAGTTGCCGGTACCTCTCTTGCCTGTCGGTAAAATTAGGGGGTGTAGCCATTAGGTCTCCTCCAAGATCGGTGGGTGCGTTGGACCATAAGGCTATATCGCGTCCCTCCCCTAGGCTCCAGAACGGGTAAGATGCCTGTCGCTAAATGGGAGATTGATGATGAGGACAGTTCCCCATGGCCCACCCGCAAAACCTGAAAAAGTCGTAGGGGGGGCGTCTCGCCCGCCTCAATAATACGCCCAGACTGGAAAGCCTGGGCTACCGCTCCAAAAGGAAAAGGCCGGAAGGTGGAAAATTGACAAAAACTAGGAGATTTTGCCGAAGAAGGGGCTGGAATTGCTGGTTATTTATCCTGCTGGGGTTGGCCCTCTTAGCGGCCGCGGGCTGCGGTTCCCCGGAGTCGGAAAAAGTCTACGGCGGCCCGGACACCGGCCCGGCCTACGGGGACCTATTCATCGACGCCTCCATCGGCGACGCCAGCACCCTGATCCCCCCCCTGGCCTCGGACTCCGCCTCCGCCACTATCTCCTCCCTGATTTACAACGGTCTGGTGAAATACGACGGCAATCTGAACCTGGTGGGCGACCTGGCGGAATCCTGGAAGATCTCCCCGGACGGCCTGACCATCACCTTTAAGCTGCGCCGGGGGGTGAAATGGCAGGACGGCGCGCCCTTTACCGCCCAAGACGTCCTTTTCACCTACCGGGTGATGGTGGACCCCAAGACGCCCACGGCCTATTCCGGCAATTATCTCCAGGTAAAAAAGGCGGAAGCCCCGGATGACTATACCTTCCGGGTGACTTATCCCCAGCCTTTTGCTCCGGCCCTGGAAAGCTGGGGCCTAAATATCCTGCCCCGGCACCTCCTGGAGGGTAAGGACATCACCAAGTCGCCCCTGGCCCGGAAGCCCGTCGGCACCGGCCCTTACCGCTTCGTGGAGTGGAAGGCCGGAGAGAAGATCGGGCTTTCTTATAATCCCGATTATTTTGAAGGCCGGGTCTATCTGAACGGCTATATCTACGTGATCAAACCGGACTTGGCCACCATGTTCCTGGAGCTGAAGGCGGGCAACATCGACCGCATGGGCCTCACCCCCTTGCAGTACACCCGTCAGACCGCGTACCCCAAATTTGACCGGATGTATAAAAAATACCGCTATCTTCCCTTCTCCTACATTTATCTGGGATACAATCTGGACGAGCCCCGCTTCAAAGACCGCCGGGTGCGCCAGGCCCTGACCCTGGCCATCAACAAAAAGGAGATCATCGACGGGGTGCTCATGGGGCTGGGCCGGGAGTCTTACGGACCTTACAAGCCCGGCACCTGGTACTATAACCCCAAGGTCCCCAAGTTCAGCTACAACCCGGCCCAGGCCAAAGTTTTACTGGCCGAAGCGGGCTGGCAGCCGGGCCCCGACGGCATCCTCGCCAAGGACGGCAGGCCCTTTGAGTTCACCATCCTTACCAACCAGGGGAACGACATCCGGGTGCGCACCGCGGAGATCATCCAGCGCCGCCTCCAGGAGATCGGCATCCGGGTGAAGATCCGTACCGTGGAGTGGGCCACCTTCCTCAAGCAATTCATCGAAAAAGGACGCTTTGAAGCCGTGCTCCTGGGATGGAACACCGGCCCGGACCCGGATCAGTACGACATCTGGAGTTCCACCAAGACCAAGCCCGGGGAACTCAATTTCATTCATTACCGGAACCCGGAAGTGGATAAACTGCTGAATGAAGGCCGCCATACCTTTGATAAAGAGAAGCGCCGCCAGGCCTACTTCCGCCTCCAGGAGATCCTGGCCGAAGACCAGCCCTATACCTTCCTGTTCGTTCCCGACGCCCTGCCGGCCATCTCCCGGCGTTTCCGGGGCATCAACCCCGCGCCCGCGGGCATCGACTACAATTTCACCAAGTGGTACGTGCCCAAAGCCGAGCAGAAATACACCATGTCGCCTTATTAATTGCGGTACGGCTCAATCCACGTCCCCCAGGAACTTGATGAAGGCCTGGAGGATGGCCCGGTCATAGATGCGGCTCTCTTCCCATTCGTGGCGCATGTTCCAGAGGGTCTCTTTGGGGCTCTTGGCCTGACGCCAGGGCCGCCCGGAAGTGACGCTTTCATAACTGTCAATGACCCGCAGGATTCTGGCCCAGGGATGGATGGCGTTGCCGGTCAGCTTCAGGGGATAGCCGGAGCCGTCGCCGTTTTCATGGTGCTGCTGCACCATCAACATGGGAGCTTGGGGGAAGTAAGATAAGTTCTTCAACATGTGATAGCTGAGCAAGGGATGGCGCTTGATCAGCTTCATTTCCTCTTCATCCAGGGCCTCGGTTTTGCAGAGGATTTGTGGGGGGACCTGGGTCATCCCTAAATCGTGCAGCAGCGCCCCCACCCCAAAGAGCTTGGCGTCCTGGTCTTGCAGCCCCAGGTAGTTGAAGAAGGCCAGACCGAAAATACAGACGTTGAGGCTGTGTTTAAACAGGAACTTATCGTGGTAATTGATTTTTTTGATGGCGGTGGTCAAATTGAGGTAGGCATTGTTGGTCTTGATAAACTCGAATACCAGGTCGATGAAATCCAGAGCCATCCTCATCCGGGAGCCGGTGCGGGCCCTTTCCGCGGTGAAGAAGTGCTGCATCCAGAGAAGCATGGCGTCCAGGACCTGGGCCGCTTTTTCCGGGTCTTGGCCGACGTCTTCGGGGGAAACCTCCTTCAGGTTGCCGTGCAGGTAGCCCAGGACCGCCTCCTCTTCCTGGAGGGGGAAATAGACCCAAGGCACCTTGAGGGCTTCCAATTTGCGGTGCCAATCCTTCTGGAAGATCTGCCCTTGAGGGCAGCAGAGAGTAAACTCGGGGGAGGTGTTATCCTTGGGTTTGCATTTGATATAGACATTGAAGGGTAATTCTTTGTTGGGCACCAGGTTGCGCAACGGCAAAGGCGAAAAAGCCCCTTTTTCGTCGCTGTCAGCCAGGGCCAGAATTTTACTGGCAGCCAGATGAAAATCCAGGATAGGGGCAAGGCCATCTACCGGACGATTGTTGGCGCTGGTGGTTTGCATGGGATGCCTGTCCTTAGCGTGAGCTCGTAGTCAAAAATCGAAGTTTACAACAGGCTATCTTTACAAACATATATCGGTCAAAAAACGGGAAGTGATAAAAAAAGTTGCAGAAAACAGCAAAAATCAACTATCCATGACGAGGCTCGGGCCTTACTGGCTATCGGCGGCAGCGTTGGGGAAGATTAGCCCTTAAGTTTGTAACTCCAGGTCCTCCACCAAGCGGTCGGCAAAGGCGAGGATGAATTCCCGCTGCTGGCGGGTGGCGTAGCCGATGCAGGCGCACCGCATGGTCTGCTGGCTGCGGATGAGGAACTCGAAGCGCACGAAGTCGTCTCCCAATTCCACGGCAAAACAGAAGGGGCGGCAATCCGGGTGGGCGAATTGCTCGGGGCTCAGCAGGTCTTCGGGCAGGTCCACCCACCAGATGCCGTCCAGGTTGGAAGCTAGAGCGTGTTCCTGCAAATACTCCCGGAGGCGGGGGATGTCTTTACGGCTGATTTCATCTAAATGATATTGGCGCATTTGTGATACCGTTTTCGGTTTTCAGTTTACCCTTCACTGCTTCGGCCGGCGGGGAAAGGGGATGTATTCCACCGCCGGAATCTGGCGCATGGGTTGGGGAAAGAGCCTCATGAGGTCCAGGATTTCCTTGGGTAGCTCGGCAGAAACCGGCAATTCCAAGGCCCGGGCGGCCTCAAAAGTAATGGCGAAGTCGTGGGTCCAGGTGCCCCCGGTAAGTAAGCGGGCCAGTTCATCGGCCTTTTCCGGGGGAAACTTATCCTCCAGGAGTTCCTGGACGCTGTTTTTCACCTGGGCGATGGCCTTTTCCGCCTGGTCCGCCAGGATCAGGGTACTGTCATCCACTTCGGCCACCGGTTTTTGGGCCACCGCCCGCAAGAGGGAGGCCGCGGGAAACTGTCCCAGTTGCGGGTCCACCGGCCCCAGGACCGCGTGCTCGCTCATGACGATTTCATCTGCGGCCAGGGCGATGAGGGTGCCCCCGGACATGGCGTAGTGGGGCACAAAGACGGTGACCTTGCCTTTATGTTTCTTCAGGGCCCGGGCAATCTGGGTGGAAGGGAGCACCAAACCGCCGGGGGTATGGAGCACCAGGTCGATGGGCACGTCGTCGTCGGTGAGGTGAATGGCCCGGATGACCTCTTCGGAATCGTGGATGTCGATGTAACGGAAAATGGGAAAGCCCAGCAGAGCCATGGTTTCCTGGCGGTGGACCAGGAGGATCATCCGGGAAGAGCGTTTCTGCTCCATCTTCAGGAGCAGGCGCTTGCGGGCGAATTCCATGGCCTTTTGCTTGATAAGGGGCTGCAGGGCAATAAAGATTAAAAAGATCCAGAAAATTTCGGTGCCCAAGATCATTCCTCCATGGGGGTCGCGAGCGCGCCCCGCCGGGCCCTCCGGGCCGCGTCCAGAGCGGCAAAAATCCATAATCCCAGCAGCAGGCTCAAAGGCAGAAAAAAGAAGGGGGAGCCTAAGAGATAGCGGAAGAGTTCCCTGACGACGTCCCAGGTCAGGGGTTTGGGGTAGAAGTATTCATAGTATCCCCGGGAAAAAAGGGCCAGACCGGAAAGGAGCAGGACCCCGAAACAAAAGTTGGTGAGGAGCACCAGAATGATGCCTTTCCTCCGGTCCTGGTTATAGAGCTGCCCCAAACCCGGAAAAACGAAGGCCGACAGCAGAAAGGCGATGATGGCTTGCCGCATGATGCCTGATTTTATCGGAAGAGTTTCAGGGGGTCAAGGTGTCAATAGCGCTTGCAGAAGTCCGCTTTTCCCCAGTGCCATCCTTACCCCAATCCATATATAGACAAAATAGCTAACAGTACTGTTCGCCGGATGCCAATCTTGCTATAATACAAGGGATTCAATTTCGGGGAATTTTGGTGTTTGCGCCAGAACCTGCCGAGGATACGCATACGACTCCAGGAACTCTTTCCCAGCGCAAGCTGCGAGTGACGGGCATCGTCCAGGGCGTGGGCTTCCGGCCCTTTGTCTATCGCCTGGCCTTAAACCATAACCTGGCCGGCTGGGTCTGCAACACCTCAGGCGGGGTGGAGATTCAGGTGGCAGGTGCGCCCGAGTCCCTGGAGATATTCATCCGCCAATTGTCCGCGGACGCGCCGGCCCTGGCCCGGATTGACGCGGTCCTGCCCCTGGAATCCGAACCCTGGGGCGAGGAAGGCTTCCGCATCCTGGAAAGCCAAAGCCAGTCCCGGACGGAGGCCCTGATCCCCGCGGACGTCTCCACCTGCGCCGACTGCTTCCGGGAGGTCATGGACCCCGGCGACCGGCGTTTCCTGTACCCCTTCACCAACTGCACCAATTGCGGCCCCCGCTTTACCATCATCCGGGAGGTTCCCTACGACCGGCCCCAGACCACCATGGCGGATTTTGCCATGTGCCCCCAATGCCGGGAAGAGTACCAGGACCCGGAGGACCGGCGCTTCCATGCCGAGCCCACCGCCTGCCCCCGCTGCGGCCCTGGAGTCTGGCTGGAGGAAAATGGGGGCCGTATCGAGGGAGATGCTCTGGAAGCCGCAGGCCGTCTCCTAAAAGGCGGGAAAATCGTAGCCCTCAAGGGTCTGGGGGGCTTCCACCTGGCCGCGGACGCCCGGAACGAAGCCGCGGTGCGCGAGCTGCGCGCCCGCAAAGGCCGGGTGGCCAAACCCTTTGCGGTGATGGTCCGGGACCTGGCGGAGGCGGAGCGCTTGGGGGAATTGGGCGATTTGGCGCGGGCCCTGCTTCTCTCCCCGGAGCGGCCCATCGTCCTGGTGAAGAGGCGGGAAAACGGCCCCGTCTCTCCCCTGGTGGCCCCGGGGAACAGGTATGTGGGGCTTATGCTGCCTTACACGCCTTTGCATCTGCTGCTTTTTGAGTACGCGCCGCCGGCCCTGGTCATGACCAGCGGCAACCTGAGCGAAGAGCCCCTGGTCTTCACCAATGCGGGGGCCGGGACGCGGCTTAAGGCCCTGGCGGACGCCCTGCTGCTCCACAACCGGGAGATCCAGGTTCCCTGCGATGATTCCGTAGTGCGCCCCCTGGCCGGCGGCACGGTGATCCCCATCCGCCGGGCCCGGGGCTTGGTGCCCCGGTCGGTGAGCCTGCCCCTGGAGACCTCTCCCGTCCTGGGGGTGGGCGCGGAGCAGAAAAACACCTTTTGCCTGGCCTGGGACCGCACCGCGGTCCTCAGCCAGCATATCGGCGACCTGGACACCGCCGAGACCTTCGATTATTATCGTTACGCCATCCGGCATTTTGCCGGGCTCTGCCGCCAGGAGCCGCGGGTGGTCGCCCACGACCTGCACCCCCAGTATCTCAGCACCAGATATGCCCGGGAGCAGGAGGGCGTCCGGCTCATCGGCGTCCAGCACCATCATGCCCATATTGCCGCCTGTCTGGCGGAAAACGGGCGCACCGACAGATGCATCGGCGTTGCCCTGGACGGCACCGGCTACGGGCCGGATGGTACGATCTGGGGCGGGGAGATCCTGGTGGCGGACCTGGAGGATTATACCCGGGCCGGGCATCTGGCCCCGGTGCGCCTCCCCGGGGGTGACGCGGCGGTGCGGCGCCCTGCCCGCATGGCCGCGGCTTATTTGCGGGCCGCGTATGGGGATGATTATGGGGAAGTTGCAGAAGGCCTAGGCCTCACTTTCGATTCCTTGGAGGAAAGCGTCCTCCAGCGCCAGTTGGCCACCGGGCTCAATTCCCCCCTGACTTCCAGCGCCGGGCGCCTCTGCGACGCGGTGGCTGCGGCCTTGGGAGTCTGCCGGGAGCGCACCTACGAAGGGCAGCCCGCGGTGGAGCTGGAGATGGCCGCGGCGCCGGACGAGGAAGGTTTTTACCCGATTCCCCTGCCGTCCCAGGGGGAGACCCTGGTCCTGGATACTGCGTCCCTCTTTAAGGAGGTGGTGGAAGATTATCGCCGGGGTGCGGGAGTGCCTGAGGTCGCGGCCCGGTTTCATAACACCCTGGCGCGCTTGCTCACCGCGGCCAGCGAGACGGTGCGAGAGCGGACGGGTCTGAACCTGGTAGCCCTGTCCGGGGGAGTGTTTCAAAACGCCTTGATCTTCGCCAAACTGCGCCGGGGTCTGGAAGACCTGGGTTTTGAGGTGCTCTACCATACCCAGGTCCCCCCCAACGATGGGGGCCTCTCCCTGGGCCAGGTGGCCGTGGCCGCAGCCCGGCTGTTAAAAGAAAACGAGAGGTAAATCAGGGGTGATTGTGCCCGTTCCAAAAAGTTCATTGTCGGTGGCCCAGGCTTTCCAGCCTGGGCGAAGTTAAAAGGCGGGCGAGACGCCCGCCCTACGCGTTTTTCATGATTTGCGGTTGAGCCAAAGGTTTTTAAATATCCTAAGATTTTAGGTCTTTACCGAAAACGGAAAACCGAAAACGGAAAACAGAAAACCGGAGCTTTTATGTGTCTTGCCATTCCCATGCGCCTGGTGGAGCTTGAAGGCTTCCTGGGCGTAGCCGAAGTGGACGGCGTCTCCCGGAAGGTGCGCCTGGATTTGCTCCCCGAGGCGGAGTTGGGGGACTACGTGCTGGTGCATGCGGGCCTGGTCATCGCCCGGGTGGACGCGGCGGAGGCCGAAGAAACCTTGTCCCTCCTCAGGAAGCTGGCCGATGAAGTTTAGCGACGAATTCCGGGATAAAGACCTGATCCGGGACATCGCCCGGCGGCTGCAGCAGTTGGGGGGGAAGCCGGCCACCATCATGGAGGTCTGCGGCACCCACACCATGGCCGCGGCCCGTTTCGGATTGAAAGAACTGCTGCCGCCTTTGGTGAAGCTGGTCTCCGGCCCCGGGTGTCCGGTGTGCGTCACCGCCCAGGAAGACCTGGACGGTTTCCTGGCCCTGGGTAAAGAGCCCGGGATTGTCCTGGCCTCCTTCGGGGACATGCTCCGGGTGCCGGGCACCGGCACCTCCCTGGAGAAAGAACGGGCCCGGGGCGCGGCCGTCAAGGTGGTCTATGCCCCCCTGGACGCGGTGGATTTAGCCAGGCAAGAGAAAGAAAAAGAAGTGGTCTTCTTCGGGGTGGGTTTTGAAACCACCATGCCCGCCACCGCGGTGGCCCTCCAGGTGGCCGCCGCGGATAAAGTTGACAATTTCTCGGTCTTTTGCGTGCACAAGACCATGCCCGGGGCCCTCAAGGCCCTGCTCTCCGCGGGCGAAGTGAAGGTCTCCGGGCTCCTCTGCCCGGGCCACGTGACCACTATCATCGGCGCCGCGTCCTATGATTTCATCCCCCGGGATTTCGGCATCCCCTGCGCGGTGACGGGCTTCGAACCCCTGGACCTGCTCTTAGGCGTGGAATCCATTCTCCGTCAGCTTTCTGAAGGGCGCGCCGGCGTGGAAAATGTCTACACCCGGGCCGTGCCGGCCCAGCCCAACCCCCGGGCCCAGGCGCTGCTGGCCGAGGTTTTCGCGCCCGCGGATGCCGTCTGGCGGGGCCTGGGGGTGATCCCCGGCAGCGGGGTGAAGATCCGGGAAAAATACCGGGACTTCGACGCCCAAAGCCGGTTCGCCGCCCTTCTGGCCCAGGTGCCGCCCCCGCCCCCCACGGCCTGCTGCTGCGGCGACATCCTCCGGGGGGTGATGGCGCCCAAAGAATGCCCCCTGTTCGCCCAGGCCTGCTCCCCTTCCCAGCCCCTGGGGCCCTGCATGGTCTCCAGCGAAGGCGCCTGCGCCGCGGCGTACCGCTATGAAAGGGATTGAAAAGATTGGCGGTCAGGAGCCAGGTGAGCAGTAAGCAGTAAAAAAACAGGCCCCACAGGGCCTCTTCACCACCCAAAGCTAATTGGCTCTTCTTTTCTTACGGAAAACGGAAAACGAATAAATGGACCTTGTTCTCCTCAGTCACGGCGCCGGCGGCCTGGAAATGACGGCTCTTATTGATAAAGTCTTCCTCTCCCGGTACGGTAACGCCGCCTTTCGGGGCGACGACAGCGCCACCCTGCAACTGGGCGCTCGAAACCTGGCCCTGACCACCGATTCCTATGTGGTGACCCCCCTTTTTTTCCCCGGCGGCGATATCGGCCGCCTGGCCGTGGCCGGGACGATCAACGACCTCCTCACCGCCGCGGCCCGGCCCCTGGCCCTGTCCGCCTCCTTTATCATCGAAGAAGGGCTGCCCATCGCCACCCTGGAGCGGATCGCCCAGTCCATGCGGGAGACCGCGGCCGAAGGCGGCGCGGCCATCGTCACTGGGGATACCAAGGTGGTGCCCCGGGGTTCTGCGGACCAGGTGTTCATCACCACCACCGGGGTGGGGGAGGTTATCCGGCCCGGGGTCTCCGGCGCGGCTGCTATCCCCGGGGATAAAATTATCTTGACCGGCTCCGTGGGGGATCACGGGGCCACGGTGATGCTGGCCCGGGAAGGCCTCCTGGAAGGCGCGTCTTTGTCTAGCGACGCCGCTCCCCTGGCGGCCCTGGTGCTGCATTTGCTGGAGCAAAGATGCGAGATTCACGCCATGCGGGACCCCACCCGTGGGGGCATCGCTTCTTCCTTGAACGAAATTGCCCGGCAGTCGAAAGTTTGCCTGGAAATCGAGGAGAGCGCGGTGAAAGTCAGGCCGGGGGTGGCCGCAGCCTGCGAGGCCCTGGGGCTGGACGTCTTCAAGGTGGCCAATGAGGGGAAGATGCTGATCTTCGTGGCTCCCGGCGACGCATTAAGGACCCTGGACCTGGCCCGGAGCAGCCCCTACGGTGAGGAAGCCGGGATCATCGGGGAAGTAACCACCGGCCCTCCGGGGCGGGTGCAGGTGCGCACCGCCATCGGCACCGCCCGTATCCTGGACCCGCCCTCGGGGGAACTTTTACCGCGCATTTGCTGATGGGTAAGCGGGGGAAGAGGCCGGGGACTAAAGGCGGTCGGCGACGCCCGCCCTGCGGGACCCTGCCTCCCCTCCCCACCCCGCATGAAAAGGGGCTATCCGTGGGGCCGCACCTTTTCTGTTGCCGCAGGGGACGCTAAGGGGCGGGAAAGAAGAGGTGAGTCCCAAGGACACCCCGCCTGGGCTATCAGCCCTTAGTTCCGCTTCGGGGAAATAAAAATGCTCCCGGCAGGTAGCATATTATGCGAAAGAATCTTAACATTACCAAAGTGGCGGATCGGCCAACGGATATTCAGAAAGGAGAGAAAATGTTCGGAAAATGGCTAGCGGTCTTGGGGGCAGTGCTCCTGGTGGCCCAGTGCACCGGCGAGCCGCAGACCCCTAAGACTGTGACCTTTAAAACAGAGAAAGACAAGGTAAGTTACGGGATCGGGGTCTCCATCGCCAAAAACTTCAAGAAGCAGGGGATCGACGTCGACGTGGATATCCTGACCCGAGGCTTGAAGGACGGTCTTACGGGCGCCAAGCTTCTTATCAATGAACAGGAACTGGCCCAAGTCTTGATGGCGTATCAGAACAAGATGCAGCAGAAGATGCTGGAGGCCAGAAAGAAGGCCGGAGAGGCCAATAAGAAAGAAGGAGAGGCCTTCCTGGCGGCGAACAAGAAGAAAAAAGGAGTGGTGGCCCTGCCGAGCGGGCTCCAGTACAAGATCCTCGAAGAGGGTAAGGGGAAGAAGCCGAAGGCAGAGGATACGGTGATAGTCCACTACCGGGGCACGCTGATCAATGGGACCGAGTTCGACAGCTCCATCAGCCGTGGCCAACCTGTCACTGTTAATCTCGCCAAGGTTATTCCCGGCTGGCGGGAAGCTTTGCAGCTCATGCCCATGGGCTCCAAATGGCAGCTCTTCATTCCTGCCAATCTGGCGTACGGCGAGCGGGGATCGGGCAAAGATATCGGCCCCGACGCCACCCTCATCTTTGAGGTGAAGCTCATCGGCATCAAGTGATCCGGGTGGGAAGCGCCTGGGATTATCTATGGTGCCAGAGAGGGGGCCATAGGGAGAACACCTATGCTCCAGGCCCCGCTCTCCCCCTCCGCCATTATCATTAAAAGGGGCGGCCCGCGGGCCGCCCCTTTATACCAAGTTCGGTTTCTGCTGCAACAAAATTAACTTATAATTTATTGATAATTTGATATCCTTCTACCGAAAACGGAAAACGGTATTATTCGGCCATTAGGTGATTAGGGGCGGGAGTTGGGGGGAAGGGCCCACGCCCCTTCGTCTCTTGCCCTCAAAATTCACCTCTCTTCCCGCCAGCGCCGCACCTGGTCCCGGGCCGCGGCGGTCAGTTCCGGCAAGGCCCCGGCCACGGCCGGGGTCAGGTCCAGCCCGTAGTCGATCCTTTCCGGTTCCACCCCGAAAACGACGATCTCCGGTTGCGCCCTAGGCTTGAGAAAGTTTAAGGCCGTCAGAAAATTGAGTTCGTGGAGGGAGGCCTGGATACCGCCCTTCTCCACGTCCCCGGTGTCGAAGGCATAGACCGTGCCCGGCGTCCCTCCGGCCTGCAGGGCGTCGATGGCCAGAATCTTCTCGGCCCACTCCAGAAGGTGCAAGGCATCCAGCACCGCGGTGCCCACTTCCGCCACCATGGCGCCGGTAGGCGGTGCCTTTTGTAATTCCCGCACCGCGTGGATGCCCACGCCATCATCCATGAGGATCAAGTTGCCCAGTCCGGCGATGAGGATGCGGGGTGGCCTGGATTGGCGTCGCATCTAGATCCTCGGGGAAATCATAAATGGCTCGGACCCGGCGGGGTCGCGCCGGGTCCGAGGTTAGGGGGTTAATGAAACGGCGTTGCTCGAGGGTTGACTAGTGATCATGATGATGATGCTCATGGCTGTGATGCTGATGTCCGTGGTCCCGGTGGTCGTGGCTCTGGATCTCCTCCCCGCCATGGTAATGGGCCAGGGTGAAAATCTTCTTACCCTGATCCGGGCGCATGACGTGGACCGCGCAGGAAAGGCAGGGGTCAAAGGAATGAATGACCCGCACCACTTCCACCGGCTGGCTGATGTCGCTCACCGGAGTGCCGATGAGAGCCTCTTCCATGGGGCCGCGCCGGCCTTTGGCATCCCGGGGGGAAGCATTCCAGCAAGTGGGAGTGACAATCTGGTAGCGGGAGATTTTGCCATCGGTGACCTGCAGCCAATGCCCCAAGGCGCCCCGGGGCGCTTCTGTCAAGCCTACGCCTGAGAAAGAGCCAGTGGGCACCTTGGCTGTGACGGACACCTGACCGCTGAGGCTGATCTGATCCACCCAGGTCAACATGGCTTGAGCCACCTTCAGGGCCTCTGCGGCTCGGGCCAGATGGCGGTCCATGACGGAGATGCCGGCCTGGTAATCGCCGTTGACCCACATGCGGGCCAGGGGGCCGGCTTCGTAAGGTAAGCCGCCGTAACGCGGCGCCTTCAGCCAGGAATAGGCCCTTTCCTTGGTGGCCGGATCCACCGGGTTGGTGACCCCCACTGCCGGGTTTTGGCTGATGGGAACTCCTATCATCATGTCATCCAGGGGGATCATGCCGACGGGAGATCTATACCAGGAATAAGCCATATGTTCGGAAATGGCTGGCAAGTTTACTTCTTGCACGGTCGTGGACCCATCGGCCACCTGGCCCCGCTGGAGCAGCTTGCTGCTGCCGCTGGCATCAAGATCGAAGCAGCCGTAGGCCAACAGGTTACCGTAACCCTTGCCGATCTGGCTGTAGTCGGCGTAGGTGGCCGCCAGCGCCTGGGTGTCGGGGATGTAGGTGTTCTGGATGAAGTCCACCACCTGGTTCATTAAGCTCTTGAACTTGGTGATCCCGGCCGAGGTGGGCCGGGTGGTGAAGCCGCCGGCGATGAACGTGGGCGGGTGGGGCAGGCGGCCGCCGAAAATGGCCCCGGCCTCATGGGCCAGCCGCCGCATATCCAGAGCAGTGACGTAGTTGTTTACCAGGGCGGTGGTCTGATCCGGGCTGAAGCGTTTGTCCACGCTCCAACTGGGCTGCCAGGGCGGCATGTCGGGGCCGTCGAGAAAATCCGGCGCCGACAGATGGTAGAAGTGGAGGATATGGGAGTCCACCAGATTGGCGCCCAGCACCAGGTTACGCATGATCCTGGCATTGGTGGGTGCGGTCACTCCACAGACTGCATCCAGGGCCATGACCGCGGCCAGGCCGTGGGACACCGGGCAGACCCCGCAAATGCGCTGGGTGATGTGCTGGGCATCGAAAGGATGCCGGTCCAGCAAAATGTTTTCAAAGCCGCGAAAGAGGGTGCCGGTGGCCTTGGCATCCGTGACTTGCTGGACGCCGTCGACCGTGTCGATAGTCACTTGTATTTTCAGGTGGCCTTCCAACCTGGTGACCGGATCGATGGTAGTGATGGTCGGCATAAATTGAGCTCTCCTTACCTGACGATGCAGCCTGACTTAATCGTCGTCGTCATCATGGCAGCCGGAACAGTTGAGGTCGGTGCCGCCGTGGGGGTTATAAATCACGGTGTAAAGCGAGGCGGTGCCGGGGAAAGTCGGCTCCGTGCAGGCATAGCAGGGAGCGTTGGCATTGATGCACCAGTTGGCCCGGTTGTTCCACTGGACGGCGGCACAGTTGGCAAAGGTCCCGGGCCCCCGGCAGCCTTTTGGCGACAGGCAGGATTCCTCCCTATTTCTCCGGGGACAGTCGCTGTGCACGGTCTGTCCATAGATGGCCGTGGGCCGGCTGGAGGCGTCCAGGGGCAGGGGGTTCCCTAATAATAGCTGTACGATGGCATACACGATCCAATCAGGATGGGGGGGGGCAACCGGCAATGTTGATGGTGGACTGGCCGGTGACCGCCTTAACGCTCTTGACCTGGGTGGGATTGGAACCGGTCGCGGGGATGCCGCCGAAGGCGGCGCAGGTGCCGATACTGAGAATCTTGGCGGCCTTGGAGGACAGGTCGGTTACCGCCTGCTGGAAGGTGACCCCCACGTCGTTGTAGTCCCAGGCCCAGCAGGCCCGGCCGCCGAAAGCGGTGGGCACGCCCCCTTCCACTGCCAAGATGTAGCCGCCGGCGTCGTAAGCCTGCCGGGCGACCTCGGCCGCGCTCTGGCCCGCCAGGGACATGAGGTTGGGATGGTAAGCCAGGTTGATGTTGTTAATCAAGATATCCGCAGCCGAGGTGGGGGCCTGGGTGGAAATGTAGTTCAGAAAAGAAATGGAACAGCCGGTGCAGCCGGAACCCTGCAGCCAGAGCACTTGCGGGGCGTTGGGGTCGGCCAGGGCTTCCTCCAGGAGGAATAACTCTTTACTGCTCAGCCCCAAGACGGCTGCGGTCAGCCCGCAGTATTTGAGAAAATCACGCCGTGATATCTCCATCCTTTATGCCTCCTCCATGGTTAAATCCTCTGATCGGTGGGCTTCTTCAGGCTTTCCGGCGGGAAAGCTGGCCACCTTTTGGGGGTGGATGAGGCCGGCTCCCACCTGCATCAATCTCCCCAAACTCCCGGTGGCCGCAAGGGCCAACGGCAGAATCCGGGCCGCTTTGGTTAGGCCCAGGCGTAACATTTCCCGCCGCTTCAACATCCTTCTCCTTCTCTGGAAAATTGGGCCCGGCGCCCGGCCCGGAACCCTGCTGGAGATTAATGGGCCTCCAAAAGGGGAAACAGGTACGGGGTTTTAGGCTCAGGAAATGGCTTAGCTGTTGCCGACAGAGATTTTGGTTAAATCAAGATATATGCATATCTTTTTATAGCTAAGAAATAATGGGCATATAAAATATTGTTTAGAAGACATTTTGCAAAAAGCAGGCCAGTTAGGGGCGCGGTAAAATATCTGGCAGGGCGAGAGGATCAGAAGGCGTCTGCGGATGAGAAATTTTTCTATTTTATGAAATTATTTATAATTAATTTAATTTATAAGCATATCTAGTAGTTTAGAATATCATTAATTTATAAACAATAGTCAAAATTATGACTTTTGACAGTTTGTTGACGCGCACTTTTTTCCTAGGGGACAAATTATTAAACCACACCCATCCCGGCAGGCAATTAACCGGGGGATTAACTAACCTCCATGCCTCTCTAATTTTCTTGCCACGCTGGTTAATTTCCGTTCCCAGGACCCCGGGGCGGTGGTCAAAGAATTGGTCCTAAAGGGCTTTTAGGGGGAGAGACGTCCACTTGCGGGCAGGCTAAACGCGGGGCTTTTTCTGGAACAGGCTGCTCATTTTCTTCTTAAAGATCTCCATGTAGAGATAAAAAACCGGGGTGATATAGAGGGTGAGAAGCTGGGAGACCAGCAGGCCCCCCACCACCGCCAGGCCCAAGGGCCGCCGGGCTTCCGCGCCGGCGCCGAAGCCCAAGGCGATGGGCAAGGACCCCATGAGCGCGGCCATGGTGGTCATCATGATGGGCCGGAAGCGGATCAGGGCCCCGGAATAGATGGCCTCCTCCGGGGGTTTGCCGTTCTGCCTCTGGGCCTCCAGGGCGAAATCGATCATCATGATGGCGTTTTTCTTGACGATGCCCACCAGCATGATGATGCCCACAAAGGCATAAATATTGAGATCGTGGCCGAAGAGCATCAGGGTGATCAGGGCCCCCACCCCGGCTGCCGGCAGCCCGGAGAGGATGGTCAGGGGATGGATGAAGCTCTCGTAGAGGATGCCCAGGATCATGTAGATGACCAGGATGGACATGATCAACAGGAGCCATAGGCCCTGCATGGAGGCCTGGAAGGCCTGGGCCGCGCCTAAAAAGCTGGTGGTGATGCTGGCCGGCAGCAACTGCTTGGCCAGTTTGCCCACCGCGGCCACCGCGTCCCCCAGGGCCGCCCCCGGCTTCAGGTTAAAGGAGATGGTCACCGCGGGCAGTTGCCCCGAATGGTTGATGGTAAGCGGCCCCAGGCTGCGGGTCAGGTTCGCCAGGGCATCCAGGGGGACCAGTTGGCCGCCGCTCGACCTGACGTACAGCCATTGCAGGGCCGCGGGGTCCATCTGGTAGCGGGGCTCCAGTTCCATGATGACGTCATATTCGTTGTTGGGGGCGTAAATGGTGGAGATTTGCCGGGAACCGTAGGCGTAATAGAGGGCGTCTTCGATCTGTTGGGCCGTGATCCCCAGGGTGGAGGCCTTGTCCCGGTTGATGACCACGTTGACCTGGGGGTTGCTGATCATCAGATCGCTGGTGACGTCCTGGAGGCCCGGAAGGGTCCGCATCTTCTTTTCCAGGAGGGGGGCATAATGGTACAGGTCCTTGATGTCCGGACTTTGCAGGGTCATCTGGTACTGGCTCTTGGTCAGCATGCCGCCGATGCGGATGGGGGGCAGGATCTGGGGAAAGACCCGGATACCCGGGATGGTGGCGAGTTGGGGCCGGAGTTGCTGGATGACCTCTTCCGCCCCGGGCCGCCGGCTCCGGGGAATGAGGCGGATGAAGATCCGTCCGGTATTGCCGGAGACACTGTGCCTGCTGGCGCCGATGGCGGAGAAAAAGTTCTTGACATAGGGATTCTTATCCACCACGGTCATCACCGCCTTCTGCTGGCGTACCATGGCTTCGAAGGAGATGCCCTGGGCCGCTTCGGTAAAGGCGAAGATGGTGCCCTGGTCCTCGTTGGGGAGAAATCCCTTGGGAATCACCCCAAAGAGGACCAGAGTGAGGATGAGGAGCAAAAAAGAGACGATCATGGTGGCCCGGCGCCGCCGGAGCACCCATTGGAGAGACACGTCGTAAAGCCGGAGCATGCCGTTGAAAAACCGCTCCGTGAAGGCGTAGAAGCGGCCGTGGCCTTCTTCCCGGGGGGGCCGCAGGAAGCGGCTGCAGAGCATGGGGGTGAGAGTCAGGGAGACCAGGCCGGAGATCAGGATGGCCGCGGCGATGGTCACCGCAAATTCATGGAGGAGCCGTCCTAAAATGCCGCCCATGAAAAAAACCGGGATAAAGACCGCGGCCAGGGAAAGGGTCATGGAAAGGATGGTGAAGCCGATCTCCCGGGAGCCGATGAGGGCCGCCTGGAAAGGCCTCTCTCCCATCTCCAGGTGGCGACGATATTCTCTAAAACCACGATGGCGTCGTCTACCACGAAGCCCACGGAGAGAATGAGGGCCATCAAGGAAAGATTGTCCAGGCTGTAGCCCAAAAGATACATAACCGAGAAGGTGCCGATAATGGACATGGGCAGGGCCAGGCTGGGGATGACGGTGGCGGACAGGTTCCGCAGGAACAGGAAGATTACCAATACCACCAGCCCCAGGGCCAGCAGCAGGGTGAACTGCACGTCGTTCACCGATTCCCGGATGGTGGTGGAGCGGTCGTATAAGGTGACGATCTGCACGGCGGCGGGGATCTGGTGCCGCAGAGTGGGCAAAAGCTGATTGATGGCGTCCACCACTTCAATGGTATTGGTGCCCGGCTGGCGTTGAATGGCCAGGACGATGGCCCGGGAATTTTTATACCAGGACGCCACCTTGTCGTTGGCCACGCTGTTAAATGCCTGGCCCAGGTCCGAGAGGCGCACGGGTTGTCCCTGACGGTAAGCCACGATGAGGGGCCGGTAGGCCGCGGCCGTGGTGAGCTGGCCGGTGGCCTGGACCGTAAACGCCTGATGGGTGCCGTAGAGGGTGCCGGTGGGCAGGTTGACGTTTTGGTTCTTCACCGCGGCGGCCACTTCGTTGATGCCCAGGCCCCGGCTGGCCAGGGCCTGGGGGTCCAGTTGGAGGCGCACCGCAAACTTTTGCTCCCCGAAGATCTGCACCTGGGCCACGCCGTTGACCATGGAGATGCGTTGGGCCATGAGGGTGTCCCCATACTCATTCACCGTAGACAGGGGCAGGGTATCAGAGTACAAGGCCAGGTAGAGGATGGGTTGATCCGCGGGATTAACCTTCTGGTAAATGGGGGGGGTGGGCAAATCCGGGGGCAACTGATTCCCGGCCTTGGCGATGGCCGCCTGGACGTCCTGGGCCGCGGCGTCCAAACTTCGGCTCAGGTTGAATTGCAGGATAATCTGGCTCAGCCCCAGGGCATTAGTGGAACTCATGGAGTCCAAACCGGCGATGGTGGAAAACTGGCGCTCCAGGGGGGTGGCCACTGCCGAAGCCATGGTTTCCGGCGACGCTCCGGGGAGGTTGGTGGAAACCAGGATGGTGGGGAAATCCACGTTGGGGAGATCGCTCACCGGCAGATAGCGGTAAGACATGACGCCGAACATCAGAATGGCCAGCATCACCAGGGTGGTCATGACCGGCCGGCGGATGAAGAGTTCGGTGAAGTGCATTGGACCGGTGGGCAGGCTAAAGCCCGCTCTTGATTTCCACTTTGGCTCCCGGCACCAGGCGGAGTTGGCCGTCCGTCACCACCCGTTCCCCGGGTTTAAGCCCTTTTTTAATGATGACTTCGCCGTCGAGACCGCGGTCCACTATCACGGGACGGGTTTCCACCGTCAGGTCTTCCTTGATGATGAAGACGAACTGGCCGGACTGGCTGGTCTGCACCGCCTGGGAGGGAATCAGGATGGCATGGGGCTGGGTGGTGAGCCGCACCACCACATTGACAAATTGCCCCGGCCATAAACGCTTGTGCTCATTGGCATAGGTGGCCTTGCAGAGGATGGTGCCGGTGCTCTTATCCACGGTATTATCCACGAAGGTTAGGACGCCTTGTTCCGGGTTTTTCACGTCTGCGCCGATGACGGCTTCCACCGGCACCTTGCCTAAGGCCATGTACTTGCGGATTTCCGGCAGGTTTTGCTCCGGCACCGCGAAGGAGACGTAGATGGGCTGGATCTGATTGATGACCACCATGGCGGTGTCGGCGTCGGCCTTGATCTGGTTGCCCAGATTGGCCAGGAGGTTGCCGGTGCGCCCGGTGATGGGGGCGTGGATATAACAGTAGCTCAGCATCAACCGGGCGGTCTGCACCGCCACCTCGTCGGCCTTGACCGTGGCCGCCAGGGAGGCGGCAGTGGCTGTGGCCTGGTCGTATTGCTCCCGGCTGACAAAATCCCGTCTGATCAACTCAGCATAGCGCCGGGCGTCGTTTGCCGCCTTATTGGCCAGAGCCCGGTCTTTGGCCAGGTTGGCCTCGGCCTGGCGCAACGCGGTTTCCTGGGGCCGGGGGTCGATGACAAAGAGAAGCTGCCCCTTTTCCACGTCCTGGCCTTCCCGGAAATTCACCTGGGTGATCTGCCCCCCCACCCGGGCCTTAATGTTCACGGTGGCATAGGCCTCCACGTTGCCGATGGCCTTCAGCTCCACCGGCACTGTGCGCTCCGTGGCCGTGGCCGCCAAGACCGGCACCGCCGGGGTCGGCGGTTTCTTTTTCTCGGAACAGGCGGGGAGAAGAAGGAAGACGCAAAGCCCGGTCAGCAATAGGGCAGAGCCAGGCTTTAAGGAACAGAGACGCAAGGGCCTGGACATAACGGCAGTCATCTTTTCCGTGGAAATGAATTCATGGAGGATCAGCCGGAGCCATCAAGATATTTTGGGGACGACCGGGCAAAGACAGGCTCATGGGCAACATATCCAATATATAGTAGATTTCGCTTTTTAAATCCAGGGGCATAATTCCTAAAACAAGATATCATTATTTTGTGATCGGAGCCATAAGCATCTCCAGGCTCCCCCCTCTTCCGCCAACTACCCCAGCCGCCTCCTGAACCGCCAAACGCTCAGGGCCAGGAGCGCGATCCCCAGGAGGGCCATGGCTAGCAGTTGCGGCCAGAGGACCGCCAGGCCCACGCCTTTCAGGAAGACGTCCTGGATGACGATGATGAAATAACGCAAGGGGTTGATCAGGGTGATATATTGCACCGCCTCGGGCATGTTGGGGATGGGAAAGACCAGACCCGAGAGTAGAATCGCCGGGGTGAAAAAGAAGGTGCTCACCATCATGGCCTGTTGCTGGGTGGAGCACAAGGTGGAGATAAAGAGCCCCACCCCCACGGTGCTGATGAGAAAGAGCAAGGTGCCCAGGAGCAGCACCGGCGGGCTCCCCCTCAGGGGCACCCCGAACCAGAAGATGGCCAATAAGGAGACCAGGACCACGTCCCCCAGGGAGATGAGGACAAAGGGGATGGTTTTCCCCAGGATAAACTCCAGGGGCCGCAACGGGGTGACCAGGAGCTGTTCCATGGTGCCGATCTCCTTTTCCCGGACCACGGACAGGGTGGTGAGCATGATGGACACCAGCATGACCACCATGGCGATGACCCCGGGGACAAAGGAGACGCGGCTGATGCGGTTCTTGTTGAACCAGGTCTGTTCTTCCACCACCACCGGCGCGCCCCGGCTTAGCGGCAGCCCCCGGCGGCCCAGGCGTTGGGTCAGCAGTTCCACGGAATAGTCATTGAGAATGGTGCTGGCATAGCGGCCGACAATGAGGGCGGCGTTGGAGTCGGTGCCATCAATGATCACTTGCACGGCTGCCGGTTTGCCCGCCTTCAGTTTCTTGGCAAAATCCCAGGCAAAATGGAGGACAAAGGTCACCTGGCCCCGGTCCAGGAGATCCCGAACCTGGCCGGGGCGGTCCAGGTAGTAGTCCAGGCTGAAATAGGGGTTGGAGGCAAAGCGGTTGATCAGGGCCCGGGTCTGGGACGTGCGGGCCTCGTCATAGACCGCGGTGCGGATGTGCATGATGTCGAAATTGATGGCATAGCCGTACATCATCAATTGGATGATAGGGGGCAGGAAGAGAAAGATGCGCAAACGGGGGTCCCGCACCGCCTGAATGAATTCCTTAACCAACAGATAATAAATGCGTCTCAGCCTCATAACTATTGGATCTTTTTCACCATCTTGCGGCCCGCGAGGAGCAGGAAGCCCGCGGCAAACACGCAGAGCATCACGGCGTCGGGCCAAAGAATATTAATACCTATGCCTTTTAAGTAGATGCCCTTGCTGATGGTTACCAGATAAGTGGCCGGAACCATATAAGAGGCCACCTGCAAGGCGATGGGCATCTGGTGAATGGCGAACATGGCCCCGGACAGGATAAAGGACGGCAAAAAGGTGGTGAGCATGGCCATCTGGTAGGCGTCCAGGGTGCTCCGGGCGATGACCGAAATAAGGAAGCCTTGCCCCAAAACTACCAGCATAAAGAGCGCGGCCAGGATGATAAACAGCAGGACGCTGCCCCTAAAAGGGACCTGGAAGAGGAACTCCCCCATGGCCATGGCAATGAACATATCCAGCATGCCCACCAGGAAATAAGGGCCCAGCTTGCCCACAATAAGTTCCCACTTCTTCAAGGGGGTGCCCATCAGGCCCTCAAAGCTGCCCCGCTCCTTTTCCCGGATGATGCACAAGGCGGTGAGGAGGGCGCCCACCATGGTCATGATAATGGCGATAAGGCCGGGAACGATGAAGTTGCGGCTCTCCAGGTCCTCGTTGAACCAGACCCGGGGGTCGTTCTGAATGGGAAGGTCCAGGCGGGTGAGGCCCTGGAACTGCAGCCGCTCCACGATCACCTTCTGGCTGTAGGCGGAGACGATGCCCTGGAGATAGCCGATGATCAGGTTGGCGGTATTGGCGTCGGTGCCGTCGATGATGGCCTGGACCTTGACGCTCTGCCCGGACTTTAAGTACCGGGAGAAGTCAAAGGGGAGCACCAGGGCCAGCTTCACCTGGCGGGAATTGATCAGGCCGGCAATTTCTTGATAACTGTTGATGGTACTGTGGATTTGGAAATAGCGGGTCCCCCGGAAGCCCTGCAGAAAATTCCGGCTGACCTGGCTCTGCTCCTGATCATAGACGGCCAGGGGCACGTCTTTAAGGTCGAAGGTCAGGGCGTAGCCGTTCAACAAGAGCAGCATCACCGGCAGGAGGATCACCTGGATGAGACTGGGCAGATCCCGGCGGATGTGGATCAGCTCTTTGCGAAATACCGCCCAGGTGCGCACTAAGTCCATGGTTGTCAATCCATTGAGGATAGTGAGCGGTGAGCAGTGAGCAGTAAGCAGGAAAAGATACGAGATGAATCGCGCCAGTCTTTTTACTGCTCACAGCTTACTGCTCACTCTGTATTCCCCGCCCTCTCAATCAACGAAATAAAAGCGTCCTCCAGGCTTGGCTCCACCCGGCCCAGGCGGCGGATGGCGATGCCCTGGGCGGCCAGGGTCTCTTTCATGGCCGCTTCTGCCGCTTCCGCCTGGGTGGTGGCCACGTGCAGGCCGTCGCCGAAGACTGCGGCCTCCGTTACCTGGGGCAATTGGCGGATCGCTTCCAGGGCCTCGCCCAGGCGCTCCGGGAAGACGGCGATGATCTCTTCCGGCACCCCGGCTTTCAATTCCCGGGGGGTGCCCTGGGCGATGATCCGGCCTTGGTAGATGAGCACCAGCCGGTCGCAAAACTCGGCTTCGTCCATGTAATGGGTGGTGACCAGCACGGTGACGCCCTTTTCCGCCAGGCCGTAGATCAAGTCCCAGAAGTTGCGCCGGGAGATGGGGTCCACTCCGCTGGTGGGTTCGTCCAGAAAGAGGATGGGGGGCTCGTGCAAGATGGCCGAAGCCAGGGCCAGGCGCTGCCTGAGGCCCAGTGCCAGGTTGCGGGTGAGTTCCCGGCGCCGGTCCAGCAGGCCCACCTGGCGCAGGGACTCCTCCGTCCGTTCCCGGAGTTGGGCCGGAGGGAGGCCGTAAACGCCGCCAAAGAAGGTGAGGTTCTCCTCCGCGGTCAGGTCTTCATAGAGGGAGAAACGCTGGGACATGTAACCGATGTGCTGTTTGATGGCCTCCGATTCCCGGACGATGTCGTAACCGGCCACGGAGCCGCCGCCGCTGGTGGGGAGCAGCAGGCCGTTCAACATGCGGATGGTGGTGGATTTGCCCGCGCCGTTGGGTCCCAGGAAGCCGAAAATTTCTCCCTTGTTCACCTCGAAGCTCACCCGGTCCACGGCCCGGAATTTGCCGAAATCCCGGGTGAGATTTTCAACGACAATGGCTTTTTCCGGGGCCATTACTCCTCCTCCCGGCGCACGATCTGCACGAACATCTCCTCCAGGGCCGGTTCCGCAGGGACGATGCTAATACCGGTCAACCCTGCCGCCTCCAGGGCCGCCCTCAGGAGCGCCAGGGCTTCCGCCCTGCTGGCCACGGTGACCATCAAGCGATCACCCATGGCCAGGACCTGGCGCACCTGGGGGAGAGGAGTCAGGATTTTCCGGGTTGTGTGCAAATCATCCGCCCGCACCTCCAAAAGCTCCCCTGCAAAGGTGGCCTTGATGGCCCCCGGGGTGTCGGCCACCAAGAGGCGCCCCCGGTGCATCAGGCCCACCCGGTGGGCCCGCTCCGCTTCGTCCATGTAGGCGGTGGAGAGAAAGATGGTCATGCCGGTGCGCTGCAGTTCATAGAGGATCTGCCAGAACTCCCGCCGGGACACGGGGTCCACCCCGAAAGTGGGTTCATCCAGGATCAAAAGCCGGGGGGTGTGGATCAGGGCGCAGACCAGGCCCAGCTTTTGGCGCATGCCGCCGGAGAGGTTGGTGGCCAGGCGGTCCTGGAAGGGGGCCAGGTTGGAGAAGGCCAAAAGCTCCGGCACCCGGGCCTGGCGTTCGGAGCGGGGCACCCGGTAGATGTCGGCGTAGAAGGAAATATTTTCGCCCACGGTGAGATCGTCATAAAGGCCGAAACGCTGGGGCATGTAGCCGATCTGCTCCTTGAGAGGTTCCGCCTCTTTGACGGTATCAAAACCCAGCACTTCCGCCCGGCCGCCGTCCGGGTCCATGATGCCGCAGAGCAGCCGGATGGTGGTGGTCTTGCCCGCGCCGTCCGGCCCCACCAGGGCGAAGGACTCCCCGGGGGCCACCGTCAGGCTCAGGTCATCCACCGCCACCAGGGAGCCGAAGCGTTTGCTTAAGCCCTCGACCCGGATGGCCGGCTCAGCGGGATTTTTGGTCGTGGAGGAAGATAACAGCATCGGCGGGCATGCCCGGCTTCAGGGAATGGTCTTTATTTTCCACCCTGATTTTGGTGCGGTAGACCAGGGTCACCCGCTCTTTGTGGGTCTCCACGGTCTTGGGGGTGAACTCGGCTTTGGAGGAGACAAAATAGACCCAGGCCGGATATTTCTTCCCGGGGTAACTGTCGGTAGTGATTTCCGCCTTCTGGCCGTAGCGCACCTTGGCCAGGTCGGTTTCAGGGATGTAGCCCTCAAAGTAGGCGTTGTCCAGGTCCCCCAGGGTGAGGACCGGGGAGCCGATGGCCGCCACTTCTCCGGGCTCCATGGGGCGCACCAGCACGACGCCGTTGACCGGCGAAGAGATAGTGGCGTAGCCCAGGCGGGTGCGGGCCAGGGCCAGGGCGGCTTCCGCCCGGGCCGCTTCGGCCCGGGCCGCGGCGATGTCTTCCTTGCGGGGGCCTTCCAGCACCAGACTATATTTTTGCTGGGCCCGGCGCAGGGCTTCTTTGGCTATCAGGTAGGCGGCTTCGGCCTTATCCCGGGTCTGGCCGGAGACCGTGCGCCGCTCAAAGAGGGCTTGCATGCGGCGGAATTCCCGCTGCTTGTCCACCAGGTCCGCTTTAGCCTGGGCCACAGCCGCGGAGGACTCCTTTTTTTCCTGGCGCCGGCTGCCGGCCAGGAGCTTGGCCAGGTTAGCCCGGGCCGCGGCATAAGCGCCTTCGGCCTGGGCCACGTCTTCCTTGAGGTCCTTATCTTCCAACACGGCCGCGGTCTGCCCGGCTTTAATCTCATCGCCTTCGTGGAAATTAATGGCGCTGATCTTGCCGGGCACCTTAAAGCCCAGGTCCGTCTCCGTGGCTTCGATATGGCCGGAAAGACGCAGAATATCGGGATTGAGGCCCTGGCTGGGAAAGTACAGAAAATAGGCAAGGAGGGCCGCCGCCACCAGGACCACTGGAATTATGAGTTGCGGACGTTTCAGAGCCAAATTCTCACCCCCTCGAAAGGGCTCCAGTTCAAAATATCCCCAAAATATCAGAACTCCGCCCATAAATCCAGCGCCGGGACCCGGCAATCCGCAGCAGGCGGGAGGGGGATAATTGAGCAAACCGGTTGGATATCATCGGGATAAGTCGTAATATTCCTAATTATTCTTCTCTATCCAAGGCTCGGGAGATGGAGGAAAGACAAATATGCATTTTTACCCACATACAAATAAGTATTTTTACCTATTGTTAGGTTTGCATTAAGGATTACTTTAGGGGCTAAAGGGGGAAGATTATCCCAAAAAAGGACAAGGAGGCCCCAGATGAACGTGATGCTTGCTTTCTTTTTGGGCTTGTTTTCAGGAGGCCTTGGGGGGATCTTTCTTATCGGCCTGGTGTTCCTGCTTAGAGAGGGGTTGCAGGAAGCAAAAATGCTGAAAAATCAAAGTAACTTCAAGCAACTCGGCGGCAGTCCGGCTCCTGAACTTTGGGAGATGTTACGCCCAGTACCGCGGTTATCGGGCCCGGGACGGGTATCCGGACAAATCTCAAAGAGTTATGATTGCCAGGTTCTGGTGCCGTTCCGCAGGATGAATAAGGAATATTGCGGGTCGAGGAGGGCACAGGCTCCTCTGAAGCCTTAGGTTTCCACTACTTACGGATGCGGGCCAACAGCGCGGTGGTGGAGTAACCGGGGACCAGGGGGATGACCTTGACTTCGCCCCCCCGGGCGGTGACCACCTCCCGGCCCACGACCTCCTCCAGGCGGTAGTCGCCCCCCTTCACCAGGATATCCGGCTGGAGCGCGGTAATCAGCGCCAAAGGGGTGTCTTCTTCGAAGAGCACTACCCGGTCCACACAGGCTAAGGCCGCCACCAGCGCGGCCCGGTCCCCTTCCGGGTTGACGGGCCGGGATGGCTCCTTCCCCAGGCGCTGCACCGAGGCGTCGGTGTTCACCCCGACGATGAGCCCGTCTCCCAGGGAGCGGGCCTCCTCCAGGTAACCCACGTGGCCCGGGTGCAGCAGGTCGAAGCAGCCGTTGGTAAAGACCACCCTGTGCCCCTGGGCCTGAAGCCTTTTGACCCAGCGGACCGCGGCCCCCCGGCTGACCAGTTTATGGCTGGTATGGCAATCGGTCATAATAATCCTTGAAAATCATTCATGCTTTACCCAGGCCACGGTGAGGACCTCCACTCGCTTAGCCCCGGCCCGCTTAAGGACCCGGGCGCATTCCCGGACCGTGGCCCCGGTGGTGTAGAGGTCGTCCACCAAAAGGACCTTCTTGCCCTTCACCTCCTCGGGCCGGGGTACGGCAAAGGCCCGGTGCACGTTGTCCCGCCGCTGTTTGGGGTTGAGCCCCACCTGGGGCGCCGTATAGCGCACCCGGGCCAGGGTCTCTAAGCCCACCTCCGCCTCCGGGAAGGCCCGGGCCAGGAGCAGGGCCTGGTTGAAGCCCCGGAACTTTAAGCGCTTGGAGTGCAGAGGCACGGGGATAAGAAGGTCCGCGTCCGCCGCCAACTCCGCGCATCTAGGGATTTGCAGCCAGTGCTGCATCACCGGCAGGTAGGCCATTTGCCGGCCGAACTTAAAGCGGGTGACGGCCTGAGCCACCGGCCCCTCATAGACCGCCGCGGCCCGGGCCCGGGCAAAAGGCGGCGGCTCCGCCCGGCAGGTCCCGCAAAACCGGTCCTCCCCCTCCGGCACCGGGAAAATTAACCCGCAGCAGGGACAGACGGGGCTGGCCACCCACTCGATCCCGGTCTCGCAGTCCGGACAGACCGCCGCGGCCGCGCTCTCCGCCACCACCCCGCCGCAAAAGAGACAGAGCCGGGGCAGGAAGAAGTCCAGGACCCGGAAGGCGAATTGCTGGAAAATGGAGGAGGTAGTTTTTGCCATCACTATCCTGCCCTCGTGCGCCTACCTTAAGGGTATTTTAGTACCTTGTCAAATAGTTAGAGGTTGCTTGTTTAAGCTGGAAAAGGTTATGGAAGGGAGCAAAACTTACTATTTATATTTTTCCAGGAGGGGGTTTGGGGGAACCTCGCTTTTTCGAAAAAAGCGGGGTTCCCCCAAATTCATTTCTGCCTACACCCCCGCCAGGCGGCGGGCCAGGGCTTCGGCGTTGCTGAAGAGGGTCCGGGTTTCGGCGTCGTTTAAGCCCGCGCCCCGGGCGATGCGTTCCGCCTGCTGCCGGGTGATGAGGTCTCCGGGAGCGTGGCTGTCGGTATCGACGATGAGGGAGGCGCCCACTTCCAGGGCCAGCCGGGCCACATGGCCGTTGGCCAGGCAGTGGCCTTTGCGGGCGGAGAGTTCCAGGAAGATGTCCTTTTCCCGGGCCAGGGCCACTTCCGCCAGGGTCAGGAGGCCGGGGTGGGCCAGGATATCCACGTCCGCCTCCAGCGCGGCCTTGTTGGTCCCCGGGGCCACGGGTTCGGCCAGGGTCTCCCCGTGGATGATGATGAGGGGCACTCCCAGGGCCCGGGCCTTAGCGGCGAGGGGGCCGATTTGGGCCGGGGGCAGATGGGTGAATTCCAGGCCGGGAATGATGATCGGGGGCCCCGCGTCCTTAAGGCTTCTGGCCGCGGCCTTGAGGCGGGCAAAGACCTCTTCGAAGTTGGAGGCGTCCACGTGGTCGGTGATGCCCAGGAAGCGGTAGCCCTTAACGTGGGCCCGGCGCCACAGCTCCGCGGGCAGAAGCTCGCCGTCGCTGTTGAGGGTGTGGGTGTGGAGGTCGATCATTAGAAGAGGGTTTTCTGTTTCCTGTTTTCTGTTTTCAGTAAAAGCAAGTTTTGAACTGTAATCATTGAGTTATTTCTTTAACTTTATAAAAACAACAGGGGCGTATTCTCCAAGAATAAATGCTCTGACTGAAAACTACATACAGAAAACGGAAAACAGTTTCTTTACATTTTATATTTGCCGAAATCTTCGGGGTCCAGGCCTTCCAGGATTTCCGTCCATTTCTTGGCGTCTTCGGTGGTAATGGCCTCTTTAGCGGAAAGGTCCACCCGCCGGGCCTTCTGGATAACCACTTCGGCCACGTAGATGGGGGCCTTGACCCTGAGGGCCAGGGCGATGGCGTCGCTGGGCCGGGCGTCGATGATCTCTTCCTGGCCTTCCCGGTCGAGGTGGATGAGGGCGAAATAGGTGTTGTCCCGGAGATCGCAGACCTCCACCCGGGTCACCTTGATGGCCATGGTCTCCATAATGATCTTGAGGAGATCGTGGGTCATGGGACGGGAGAATTTAATGTTCTCCAGTTCACTGGCAATGGCCGTGGCCTCCAGTAACCCGATCCAGATGGGGACCGCCTTGTCCGAGTCCACATCCTTCAAGATCATGATGGGACTGTTGGTGAAGGGGTCGATGGTCAATCCGGAGACAGTCATTTCCCTCAACATGTTACCCTCCTTTGGGGTGCCTGCAGGTCAGCGGCCAGCGGCCACGGCAGAGAAGAGTCATCAACCTGCGTGCCTTTTAAGGAATGGGGGTGGGCCTCGGTAAGTTGCAGCCTTACCAGTCGGCCCGCCAATTCCCTGGAGCCGGAAAAGTTCACCACCTGGTTGGTTCTGAGCCTTCCGCACAGTTCCTCAGGGGAACGTTTACTGGTTCCTTCCACCAAAACCTCGGCTACTTTTCCCAAAAGACGTTGGTTGGCATTAAAGGTAAGTTCATTTAATAAGGTTTGCAACCTGGTTAAGCGCTCGGCCTGGACCTCCCCGGGCACCCGGCCGGGCAGCGCCGCGGCCCGGGTTTGGGGCCGGGGCGAATACTTGAAAGAGAAGGCCTGGTCGAAGGCGGCTTCGGCCACCAGATCCAGGGTCTGCTGAAAATCCGCCTCGGTTTCTCCGGGGAAGCCCACAATGATATCGGTGGAGAGGCTGATATCCGGGCAGACCCGGCGCAACTGAGCCACCTTCTCTAAATATTCCTTTCGGGTATAGCCCCGGTTCATGGCCTCTAAAATTCTATCAGAGCCGGATTGCACCGGCAGATGCAGGTGCTCGCAGAGGCTGGGCAACTCCCCGAATGCGGCTGTCAGCTCCTTTGAGAGGTCCCGGGGGTGGGAAGTGGCAAAGCGCAGGCGGGCCAGCCCCGGCAGGGCGTCGATCCTCCGGAGCAACTCCGGAAAGGTGATGTCCTCGGCCAGACCCCGGCCGTAGGAATTGACGTTCTGGCCCAGGAGGGTGACCTCTTTGCCGCCGGCCGCCAGAAAATCAGTCACTTCCGCGATAATCTCCCGGGAAGGCCGGCTGTATTCCCGGCCCCGCACGTAAGGCACCACGCAGTAAGTGCAGAAATTGTCGCAACCCTGCATGATGGTCACCAGGGTCTTGACGGCGCCGGGAACCCAAGGTTTCCGGGGCTGTTTGGGAAATTCCTGGGCCAGCTCGATGTCCACCACCCGGCGGCCCTGGGCCGCCCGGCGCACCAGCTCCGGCAGGCGGCGGACGCCGTGGGGGCCGAAGACCAAGTCCAGGTGGGGAGCCGCGGCCAGGAGCCGCTCTCCCTCCTGTTGGGCCACGCAGCCGCCCACCCCTATCAGCATCCGGGGACGGCGCTGCTTCAGCGTCTGCAAGCTGCCCAACAGGCTGCGCACCTTTTCTTCGGCCTTGCGGCGGATGGCGCAGGTATTGATCAGGTAAAGATCCGCTTCCTCCGCCCGGTCCGTGGGCACATACTCGTCCGCCAGGAGCAGGGCCATCTGCTCCGAGTCGGCCACGTTCATCTGACAGCCGAAGGTCTTGATGTATACTTTTCTTTTCGGCCCCGCCATGCCTTTTATTTAATAAGAAACGCCAAGCCTTGTCAACTCCACCCCCGGCCTTTCCCTGGACAGCCCCTGGTTCTTAGCGTAAAATGCCATTGTTAGGGGGATGCGGGGGGCCAGTGAGGGAAAGGCGGCTGTTAAACCCGCCTTTAGAGCCTCTTCCCCAGAACTCTTTTCCCGGAGCATTTCATGATCCCGATCAG
>ENA-OSEO01002038-OSEO01002038.1-sediment-metagenome-genome-assembly--contig:-NODE-2038-length-31463-cov-5.958421_pt1 | contig 31463 bp, 17 predicted proteins | sample MGYA00237883_ERZ534232 | MGnify/ENA metagenome assembly ERZ534232 | reverse complement strand
AGCAACGATACGACGCTGTATAACAGCTCGCGGAATCGGCCTTCGATCGCGGGCATCCAGATCGTCGGCCGCCACTATGCCATCGATCGCGTGGAAACCCTGGACCCCGAGTCCGGCGGCGACGACACGATCTTCACCGGCGGCGGGCCGGACCTCGTCTTCGGCGGAAGCGCCGGCGATGCGATCACGTCCTGCGGCAACGCAGCCTATGGTCTGGTGGACAACGACGTCGTCGTGGGCGACAACGGGCGGGCCACCTACACGCAGGATGAACTGACGGAGGTTTACACGACCGATTCCGCCTATGCCGGCGATGATGTCCTGGTCACGGGCAATGGCGAAGACCTGGTCTTCGGCGGCAGCGGCAACGACTGGATCGATACGGGAATCTACGGGCCCTACGACAACGGCGACATCCGCGTGATCAGCTTTAACTTCAACAGCGATGTCCCGGAGGGTCTGGTCACCGGCATCGCCGGAGCGGTGCCCGTCGGCTACTGGAACAATCTCACCGGCGCCGGCTGGAAGGTGTTCGGGGACACGCCCGGCGAGCGGATTCTGTTCCATGACGGCAGCAATGCCGGCGGCGTCACGATCAGGTGGGGCTGCCGCCTGGACTATGGCGTACCGCTGCCGACCTATCCGGATGCGCACGACCAGATCGAGAACCCCGGGACCGAGAACGAACGGTTGTTCGAAGGGTATCTGCGAACCTGCGCCGGCGACACGCTGGGTGTGGACCTGGCCGGCCTGGACATCCTCGGCACGCCCTACGACCTCTGCATCTACGTGGACATGGACGACCGGGGCGTCGCGTGGGCCGATCCGAAGATTGCCGCGGGCGACACCGCGTTTTACCTGAACGATGCCGACGGCAACGTATTCCGCGGGGAGTTCGTCGAGGTAACGGCGGAGTCCCCGAGTCAGGCACAGGTCGGCAACTACGTGGTGTTCCGCGGCCTGACGGCAGACGCCGTGCAGATCCGCATCGACGACGTCGATATCGAGACCGGCGGGTTCGCCGCGATCACCGCCATTCAGATTGTGGGCGGGACCGACCGAGACCATATCGTCGGTGGCGGCGATCATGAACGGGACGCGGTGGTCGGCGACAACGGCGCTGCCTGCCTGTGGGGCGGCCGGCTCTGCGGTCTGACGGCGCGCGAGCCTGCGGTCGGCGGCGACGATACCATCTATACCGGCGACGATACGGACCTCGTCATGGGCGGAGCCGGCTCCGACGTGATCGACGGCCAGGGCGGCCACGACGTGCTGCTCGGCGACAACGGTCACTTCGTGCTCTATGAGGGCCGCCTGGTCGGGCTGGACTTCGGCGCTTTCACCGAGCAGTGGGACGGCAGTGTCCGGCCCTACGAGATCGCCGGCATCATCCTCCTGGCGGACGGCATCGGCGGCAACGACCACTTGGCGGGTGGCCGGGGCGATGACCTGCTCTACGGCCAGTTCGGTGACGACACCTACGTCTTTGCGGGCAGCGGCCTGGGACGGGATGCATTGGTCGAGGCGGGCGACGACGATCCGGCCGGGCGGGTGAATGACCTGCACGATACCCTGGACTTCACCGCCTTCCAAGGCGCGATTTGCCTGGATCTGAAGTTGGAGGGGATGCAAGTCCTCAACAGCCAGATCGTCGACGGCGACGTCAACTCCGCGGTGGTCCTGTTCTCCGCCACGGCTTTCGAAGACGTGCGGGGCAGCGACTTCAATGACACCATCTACGGCAATGCCCGCAACAACATGATGGACGGCGGTCCGGGGAACGATAACCTGTGGCCCGGCGAGGGCGACGATTCGGTCCTGGGCGGCCCCGGCGACGACACGATTTCGACGGGTCCCGGCGATGATTACGTCGATGCCGGCGCAGGCGACGATTCGGTCTGCGGTTCGACGGGCAACGACGAGTTGCACGGCGGCCCAGGCAAGGATCGGCTCGAGGGTCTGGAAGGCAACGATTCTCTCTATGGCGACGAAGGAGACGACTGGCTTTCCGGCGGTCCCGACAATGACTACATCGAGGGTGGCAACGGCAACGACGAAGCCTACGGCGACTTTGGCAACGACGGACTCCATGGCGGTCCCGGCGACGACTATCTTAGCGGTGGTCCCGATGACGACACGATCGAGGGCGACGAGGGCGACGATTACCTGCACGGCGACCACGATGATTACTGGCGGACCGCGTACGATCACGATTGGCTGGCCGGCGGCCCGGGCAACGATACCCTCCAGGGCGGCGGCGGCCGGAACATGATCTACTTCCCCGGCGCGACCACCGGGGTCACCGTCGAGCTGATCGATCCGTGCTATGGAACCGCCACCGACGGCCTGGGTGGCATCGACCAGTTGCTGAACATTGCGGGCGCCGTGGGCACGGAATTCGACGACATCCTGATCGGCGACAGCCAAGCGAATGTCTTCTACGGCATGGACGGCAACGACAAGCTCTACGGCCGGGCCGGCGACGACTATCTGGACGGTGGAAGAGGCGACAACCTCATCGACCCCGGCGATGGCGAAGACGTCTTCGTTACAACGACGGGCTGCTCCGTGACGTTCACGGGGGTCTCGACGACAGCCAACCGTCAAGCAGTCCCGTATGTGGCCGGCCGGACCGGTTATCTGCAGAGTATCAGCATCTATCATCAGGGCGGCTCCGGCCACATGTTGCTGGCGGTGTACAGCGATGGCGCGGGCAAGCCTGGCGCGCTGCTGGGTATGACCGATCTCACCGCGGTCAGTCCCGTGGAAGGCTGGCAGACGGCGGCCTTGCAAAGCCCGGTAACCGTGATCCAGGGCCAGACGGTCTGGTTGGCATGGGTGTTCCAGAGCAATCCGGGGGTCCGCTGCAGCACCGTGGCCGGCGTGGGCGCGCAGTCCGGTGATCTGTGGTCTGCGGGCATGCCCGCCAGCTTTGGCCCGTCGACGCCGATGAATCGTGCGTACAGCATCTATGCCACGCAAACCGTGGAAGAGTGGATGGCCGGTCCCGAGGTCACGGTCGAGGGCAATGGGATGGTGATCGGCGACGGGGATACCACCCCAAGCACCAATGACCACAGGGACTTCGGCGTTGTCCTCCAGGGCAGTGGTGGCATCCGCCGCACCTTCACGGTTCGCAACGAAGGCGGCTCGACGCTTATGCTGGGCGCGGTGACCGTGCCGACCGGGTTTGTGCTGATTGAGGGGCTGTCGGGCGCTTTGGCTCCGGGGGCATCGGATACCTTCACGATTCAGCTCGACACCGCGGTGGTGGGAGTCATCAGCGGCGACGTTTCGTTCACGACGAACGATCCCGGCGAGAGCCCCTACAGCTTCCGAATCACAGGCCAGGTCCTCTCGGCTGCGCCGCCGAAGGCGACGGTGTCGGTGACGCCGTCGCTCGTGGAAGAGGACGGATCGACGAATCTGGTCTACACGTTCTCACGGGACACATGGTCCCCCAGTTCGTTGACGGTCAACTTCACCGTGAGCGGGACCGCGATCCTCAACACGGACTATACCCAGGCCGGCGGGACCGTCTTCGAGGGCGGTGCAGGCCGTGTGACGATTGAGGCGAACCAGACCACGGCCACGATCACAGTCAACCCGATGGCCGACTCGGAGTTGGAGTCGGATGAGACGGTGACTCTGACCGTGATTGCCGGCGAAGGATACCTGCTCGGTGCGGCGTCTACGGCGACCGGGACGATCACGAACGACGATCACGGAGTCAGCAGCGCGACGTGGCCGGACCTGCAGGTGGTGGCGGTGGACAGCAGCATCTGGCAGAGTGCCGGGCCGGGCACGCCGGCCGAATGGTCCGTGACGGTCAGGAACGGCGGCCGCGGTTACCAGTGGGCGACTTGGACGGTGGAGTGGTACCTTTCGAGCGACACCCGGTACCAGGCGGTCGACCTGCTGATCGGCGGCGCCACGTACACAGACGACCTCGCGCCCAACAGCAGCGCGACCTGGACGTACCAGGCTACAGTACCGGCGGTGCCGGCGGCAGGACAGATGTATGTGATTGCCCGCGTCATAAACAGCGGTTCCGACAGAACCGCCGCCAATGATGTCCGGGCCGCCCGGGATCGAGACTGGTTTGGAGCGATCGCGCCGGATGACGATGAGTCCAACGACACGTTCGAGGCGGCCACCGACCTGGGTTACGTGACGAAGACCTTCGTGCGGAATGCCCGGACGCTGGATGACGCGTCTGACGTGGATTGGTATCGATTCACCACGTTTGGAACCGCGAACGCCTCGCACCGGGTGCGGGTCGATGCGGTCAATGCCGAAGGGGATCTGGCGGTGGCGTTGTATGGTGAGGACGGCGCCCTGATCCGCCAAGTCGACGGCGTCAGCTCGGTCGAGCAGTTGAGCCTCTCGGGTCTGCCGGAAGGAACCTACTACCTCAAGATCTGGAGCCAGCGTCAGGAGGTCAGTCGCAACTACAAGCTGACGATTACGGCACCGCTGCCGCCGGACCTGGTGGTGGCAGCCGTGGACAGCAGCGTCTGGCAGAGCGCGACGCCGGGCACGCCCACGGACTGGACCGTCACGGTGAAGAACAATGGCCGGGGAAACCAACGGGCCGACTGGACGGTGGAATGGTATCTTTCTACTGATCCACGGTATCAGGCGAGCGATGTGCTGATCGGCAGCGCCACCTACAGCGACGACATCCTGGCGCGCGCCAGCGTGACCCAGACGTATCAGGCTCCGGTACCCGCGGTGCCGACGACCGGGCAGATGTACGTGATTGCCCGCGTGCTGAACCACGGGCTGGACGCCAGCGACCGCAACGACGTCGGCTATGGAAGAGATAGAGATTGGTTCGGTGCGGTTGACGCGAACGAAGATACCTCGAACGACACTCTCGCAACCGCCACGGATCTGCGGTACATAGCGCGAACGTTCGTGCAGGACGGTCTGGTGCTGAACAGCGGGGCCGATGTGGATTGGTATCGCTTCACCACATTTGCGGCCTCCACCGGGGCCGACCGGGTTCGGATCGATGCGCGCAACACCGAAGGGGACTTGGCGGTAGCGGTGTATAGTGAGGACGGGACCCTGGTCCGCCAGGTCGATGGCGTCAGTTCGGTTGAGCAGTTGAGCCTCTCGGGTCTGCCGGAAGGAACCTACTACCTGAAGGTCTGGAGCCAGCATCAGGATGTCCAGCCCAGGTACCGGCTGATGATCACCGCTCCACTCCCGCCGGACCTGGTGGTGACGGCCGCTGACAGCAGTGTCTGGCAGAGCGCCGCGCCGGGCACGCCCACGGACTGGACCGTCACGGTGAAGAACAATGGCCGCGGAAACCAGCGGGCCGACTGGACGGTGGAATGGTACCTTTCTACTGATCCACGATATCAGGCGAGCGATGTGCTGATCGGCAGCGCCACCTACAGCGATGACATTCTGGCCCGCAGCAGTGTGACCCAGACGTATCATGCTCCGGTGCCGGCGATGCCGACGACCGGACAGATGTACGTGATTGCCCGCGTGCTCAACCACGGGCTGGACGCCAGCGACCGCAACGATGCCGGGTATGCCAGGGACAGAGATTGGTTCGGTGCGGTCGCCCCCGACGTCGGCGGCGCCAACGACACGCTGGATATCGCCTCCGACCTCGGCTCCTTCACCGGCACACAAACCCTGACCGGTCAGAGCATCGATTCGAGGGAAGATGTGGACTGGTATCGGTTCACCACGCAGCGGACTGGGGCCGCCGGTCAGAGAGTGCGGATCGATGCCACGAGCACCGAAGGTGATCTGGCCCTGGCCCTGTACGCGGCGGACGGGACCTTAATCCAACAAGTCGACACGACGCGCAACGCGGAGGAGATGCGGCTCGCCGGTCTGCTCGAAGGGACGTACTACCTGAAGGTCCTGAGCCTGCGCCATGACGTCAGCCGCGGCTACAAACTGACCGTGAGCGCATAGGCTGCTCCCACATCCTTTCATATCGCCAATCCTCCACGATGAACCCGGGGATCTCTTTTGCGCAGAGCATTGACCTCCGACGACCGGCGGCTATAGGATGGACGGGTCATGTGAGAAAGGACCCATTGTGACGCAGCAGGGCGGAGAGACGGATTCATCGGTGGCGCGGGGCCCATCCCGCCCGGGACGACTATGGACACGTCTCTGGCAGGGCGCCCTGGTCTTGTTGCTGCTGATTGTCGTCTGTCTCCTGGCCCTGCGCTGGCACTGGCGGCGGGAGTTCCACCGACGGCTCGAAGCCATTCGGGCGGCGGGCTATCCTGCCACGCCCAAGGAGAACGACGCCTGGTACGAATGGCCCCGGTCCGGGGAGAACGCGGCTCATTGGATTCTGGGGGCGATGGCCATGTATCAGGAGTTCCCGCAAGAGGATTGGTCGCGTCTGCATCGGCTCCTCTCACCGCAAGACCGAGAGCGACCGCATCCGGCCAAATCGCTTGCGCCCGATCTCAAAGACCTGTTGGAGTCGTACACTCAGACCAATGCCCAAGCCCTCAAGGCACTCCATGAAGCCACCGTGATTGAGGACTGCCGGTATCCGATAGATCTGTCGGGGGGGCCGGGAACCGTCATGCGACACATCGGCGAGGTCAGCAGGGGTGCGCGGCTGCTGTGCCTTGAGGCGATCCTGTATGCTGAGCGAGGCGATCCCAACGGTGCGACCGAGGCCATTACGGCGGCGGTGCGCGTCGCGGAATCCCTGGCCGAAGAACCGGTGATGATTTCCCACATGGTCAGGTTGTCCGGACTCCTCTGTACTGCCGCGGCGCTCGAACGCGTTCTGAACCACGTTGAGTTCACGGACCAGCAGTTAGAAACGCTGGATCGAGCCTTTCGTCGTCCGGACCTTCACCAGGGCCTGCTGCGGGCTCTGGCAGGGGATCGGGGCATGGTGTTTCCTTTCTTTGACAGGCCGCAGGTCGTCGACCGTGAGATCTTCGATCGACTCCCGCCCCGTTCGCTGTTGGAGGTATACACGGCTCTTGGGCTCGCGGCCCGCGAGGGAGCCATCTACCTGGACTTTGCCCGGGAGTGTCTCCGGATCGCGCAACTGCCCGTCTCGCAGTATCGTGCCGCGCTGGAAGCCGCGCAGAGACGCTACCTCCGGAGTCACAAGGGGCTCTTGTTCTCCCACGTCGATCATGCTTCCGGCATCATGAGACGCGAGGCGTTTTACGTGGCATGGTTGCAGAACGCTCGGGTTCTGCTGGCGGTGGAGCGATATCGATACGCGCAAGGGGAACTCCCGCAGACGCTGAATCAACTCATTCCCAGCTACCTCACGGCGATACCCGAGGACCCGTTCGATGGAAAGCCCCTGCGCTACAACAAGCGGAGGAATCGCGGCTACGTGGTCTACAGCGTGGGCGAGGACGGCCGGGATGATGGCGGCAGGCCACCGGCGAAGGAAGCCGAGACAGCCGGTGGAACGTGGGATTTCGTGTTTCAGATCTGCCGATAGGCCGGCTTCGACGAAACACATGCCGCGCGAACGTCCGGAAAGAACTATCCCGCCAGGGCGAGCACACCTATAATGGGGTGGGGCATCTCCGGGTGCATCCCAAGTGTCCGTAACGTTTGGCTCCATGTTGCGTCATAGGAATAGGCGGCCCTGACGGCCGTCGGGATGCCGATGCCTAACTTGTTGGCTCATCAGGATAGAGGATAAGACGGGATGTCCTTGCCGAAGGTGCTCCAGAGGAAGATCCGGGCCGTTCAGGTCCGCTGCAGTGTGAACCTGCTCCTTCGTCAGACCGGGAGAGTGTTGGTCGTGGCCGGGGTCGTGGCCGTTCTGGCCGTGCTGACGGAACGGCTCATTGCGGTCCGGGTGCTGGCGGCCTGGGCACTGTGGTCGTTCTGCGGACTGGCCGCGGTGGCGGTGCTGACCCTGTGGCTGCTCGGGCTGCCCGGCAGGATGCAGGCTTCTCTGCTGCTGGACGAGCGGCTCCGGCTCAGCGAGCGGTCCAGCACGGCGTTGGCGCTGGCCCACTCGCAAGACCCTTTTGCGGTGGCGGCTTGTACCGAGTCGCTGCGGGTTGTGGAGAGGACCGATCTGCGCGGCCACTTTCCAGTCTCGCTCTCACGCAGTTGGGCGTATGGAGCGGGCATCTGGGGTGTGACCGTCGCGCTGGTCTTCCTGCTGCCCCAGCGGGACCTGCTGGGCTTTCTCAAGGAGCGCAGGAGCAAACAGCAGAAGAGCCTGGCAGTCCAGGAGGCACGGGCCGAAGTCAAGAGGACCGCCGAGTCGGTCAAGGCAGCCGTGCGGGCGGTGGGGGAACCGAACCTGTTGGCGGAACTCAAGAAGCTCGACGACCTGGGCCAGTCCGCCGAGCCCCAGGAGGTCAAGCGAGAGGCGATCAAGGCCCTGGGCGATCTCGCGGAGAAGATCAAACAGGTGCAGGCCGACTCGCAACTCAACGCGGCCAATGTCCTGCAACAGATGTTCAAGCAGTTGCGCGGCTCGGCCCAACCGTTTTCTCAACAGGTTCGCATGGCTCTGGCCAAGGGGGACTTCGCCCAGGCGGCCAAGATGCTCGCCCAGTTGCAGAACCAACTGAACGAGGGATCGTTGCCCGAGGAGCAGCGAAAGGCTATTGCCGCTCAGATGCAGCAACTGGCCGGGGAACTGCAGAAACTCTCCGAGCAAAAACGCCAGCTTGAGGAGGAACTGGCCAAGCTCGGGCTCGACAAACAGCTCGCCCAGGCGACGCCCGAGCAACTGCGAGAGGCCTTGGAGAAGCAGGGGCTGGCTCCCCAGGCAGTCCAGGACCTGATGAACAAGATGGAGGCGGCCCAGGCGGCCGCCGCCCGGGCTGGCGGTCTGGGACAGGCGCTGGCTACGGCGGCCGGGGGGAGCAGCGGGCTGTCGGCCGACAGCCTGACCGGCGTCATCGACGAGCTCAATTCGCTGGACGCCCTCCAGCAGCAGACGCTTCTGCTCCAGGTGAGTTTGACGGAGATCTCCGATTCGTTGGCGGCGCTCGGGTTGGGCATGGGCAACTCTGGACGATGGGACATAGGTCAAGGCGGCGGGTACGGCGACGGCATCGGTTGGACGCCCGCCGATCAGCACATCATCACCCACGATGCGCTGACCGCGAACAAAATGGCGAAGGCCCCGAGTCGGTCCGGTGATGGTCCCGTTGTGGCGAGTTGGTACTTTCAGGATGCGCAGGTCAAAGGCGAGGCCCGCCGGGCTTTCGTCGATGTCGTCCAGGCCGGACGGGCCAGCGCCGCCGAGGCCCTCAGCGAGAACCAGATCCCACGTCGCTATGAGGACGCCGTCAAGACGTACTTCAATCAGCTTGAGCAGAATGCGCCCAAACCGTGATCGTGGGGATCAATCGGGACCGGTTGCCATGGATGAATTCAGCGGCTGCGAGGCTCATTACGGTTACGTAAAACGTAGGGCGTTGGCCCACGCCGTTCGACGCAGCCGCCGAACGAAACGAGCGGCGCAGCCCTTGGACGACAAACAAGTGTGGTGGTGGCGGTGAACGGCGCATACGGCTTCTATCTCGGTCAGCCCTGGTGGCTCCTGGCGGGTCTGGTGATCGTCCCGATGCTCTGGCTGGCCCGTCGGAACCTGGCCAGTGTGGGCCGGGGTCGTCGCATCGCGGCCCTGGGATTTCGCATCGCCATCGTGCTGCTCCTCGTGGTCCTGCTGGCCAAGCCGATGCTGGTCCAGAAGAGCCGCCGGACCACGGTAATCGCTGTGCTCGATCGCAGCCAGTCCGTTCCGACCGGCTTGGCGGAGGCCGCTCTCGATTACCTGTCCCGGGCCGTCGCCGTGAAGAAGGCCGAGGATCAGCTTGCCGTCGTGGACGTGGCCGAGGGCGCGAGCATCTCCATGCTGCCTTCGGACGATTCGGTGATTCGGCGCCGGAACACGCAGTTGACCGGCGGGCAGACCCGGCTCTCGGACGGCATCCAGATGGCGATGGCGATTGCCCCGCCGGATACCGCCGTGCGGATCGTCCTGGCCAGCGAGGGGAACGAGACCGAGGGGGACCTCAAGGAGGCCGCCAAGACCGCGGCGGCCAACCACATTCCCATCGACGTCTTGCCACTGCGCTACCGCTACGATCACGAGGTCCTGTTCCGGCGGGTCGTGGCGCCGCCGCGGGTGCGCAGTGGCCAGATGATCCCCTTGCGGTTCCTTCTCGACAGCACCGGCGACGTGCGCGGCAAGCTGCTGCTGACCCTGAACGGCAAACCGATGGACCTCATGCCCGATGGGCCGGAGGTCGCGGTCCCTGTCCAGTTGAAGGCCGGGACCAACGTCAAGACGGTGTCCGTCCCGGTGGGCCCGCGCGGAATCCACGAGTTTCAGGCGGTCTTTCTCGCGGACGATCCCTGGCAGGACCGGATCGCAGAGAACAACCGCGCCGGCACGATCAGCTATGTTGCCGGTCCGGGTCACGTCTGTGTGTTCGACGTTGACGGCGTCGGGGCGGACCTGACTCGCGTCTTGCGGCAGGCCGGGATTGATGCGGTTCACCGCGACATCGTCGAGTTGCCGGACGAGTTGACCCGCCTGTTGGACGTGGACGCCATCGTGCTGGTCAACACGGCAGTGCACCACTTCACGATGGCTCAGCAGGAGATGCTGTGCCGGTATGTGAACGATCTCGGCGGCGGTCTGGTCGTGGTGGGTGGCCCGGACGCCTTCGGCGCCGGCGGCTGGATCGGCTCGCCGGTGGCCGCGATGCTGCCGGTCGATTTGGACCCGCCGCAGAAGAAGCAATTGCCCCTGGGGTCCTTGGTGCTCGTGCTCGACCGCAGTGGCTCGATGACCGGGGAGAAAGTCGAGATCTGCAAGGCCGCCGCGACCGGGGCGGTCCGGTTGCTCAGCCGCCGGGATCAGATTGGCATCGTGGTCTTCGATGCCGCGCGGCAATGGCTCGTACCGATGACCGAGGCCGCCGACAAGGAGGCGATCTACGGCCAGATCGGCAACATCGGCGCCGGCGGTGGAACGATCATGGCGCCGGCCATGGAAATGGCGTTCGAAGCTCTCAACGGGGCCAAGTCCAACAATCGACACGTTATCCTGCTGACGGATGGACGGACGCAGAACCCGGACGAGTGTGGCTGGCTCGCGGCCGATATGGCTGCCGCGGGCATCACGATTTCCACCGTGGCCACCGGACCGGACGCCGACCTGCAACTGCTGCACAGCATTGCTGAGACGGCGCACGGACGGTTCTATCCGGTCGCCGACGCGACGGAAATTCCGGAGATCTTCATCAAGGAAGCGCAGGTCGTGCGCCGCTCGATGATCATCGAAGAGACATTCTTGCCGCAGGTCGTCTATTCGCTCAGCGAGACACTGCAGGGCATATCGCCGGCGCTGCCGCCTCTGGATGGGTTCGTGCTGACCGGCCCCAAGGGCGGCCTCAGCCAAGTGGTGCTCAGCAACAACCAGGCGGACCCGCTCCTGGCGACATGTCAGTCCGGCCTGGGCCGATGCGTCGCGTTCACTAGCTCCGCCGACAGCCGCTGGGCGGCACAGTGGCTCCAGTGGCCGGAATTCGCGAAGTTCTGGGAGCAGGTGATTCGCTGGGCGGGCCGGCCCTCGCAGTCCGCGGAGTGCGAGATCCTGACCGACGTGGAGGGCCAGGATGCGACGGTTCGGGTCGAGGCGTTCGATGCCCAAGGCAGGTTCCTGCAGTTCGAGTCCATCGAGGGCCAGATCCTCACACCCGAGATGAAGGCCCAGCCGCTGCCGCTGGCGCAGACAGGGCCCGGCCAGTACTCAGGTCGGTTCCGGGCGCCCGCCTCCGGCAGCTATATCGTGAACCTTCAGTATCGAAAGGCCGGAGCCGTAGGCGAGCGCGGGGAGGGGGTCCCGCCGGTGTCGCAGGATCAGACCCGTCTGGCCAATGCGATTGTGACGATCCCGTTCGCGCCGGAGTTCCGCGATCTGTCCGACAACGCGCCTCTGCTGGAAGAGATCAGCAAGATGACGCGCGGCCGGGTCCTGGCGCTGGACGCCGATCCGAACGAGGTGAGCCTGTACGACTATGCGGGCCTGAAGTTCCCGGAGACACATCTGCCCATGGTACGGCCGCTGATGCTGGCCTGGGTAGCCTTGTTCCTCCTGGACGTGGCGGTCCGGCGTGTCGTTCTGGATGTGCGCGGGGCCCTCCGCAAGACCAGGACGTGGCTGACCTCGACCACGCGGCACGAGAAGGACGAGATGATCTCGCGTCTCGAGGCCCGTCGGCAGAAGCTGCGAGCCCAGTGGTCGGCCGGTGCGGCGGGGGGTGTCTTCGCTCGGCGCTACGACGGCGGCGAGAGCTACCACGGACAGACCCTCGACGCCGAGCCCAAGCGTGCAGAGGAGCCCACGGCCAAACCGCCCGTCGCACAACCCCCACCCCGGAAAACCCCTTCGGAAGGCACGCACATCGACCAGCTTCTGAAGGCCAAACATAAGAGAACGGGTCATGATGAACGCAACTGAGGCGCGACTATGATGAGTGACGAGAAGAACGTAGAACAGCAATGTGCGGAGTTCCGCGAGATGTTCGAGGCGATTCGCCGGGAAGTGGGCCGGGTCATCGTCGGCCACGAGGACATCGTGGACAACGTGCTGATCAGTCTCTTCAGCGGCGGGCACGTCCTGCTCGAGGGCGTGCCGGGACTGGGCAAGACACTGCTGGTACGGACGCTCGGGTCGGCCCTGTCGCTTCAGTTCCGGCGAATTCAATTCACGCCGGACCTGATGCCCGCGGATATCGTCGGCACGAACATCGTCATGGAGGATGCCACGAGCGGCCGCCGGGAGTTTCAGTTCCAGCCGGGACCGATCTTCGGACAGATCATCCTCGCCGACGAGATCAACCGCGCCACGCCCAAGACCCAATCGGCGATGCTCGAAGCGATGCAGGAGCATTCCGTCACGAGCAGCGGACAGGTCCGTCGGCTGCTGGAGCCCTTCATCGTGCTGGCAACCCAGAATCCGATCGAGCAGGAGGGGACCTATCCGCTGCCGGAGGCGCAGCTCGACCGGTTCTTCTTCAAGGTGCTGGTGACATACAGCAATCGCGAGCAGCTCAAGGCGATCCTGGACCGGACGACGACCGGACAAGACCCGCAGGCGCAGGTGGTGGCCGACGCTGAGAAGATCCTGTGGGCGCAGAAGCTGGTCCGACGGGTCGTCGTCGCCGAGCACGTACAGGACTACGCTATTCGGCTGGTCCTGGCCACGCACCCCCAGGGTGAATTTGCGACGGCGATGACGAATCAGTTCGTGCGGTTCGGCTCGTCGCCGCGCGGCGTGCAGGCGCTCGTGGTGGCGGCCAAGGTTCGGGCCCTGCTCAATGAGCGGTACCACGTCAGCTTCGACGACATCGCGCGGTCGGCACTGCCGGCCCTACGGCACCGGCTCCTGCTGAACTTCGAGGGCCAGGCCGAGGGGATGCAGCCGGACGATGTGCTCGAGGACGTACTCAAGAACACCGCGCGAACCCTGGAGCAGAAACTCATCGCGTGAGGCGCGAAGCCATAGGTTCTATAGGTCCTATGGCAGAGAATCGAAATGACGATAGCCAAGCCGACAACCCGAAAGCTGAGCGAACTGCTGGACCCCCAGTTCATGGCCCGGCTCGATGCGCTCGACCTGCTCAGTCGCAAGGTCCTCCAGGGCAAGCTGCAGGGCGAGCGGCGTTCGAAGCGTCGCGGACGGAGCGTGGAGTTCGCGGACCACCGCCCGTACGTGGTCGGCGACGACCTGCGTTTCGTGGACTGGAACGTCTACGGCCGGCTCGAACAGCTCTTCCTGAAGCTGTTCCTGGAGGAGCAGGATCTGACGGTTCACTTGTTGGTGGACACCAGCGCCTCGATGGGCGTGGGCGAGCCGGCGAAAGGGCTCTTCGCCAAGCGACTGGTGGCGGCGCTGGGCTACATTAGCCTGGTCAACAGCAACCGACTGACGATCAGCCTCTTCGGCGACGGCGTGCGGACGCAACTGGCGAACATGCGCGGTCGTAACTACCTGGCGCAGATGGCCGAAATGCTGTTGACCACCGACTGCGACGGCCTGTCGGATTTCGAGAAAGCCTGCCGGGAGGCGACGACCTCGCGCATCGGGTCCGGCATTACGATTGTCGTCTCCGATTTCCTGTTCAAGCAGGGCTACGAGAGCGCCCTGCGCCGGCTGATCGGCGCCCGATACGACCTGTACGTCATCCAGGTCCTGGCGCCGCAGGAGATCGCACCGGAGCTGGCAGGCGATCTGAAGCTGCTGGATATCGAGGATGCCGACGTGGCCGAGATCACGGTGAGCTCGGCCCTCATCAAGTACTACAAACGCAATCTCGCGGCCTGGTGCGACGAACTGAGGAGTTTCTGCACGAATCGCGGCGCCGTGTACGTGCAGGCGAACTCCGCGGATTCCATCGAGTCGCTCGTGTTGAACTATCTGCGGCGCGTCCAGTTGCTGCGGTAGGTGTGCTATGGAGTTTCTGACACCTCTCATCGGGCTCTATGCGGCGGCGGCCGCCGTGCCGTTATTACTGCTGCTCTACTTCCTCAAGCTCAAGCGCCGTGAGGTGCCCGTTTCGAGCACGCTGTTGTGGAAGCGGGCGGTCCAGGATTTGCAGGTGAACGCGCCATTCCAGAGGCTCCGGCGAAATCTCCTTTTGCTGCTGCAACTGCTGGCGCTGATCGCCATCTTGGCGGCCCTGTCCGGTCCGGTCCTGGCGCTGCGGCGCGGGCCGGGACGGCGGTACGTCCTGCTGATCGATCGCTCGGCCAGCATGAACGCCACCGACGTGACCCCGACCCGTCTCGACGTCGCCAAGAGACAGGCCAAGGCTTTCGTGGAATCCATGCGCAGCGGCTCTTCCCTTTCCTGGCGGGATCAGTCCGACCACGCGATGGTGATTGCCTTCGATCATCGCGCCGGCGTGGTGTGCAACTTCACGTCCGACAAGCACCAGCTTGCCTCCCGGATCGACGCGATCGCGCCGGGGGACGGCTCCTCCCGGCTGGTCGAAGCCGTCACGGTCGCGCGCGCTTTCGCGCAGTCCTCCGGCGGCGACGAAGCCGCTCACTCCGCGGAGAAGGCCGCCCTGTTGGTGCTCTTCAGCGACGGGCGGATCAACGACCTCGACGGCATCGTGATCGACGCCAACGAGATCGTCTTCCACTCCATCGGCGCATCGGCGGACAACGTGGGGATCACCGCCATGAGCGCCCGGAGGTCCTACGAACGGCCGGAAGAGATCGAGGTCTTTGCGTCACTGGCGAACTTCGGGGCCGCCTCCGTCACGCGCGACGTGCAGTTGGCCATCGACGGCAACGTGCATGCCGTCCGCTCCGTCACGATCCCGGCCTGCCAAGCGGGCACGGACAGCGAACCGCCCCGGGCGGGCGAAATGATCCTCAACTTCTCCCTGTCCCACAGCGAGGCCGGCGTCCTCGAAGTGCGCCAGTTGGGCTCCGATGCCCTCTCCTGCGACGACGCGGCCTGGAGTATCCTCGATCCACCGCGGCGGTCGTCGGTCCTGCTGGTGACACAGGGCAATCCCGTCCTCGAATCGGCCTTGCGGTCTTGCCCGATCGCGCGATTGGACCCGTGCTCCCCATCGGGCTTCGACGCGTTGGACCCTACGATCTTCGCCGCCCGGCAGCAATATGACGTGGTCATACTCGACAACCACATCCCCGCCCATCTACCGCGCGGCCGGTACCTGGTGTTTGGAGCCCCTCCGGCGGGGCTCGACGTGAATGCCCCGCGCGAGGTGGAAGACCAGATCCTCATCGATTGGCGGGCCCAGCATCCGGTGCTCCAGTATGTGAACATGACCCATCTCTTTGCGGCCAAGAGCCATCGGCTGGAGCTGCCGCGGGATGCCGAAGTCCTGGCGGAGTTCAATGACGCGCCGGCCGTGGCCCTGCTGCGCCGGCACGGCAGCACGTATCTGCTGGTGAGTTTCGATGTGTTGCAGAGCAACTGGCCGTTCGAGCCGAGTTTCGTCCTGTTTTGTTACAATGCCCTGAGTTTCCTGAGCGCTCAGGCAGGCAGTGAGCGGCGGCATGGACTTGCCGTCGGCGAGCCCATCGCCATTGAGGATGTGCCGGCGGATGCGGTCTTTCTGGTAACCTGTCCCGACGGGACCCAGGCGGGATTGAAGTCCGACCCCGGCGGCACGGCCCGTTTCCCCGGGACGCATCGCGTGGGGGTGTACACGGTCGAGGCGCCGGATCCGCCGCGGCGGTTCTACGCCGTAAATCTGCTCGATCCTCAGGAGAGCCGGATCGAACCGCGCCAGAAGATCGAACTGGCCGGCGTCGTCGTCGCCGCGCAGCGGGAAGGGGTCCAGCGCGCGAACATGCCTCTGTGGCCGCTGTTGGTACTGGCGGCGTTGGTGCTCGTCTGTGTCGAGTGGCTCGCGTACAACCTGAAGGTCCGAATCTGAAGGGAGTGTACGACTTCGGTGGGAGTTCTCTGATGGTTAGAATCGTAGTCGCGGTCTTGTGCGTGTTGTTGTGGGCGCCGTGCCTTGAGGCCAAGGATGTCGAGTTCAACGTGGACCTCACCTGTGGATGGGACGGGTGCTACCGGCCCATGGAGTGGACGCCGGTCGAGGTCAGCATCAGCAGCGACCTGAAGGAGCCCTTCGCAGGATCGTTTTCGCTCTCAGCCAAGCAGGACGGCCTGAACACCTTGAACGTCGGACAGAGCTTCGTCCTGATGCCCAACGTCTCGTTGCCGATCTCCCTGGCGAGCAAGTTTGCCTTCGGCGTTGGGAATTGCGATCTGGTCATCCGCGACAGTCGCGGGCGGACGCGCTGGCGGCATTCGCGAACGATGTGGGATTTCTCCACACCGAATCGGCTTCTCCGCGCGGTGCAGGAGCAGGATTTGCTCGTGGGCCTGATCGGCTCGATGCAGTTCGGCCTGATACGCCTGCCCAAAGAGACGGCGTGCGTGTCCGCCCGGGGGCAAGGTCAGGTCTTTGTCACGCCCAAGCTGGCGCGAGTGGCGCCCTGGGATTGGACGGGATACGTGAGCCTGGACCTGCTGATTCTGTTCGATCCCGACTGGTCGCTGTTCAAGCCGCCGCAGGTCAAAGCGATCTGCGACTGGGTCTCCAACGGCGGCTCCCTCCTACTGATCCTCGGCAATCATCCTTTGCCGCAGGATAGCTCTCTCCGGGCCGTGCTTCCCTTCCGCCTCGGCGAACCACGGGAGGTGGAAATCCCGCCGCGCGCAATGGAGATCTGGGGACTCGATGTGCAACAGATCCAGACCGTGACCGCCTGGCCGCTCTCGCTCAAGTCGCAGGTTCCGATCCCGGGGCGGATCGAGATGGGAACCGAATCCCTCTATGGAACGGGCCGGATCGGGTTCGGGCACGTCGCGGTGCTGGCGTTCGATCCCGCCCAGTTCAGCGGGGCACAGGCCGGACGTGCCCCGGCGTTCTGGGCCAGCCATATCGCTGCGTCTCTTGCGGAGGGCGCCGGCGCCGCCGGCAGTCGCGGACGCACCATTGTTCTGGCGGACGACCTTCCCGAGGACAGTTCACCGGGCGGATACCGCCGCAGTGACAGCCGCCACCGGATCAGCGTTGCGCAGAGCGCCAGCAATCAGGTGATGGACTTTCTGTTCCAGTTGCGCCAGATGCAGCCGCTGAGCATCTGGTGGGTGATTCTAACCCTGCTGTCGCTGGCGGTCCTGCTGGGCCCGGTCGATTACCTGGTCCTCAAACGCCTGGACAAGCAACCTTATACGTGGCTCACGAGCACCGTGTGGATCGCGGTGTTCACCGTCGGCGCCTACTACGGTGTTCAGTGGCTCCGCGCCGGCTCGATGGAACTGCGGGCCGTCACCGTCCTGGACGGTGTGGCGGGCGGCCCCTGCGCCTGGGGAACGTGCTACGCCGGCATGTTTGCCCCGCGCAGCGACGACTACCGCCTCGAAGGGCTGGCCCCCAACCAGTGGTGGTCGGGCATCGCACCGATGCAGGAGGAACTCTCGATCTACCAACAGGAAGCCGGCATTCGGCAAATCCACTGCATGCAGGCCGACGGCGGGAACCTCCCCGTCTCCCTGCCCATCAGTATCTGGACTGTCCAGTCGCTGCTGGGGGAATGGTCGTTGAAGGAGATGCCCTTCACTGCGACCGTCACCTGCAGCGACAACGCCAGAGCCGTGATCGAGATCACCAACACCTCCGATAGTCCCATCCGCACGGGGTATGTCCTGTTTCAGGATAGCTGCGCGGACCTGGGGCCGATCCCGGCCCGCACGACGCAACGATTCGAGACGCGGATGCGCCCGTTCCGGATCTGGCCGAGCCAGGGCGGGCCCTCGAATCGCGACCGTCGTGGGGCGCCGCCGAACGTGTGGCCGGGCGCGGAGTTGCCGCGACTGCCCGTGGGTCTCAGCGGCGTCACCGACAATGCCTTCTTCTCCCAGGGCTGCCTGAGCCGGACCCTGGGGATGTATTCATCCCTTGAGACCGGTGCGGCGCTGGTATGTGTGGTCTTCGAGAACCCGCCCGCCCCGTTCACGGTCAAGGGACGCTCCTACGAGGTGAATCACATCCAGTATGCCAGACTGCTCGTGCCGATGGCGGATGCGAAAGCGGGACAATGAGGAATGAGCTTATGATCGAGACGAAGAGATTGACGAGGCACTTCGGAAACCTGGTGGCGGTCAGCAATCTGGATCTGCACATCGAGGCCGGGGACATCTTCGGCTTCATCGGGCCCAACGGCGCCGGCAAGACGACGACCATGCGGATTCTCGTGACCCTGCTGGAGCCGACCAGCGGCAGTGCGTTCATCGACGGCCTGGACGTGTCGAAGAAGGGCAAGGAGGTCCGCCGGCGGGTCGGGTACATGCCGGACTTCATGGGCGTCTACGACGACTTGAAAGTGTTCGAGTACCTGGAGTTCTTCGCGGCCGCGTTCGGGATCGAGTACAAGAAGCGCAAGGCCATCGTCGACGGCGTGCTGGAGCTGACGGACCTCGTGTCCAAACGCGCCGCCCCAGTGGATAGCCTATCCCGCGGCATGCAGCAGCGCCTGGGCCTGGCCCGCGTGCTGATCCATGACCCGAAGGTTCTGATCCTCGATGAGCCTGCCAGCGGCCTGGACCCGCGGGCGCGGATCGAGATGCGCGAGCTGCTCCGCGAACTCAAGCGCATGGGCAAGACCATCATGATCTCCAGCCACATCCTCAGCGAGCTGGAGGAAATCTGCGACCGCGTCGGGATCATCGAGCACGGCCAGTTCGTCTTCAGCGGGAGCATCGAGGAGATCCGCCCGCGCCTGGGCCTGCACAGCAAGGTCCGCGTCAAGGTGCTCGGCGACCCCGGCCGAGCGGCGGAACTGCTCACGGCCCTGCCGCAGATCGAGAAGGTCGAGACGGTGAACGACCATCTGGCCGTGACCTTCCGCGAAGGAGAGACCACCGACGGGATCATCGCCCGCACCCTCGTCAACGGCGGCGTGGACCTGATCTACCTCCAGCCCGAACAGCTCAAGCTCGACGATGCCTTCCTCCAACTGACGAAGGGGATCGTGCATTGACCGATGATGGATTATTGATGATGGATGAGTTGCAGCGTGCGTGCCCCGTTGCCTGTCACGCTTCCCCGCGCGAGGCACGGAGATGACACCGACGGTCGGCCTATTGCCGTACCTTGGCCCGCTGCGGCTGGCCGGGCCCGTCTTTAACAAAGAGCTGCGGGCTGCCAGCCGGCGGCCCAGAAGCTACGGACTGCGGGCGGGCTACGTGGTGCTTCTTACGGTCCTCATCGTATCCGCATGGTGCCAGGCCGCGGCGGTGCAGAGCACCAGTCCGGCGCTCAATGTGTCGAGGCTCTCCTACCTGGGCTGGTACGTCACCGCATTCGTTGTCTGGTTCCAGTTTGCCGCGGCCCAGCTTGTGGTGGCCGCCATTCTCAGTGCCTCGATGGGCAGCGAGATACGAGGTGGCGCGCTCAACGTGCTGCTGACGACGCCGACCACCGGCTTGCACATCATGCTGGGGAAGCTGCTCAGCAGTCTGCTGCAAGTCTTTCAGTTGCTCCTTGTCAGCCTGCCGATCCTGGCTGTCGTTCGCGCATTCGGCGGCGTGTCGTGGGCAGCCGTCATCGCGTGCTTTTGCATCACGATCACGGCCGCGGTGTTTGCCGGAGCGCTGAGCCTGCTGCTCTCCACGTATTGGCACCGCCCCTTCGATGCGATATCTGCCGGCGCGACCGTCTATCTGTTCCTCTGGGTCGTCGTTCCGGCGGTCGCAACTGCCCTCGCGGTCACCGGCTGGCTTGGCCAGGGGAGGACTCAGACAATTCTCGATCTGACGAATCCGTTTCGGGCTCTGTATGCGTCCGGCCTCTGGGCGCCGTCCCTACTGTCGGTCCGGCAGGGACGCACGTGTTCCTGGCTGATCCATTGCCTGATCATGCTGGGCGCTGCCGCGCCCCTGCTGGGCCTCGCGGCGTGGCGCCTTCGCCGGACGATCCTGGGGAACCCGTCGTGCGGCAGACGCCACCAGGAGTTCATGGATGGCCGCGAGAATGTGCCGCGGGCGGGCATGACAGGCGTTGGCAGCCGACGGTGGTGGAGAAGCGGCAGTCTCGCCATCGTTGCCATGGCCCTCGCGGTGTGCATCGCGATCCTGGCGGCAGACCAGGCGGGTCTGCACGGCACGAGAGTCTACGCATTCTACTTTGCCTGGGGGCTCTGGACCGTCGCACTGCTGCGACTGACCGTGTCCATAGCAGGCACGATCGCGGGCGAGAAAGAAAGCGGCGCGTGGTCGGTGCTCCTGACGACGCCGCTCAATGACGATCAAATCTTGCGAGGGAAGGCGACAACCGGCCTTCGCAGCAATGCGGTCTTGTTGCTCTCGGCCCAGATCGTCGAGATCTGCCTTCTGCTCTCCGCCAGCGTGTCCTCCAAGGTCCTGTCGGTAGGTCAGACGGTGCTGTCGGCGGTCGCGTCCGCCTTTTTGATCGTAGCCGCGGGCCTCTACTTCGGCGTGCGTCTGAAGAGCCCGACCACGGCCATCGTCGCGACGCTGGGGACCTACCTGTGCATCAACTACATCGTGTGCGGACGGTATAGTCCACTGTTCAGTTGGATGTTCTGGAGTGTGCTCTCCTCCTCGCGACATCAGGGCACGCATCTTGCGCTTCTGGGATTTGGCATGGGGGGCGCGGCCTTGGTCCTCGACGCGACGGCGGGGATATTCTTCGTGCGACAGGCGGTCAGGACGATGAGATGGTCTGTCTTCTGAGCGGGTGATGGGACGGATATGACGTTGACGCGGGGACAACTTGCTTTTGGGCCGTTCGCCTCTCTGTGGCTGCCAGGACCAGTACTCAGCAAGGAGCTGCGCGTCATGAGCCGTCGGCGCAGGCCCTACGTCCTGCGCTTCGCCTACGTGGGCCTCCTGACGGCGGTGGTCGTGCGCCTGTGGTTGTCCGTCCGTCAGTCGAGTGCGGGCGGCCCCGGCGTCGTCCAAGTCGCCCGCCTGGGCAACATGGGCCAACAGATTGTGGCGGCCGTCGTCTGGTTTCAGTTCATCACCGGGCAGATCCTGGCCGCCGTGCTGCTCAGCGACGCCATCGGCAAGGAAATCCGCCAGCGGACGCTGGATACACTGCTGGTGACGCCCATCCGCAGCTTCCAGATCGTGCTGGGCAAACTCGCGGGCGGGCTGTTGCAGGTGGTGTCCCTGCTGGCGATCAGCCTGCCGATGCTGGCGGTCGTCCGCGTCTTTGGCGGTGTACCCTGGGACTATGTGGTCGCGGGTATGTGCATGACTCTGGCCGGCGGGATATTCGCTGCGGCTTTGAGCCTGTTGTGCTCGATCTCCAGTCGCGATTCCTATCATGCAGCCTTGACGGTGGTGCTCTGGTATCTGGTGCTCTGGGGCCTGGTGCCGGCGCTCCTGTCGGGCCTGTCATTCGCCGGCTGGATGGGCCGCCCGACAGTCAACTCCATTCTGTGTCGGACCAATCCATTCGTGGCCCTGAGGGAACTGACACAGGCGACGGCCCTCGGTTGGGGCGGCATCCACGTGATGTCGTGGCAATCACCTTGTCTGATCTTGCTCGTCATGGCCGCCGGGTGCCTGACCTGGTCCGTCCGGCGGGTGCGCAGCGTTGCCACACGAGTGATCCCGACCTCGGCGGATCAAGCATCGCAAGCGGAGGCCGGTGCTGCGTGTCGGCCGGTTGTCGGCGCGCCGATCGTGTGGAAGGAACGCTGCACACCGTTGTTCCGATCGCACCGTCGCGGCCTGCTTCTGCCCGGCGCGCTGATTCTCGTGCTGGCGGTCATCATGGCGGTGTCGGTGCGCGCGGGCGCGTCACTATCCCTCATGGCCTTCTTTCTCATCCAGGTTGTCCAACTGCTTTTCGTGATCGACCTGGCCATCGCGGCGGCCGGCGCCGTGACCAAAGAGAAGGAGGCCCGCACATGGCCGGTTCTGTTGATGACGCCTCTGGATAACGGGGAGATCATCCATGACAAGGCGCTCGGGGTGCTTCGTCGGAATCTGCCCATGCTGTTGCCGGTACCGGTGTTGTACCTGCTCGCCCTGCTCCCGGACCGCTCGCAGCAGATGCACCTCTGGCAGTCGGCGGCGGTGTCGGGCCTGATGGCAACCGCTCTTGTGAGTAAGACGTTGTGTCTGCTGGGCATGGGCTTGTATTTCAGTGTCCGGCTCAGGACGACCACCGCCGCCATTGTGGCGACGCTGGTCGTCTATGTGTCTTCGCTATTGCTCTTCGGCGGATCTCTCGGCCCGCTGCTGTTCTTGTTGGCCGGGACGCTGAATCGTCTGGGCGTCCATCAGGGCGCCGGCACCATGCCTCTGGCGATGCTGGCGTTTGCCCTGATCGCGGCGGGGACTTATGCGGGTGTGGGACTGCTCTGCGTGCACTGGAGTGCCGCGAGGGTTCGTCGAAACGTATTCTGAGAGGCACAAATGGTTCTCGCATCGGCATACCGCGCGTTGCTTCGACCACCGGCCTTCGCGAAGGGCCTGGGACCTCTCTTCGATAAGGAACTGCGCATCGCCAGCCGCCGGCGACGGGCTTACGTCCTGCGGTCCGTCTATACCTTGCTGCTGCTGGTGTTCATTGCGACGGTCTGGGTCCCGGCTGTCAATCTTCGCGGGGCGGGGGCGATGTCCCGCGCGAACATGGAGTGGGCCGCCAAGGTTATCACGCGGAACATCGTGTGGTTCCAGTTCTACGGGGCCCAACTGGCGTCGATCATCATCATGAGCACGGCGATCAGCGAGGAGGTCTACGGCCGCACTCTGTGCGTGCTCATGACGACGCCGTTGAGCGGTCGGCAGGTGGTGATGAGCAAGTTCGTCGGGCGCCTCGTTCAGATTCTGCTGCTTGTGGCGACGAGCCTGCCGCTGCTGGCTCTCGTCCGCATCCTGGGCGGCATTCCATGGAGCTACGTGATCCGATGTCTGTGTGTGACCGCCGCGACGGTCACCTTCGCCGGCGCCGTCAGCCTGTTCATCTCTACGCTGTGCCGGCGGGCCCACCTCGTCGTGGTCGCCAGCGTCTTGAGTCTGGCCTTCCTCTTCTTTCTGCTTCCGGTCCTCGTCTGCCACGTGAGGGAGGTCTCCCTGTGGCGCTTGCGGGGGCTTGCGTCTTTTGCCCCGGTGAATCCCTATGTCCTGATGTCGCAGGGCATGACTCGTCCTTTCGTGCTGCGCGGGAGCCCGACTAGCGCGCTGTTCCCCACGATTTCGTGCTGCATCCTGTTGCTGGGGGGCACGGTGGCCATCCTCCGGGGCGCGATGCGCCTGGTGAGCTCGGTGGCGCTGCGCCGGGCCATGGGCGAGCCGGTGCTGCTGGATTCCCTGCGCCGCGAGAGACGCGAAGTGGAGATGGTGAAAGGGAGTCCCGCGCGGCGGCGACGCGCCATTCGACGCGTGGTCGGCCCGCCCATGATCTGGAAGGAGCTGACCTGTTCGCTTTCCCGACGCGAAACGTTCATCTCGCGCAGCATCATCGGCGCCGAGCTTGTGTTGATCCTCATCGCGTACCTGTTTCCGATGATGCTGTCCATCGTTTCCTATGAGTCTCTCCATTTGGTGTACGTCTTCGGCTTCATGGGGGCGGGTGTCTTCCTCACGATCACGGCGTCCGCGACGATGATCGGCAGGGAGAGGGAATCGCAGGCGTGGCCGCTGTTGTTGCTGACACCGCTGACGGACGCCGACATCCTCCTGGGCAAATTCGTGGGGGTCTTGCGCCGTTGCGGGCCGGTCTGGCTGGTGTTGTTCGCCTACGTCGCGGGATTCGCGTGGGCAAAGTGCTTTCGGCCTCTGGCGGTTGTCCACATAGTCGCCATGATCCTGTCGGCGCTGCTGTTCCTGTCGGCAACAGGGTTCTACTTCGGCACGCGGTGCCGCCGGATGACCGACGCCGTGACGGCCAACCTGGCGCTGGCCGGGGTCCTGTGGTGCATCCTACCGATCGTGGCCGAGACGGCGACCTACGGCATGGGCAAGAACTGGGCCTCCGGCAGGTCCCTCGTCTACGCCATGGTCCCCTTTGGCCAGGCGTTTGCCATGGTGCTGACCACGCTCGATGCCTACGTCTCGACGGTCTCGTGGTTCGGACGCCCGCTGGATGCCTCGGGCCTTACGGTGGTCATGCTGGTCTCCATGGTCGGGTATCTCCTCGTGTCGTTGGTCTTCACCTGGCGGGCGATGCGGGCCTTCCGACGGAGGATATGAAGGATGGCTTCGATGGGAAGAACGTCTCAGATGGTTCTGGATCCGACGTGGCTGACCGGGCCCATTTTCGACAAGGAGCTGCGGGTCTCCAGCCGGCGGCGCCGCAGCTATACGCTGCGCTTCTTCTACATTCTGCTCCTGACGATCTTCGTCGCCGTGGTCTGGCTCAGCGTCGTCGAGATCCAGGGCACCGCCGCCGTGCAGCAGTCCCGCATGGCCGTGGCGGGCAAGCAGATCGTCACGACGATTGTGCTCTTCCAGTTCGTCGCGACGCAGATCCTGGCGGTGATCATGCTGAGCAACGCCGTCAGCGACGAGGTGTACCACCGCACGCTCGGGTTGCTCATGACCACACCCATCAACAGCCTCCAGATCGTCATGGGCAAGATCCTGAGCCGCCTGCTGCAATTGGTCCTGCTACTGGCTATTACGCTGCCGGTCCTGGCGATCGTCCGCATCTTCGGCGGCGTGTCGTGGGGCTACCTGCTGTCGAGCCTGGCCATCACGCTGACGGCCGCGGTCTTCGCGGGGTCCGTCAGTCTGATGCTGTCCATCGAGAACCGCCATTCCTACGCAGTGATCGTGCGAGCGATGGCTGTGCTGGGCTGCTTCTACGCCGTTCTGCCTCTGGCGATCGGGGCCCTCTGGGGCTCCGTTTCGTACGGCCCGCTTGCGATGCCATCGCCGGTGATGGTGTTGATCCTGGCGCACGTCAATCCGATCGTCGGCATATGGGTGACAACGCGGAGCATGCTCTCGCCGGGCGGCACGGGGATTCCTTACTTCTGGCCGCTGCAGTGCGCCGCTATGCTCGGTCTTTCCGCCCTCGTACTGGCGTGGGCGATGGTCGTGGTCCGCAAGGTGGCGTTGCGACAGGCGACCGGCCAGCTCGATCTTTGGTCGAAGCACCGCGCGTCATGGGCTGCCCGTCGTTCACGGAGCTGCGTGGAACCAGCGACAGTGGACGGTCCCATCAAACGGGTCCAGGGACCGCCCGTCGTCTGGAGGGAACTGCGGGCACCGTTCATCCAGGGCGTGGACAACCGCAACAGCCGGATCGGCCTGGCCATCACGATCGGCGCGCTGGTGATTACGTACATCACCTGCGCTCTGACGAAGTGCCTCCACGAAGGCTTCTCCCACGGGACCTACCTGATGCTCTTCGTCTTCCTGGGGACGATCATCAACGTGATCTTCGCGGCCACGCGTATCACCGCGGAGAAGGAGTCCCAATCCTGGCTGCTGCTGCTGGCGACGCCCTTGAGCGACGGCGAGATCCTGTTCGGCAAGGCGGTCAGCGTGTTTCGTCGCTGTCTGCCGATCTGGGGCCTGCTGGCGGGTCATGTGCTCCTGTTCGTCCTGGTCGGGTACATCCACTACATCGCCGTGCTGCACGTTTTCCTGCTGGTGGCCTGGCTGACGTGCTTCATCACCGGCGCCGGCCTGTACTTCGGCGCCCGCTTCGCGCGAACGACCTCGGCGGTCGTCGCCAGTTTCGCCTTGATCCTGGGGCTATGGGTGCTCGGTCCGATCCTCGCGGGCCTGCTGCAATCGGCCAACCACAAGAGCGAGCTGCCCAGGCTCTACGGGTGGACCCATCCGCTCGTCCAGGTCGGGCTGATCACGGAGGGCGCCGCGGGTCGTGAAAATGCCCGGAAGTCCTTGCGCTCGCTGGAGTTCGGCGTCGCGGGAGTTCTGTCTCCCAGTCGCAATGAGCCGTTCAATGCCCGCTCGACGACCGCCCACCTGGTGCTCGTCGCGGCGGGGTACAGCCTCGCGGGATGGCTCTTCTTCCGCCGGGCACGCCTCCGTCTGCGACGGCACATCTTCCTGTAGGGTGGGACTGGCCCCACCGATTCCTCTTGCGGTCACCCGCCGTCGGCCCGATACTGGTCGGGACGGTCGAATGACAGCACGAAACGGCCTTCGGGCCCGGGTTCTCAAGGAGTGTGCGGCTATGTCGAATCCAGTGTCTTCCCGGCGGGACTTCCTCAAGACCGTAGCCTTCGCGGCGCCCGGCGCGATCACCGTCATCTCGCGAGCCGGTGCGAGTGAGCTCCACGTGGCGTGCAACCAGTATCCGTGGGGTGTCTTCTATGCCCGCGAGGGCAAGGACTTCAATGCCTCCCTCGACGCGGGCCTGGCGGAGGTGGCCGCCAGCGGGATCGACGGATTCGAGCCCGGCGTAGGGGGGCTCGAACAGATCGAGCCGATGCTGCCGTTGCTCAAGAAACACGGGCTCGAAATGCCGTCCCTGTACGTCAACAGCACACTGCATGAGGCCGGCCAGGCGGATCGGAGCATCGACGCGGTCCTCGCGGCCGCCGAGAAGGCCAAGACGATCGGCACGCGGATCATCGTGACTAACCCCAGCCCCATCCAGTGGGGCGGTGCCGAGAGCAAGACGGATGAGCAGCTCAAGACCCAGGCGGCGGCCATGAACAGGCTGGGTGCCCGGCTCAAGCAGACGGGTCTGGTCCTCGCCTATCACAACCACGACATCGAATTGCGAAACGCGGCCCGCGAGTTCCACCATATGATGGTCGGCACGGACCCGCAATTCGTAACGCTCTGTCTCGATGCCCACTGGGTCTACCGCGGCGCGGGCAATTCGCAGGTGGCGCTGTTCGACATCGTGGAACTCTACGGCCCCCGCATCACGGAACTGCATTTGCGCCAGTCGCGGGACAATGTCTGGACGGAGGTCTTCGGCCCCGGCGACATTGACTACGAGCGGCTGGCCGCCCACCTGACGCGAATCGGGGTCAAGCCCTTGTTGGTGCTGGAACAGGCGGTGGAGACGGGATCATCAAATACGATGAAGGCAGTGGAGGCCTTCAAGGAGAGCGTGAGGTACACCCGCCAGGTCTTCGCCGGCTTCGCGGCGTGAGGCGGTGGCCGAGAACTCGAAATTCGAAATACGTTCCCGCCCACGCGGGGTCGAATTCCGGATTTCGAGTTTCCGGCGTCTCGGCGGCTACGGTTCCGGCGGGGTCAGACCCTCCTGGATCGCGTACTTGGTCAGCAGGGCGACGTTATCGATGTCCAGCTTGTTCATGATCCGCAGGCGATGAGCCTCGACCGTCTTGGGACTGATGAACAGGCGCATCGCGATCTGCTTGGTGCTGTGCCCCTCGGCCATGAGCTGCAGGACCTCGCGCTCCCGTTGGGTCAGGATGGCGAACGCGCTTTCCTTGTCGTCTGTCACGTTGTGCATGTAGTTTTCGACGACGATCCGGCTGATGGACGGGCTGATGTACGTCTGCCCGTCGGCGACCAGGCGGATCGTCTGGACCAGCTCGTCGAATTCGCAGTCCTTGAGCAGGTAGCCGGTGGCCCCGGCCCGGAACATCTCCCGCACGAATTGTTTCGCCGAGTGCATGGACAGGGCGATGATCCGCGTGTTCGGGGACTCGCGCAGGATCGCCCGCGTGGCCTCGATCCCGTTGAGCGTGGGCATGCTGACGTCCATCAGGACGACATCGGGCATCAGCTCCCGGACCATCTCGACCGCGGCGTGCCCGTCCCGGGCCTGCCCGACCACCTCCATGTCCTCCCGCTGCTGGATGGATCGGCACAGCCCGTGGCGCACGATGGCATGGTCGTCTGCGATCAGTACCTTGATGCTCATAGTCGCCCACTCCCCAAAACCGGTTGACGCGGGATGGCGGAAGATCGGATGGCCTCCGCTTCCTCCATCATCGGGCGTCGATTCTCTCTGATTATTCCGTTCGCTGCAAGGGGGCCGTCAGGATGACTTTGGTTCCTTCGCCCGGTCGCGATTCGACGGCGAACGTGCCGCCGACGTAGGTCAGCCGTTCGCGGATGCTGAACAGGCCGAACCCATCCTGCTGATGGCCCATCTGCGCCAGCCGCGGCACGTCGGACCCCTTGCCGTCGTCCTCGATGGTCATCCGGACACTCTCATCCACACGCTCGATGTGGATGGATACGTTCCGGGCGTCCGCGTGTTTGATGATATTCGTCAATACTTCGCGGGCCGCCCGGTAGAGCAGTGTCTTGATCTGCTCGCTGACCGGTTTGTCCTCCTCCGTCGCGGTGAACCGGTACTGGAGGTCCCCACGCGGCGCGAGCTGCTCGGCCAGCTCTTCGACCGCCGCTTCCAGGCCGAACGTGTGCAGCGTCGTCGGGCTCAGCTCGAACGTCAGGTCCCGCGTCTGGCGGATCGCCAGATCGATCTGCTCCTTGACGGATTCGAGGTCCCTGCGGACGCTTTCGACCGACTTCTTCTGCAGGACGCCGATCTCCCGCTTCGAGAACGACAGCGACTGCCCGATCGAATCGTGCAGGATCAGTGCGATTCGGCGTCGCTCCCGTTCTTCGGCCAGGAGCAGCTCCTCCGTCAGCGCGGCCAGCTCGCGCTGGTGCTGGTGGATTTTCTTCTCCTGCTCCTTGCGGATCGTGATGTCCCGGTCGATCACGAGAATGCCGGTGGGCAGGCGGTCCTCGTTGCGCTGCAGCGCCCACCGGCTCGACACGACGATCGTCTCGCCGCTCTTCGTTGTGTGCGTCACTTCGCCGTTCCAGCGGCCCTGGTTCAGGAGCCGGGCCGTGATCTCGATCAGGTCGGTGGGGAACCGCGTATGGAGCAGGTCGTGGCTGATCTCGCCGACCGCCTCGTCTCTCGCCCACCCATAGTTCTCTTCGGCCCCGCGGTTCCAGAAGACGATTCGGCCCTCCATGTCGTTGACCACGATGCTGTCGTGCGCTAGGTTGAGCAGTTCCGCCTGCTGTTGGAGCTGCGTGGCGTTCTCCTGCAGGCGGATCTCCACCTGCTTACGCTCGGTGATATCGTGGATAATCGCGACGGCGCCGGTGACTCGTCCCTCGTGATCCTTCAGCGGACTGGTGTTGAACAGGATGTACCGCGTCCGGCCGTCCGGACGCTTGACGAGAAGCTCCGCTTCATTCTTGGCCTCACCGTGCAGTGCCGCGCGGACCAGCGGCAATTCGTCCGGCGCGCAGGGTGTCCCGTCGAGATGGCATAGTCCCACAGACCCATGGGACTCAAGGTCCGCCCCGTGAGGCAGCGGCTGGCCGTGCAGTTTCCGGGCGGCCGCGTTCGCGTAGCGGATGCCGCCGCGCTCGTCCACGACCACGATCGCGGCGGTTGTGGCGTCGAGGACCGTCGCCAATTCGGCCCGCTTGCTCTCAAGCTCATTGAGCAGCGCGAGCTTCTCGGTCAGATCCGTCATCGCGCCCACCATCCGCACGGGCTGGCCTTGTTCGTTGCGGAGGATGAACCCGCGGTCGACGACCCACGTGTGTGATCCGTCCTTCCGGCGGATCCGGTATTGGGCCGACCACTGATTGCCGCCGTCCCGGCGGACCTCCTCCACCCTGGCGAGGACCGCCTCCCGATCGTCAGGGTGGATCCGCTCCCGCCACCAATCCTGCGTCGGCTCCACCTCGTCCGGGGCGTAGCCGTAGATCGCTGCGAAGCCCTCGTTGCGCCAGATCCTGCCGGTGGTCAGGTCCCAGTCCCAGATCCCGTCGGGGGTGGCTGCCGCGACGACGTCGGCCTCGGACATCTGCGCGATCGGCACATCGTGCGTCCGCACCTTCTCCTCCGCCCGTTCCCGCAGGGTCTTTGATTTGTCCCGTCGTTTCCTGTCATCGCTCATGAGACTGCCAAGACTTGTCGATCACCGCGTCCTTCGGGTTTGCCGGGAAACACCGGTAGAACGCCGGGTTGGCGGCTGACACGTGCGGGTCGCCGTCGAGGATCAGCGTCGCTACTTCCGTCGTCGCCAGCAGGTTGTTCAGGTCGTCGTAGGCCTTCGACAACTTGTCGATCTTCTGCTGGCGCTCCGAGTTGACCGCGCTGAGCTTGTACTGCGAGAAATCGTGCCCGGTCCCGTTGCGGATCAGCAGGAAGGTCTTCTGGAGCTGGTCTTCGGGTCTCTTCTCCAGGTCGGGGGCTCTGCGGGCATTGAGGAAGGGGTGGCAGACATACTGGGCCCGGTGCTTGCTCATTTCCTCGACCGCCTTCTTCTTGTCTTCGACGGGCGGCTTGCCCCTCTGGACCCGCGAAGCTCGATTCTTCTTCTCGTGCGTCATGCAAGACCGCCACAACAACCGGGCCCCAGATACGTGCCGGACACTCGGGTCCCGCTGCCCTGTCCCTCTCCTGTCTCATCTTCGGGCTATGCTATCACCCGCCACAACCGCTCACAAGCACCAATAGGCCCATTAAGGCTTTTGCTCACACCAAATCGGGGATGCGCTGACCAGGACGATGACCGCACGGACATGGCAACCGCAAACTGGTATTACGCAGGATGTCGATGTTCTTGATGGAAGCATCGTTCGCGTCGGCGATGGCATTGCGGGAGACGGCGGTCTTCACCCTCGGCTTCCATTGCCGCGGGCCGTGGTCGAGCGTCCTGACCTTCTTCCTCATCGTGTTCCTGGCGGCCTGGGCGGGCTCGCAGTGGCACAGTGTGGCGCTTCAAAGCCAAGACGCTGCTGAGAGGGGCAGAAGGACGGAATCGAGCAATCCCTGTGGGCGGCCGTGCAGGCGATGGGTGAGCGCCTGCGAGTCCTCGATCGGCTCATTGCCGACGCTGAATCAGCAATGACGCCGCAGGGCATTCCTGTTCCCGTTTGCAGGGACGTCGCGCGGCGTCGTCTTCTCTGCTTTCGCAGACCGTACGTTGAAGGTACGCCCTTGTGGGTACACCGCGAACGGGCG
>ENA-OSEO01002037-OSEO01002037.1-sediment-metagenome-genome-assembly--contig:-NODE-2037-length-31468-cov-3.623045_pt1 | contig 31468 bp, 20 predicted proteins | sample MGYA00237883_ERZ534232 | MGnify/ENA metagenome assembly ERZ534232 | reverse complement strand
TCGATGGCGGTGGCGTGGGGGATATCGGACCAGCCGTGCTTCGTGACCGCGACGCTCTGGCGCGTGATGGTTTTGTGGTCGTCGTCGTCCAGGTCAATCTGAAGGCCGGCGCCTTGATTGGAAAACCGCAATTGGTCTCCCGTGGGTTCGTGTATCAAAAAGCGGCGGAAGAGCTCATGGAGGGAGCAAAGCAGGTGATCGTCGATGAGGTCAGAACCATGTTTGGTATTCAGGGAACGCTCTCTAAACAACAAGTATCGGACATTGTTGTGGGCACAGTTGCGAAGTATTTCCGCGACGAAACCAAACGCCGTCCGATGATCATTCCGGTCGTAGTGGAGGAAGGATAGAAATGGCTGCTGTCGGCATCATCGCAAACCCGGCATCGGGCAAGGACATTCGCCGCCTGGTGGCACTGGGCTCAGTCTTTGGTAATCAGGAAAAAATCAACATCGTCCGGCGTATCCTGGTGGGGCTGGATCGTTCGGACATCGACTGGATTTACATCATGCCCGATGTATTTGGAATCGCCTGGCATGCTGTGGACGGTCTCGGCCACGCCCACAAACACATCGCTGCGAAGGTGACCATCCTCGAAATGCGCATCGATAACGATTCGAACGATTCGGCGCAGGCGGCGGCGATCATGCGGGATAAGGGTGTAGGCTGCTTTGTGACCCTGGGCGGTGATGGCACCAACCGGGTTGTCGCCAAAGGTGCGGGCGAGGTCCCGATCGTTCCCGTATCCACCGGAACGAACAACGTGTTGCCGTACATGATCGAAGGGACGATCGCGGGCCTGGCTGCCGGGTTTGTGGCGAAGTTTCCCGACGCGCGCGATGCTGTCGCGTTCCGGAGTAAGCGGTTGGAGGTGTTCAAGAATGGGAAGTGGGTCGATATGGCGCTCGTGGATGTCGCGGTAGTGGGCGGGACAACCAGCGTCGGTACCAGAGCTGTCTGGGACCCTGACAGCCTGCGCCAGGTCATCGTCACGCGCGGGAAACCGGAAACCACCGGCATGTCCGCGCTGGTCGGCTTTTTCCACCCGATCAGCCCGCGCGACCCGGGCGGATTGTCGATTACGTTGAATCCAACGGCTGCACTACAGGTTATGGCGCCACTTGCGCCCGGCGTCATCGTCACCGTGGGCATCGAATCCAGCTTGCCTCTGGCGATAGGAGAGAGGATCTCTGTCGGTAATGGCCCGTGCGTCTTGGCCCTTGATGGTGAGCGTGAGGTCCCTCTCGGACCGCAGGATGAAGGGGAAATCGTGCTCTCCGACGCAGGTCCGTGGATCGTGGACGTGCACGACGCCATGCAGCTTGCCGTCGAACGGGGTGTTTTCTCGCGCAACGGCACGTTTTGAACGCGAAACGGTGACAGCAAACAGCAGGGTCCCGTCCTCCGATTGCAGTGGCCTTGTGTGGGTGCGTCCGAAGTCTCCGGGAAACCGCTGATCAATAACTTATCACGTTGAAAACGTGCCTGCGAGCTTCAAACGCATGACCTCTTCTTGGCAGGCCAGACTGTGCCAATCTTGGACGCGCTCCGGCTGCGCAGCGCTCCACCTGAACGGGCTGTGGGGGGGCACGCAATGTGTGTGCGGAGATTGGCCCACGTGCAACCGCCGCGGACAGGTTGAAGCAGTCCGCAGGACTTCGCATCCTGAGCACGGGGCTTCAGCCCCGTAGCACGCTTTTCAAAATGAGCTTACTTGTGCTATAATACTTGCACAGATGTTCTATCGGGTTCCGCATGATGTGGGAGTATCAGAGTGGCGAAGAGACGTGGGTCCTCAGCAAGAAAGACAAGAACGTTTGAATTCACGCATTGGCGGGAACTGATCGGCGTGGCGCTTATTCTGCTGGCGGTGGTCACTCTCTTGAGTATCATTCCCACGCGAAGAGGCGCCGTCACCGAAAGCTGGATGGCGTTCCTGTGGGTGGGCCTGGGCCTGGGCATGTACCTTGCCCCGTTCATCCTCGGCGCGTTGGGTATCGCTTTCCTGTTGGAAGCTCTCGGCCGCGACCTCGGTGTCGATGCCGGGAAATTGGCGGCACTGGTGGTCTTCTGTTTGCTGTTTTTGACTCTGCTCGGCCTGATGTCGCCTTCTGAAGCGGTGCAACTCGCGAATTGGGGTTTCATCGAGATTGGCGCAGGAGGATATGCCGGGACGGTGCTCAGTTCCTTACTCGTATCGGCCGTTGGGTTGATCGGGGCGTATGTGGTCATCCTTCTGTTGTCTTTCGTGTGTCTGAGCATTTTGTTGGAGCTATCGCCGGCAGAGATCGGGACCGGGCTGGCGAATGCTTGGAAGGTGCTGCACGACTGGTATCGGATCCGCTTTCGTCTGGCGTCTGCCGACGGTTCCGCGCGCGCGGATGAGCTGTTGCCTGCTGGAATGGATGCGCTCCCACTGCCGCCCGAGATCCCGGTAGAACCGCGCGCAAATGGACACACAGGCGGTTCGCCCGTCGCAAAACCTGCGCTGCCTGTTCGACCGCAGGTTGCCGCAGCGGATCCGCGGAGCGAATTCACCTTGCAGCCACGGATCATCGGCGGGCAGAATGATGAGCCGTCGTGGGAATTGCCCCCCCTGGAAGAGATCTTTGAGATAGGTGTAGAGCACGAGATCAGCCAGGCCGAGATTCGTACCCGCGTCAAGATCATTGAAGATACCCTGGCGAGCTTCGGAGTTCCCGCCCGTGTGGTGGAGGTCAACCAGGGGCCGGCAGTCACGCAGTTCGGTATCGAACCGGGATTCCTTGAGCAGAAGCAGAGTTCCGGCCATACCAAGCGGTCCAAGGTCAAAGTCAGCAAGATCAGCGCGCTTGCCAACGACCTGGCGCTGGCGCTCGCGGCCTCTCCCGTGCGTATCGAAGCGCCCGTTCCGGGGCGAAGCATGGTTGGCGTCGAAGTCCCCAACATGGAGACCTCGATGGTTACCTTGCGCTCGGTTATGGAGACCGAACCGTTTCAGAAGCTCAGCAGCAAGACCAGTCTGGCTGTCGCCCTCGGACAGGATGTGTCGGGGCAGCCGGCGGTAGCGGATCTGGAAGCGATGCCGCATCTGCTCATCGCCGGGGCGACCGGTTCCGGCAAGAGCGTCTGTGTGAATGCCATCATCGCGTGTCTGCTGTGTCAAAACACTCCGAGAGAGCTGCGGTTCATCATGGTCGACCCGAAAATGGTCGAATTGAACGGCTACAACGGCATACCGCATTTGTCTGAGCGCGTTGTCGTGGAATTGGATCGTGTCGTCGAAGTTCTGAAGTCGACGACTCAGGAGATGGACCGGCGCTACCAGATGTTCTCCAAGATGGGGGCACGCAATTTGCAGGCATACAACTCCGTTGCCACGTCGCGCGGCGAGCCAACCCTGCCCAAGATCGTCGTCGTCATCGACGAGCTCGCGGATCTGATGATGGTTGCGCCTGAACAGGTCGAACGCTACATCTGCCGCATCGCTCAGATGGCCAGGGCAACGGGCATTCACCTCGTCATTGCGACGCAGCGCCCGAGTGTGGATGTCATCACGGGACTGATCAAGGCGAATTTTCCGGCGCGAATCTCATTTGCGGTCTCTTCCCAGGTCGATTCGCGCGTAATCCTGGATGTCGTGGGCGCGGAGCGTTTGCTGGGACACGGTGATATGCTCTTCATGCGTCCCGATTCCAGCAAGCTGGCCCGTCTGCAAGGCTGCTTCGTGTCCGATGCGGAGATCAACCGCTTGGTGCGCTACTGGAAAAGGTTCCGCTCCATCGCAAAGGACGTTCCGATTGATGACTTCTCCAGGTCGATGGTGCAGCGGCCCCTGCTGGATGACCTGATCGTCGCGGAACAACAGTCGCCGGACGATGACCCTCTGCTCGATGAGGCCATCGCGGTCGTTCGCGAGCAGTCCCGCGCGTCGGCCTCTCTCCTGCAAAGGAGGCTGCGTGTCGGCTACAGCAGAGCGGCCCGGCTGATCGACCTGCTCGAGGAACGGCACATTGTCGGGCCCGATCAGGGTGGTGGTCGCTCCCGCGAAGTCATCGAGCCGGACGATCTTCCCCCCGAATCCGAATTCGAGTTCGATGATTGACGCCAATCAATAAAAACAGAATTGTGCTATAATTATGCAGAGATTATGGACAACATTGAGAGGGGTAATGAACAACTGTGAGCCAGATTCTTGCGATAGATGTCGGAGCAGGAACCCAGGATATCTTGCTGTACGACGATGAGAAAACGATAGAGAACTGTGTGAAGCTGGTATTGCCCTCGCAGACGACGATCATCGCTGGGCAGATCGTGCGGGCGACTCAGCAGGGTCAGCCCGTTTTGTTGACGGGCAATCTGATGGGCGGTGGGCCGTTGGCGAGTGCTGCCAAAAAGCACGCTGGGGCGGGCTTCCCAATCTATGCGACACCGCTCGCGGCGAAGAGCATCCGCGATAACCTGGAGGACGTCCGTGCGCTTGGGATTCAGATTGTAGACAGCCCGCCGGAAGACGTGGTCGTGATTATGACCCGCGACGTCGATCTGGTGTCGCTGGAGCAGGCATTGAGCCTCTTCGGCGTGCCGTTACCGCCGCGTTGTGCCATTGCCGTGCAGGATCACGGCGAAAGCGAGGAGATGAGCCAGCGCCGCTTCCGTTTCAAGCACTGGTTCGATTTCGTGCAGCGCGGAGGGGACATTCGGGCGTTGGCGTACAAAGACGAGATTCCCACCTACCTGACGCGGATGCTGGCTGTGCGCGCGGATGTGCCCGATGCGCTGCTGATGGATACCTGTTCGGCCGCTGTCGTCGGTGCGTTGTGTGACGCACAGGTGGCGGCGCATAGTGAGGAAGGGCTGGTCATCATCAACGTCGGCAACCAGCATACCCTGGGAGTCTCGTATCGGATGGGACGCATTTGGGGCGTATTCGAGCACCATACCGTGTTCATGGATGCAGCAAAACTGAGTTATCTGGTCGATCGGCTGAAAAACGGAACTATTGACAACGATGAGGTTTATATGGATAAAGGGCACGGTGCGTGTGTGCATCCGGGCTACCTGGAGCAGCGGGCTGAAAGGGCTGGTGCGTTTGATTTTGTCACCGTGACCGGACCCAATAGGCGCATCGCTGATTCGCTCGGCTACCATTCTGCTGTGCCGCATGGTGATATGATGCTTTCGGGGTGCTTTGGCCTCGTGGAAGCAGCCCGCTGGTTATGCTACTAAGCCGCTTGAGCTGATTGACGATCAGTGGAGAATACGATATGGACAACAACGAATTCATCGTGACGTTCTGGGGCGTGCGCGGGAGCTATCCGGTTCCCGGACTGTCTACGTTGTTCTTCGGTGGGAATACGGCGTGTGTGGAAGTGTGTGTCGGTGGACATTTGATTATTCTGGATGCCGGCACCGGGATCATCGGTCTGGGGCGGAAGCTTGCCAAACAGGGTGAACCTGTCGTGGCCACGTTGCTGTTCAGCCACACCCACCATGACCATCTGCAGGGATTTCCGTTTTTCGAACCTGCTAACCGCGACAGCACGGTTCTTTACATGTTTGGCCCACGCGATTTCGGCCAATCCATCGAAGAGTCCCTCGCTCGGGCAATGCTGGCACCTACTTTCCCGGTCGCTCTGAGCGATCTCAGGTCGCTGCGGCTGATCGGCAATTTCGTCGATGAATCGCAGATCCTCATCCTGGATAAGAAGCACGAAGCCCGGCTGGAGAACGTGCACCTGGGTCTACAGGATATCTCACCGCAAGCGGTACAGATCCAGATGCTGAGGAACTATGCCCATCCCAATGGCGTCAACGTCTACCGGATCAGTTGGCAGGGGAAGACACTGGTGTACGCGACCGACACAGAGAGCTATGTCGGTGGCGACACCCGGTTGATCGCGTTTTCACGCGATGCCGACCTGTTGATCCATGATGCACAGTATTCGGACGATGAGTATGTGGCCGCCATTGGGTCCAAGCAGGGGTGGGGACACAGTACGCACAGCATGGCGCTCTCGGCCTGCAAACAGGCTGGCGTCAAAATGCTGGCTTTTTTCCACCACGACCCGCTGCATAGTGACGAGCAAATCTTGAAGATCGAGCAAGCGTGCCAGCGTGAGTTTCCCCATTCCTTCATGGCGCGGGAAGGTCTGACCGTCTCGCTGTGACTGCAAATCTGCGAAGGGTGAACGGCACCGTAGTGCCTACGGGGCGCTCTGGGATGTTGGTGCTGCTGTGATCTCGAGCAGCTCGGCGCCGTTGATGATGTCCTCGACGTCGTCCAGCACGGGTGTGGTCACGACGGGTATTGGCTCCACATCGGGTGGACCTACGACCATGATCAAAAACCCGACGGCCATGCTGATGATAACCAGAATGCTGATGATCCAGACCATGATTTCGGAGATGCTGCGGGAACGCGTTTTTCGGCCTCTTACCATGTTGTGCTCCTGGCGGTTAGTGGAATAACTGTGCTGAGTATACCAGATTTGGCCTGGATTGCCAATTCCCCACCTAATGACGGGTACTTTCGGGAGCATAAGGGTTTATTGAATCTCTGCGACCGCTCCAGCACCCACCGGCGACGACGGGCACCAATGTGATCTCATCGTCCGGTTTCAGGACGTAATTGGCTGCGACCAGCGCCTGCGCCTGAGTCCCGTTCACCAGGATGTGCATGCCTCCGTGCGGGAGCGGCGAATGAGCCCGGCCAGTGACCTGACTCAGTAAATCGGGGATGGCTTCCTGCAAGAACGGTGTAGTTTCCAGAGTAAAAGCAGCCCTGTCGAAGTATGAGGACAGCCATCCCGATAGTCGAATTCGCACTGTTACCTGGTCTGACGAATGCATCACGAAACCTCTTCTCTGAGAATTGCTGTCTGACGCGATCTGAGCTGGGCCAGCCATACCATCGCCGAAAGGCGACCCAGTGCTTCCTTTTGTGCCATACAGGGCGGGTGCGGACCGCCGCTGCCGGGACGTGGGACTTGGACGCAGCGCGGGGTGCACCAGGCACCCCGCAGCTGCGTCCGTTCCCAGGAGGAAAAGGTAGGGTCTGCGTGGGATTTCTCAGCTTTTCGGCCGCTTCGCTCTCATTTCATCGCGCAGCCAGCCCAGGTCCAATTCAACCAGCTTGCCGTCCGTGGGGATGCCAGTGTCTCGGTCCCAGCCATTCATTTCATAGTATAGCCGGACTCCGTCATAGAAAGCGTCTTTGGGAATGAACGAACCGTCTTGTGGCCCTTTGTGCGCCGGTGTAAACATTCTTTCGGGGAGACGGTCGTCGTCAGTTGTGAATCCGTGCTTGACATTGAAACAGCGTGCCATCGTCATGCCGCGTTCCCCGGCCTTCATGATTTCCCAGAAACTGATATTCCAACCGGTCACTGCCTGCACGATTCGGGTAATCTCGTCAAATGTCGTGATCCGGACGGGTGCCGTGGTGAACACGCACAGATCGAGGATATCCATGAACGAGAAATGGTGCTGCAGGTAGAAGAATAATCGCGCCTTATCTTCCGCTGCGGACAGACTCGGTACCGGTTCCAGAACGCCGAGCGGGTATGTCTGCTCCATGAAGAAAGATGGAGCATCGGCTTTGTGCGTGTAGCCGGTGAGGTTGGGGTCGAACGCTCCATCATGTTCCGCCTGGATGTGGTCCGCTCCGGTTGGTGACAGGGCGAAATGGTAACCGAGGCCCATCTTGCTGCGCGGCTCGTGCATGGCGAATTCCTGTCCCTTCACCGACATACTCAACGCTTCAGTATCACGTCCGATCGTCTTCGCAGCGAGTGCTGAGCCATTGGCAAGCAGATCACCAAAGCCTTCTCGCTTCACGATCATCTCGATACATTGCAGCATCCCCTCGTGGTCGCCAAACGCAGTGCTGAAGCCGCCGGTGTCCTCTGCGGTGAGCAATCCTTTTTCAAAGCACTCCATCGCCCAGGCGATGGTCGCGCCAGTACTGATCGTATCGAGCCCGTTGGCATTGCACAGCTCATGCGCTTTGCACATCGCGTACACGTCGTCGCAGCCGCAGATGGCGCTGAATGCGGTCATCGTCTCGAATTCCGGGCCGCCGTAGGTCGGATCGATGTGATACGGGCTTTCTGCCTTGACGACCTGCTTGCAGCGGACGGGACAGGCGTAGCAGGCGTCGTGATCGCTCGTGAGCTGCTGAGCCATGACCTGGTGGTCACAATGGTGAGCTCCTTCGAATTGGGCCTGGTTCCAGTTGCGCGTGGGCAACGCCCCCCCGGTGTTTGCATTGGCGTAGTAGTTGGACGTCCCGAACTGGTGCAATTGATTCGTATCAGCATTTTGCGGTACGCGCTCTGCGAAGCTTTTCGCAAAAGACTTCACGAAATCCAAATCGGCGATGTCGATCCGCCTGGTTCCCCGACAGGCCACCGCTTTCAGGTTCTTGGCGCCCATCACGGCACCAAGGCCACATCGTCCCGCTGCATGTCTCGCCTGATCGACGACACAGGCGTAACGGACCAGGTTTTCACCGGCAGGACCGATGCCGACCACGCGAATCCGCTTGTCGTCGTGTTCTTCGCGAATCTGCTGCAGGGTCTCGCCGGTCAGTGTCCCCCACAGATGCCTGGCAGCGCGAATTTCCGCCTCCCCATCGTGGATCCATAAATAGACGGGCTGCGGGGCCTTGCCGTAAACGACAACGGCGTCGAATCCCGCGAACTTCAGCTCCGGTCCCCACCAGCCGCCGGACTGTGCCTCTCCGAAACCGTTGGTGAGCGGGGACTTCGCGGCCACAGTGAAACGCGATGTGCCCGGGACCGGTGCACCTGTGATCACGCTGGGTGCAAACACCAGGACGTTCTCTGGGCCGAGGGGATCGGTCTCCGCCGGCAATTCCCTGAGCAGGTAGTATAGGGCGACATTTCTTCCGCCCATATACGTGCGGTACCACGTGCGATCAGGTTTTTCGACCCAGGTTGTTCCTTCGGTCAAGTTGACGTGCAAGACCTGGCCGTTATATCCGTATGGCATTGCTTCCCTCCGATTCGTTTGTTTGTATTCGCCGCCGTTCTTCCCGTCGCCCAGTGTAGCTCCATCCTGTTCCTGCCTGTTCCTGGCGACACGGACGTGCGCGGCAGCGTGGCCCTCGCTGCACGTTGCTCACGCTAGCGTGATAGCCTCCGCTGGCTGAGCTGGTCGATACCGACCGCGATCAAGATGATACTGCCGATGACGACTTGGTGCCAGAATACGTTGATGCTGAGCAGATTCAGTCCGTTGCGTACCACACCCATGACCATCGCTCCAACCACCGTGCCAAGCAGGTTCGCTCGTCCACCGGCAAGGCTCGTACCGCCGATCACGGTGGCGGCGATCACGTCCAACTCGTATCCCTCGCCGGCTTCTGGCATAGCCGCTTCCAACCGGGACGTAAGCAGCAGCCCGGAGGCCGCGGCCATCAGACCGCAGAATGCATAGACGATGATTTTGACTTCGGCAATGTTGATACCCACCAATCGCGCGGCATCCTGGTTGGAGCCGATGGCGAGCACGAACCGCCCCAGTCGTGTCTTCTTCAGAATAAACAGACATACCAGGAACAACAGCGCTGTGATAATGACCGGCACGGGAATGGGCCCGATATACCCCTGGGCGAACCACTGGAAGGTGGGAATCTGCAACCCGAAGAACGGCACACCGTGCGTGAACACCATGATGATGCCGCGCAGGATACTCATCATGCCCAGTGTGGCGATGAAATCCGTCATGCCCAGCTTGGCGATCAGGAAGCCGTTCACTGCGCCAATGAACGTCCCCAACACCAGCGCCGCCAGCATGGCGACCCAGACATTTACACCATCCAACAGCAAACGAGCCGTGACCGCACCACACAGCGCCAGAGTAGCGCCTACGGAGAGGTCGATGCCTCCCATCCCGATGACGAAAGTCATGGCAAAGCCGATAATCATGACAAAGACAGTCTGGCGGGCGACGATCAAGAGATTCGTGGCGGTGAGAAAACGTGGGGAAGCAATCGTCAGGACCATACACAGGACCAGAAACGCGATGACAATGCCTCCCCCTTTGCTGAAATCGAGGCGGATATTCCTGAAGATTCCGGATTGTTGCGGCTCAGTGGTTCCCATTGGGTCCCTCCCCAGATGTAGTCACGGCATAGTAAGCGATGGTCTCTTGGCTCAACTGTTCTCTAGGCAAGTCTGCGGCAATCATTCCGTCGTGCATCACGATGACCCGGTCACAGATGCCTTCTAATTCGGGCAGCTCTGAAGAGACGATGATTACGGCGCTCCCTTCTTTGACGATTTCTCCGATCAGGTGGTACACTTCGACCTTTGCGTTCACGTCGATGCCGCGTGTGGGCTCCTCGAAGATGAGAATCTTGGGTTTGGCGAACAACCAGCGGGCCAACATGACCTTCTGCTGGTTACCTCCGCTGAGATGCCGCGCCATCTGGTGGATAGAAGGCGTCTTGATGTCGAGTGTGTCCACGTAGCTCTGTGCGACCTGTCGTTCGGGGGCGCCTCGGATCCAACCCTTGATGAGCGCCTTCAAATTCGCGATGGAGATGTTGTACTGTACGTCGTGTTCAAGGAACAGACCTTCGCTCTTCCGGTCCGCCGGAAGAAAGGCGATGCCTTGCTGTATCGCACTCTGTGGGGTCAGGTTTCCTGATATGGCTTTTCCATCGAGTTCAATGCTGCCAGCTGTGATCGGTTCCACGCCGAACAGCGAGCGCGCCAGCTCGAATTTTCCGGATCCGGCCAGACCGCCGAAGCCAATGATTTCCCCGCGATGCAGAGAGAAGCTAATGTTAGAAAAGGCTTTGCGATGAGAAAGATTGCTGACCTGGAGAATTGGATCGCTACCGATCGACGCTGTAACCTTGGGATATTGCTCTGCCAACGTCCTGCCCACCATCATCTCGATGACGCTGTCCACGCTGGCATCGTGCACTGCCATCTCACCTACTTTCTTCCCGTCGCGCAGGACCATGATGCGGTCGCCGATCTCCAGACACTCCTCGAGATCGTGCGAGACGTAAATAATCCCGATGCCGGCTTCACGCAGCCTGTCGAGGAAATCGAACAACTGTTTGCGCTCGAAATCCTCTAATGCTGCGGTCGGCTCGTCCAATATAAGTATGGAGGCGTTCTCTGCCAGAGAACGGGTGATTTCGATGATCTGCCTTTGTCCCAATCCCAGTTCGCGGATGGGAACCGTCAGGTCGATGTCGGTTGCGAATGCTTCGAGGAAAGCATTCGCTTTGTTGACCATCGCCCGGCGGTTCAGGACCCCCATGTAGGAGTCCCCGAAAGTCGTAGTGATCTCTCGACCAATGAAAATGTTCTCGATGGCATCCAGGTCAGGAATAAGTGCTTGTTCCTGGAATACAATACTGATGCCAAGCTCTTTCGCGTGGCCTGGATTTCGTATCTCCGTCTGTTCGCCATTGATGCGAATCGTCCCCTCGTCCGGTCTATAGACACCAGCGAGGATCTTCATCAACGTGGATTTTCCCGCCCCGTTTTCACCTACCAGAATGAGGATCTCCCCACGGGACAGGGTCAGGTCTACATGGTCCAGCGCGACGACTCCGGTGAACCTTTTTGTCATTTCGTGCATTTCCAGAAGACTTTCATTGTTGGAGATCGTTTCACTCACGGTCTATCTCCTCCGGCCTTGCAGTGGATGTTGCCTGTGTACTCGTATGACGCACATCGAATCTGTGGATGAGAAACATGGTTAGAGACTACAGCAGAGGGAGATGCCAGGGAAACCCGTCCTCCCTCTGCTGTTCAACTTGCTTATTCTGTCGGGCCAGCGTAATTATAGTTGTTGGTATCGAATTTGTCGATATTGGACTGGTCCCAGACAGCAATTTCGGAGTTGATGACCTTGGGCACCATCTCGCCGTCCACCACGTACTGCTTGACGGCTTTGATCAGGTTGTAACCCATCTCTTTCGGAGCGGTATCGACGGTTGCATGCATATCGCCGCGTTTGATCGCTTCGTAGGCATCGGGGGTGTTGTCGTAACCCATGATGACGATATCGCCGGCTTTGTCACGGCCCTTGATGGCTGCCAGTGCACCGAGGGCCATTTCGTCGTACATACCCCACACCACGTCGATGTCGTCCTGTGCGGTGAGGATGTTTTCCATGACGGATTGGCCTTTGTCACGCACCCAGTCGGCGGGTTGCGAGGCGACGATGGTGATGTTGGCGTTACCTTCGATGGCTTTCATGAAGCCGCTGAGTCGTTCGGTGTTGTGTACGCCGGGCAGGCCTTCGAGGATGACGAGGTTGGTAGGCTGGTCGCCGAAGTGTTGGACGAGCCAGAGGCCCATCAGGCGGCCGGCTTCGTTCTGGTCGTAGCCGACGTTGCTGACGTAGTACGGGTTGACGGACATGGGTACCGGGGTGTTGAAGACGAAGACGGGGATACCCTTTTCGGCGGCTTTTTTGTAGATAGGGGTCATGGCCTGGTCGTTGGCGGTACAGATGGCGATGGCATCGTAGCCCTGTTCGACCCAGCTTTCGACGATGTCCATCTGTTCGGCGGTACCGGACTGGCTGGAGGGTGCCTGGATGACCAGGTCGATGACCTCGGGTCCGCCCAGCTCGTCGACAGCGGCTTTGGCACCAGCGATGACGATGTCATAGTGCGTGTTCATGGCAGTGGGGGTGAAACCGACTTTGATCGGGCCTGACTTTTTGGTTGGTTCCGGTTCTTCTCCCGTACGTTCGATGTTGACCTCGGGGCCGTTCGATACGATCTGGCCTTCTGCGGTCATCCATGCCGGAGCCAACATGTCGTCGATCGGTTGTTCGGCCATCGCTGGCAATGCGGTGCCGAACACGGCTAAGACGGTGACCACGGCGATAGCAAGGGTCAATGACTTGTATATCCTCATTTCTACAAACCTCCCTGTCTGGAAACTCTGTTATACGAACTCGGGTTAATGAACTGCACGACATAGCCACATGCGGATGTACAATCTGACCAAGCGAGTGAGATACCACCTCCCTTCCAACGACTGAGTACTTTTTCAATCCGCTGATGCGAATTCGACAGCAATGGACGAGATAGAGCCACCGGTACCGTCGATGGGTGGCTGGAGTTCTTCGAACGGTCAAAAATCGTCTAGCGGATGCGGAGACAGAGCAATCACTGTGGCATATTCGTAGCTTGTCTGGACACGCGGTAGAGAGCACATGCGCCGGCCCCGGAAGCTATTGACAATCTCGACATTATGTGTCATAATGGATGAAGATATCGAATATCGGATGTCCGACATCTGCAAGAATTATATCATCAAACAGGAGAGTTGTCAAGACCTTTCCTGGAATCTGCGATGTGTGTTAGAATACGGGTATCCGGACTCTCAATCACGTTTAGAATTTACGAGACGAATCGCGATTGGGCTGTGCATGTCACGCCGGATATTCGAAGCTTTGCAGAATGGAGGTCTCGGGTGCAATGGACATGACCGTTAACCCTAAGAAGCAACGTCGCCCGACAAGTTTGAATACGCTGACCCGTGGCTCGACAGTGAGTGAGGCCGTCCGTTCGCAGATCAAGCAATACATCCTCGAGCAGGGTCTGAAGGCGGGGGATCCTCTGCCACCGGAAACGCAGTGGGCGCAGGAGTTGGGTGTGAACCGGAGCTCGGTCCGCGAAGCGGTCAAATCGTTGGAAGCGCTGGGGTTCATTCAGATCCGTCACGGCCAGGGCTTGTTTGTCAGAGAACGCAATTTCGATCCCCTGTTGGAGACGTTGAATTTCGATGTGCGTTTCAATCCAGCGACTCTGCTACAGCTCGCACAGCTGCGGACCTGGTTGGAGTTGATGGTGCTGCCGGAAGCATTCGAAAAAATCGGCACAGAGCAGATCGCGTCTATGGAAGCGATCTTGCAGGAGTGGCGGGAAGGATTTCACACCGAACGATCTGATCGAACACTGTTGGCCAGTCCCAACATCGACGTGTTGTGGGGGATGTACGACGAAATGGCACTGGGCGGGCTGGCAGCCATCAAGGCCCGCGGGCTTGGCGGTAAGATCACGGTGATGGGTTACGACAACACCCCGGATGCCTACGCAGCGATCAAGCGTGGTGAGATGCATGTGACCGTCGATACGGCGCCCAAAGAGATGGGCTACAACCTGCTGCATGCTATCAAGAAATACGTGATGGATGGCAGGATGGTTCCGAAGGTCATCCGTTCCGAAATCGCCGTCTGGGACCGTTCTAACATCGATCGTTTCGACACGGACCGCTATTACCATGCGCCGATGCGCCCGCAGGTTCCGGCTGAAGCCGCTGCCGTCAAGGTGGCGGGGTTGGCGCCCGCCTGGATGAAGGCCGACGGGCAGATCGTGTCCGTCGGCCGGGAAGTACCCGTCGGGCACACCGGGCAGGAACCTCCTCCCACGAGAAAAGCGCCTCCGATCAAAGTCGGTTTTATCCCTACTGCTCGCAACGCTCATTACGAAATCGTGGTCGCGGGTGCAAAGACCGCGATCGATGAATTGGGTGGTGATGGCGTGATCGAGATGTCTGTCCACTTTCCATCTGACCAGACAGCGATCGAAGAGCAGATACGTATCGTCGAATCGTGCATGGAACGGGGCTGTGACGCGTTGGCCATCTGTACCAACGACGACCGGGCCCTGACGCCCACGTTCAAGAAAGCGGCAGAACGGGGGATTCCGGTCTTCCTGTTCAATATGCCCCTGGCGTTGTCCAGAAATCCGTTCTACGTCAGCAATGTGGGTTACGATCAGCGCGAGGCCGGCCGTCTGATTGGCCTCTGGCTGGTCCAGCACTTCGGGCACACCGCCACCAATGTCGCCGTGCTGGAGGGGCTTCCCGGACTCCACAACGACGAACGATTGGGAGGCTTCGAGGAAGCCATCGAAGGAAACGAGAACATCAAAGTTGTGACTTCCCAACCGGCCGATTGGTTGCGGGACAAAGGCGAAGTGGTCGTCGACCACGTGTTCCAGGTCGAGCAAGACAGGCAGTTTCATCGGGCGTTGTATACGGCGCTGGGTAATGAGATGCTCGTCAGGCTCCTGGATGTCTTCTGGTTGGCGTCGGCGAATATCCTGGTCGATCACCCAGCGCACCCGGAGACCGATCTCAGCGATCACATCGATATCCTCGCTGCGATCAAAGCACACGATTTGGATGGTGCCCTGGCTGCGCTCGAACGGAATCTGCTGCGCATGCAGGAACGCATCCGGCACGCTGTCGACGCGACGTGAGATCGGCGGCCCGTGCGACTGCCCCATGCTGCGACTACCGATGACGGGAGTAGTTGCGGTGGTCGACAGAGCGCGTCCGGAGTTCTTGGGCGGACGGTGAACTGTAAGGCGGGCACACTCTCAGCGTGACCGGCCAGGTCCACTCAGGTACCCTCTCCTGGTACGGTGCCCGTGCTCTCCAGCGAGCCTGTCGTCCGTCGTCGCTTCCACGTGCATCTCCCCCAGCCGTTTGCTTTTCTCCCAACTGCCAGTATAATGTTAGCCAGCGTAATTGAGTAAGCGCTACAGGTGCCCATAGGCCCGGATGCCGGGGCTGAAAGGCGAAGCCGGTGAAAGTCCGGCGCTGTCCCGCAACTGTGATCCGGTGGTCCGCCGCTGGAAAGCCAGGACGCCCGCCTGGAGCAGCTCAACGGAACCTCGTGGAAGGGGCGTTGGTGCGTTTCCATACAACGCTGTGGAGACCGTCTGTGGCCCTTCCCGTGTCCCTTGGGTGAAGGGTTTTGTTTTCTCTAATACGTTTGGTTGAGGAGAGGATCGATTTGTCAGAACAAGTGGTGTTGATGGTTGGGCATGGCAGCCGCGTTCCGGAAGCGATCGCCGAGTTCCATCGCTTTGCCGACGCTTTCGCGGAGAGGCTGTCCCGTCCGGTGCAGCGTTGTTTCCTGGAATTGGAGGACCCGGATATGGCGACCGGGTTAGCGGATGCCGCGCGGTCAGTGGGTGCGGGCGGCGAAGTGCTCGTGTTGCCGTTATTCTTGGGCGCCGCAGCGCACCAGAAGAACGATGTGCCAGCGTCGATCCAGTGGGCGCGTGGCCAGTTTCCCGGTGCGATTTTCCGCTACGGGACGCCGTTGGGCTGCCATGCGAAGCTGGTCACGCTGCTCGATCAGCGCGTGCGCGAGTGCCTTGAGTCAAACAGGGGTGCGCTCGTGCCCGAGGAGACCGCCGTGCTGGTGGTGGGGCGCGGGAGCAGCGATCCCTCCAGCAATGGCGATATCGCCAAGACGGCGCACATGCTCTTCGAGAAGCGCGCTTACCTGACTGTCGAATATGCATTCCAGGCGGTCGCGTGCCCGACAGTCGGGGAAGGGATGCGCCGCTGCTGTGCATTGGGAGCGAAACAGATCGTCGTGGCGCCGTTCGTGCTGTTCACCGGCAAGGTCGTCGAGGACATTCGCCGCGTTTCGGCGTACGCCGGGGCGGAGCTGGGTGTACCCGTGCTGCAGGCCGACTACCTGCGGATGGACGCGCTGCTGCTCGACGTGGCGGAACAGCGTCTGCAGGAAGCGGCCGCCGGGAATGCGGCAATGAACTGCGACCAGTGCAAGTATCGCTTGCCGATGGCCGGCTACGAGCATCAGGTCGGGCTGGCGCAGATCACGCACCACCTGCACGGCGGCGCGCAGCACGAACACACCCACGAGCATGAGCATGCCCACCACGTGTTTACACACCACGATCACGACGCATCTTGCTGCGGTTCGGGGCACGGTTGCGGGTGCCACCACCGGTGCGAGGACTAGCAGGGGAATGGCGCGACAGATGCAACCGGCAGGTATGGTCTGGTTTATCGGTGCGGGGCCGGGCGATCCGGACTTGATCACAGTCAAGGGTCGCGAGCTGATCGCCCGTGCCGACGTCATCATCTACGCCGGCTCGCTGGTCGATCCGGCCGTGCTGAGCAATGCTCGGCGGGATGCGGGGGTGCACGACAGCGCCGGCCTCAAGCTCGATGAGCAGGTCCGGCTGATGGACGAGGCGGTGCGGCAGGGCAAGACGGTGGCGCGCGTGCATACCGGCGACCCATCCATCTTCGGTGCGACGCTGGAACAGATGCGCGAGCTCGACACGCTTGGCATCCCGTACGCCATCGTGCCCGGCGTGAGCTCTGCGTTCGCGGCGGCGGCCGCGCTCGGGATCGAGTTCACCGTGCCCGGTGATACGCAGACGGTCATCTTCACGCGGTTGTCCGGCCGCACACCCGTGCCGGACAGCGAGGCGTTGCGCTTGTTGGCGGCGCATCACAGCAGCCTGGTCGTCTTCCTCAGCGCGGGGATGATTCCGCGCGTCGTCGACGAATTCGTCGCGGCGGGCTATGGCCTGGAAACGCCGGTGGCGGTCGTCTACCGGGCGAGCTGGCCGGATCAGCTCGTGGTGCGTGGCACGCTGGGAGACATCGCTGCGCAGGTCGAGGCGGCCGAAGTGACGCACCAGGCGCTGATCGTCGTCAGCCCGGCGCTCGATCCCGCCAAGGTCCGCGGAACGGACGCACGCGACTCGCACCTCTACGGCGCGGCGCTGGAAGCCGCCGAGCGCCGCTCGTCCACGGCCATCGTGACGCTGACACGCGGGGGAACCGCGCTCGGGCGGCGTCTCCGCGGGCTGCTGCCGGGCGCCGTGCTGTACGCGCCGGAGCGGTTTCTCGCAGCGGGTGAGCCCGCCGGTGACGTCATCGCGTGCGACACGTCCATCCGCCAGACGCTGCAGTCCGCCTTCCAGGCGCACGAGGCGTTGATCTGCATCATGGCGACGGGCATCGTCGTACGGGAGCTGGCGCCGTTCCTGCGCAGCAAGCACGCCGATCCGGCGGTCGTCGTCCTCGACGAGCGCGGGCGCCACGCGATCAGCCTGCTCGGTGGCCATCGTGGCGGGGCGAACGAGCTGGCCCGTCGCGTTGCGACGCTGCTGGGTGGCACTGCCGTGCTCACCACGTCGAGCGACGTTCAAGAGCTGCCGGCCACCGACTTGCTGGCCGTGGAGAGGGGTTGGACGCCGGGCCGGACCGCGCAGATGACCGCGGTCAGCGCTGCGCTGGTGAACGGCGAGACGGTCGGATGGTATCAGGACGCAGGTGATGACGATTGGCTTCCGGAGCCACCGCCTGCGAACGTCGTGCGCTTCGATTCGCTCGAGGAGCTGGTCACTGCCGGACCGCCAGCTGCACTGCTCGTCACTTACCGCTGCGTGTCGCAGGCGGTCGTCGACGCCATTCCCCGAATGGTCGTCTTTCACCCACGCTGCCTGGTCGTCGGGGTGGGCTGCAATCGGGGCACCGCCGCGGCGGAGATCGATGCCGCGCTCGCGCAAACGCTGGCGGACGCAGAGCTGGAGCCACGCAGCGTGAGTGGAATCGCGACGATCGCGGACAAGGCCGACGAGGTGGGGCTGCGCGCCGCCGCTGACGCCCGTGCCTGGCCGCTGAGCGTATTCACGCGCGACGAGATCAGGGCGGCCGGTGCGGCGCCGAACCCATCCCCGTGGGCGCAGCGCGAGCTGGGCGTGCCCGGGGTCGCGGAGCCGGCCGCCGTGCTCGGCGCTGCGGGCGGCAGGTTGCTCGTGGAGAAGCGAAAATTCCCCAATGTCACGGTGGCCGTCGCGCTGCGCGATTGCCGAGGCGCGCGATGACCGGCTCTCTGACCGTGATCGGCATCGGCCCGGGGACGCCGGCGCTGACGACGCCGGCCGCAAGCGCGGCGCTCGAGCAGGCCGATATCATCCTCGGCTACAAGACGTACGTCAGCCTGCTCGATGGGCTGGCCCCGCGGGTCCTGCGTGAGACCAGCGGCATGCGCTCGGAGGTCGAGCGCGCGGCCCGCGCGATCGAGTTGGCCCGCGCAGGGAAGCGCGTGGCGCTCGTATCGGGCGGGGATCCCGGCGTATATGGGATGGCGGGGTTGGTGTTCGAGGTGCTGCGCGAACGCGGACACGATGATCTCGCTGTCGAGGTCATTCCCGGCGTGCCGGCGCTGTGTGCGGCGGCGGCGCTGCTGGGCGCACCGCTGATGCACGATTTCGCCGCGATCAGCCTGAGCGACCTGCTGCTCCCGCTCGACGAGATCTTGTGGCGGCTCGATCTGGCGGCGCAGGCGGATTTCGTGCTGTGCCTGTACAACCCGCAGGGGCGTAACCGGACGGAGCCGTTTCGGCGCGCCTGTGAGGTGCTGGCGCGGCACCGTGCGCCATCCACACCGGTGGGCGTGGTTCGCTCGGCGTATCGCGAAGGACAGGCGGTGACGGTCACGACGCTGGCTGAGCTGCCACAGTCCGAGGTGGACATGACGACGCTCGTCATCGTCGGCAACAGCCGCACGTTCGTGCACGACGGGCGGATGGTGACGCCGCGCGGTTACGGCGACAAGTATGCCCTGGGCGCCGCGTCCGGCGGGCTACCGGCAGATGAGACGTAATGGAAAGGACGGCGGACACATGCTTCCTCACGAGATAGAGCAAGAGAGTTTTCGCATCATTCGCTCCGAGCTCGGCCCACACGCGTTCTCGCCCGACGAGCTGAGCGTGGTCGTGCGGGTGATCCACGCCACGGGGGACTTCGACTTCCTCGACAACATGCGGTTTCATCCACGGGCTATCGACTCCGGCCTGGACGCGCTGCGGCGCGGCTGCACCATCGTCACCGACGTGCGTATGGTCCAGGCAGGCATCGCCTCGACCGCGCTCGAGGGGCTCGGGAGCGACAGCGTCTGCGACATACAGCATCCCGAGGTCCGCATCCAGGCCGAGAAGCTGGGCCTGACGCGCTCGACCCTGGCGATGCGGCGCAACGCCGGCTCGCTCGAGGGCGGCATCGCCGCGATCGGCAATGCGCCGACCGCGCTGCTGGAGGTGATCCGGCTGGTGTGCGAAGAAGGCGTGCGGCCGGCGCTGGTGATCGGCGTGCCGGTCGGGTTCGTCAATGCGGTGGAGTCGAAGGACGCGTTGCTGGAGCTCGACGTGCCGTACATCACCGCACTGGGCCGCAAAGGCGGGTCGACGGTCGCGGTGGCGATCGTGAACGCGCTGCTGAAGCTGGCGCAGACCGCCTGACCGTGAGCGAGATGCAGGGAAACCGCGCGCGCAGGACACACCCCGACAATGCGTGGAGACGCGGGCAGGCGCTGCGCGAGGGCCTCACCACGAGCGCCTGTGCCGCCGCCGCGGCGTGCGCGGCGGTTCGTGCCCTGCTCACAGGCGACGCTGTCGAGGAGGTCACGATCGATCTGCCGGCGCGACGTGGTGTGACGTTCCGGATGAGCCGCTGCCAGGTCGGCGCCGCGCAGGCTACCTGCGGTACGATCAAGGATGCGGGCGACGATCCCGACGTGACGCACGGAGCGGAGATCGTCGCCACCGCGGAGTGGACAGCAACACCGGGCGTGCAGATCGCCGGCGGCGAGGGGGTCGGCGTCGTCACCAAGCCGGGATTGGCCGTGCCCGTCGGCGAGCCGGCGATCAATCCGGGGCCGCGGCAATTGATCGCCCGCGTAGTGGAAGCTGAAGTGGGTGCCGCGTTGGCCGACCGCGGGCTGCGGATCACGATCGGCGTGCCGGGCGGCGCGGCACTCGCCCAGCAGACCGCCAACCCACGCCTGGGCATTGCCGGCGGCATCTCAATCCTCGGCACGACGGGCATCGTCAAGCCCTATTCGCAGGGGGCGTACCGCGCCAGCATCTACGTGGAGCTGAAGGTCGCGGCCAGCAACGCTGTGACGCGGGCGGTGCTGGCGACCGGGAACCGCAGCGAGGCGTATGCCGCCGCGCGTTATCCCGATTGGCCGGCGCTGAGCTTCGTCCAGGTCGGCGATCACGTCGGGTATGCGCTCCGGCAGGTGCGGCGGCTCGGCTTCGAGAGTGTGGTCGTAGCCGGGATGATCGGCAAGCTGTCCAAGCTGGCGCAGGGGCGTATGCAGACGCACGTTTCTGAGGGCGAGATCGATCTGGGCTTTCTCGCGCAAGTCGCCGCGGACCTGGGCGCCACTGATGAGCTCGCTGGCCGCATCGGCGCGGCGAATACGGCCCATCACGTGCAGCTCATGCTGCGCGAAGCCGGCATCCTCGGCCTGGAGCGCCGGTTGGCGGAGATGGCTGCGGAGCAGTTGTGGGTGGCCGTCGACGGGGGGCTCGATGTGGAAGTGCTGCTGTACGATATGAAGGGCACGCTGTTGGGGGAATGCGGATTGGAGAGACGGCTGTGACGAACCGCGTGCTGGTCGTGGGGGTGGGCGGAGACGGCCCTGCGGGGCTGCCTCCCTCGGTTCGAGAGCGCATCGAGTGTGCGGATCAGCTCTGGGGCGGCGAGCGACTGCTCGCGCTGTGGCCGGACCATCCGGCGGAGAAGGTGCTCATCGGTGCCCACGTCGACGAGCTGGTTGGTCGATTGGCGGAGCGGGGTGCGGATCGGGTCGTCGTGCTGGCCTCCGGGGATCCCGGCTTCTACGGCATTGCCGGGACGCTGGCGCGCCACCTGCCTCCAGAGGAGCTGGAAATCGTCCCGCACGTCAGCGCGCTGCAATTGGCTTTCGCGCGCGCCGGAGTCCCCTGGAACGATGCGGTATTCACGAGCGCGCACGCCCGTCCGCTGGCCGAGGTTGCCGGGTGGGCGAAGCGCGTCCGCAAGCTGGGCATCCTCACCGACGGCACGCGGTCGCCGGCGTTCATCGCGCGGACGCTGCTCGACATCGGTCTGGACGATTGCCGGGCGGTCGTCGCCGAGAACCTGGACCTGCCGGACGAGCGCCTGACCGATACGTGGCTGGCGGCGCTGCCGGAGATGGAGTTCGGCCCGCTGAACGTGCTGCTGCTGTTGCGCGACGAGTCGTGGCGGCCGTGCCCGGCGTTTGCGCCACGTCCGGACGATCGTTACTCGCACCGCCGTGGCCTGATCACCAAGGCGGACGTCCGCGCGCTCAGCCTCGCGCGGCTCGCCCTGTGCGCCACGGACGTCGTGTGGGACATCGGCGCCGGGAGCGGGGCGATGAGCGTCGAGATGGCCGAGCTGGCCTGGCGCGGCCGAGTCTTCGCCGTCGAGCGGGACGCGGACAACCTGGCGCACATCCGCGAGAACCTGGCACGCTTCGGAGCGTTCAACGTGACCGTGGTCGAAGGCGAAGCCCCGTGGGCGCTGCGCGGACTCCCTGCGCCCACCGCGGTGTTCGTCGGTGGGACGGGCCGCTGGATGAAGGATATCCTGGAGCACGTGGCGGATGCGGCCGCTGCCGGCTGTCGGGTCGTCGTCAACCTGGCGACGTTGGAGAACCTGCACGAGGCGCTCGAAGTGATGCGCGCGCTGGGCTGGTCCGCCGGCGTGACACAGGTCAGCCTGGCGCAGGGGACCGACATCGCCGGGATGACGCGACTGGCGCCGCTGAACCCGGTGTTCATCGTTGCGGGGGAAGTGGCCTGATATGCCGGATCTGGGAACGCTGTATGGGGTCGGGATCGGACCGGGCGATCCCGAATTGTTGACGCTGAAGGCCGCGCGCGTGATCGGCGCCGTGCCGGTCGTCGCCGTGCCCGTCGCCAGGCCGGACGGTCGGAGCTACGCGCTGGACATCGTCGGAGGAATGCTCCGCCCGGACCAGGAGATCCTCAAGCTGCTCTTCCCGATGCTCAAAGATGCGAACACCAAGGCGAGTTATCGCCGGGCGGCGGCGGAGTCAGTCCTGGCCGTGCTGCGAACCGGGCGTGACGTGGCGTTCCTCACGGAGGGCGATCCGCTGTTCCACAGCACGTTCATCTATCTGCTCGCGGAGCTGCCCGCGGGCACACCTCTCGACATCGTGCCGGGCATCAGTTCCGTCCACGCTGCCGCCGCGCAGGCGCAGCTCCCGCTGGTCAACGCGGGCCAGCGCCTGGCGATCCTCCCCGTGACGTTCGAGGACGAGGCGGCGCTCCGCGAGACGCTGCGCACGTTCGATACCGTCGTCCTGATGAAATTCCACCGTGACCTCGACCGCTTGCTCGACCTCCTCGACGAGCTCGGCCTGACCGGGTGCGCCGTGATCGTCGAGCGCGCCTCCCACGCCGATGGCCGCGTCATCCGCGACGTGCGGAGCACGCGCGGGGGGGAGCTGCATTACCTCTCGCTGATGATCGTGCGTAAGGGCTCTTGTTTGCAGAAATGATAATACGTGATGGGCGTATTATCATCTTGACCTCAAAATGCGAATAAGGCATGGTTCGCAAGTCCGGTCGATAGTATTGGGCGGTTTGGACCAACGATCGAGAATTCCCTGCACAAATTGTCAAGAATTCCCTACAGACAGCAATTAGCTTTTGTAGTATAATATACGTATCGCAAGCACACATGGCGGCAGAGGAACGGAGGTTGCCTGAGCATGCCAGATGTCCTGATCGAAAACCCGGTCATCAACTCCCCTTTCGTAGAGCCGGCCAGACATTTCCAGTTCTCTGATGAGGGCATCACCAATCATGTCGTCGAGTCGCGCCGTGTCAGCCAGTATTTCATTCCCATCGCTCAGCCCCGGAAGAAAAGCCCGCAGCAATTGGCTTTTGCGACCGAATGGACGGCCGACCGCATCGAAGAGAACCAATTCATCAACCAGATCCGTGACCGCGTCGCCATCTGGCGCAGAGGCGGCTACCTGGGTGTAACCAAGACCACTGCTCGCCTGCTGGAATACTGGCAGCGTCCAGAGCGTGAGCGTCGCCTGTTCTTCTGCCAAATCGAGGCATTGGAGACTCTCATTTATATCACTGAGGTCGCTGGAAAGTACGGTGACGCCTGGATCGAGAATGCTCTGCGCCGGGCTAATGCCGAGGCGAACCCGTTGTTGTTTCGCATGGCTGCCAAGATGGCGACCGGCAGCGGCAAGACCGTCGTCATGGCGATGCTGATCGCCTGGCACGCCCTCAATAAACTCGCCACCCCCCAGGATGCTCGCTTCTCCGACACCTTCTTGATCGTCACGCCGGGTATTACGATACGCGACCGGTTGCGTGTCCTGTTGCCCAGCGATCCGAACAATTACTACCGCCAGCTCGATGTGGTCGCCTCCGATGTGATGCCGGAGTTGGGCCGGGCCAAGATCCTGATCACCAACTTTCACGCCTTCAAGCTGCGTGAGCGGTATTCAGCGGGGAAGTTAACCAAGAGTCTGCTGCGTCAGGGGGAGGGCAGTCCTTTCACGGAGACGCCTGACCAGATGGTGCGCCGCGTTTGCCGGGAACTGGGCAACAAAAAGAACATCGTCGTTCTCAACGATGAAGCGCACCATTGCTACCGGCGTAAGCCCGATGGTGAACAAGAGCGGCTGGTGGGCGACGAGCGCCGGGAGGCCCTCAAACGTGAGGAAGAAGCGAGGGTCTGGATCTCCGGACTGGAAGCGGTCAAGGCCAAGATCGGGATCCGGGCTATCTACGACCTGTCGGCTACGCCGTTTTTTCTGCGGGGCTCCGGTTACCCTGAAGGCACGTTGTTCCCGTGGGTCGTCTCAGACTTTTCCCTCATCGACGCCATCGAGTCCGGTATCGTCAAGGTCCCGCGTGTTCCAGTCGCTGATGACTCGATGATCGGCGAGCAGCCTACCTACCGCGATCTGTGGTACCGCGTCCGTGACCAGTTGCCCAAGAAGGGACGGGGGACCAAAGCCGTGGAGGGCGAACCCCACCTGCCAGCCGAGCTGGAAGGCGCGCTGCAAAGCCTGTATGGTAACTACGAGAAATACTACCGTCTCTGGGAACAGAACGGCGAGGCCCGCGCGCGTGGCCTCACCCCGCCGGTGTTCATCGTCGTCTGCAACAACACCAACGTCTCGAAGCTCGTCTTCGACTACATCGCCGGCTGGGAAAAGAACCTGCCCGACGGCTCGACCGTTCTGGTCCCCGGCAGGCTGCCGCTGTTCAGCAACGTCGCCGGCGGCCATTGGAGCGCACGCCCAAACACGATTCTGGTGGACAGCGAGCAGTTGGAATCGGGCGAGGTCATGAGCGATGAATTCAAGCGGGTCGCTACGCGTGAGATCGAGGAATTCAAGGCTGAGTATCGGCTTCGTTTTCCCGGCCGTGATACCGATGACCTGACCGATGAGGACTTGCTACGTGAGGTGATGAACACGGTGGGCAAGCCCGGAAAGTTGGGCGAGGACGTCAAGTGCGTCGTCTCGGTTTCTATGCTCACCGAAGGATGGGACGCCAATACCGTTACCCATATCCTGGGCGTTCGCGCTTTCGGCACGCAGTTGCTATGCGAGCAGGTCGTCGGGCGCGGCTTGCGCCGGATGAGCTACGTCACCAATGAGCAGGATCTGTTCGATCCGCAATATGCCGAGGTCTACGGCGTGCCTTTTTCGTTTATCCCGAGCGCGGGTTCCGCCGCGGATCCCAGGCCCGGCCCGATGCCGACGCGCGTCTGTGCCCTGGCGGATCGTGTCGCCTGCGAGATCACATTCCCGCGGCTGACCGGCTACCGCTACGACGTGCCAGGGGAACAGCTCACAGCGCACTTCACCGCCGAATCCGGGCTGGCTGTCTCCACTACCGACCTGCCGACCCGAACCGAAATTGCGCCCATCGTGGGCGAGCGCAGCCTGCACACGATTTACGGACTGAAAGATCGCCGCTTGCAGGAGGTAGACTTCCACTTGGCGGGCCGGGTGATGGAGACCTACTTCCGTGACGATGAGGGCAACGCCCGACCATGGCTGTTTCCTCAACTGCTGCCCATCGTCCGTCGCTGGCGCGAAGACTGCCTGACCTGTAAGGACGACATGTTCCCGCAGGTGTTGCTCCTGACCGAATTTGCCAACGATGCCGCCGACCGCATCTATCGAGCGATTGTGGCCTCATCAGGGGGCGACAAAACGCTGAAACCCATCCTGCGGCCCTACGATACGGTCGGCTCCACCCGCTACGTAGATTTCGATACCGTCCGTCCGGTCTATGCCACCAACCCGGCGAAGTGCCACATCAACTACGTCGTGGCCGATACCGAGTCCTGGGAGCAGAAGATGGCACAGGCCCTGGAGGATATGCCGGAGGTCGTGTACTACGTGAAGAATCACAACCTGGGTTTCACTATCCCGTATACGCTCAACGGGCAGGAGAGAAGCTACATCCCGGATTTCATCATCCACCTGGACGATGGCCGCGGTCCGGATGATCTGTTCAACCTCATCCTGGAAGTGAGTGGGGAAGCACGCAAGGATAAGGCCGCCAAGGTCGCCACCGCCCGCAATCTGTGGGTTCCGGCGGTCAACAACCATGGTGGCTTCGGGCGCTGGGGCTTCCTGGAGATTTCCGACCCGTGGGACGCGAAGAATACGATTCGGGCGATACTTCGCTAGTGCTTTCGCAGAGAGGAGAATCGAATGTCATATGCTTCGGTGAAGATGCGCGAAATCGTCGACAATGCCGTCAATCACTCTTGGAGTATACCTGAGTTCCAACGTGGTTTTGTATGGACCTCAACGCAGGTTCGTGACCTCACAGAGTCTCTTTGGCTCGATTATCCTATTGGCAGTCTGTTGTTGTGGAATAGCGAGGAACCGATTGTTGCTCAAGCAGCGAACGATGCAGTACAGGCGAAGCTGTGGGTTGTGGATGGGCAGCAAAGAGCAACTGCCCTGTGCATTTTGTTCGGCCGAAAGCCTTATTGGTGGCAGTCTGTCGACGAGTGGAAGAATATCCAGAAAAAGTATGATATCCGATTTGACATTCATACGAAGGAACCACCTTATTTCTGGGTTGCCAATGCAGCGATTCGCAAGGTGAAAGAGAATCGTTATGTGCCCCTATCAACATTGCTAGTCCTCGACACAGAAAAAGAGAGTGATCAGAAAGTGCTTCAAACCTTGGCAAAACAGATTAAGATTGATGGCCTGTGTGAAGGAATGGATGCGATGGAGGTCTATACCCGTCTGGATCGTGTCCGGAAGATACGCGACAAGGATATTGTTGCTATCACCATTGATCACGAACTTGAGGAGGTTGTCGAGATATTCTCGCGGTTGAACAGTAAGGGGACGCGAGTAACTGAGGCAGATATCTACCTAGGTGTCGTTGCAGCACGGAGCCCTGGGTGGGTGACCGACACGTTTCTCCCGGGTCTTCGCCAGCTAGCTGAAGCGGGTTTTGATATCGATCCCAACCTTCTCTTTAGGACGCTCACAGGAATTGGCGCCAAGAAGGTCCGATTCAAAGAAATTCCAAGCGGCTTTTGGGATGATTCTAGTATCAAGCCTCATTGGGACCGCACTTACAAAGCATGGGCGAATCTCGTTACTAAGTTTCGCGACTATGGCGTGTTGAGCAACAATCCCATGCCCACGGAGGCAGCGTTAGTAACGATGGTCTCTCTCGTCGATAAGTTCCCTGGCGAACCATTTGGGTGGGCCTTTTATTGGTTCTTGCAGGCATCGCGATTTGCTCGTTACAGCCGATCCTCGGCCACATCTCTCGAGGAAGATCTTCGGGATATTCAGGACTCGGACAAACTTAGAACCACTGTCCAAAAGCTGTTACGTCGCTTCCAGGATTCACAACCATTCACAGCAGACGACTTCCTCCGTGATTACGTCGATAGTCGCTTCGGTCGGTTCATGCTCTACTTGCTAGTCTACAGAAATGGCGCACAGGATTGGACCGAAATCAACAATCGAATCGGTTTCGAGGAGCTCGAAGTCCTCCTTGATTTTCGTCCACAGTGGCACCATATCTTTCCGAAGAAATTCCTTGAAAGCCATAACGTCAGTGACGACAAGATTGATGCACTGGCCAATATCGCGGTCATCGGCCCGAGTATAAATATCCGAATCAGTGCCAAGGAACCGTTGAACTACATTCAGCGATATGGCATAAGTAGAGACAAATTAGTGCAACAATTCATAGATGAAGACATAGTCTCACTGCCCATAGCCGACTATGGTATATGGCTGAACGAGAGGGCGCGCAGGTTAGCCAATGCGGCAAACAGTTTCCTAGGCGAACTGAGGAGGGAGCTATAGTATGGTGCATAAAAAGGCCGAGAGAGCGATCACGGTCGAAACGCTGAGGCATCAGGACAAGCGCGCCAACATCCCGACGCAGGAACTGCGTGGGTTCGTGGCGGAGGACGAAGCCATGCCTCAGACTATCCTCTATCCCCGCGACCCGTCCCTCGACCCGCAACTGGTCTGGCAGGGCAAGGACGAGCAGGACCGCCATGACCTGGCGCTGCCCGCTGTGCCGGTCTATATCCAGGAGAAGATTCAGCCGCTGGCGATCATCGAGAACGTACGCGCGCAGGCGAAGCAAGCGGAGCCGGTCACCCAGCTTTCGCTTTTCGGCGACTTCAACGGCATCCAGTTCGAGGAACTGATCGACTTCTACCGCCACGAGCAGAACTGGGCGAACCGCATGATCCTTGGCGATTCGCTGTTGGTCATGGCGTCCCTGGCCGAGAAAGAGGGGCTGAAGGGCAAGGTCCAGATGATCTACCTCGACCCGCCCTACGGCATCAAATTCGGCTCCAACTGGCAGGTCAGCACCCGCAAGCGTGACGTGAAAGACGGCAGGGCCGAGGATGCGACCCGCCAGCCGGAGCAGATCAAGGCCTTTCGCGACACCTGGGAACTGGGCATCCATTCCTATCTCTCCTACCTGCGCGACCGTCTCGTCGTCGCCCGCGAGCTGCTGACCGAGAGCGGTAGCGTGTTCGTGCAGATCGGCGATGAGAATGTACACCTGGTACGGTGTCTGCTGGATGAGGTGTTTGGAAGTGAGAATTTTGTTGCAGAAATAGCCTTCATTACAACCACTGGGCGAGGCTCAAACACGTTAGACAAAGTATATGACACTCTACTATGGTATGGAAGAAATTTCGCAGAATCCCACCTGAAATTTCGTCAACTTCATTTCACATTTAGTGAGAAGGAGAATGAAGCTAGATATCCTTATCTTGACTCTGAGACGCAGCAACGATTTGCCTTGCGTGACTCATCTTCACAAGGGGAGACAGAAACAGGGAGATTCAGGTTTGATTTTCAAGACAAAGTCTTTCGCCCTCCAGAGGGCCGTCACTGGAGTACAACAAAGGAAGGCTTGAGCCGCCTGAGTAAAGCTGATCGTCTCTATGATTTTGGCCGACAGCTGAGAATGAAAAGACTGCATAATGACTATCCCGGTTCTCCAATAGACAATCTCTGGACAGACACTCAGAGGGGGAGTTTCCAAGAATCAAAAATCTATGTGGTGCAAACCAATACCAGCGTGATCGAGCGCTGCCTGCTTATGACCACCGACCCGGGCGACCTGGTGCTCGACCCGACGTGTGTGCGCAAGGGGACGCAGGTATGGGTTGCGAGGGTGGCTGACCCCACCCTAACCCTCCCCGTGGACGGGGAGGGAACTGAGCTTCCGCCCGTTGACGCGGAGAGAATCAAACATCCCCCCGTCCACGGGGGGATTGAGGGGGGTCTGATCTACGGATGTGCGGCCAAGGTGGCCTACGGAAGGGTCAAGAGGAGTTCGGTCGGTAGCGATGTGGCTTCGCGTCTGCTGGCTGGGGTGGATGACCCCACCCTGGCCCTCCCCGTGGACGGGGAGGGAACCAAACATCCCCCCGTCCACGGGGGGACTGAGGGGGGTCTGGTCCACGGATGTGCGGCCCAGGTGGTCCACGGAGGGGCCAAGAGGAGTCTGGTCGGTAGCGATGTGGCTTCGCGTCTGCTGGCTGGGGTGACTGACCCCACCCTAACCCTCCCCGTGGACGGGGAGGGAACCGAGCTCCCGCCTGTGGACGCGGAGGGAGCCAAACATCCCCCCGTCCACGGGGGGACTGAGGAGGGTCTGGTCCACGGAAGGGTCAAGGGGGGTCTGGTCCACGGAGGGGTTGAGGGTAGCTTCGCGCCCATCGAGACCCTACGCCCCGGTCAGCTCGTGCTTGGGCACGATGGTCAACTGCACCGCATCTTGCGCGTCATTCGGAAGCCGTATCGGGGGCTCATGATCGGAATCAGACATGCACATAGCGAGCGGACTGTGTGGCTCACCGCTGACCATCGCGTCCTGGCCAAATTGCGGCCGCGCACGCTGGGAGGGAATCGCGATTGGAGTGCGATACCCGCCAGCCATGTGGAACGGGCCCGAAAACTTCGCTGTGAGCTTAGTCCACCCGAACAGCGGCTGTGGTCCATGCTTCGTGGCAAGCAAGTTGGGTTCAAATTCCGTCGTCAGCACCAGATTGGTCCCTATGTCGCTGACTTCTACAGCCGTGAGGCGCATCTGGTCGTCGAAGTGGATGGTTCCACCCACTTCACGGAAGAAGGCGTGGCTTACGACGCCGAACGAGACGCCTACATGCGATCCATGGGACTCGATGTGCTACGCTTCACCAGCACGGATGTCCAGCGAAACCTGGAAGGGGTGTGCTTGGCGATCAGGAATCAGTGTCGTCTCCGAACCGAAGGTACGGAAGGGGCTCAATGGGTTCAGTCCGCCGCCCTACAACCGGGTGATACGGTATTCTTCGGCCCCGGCCTACAGGCTGTGCCTATCGAGACGATTGAGGAACAAGCCGTCGACGAAGAGGTGTACGACCTGGAAGTCGAGGGCGACCATTCGTTCCTGACGGATGTGTGCCTGGTACACAACTGCGGTTCCGGCACGACCGCGTACGTCGCAGAGCAGTGGGGACGGCGGTGGGTTACCGTCGATACCAGCCGGGTGGCCATCGCTTTGGCCCGCACCCGCCTCATGTCGTCCCGCTACCCCTACTACATCTTGGCGGACTCGCCGGAGGGCCTCAAGCTGGAGGCTGAGATCAGTGGCCAAGTGCCGCCTGTCCCTCTGCCGGCTACCGGCAATGACATCAGGAAGGGCTTCGTCTACAGGCGCGTGCCCCACATTACGCTCAAATCCATCGCCAACAACGAAGAGATCGACATCATCCACGCCACCTGGCAGGAGCGGCTCGAACCCATCCGGGCTGACCTGAACCGCCTTCTGAAGACATCCTGGGAGGAGTGGCAGATTCCCCGCGAGGCGGATGCAAAATGGCCGGAGCAGGCTTGTGAGCTTCACGCGGAATGGTGGCGGTTACGCCGGAAGCGGCAGCAGGAGATCGACGGCTGCATCGCCCGGCATGCTGACAGTGAATTGCTCTACGACCAACCCTACGAAGACAGGAAATGCCTCAGGGTCACAGGCCCGTTCACCGTCGAGAGCCTGTCGCCGCATCGCGTCCTCTCTACGGATGAAGAACGCCCTGCCTCCGAAGCCGAAGGTCAGGCGCAGGCCGCCGTGGGCCAGTTTGCCACCATGATCGTCGAGAACCTCAAGAAGGCTGGTGTACAAAACACGGTCAGGCAGGAACGGATCAAATTTGACCGGTTGGAACCCTATGCCGGGACCTGGCTGCATGCAACCGGTGAATACAGTGAAGCGGATGGCAGAGTCCGCAGTGTCGCCGTGTCCATTGGTCCCGAACACGGCACGGTTGGCCCT
>ENA-OSEO01002036-OSEO01002036.1-sediment-metagenome-genome-assembly--contig:-NODE-2036-length-31468-cov-9.892262_pt1 | contig 31468 bp, 23 predicted proteins | sample MGYA00237883_ERZ534232 | MGnify/ENA metagenome assembly ERZ534232 | reverse complement strand
ATTATTGGGAGGTAATCGGCGAAGGAACCAACGCCAAGAGGTCACGCTGACAGATAAGTGCACTGGTACTTCCTCTGGTCGCCCCAGTGGGCGGAAGTACCTGGCCTCTGCTCAATCCAAATGTGACAAAGTAGAATTAAGGCGGCAGCCCGCAAATGTCAAGCCATCAAGCAGACGGAGGCTGCATCTGCCAAGGACCGATCAGCCCCCTCACCCGGCGGACTTCCGAAGAACCTTGGATGCACCACGCACTTCTGGTATGAAGGGGATACCTGCGGGCCGCTTCCGTACAGGGCGGCAAAGGAGAGGGACCCATGACGCCCCTGGATCAAAAACGGATCGTTGCGTGCAACGACGCCTTGACCGCGTCGCCCACCGTGGAGTTCCTTTCGGGACCCGATGGGCGAAGCGGCCCCTTCGCCGCATTCTGCGAGGACTTGGAGAGGCTGGCACCCAGGATCCGCGTGGTGCGACAGGGTCAGGGCAAGAACGGACCCCTTCTTCGTATCCGGGAACGCATCGACTACCGGGCGATCCCCCTTGGGGCCGAGCTGGAGCCTTTTCTCGAAGCCCTCGATCTCTCGGTGAAGGGGACCATTGCCCTCGAGGCCTCGCTGAAGGGGGCGCTTGAAAGGGTTTCCCACCCGTTGTCCCTGTCGATCTACGTCACCCCCCAATGTCCTTTCTGCCCGGCGACCGTCCGTCAATGGCTCCGGCTGGCCCTTGCCGGCCCCCATATCCGCCTGACCGTCATCGATGGTCTGCTTTTCCCCGAATCGGCACAGGCCGAAGGCATCGTATCCGTGCCCACACTGTTGATAGACGGGGGTTTCAGATGGACGGGGGCACCGGAGCCCTCCGAGGTCCTGCGCGTGGGGGCCTGCCTCGATCCCGAGCACTTGAGCGCCTCGTCCTTGGAGGCCCTTCTCAGGCAAGGGCAGGCCTCGCAGGTTGCCCGTATGATGCTCACAAGAAAAAGGGTCTTCCCCGCTTTTATGGAGCTGGTGACCGACGAGAAATGGCCGGTGCGCCTGGGCGCCATGGTGGCCATGGAAGAGGTCCTGGAGGCCGATCCAGCCCTTGCGGCCAGCGCCGTGGAACCCCTGTGGGAGCGGCTCGATGACGTCAACGACCAGGTGAAGGGGGACCTGCTCTACCTCATGGGAAAGGTGGGGACGCCTGACCTGCTTCCCGCGCTGGAAGACCTTCTGGCCCGGAACTTGGACGACGCCGTCAGGGAAGCGGCCCGGGAAGCAGTGGAGGACCTCAGGGAAAAGGCCCTGTCCTCCCGGGCCGAAGGGGAAAGGGAAGACTAGTGGAGACCCGCGACACGCGTTACAAGTGGTGGGTCCTTTCCATGGTCGCCTCCACCACCTTCTTTACCATGGGTCTTTCCTGGATGTGCATGCCCGTGCTTTTCCGGGAAATCTCGGAAAAGACCGGATGGGCCATGCCGGATATGATCGCCTCCTGGGGGATGATTCCGCTGGCCGTCATGCTCTTCAACCTGCCCGCAGGGCTGGTGGGCGATCGGTTCGGATTCAGGTGGGTAGGGGGCACCGGTATCGTCCTGTGCGGTGTGCTGGGAAGCCTGAGGGGCCTTGCCGGCACCTATCCCCAGTTCCTGATCACCATGTTCCTGTACGGAACCTGCTTTCCCTTTGCCTTCGTCCTGATGCCCAAGGCCATTGCCAGCCACTTCGGATCGGCACAACTGGCAATGGCCAACGGCGTGAATCTGGGCGCCTACGGCGCAGGTGCCGCCCTGGCGCTCACCTTCAGCGGAACATGGCTCTCTCCCAGGCTGGGAGGATGGCAACACGTGGTGTATCTGTGGGGGGGCGTTTCGGTGCTGCTCGGGGTCCTCTGGCTCTGGACCATAAGGGACCACCCGGATTCTTCACGGGAGGCCGGGGTGCGCCGCGGGGTGCTCGCATCTTTGGGCCCCCTTGTCAAAAACCGACAGGTCCTTATCCTTTGTCTCATCCATTTTTCCATTCAGGGGGGCTGGCTGGGCGCATCGGGCTCTTACCCCATGCTCGGGGTTACCGCCCGCGGATTGCCCCCGGCCGCTGCCGGTAACGTGGTGTCCCTATCGCTGCTCCTTTATGTCGTCACCTGTTTCATCCTGCCGGGAGTATCGGACCGCATCGGGCTCAGGCGTCCCGTGTACTGCATCGGCATGCTCCTTTCGGGCGCAGGGATGTTTCTGACCTTCGTGTTTCCTCCTCCGTGGATCTGGGCGTGGGTGGTGGTGTGGGGGGTATTCGCGGGCGTCGTTCCCATCGTGGTCACCATACCCATGGAAACGCCGGGGATCGGACCGAAGTCCGCAGGAACCGCCATGGGCCTTATTTACGCGTTTGGCAATCTCGGAGGATTTGCCTACCCCATGATCATCACGAGCCTGACCAGGGACCTGTCTCCCGCCGCCGCCACGGTGCGCACCGGTATGCTCTGCGGGCTTGCCGGGTACGCCCTGACGGGGCTCCTGGTCTGGGGACTCCAAGAAACCGGAAGCCGATCGCGGCAGACGAGCGGCGTTTTGGGCGGGTGAAAGGTTCACGTGGCGCGTACATTCAGCTTGAGACACAGATACACGGGTGACGGCATCGATTTCGCCGATCGGCTCAACGAACAGCAGCTTGCCGTGGCCACGGAGCCGGGCGGCCCCATGCTCGTGATTGCCGGTGCGGGAACCGGCAAGACGAGGGCGCTCATTTACCGTCTCGCCTGGCTGCTGGATCACGGAACCGCCCCGTTTGCCATCCTTCTTGTCACGTTCACCAACAGGGCCGCCAGGGAGATGCTGCACCGGGTCGAGCTGCTCGTGAGACAGGACGCACGGCAGGTCTGGGGCGGGACCTTTCACCACGTGGCCAACCGGGTGCTTCGAAAATACGGAGCGCGGCTTGGGATTCCTGCGGATTTTACCATTCTCGACCGGCAGGATGCTGCGGACCTGATGGCCTCCTGTGCGTCGGAGCTTCCCATCCCCGGCCGGGGACGACGCTTTCCCAACAAGACGCTGCTCCTTTCCATGGCAAGCTTCGCGGCCAACACTCTCCGGCCCCTGTCCGACGTCGTGCCTGCTCGCTACCCCGTGTTCGCGGACGCGGTGGAATCGATCACAGAAATCCTGGAGATCTATACCCGGCGCAAGCGGCAGCGGCATCTGCTCGACTACGACGACCTTCTCACCGATTGGATGCACCTGCTCGAGCAGTGCGAAGACGTGCGAAGCCGGCTTGCCGAGCAGTTCGTGCACGTGCTCGTGGACGAATACCAGGACACCAACGCCATCCAGGGCCGTATCGTGGATCTGCTGGCATCGCAGCACCGAAACATCTGCGTGGTGGGGGACGATTCCCAGTCCATCTACAGTTTTCGCGGGGCCCACTTCGCCAATATCATGGGTTTTCGGGACAGGTATCCGGACGTGAGGCAGTACCGTCTCGAGATCAACTACCGCTCGACACCGCAAATCCTTGCCCTGGCCAACGCGTCCATCGAACACAACAGCCGCCGACTTCCCAAGCAGCTCCACGCCGTGCGCACATCGGGAATGAAGGTGGCGGTGGTTCCTTGCGCGGACCATTTCGTTCAGTCGCGGTTCGTGGCCGAGTACATCCTGCAGCTCCTGGACGAGGGGCGCAGCCTCCTGGACATCGCCGTGCTGTACAGGAGCCACTGGCACTGCATGGAAATCCAGATGGAACTGCAGCGGCGCAACATCCCGTTCCAGGTCCGGGGCGGCCTGCGGTTTTTCGAGCAGGCCCACATGAAGGACGTCCTCAGTTTCCTCAGGTTGTGCCACAATCCTCGCGATGAGCTGGCCTGGCAGCGGGCACTTTGCCTTTTCCCGCGCATCGGCACGGCCCTTTCGCGCACCATCTGGTCCCACGTGGCCGCAGCGCTGGATCCCGCGGACGCCGTGCGCCGTCTGCAATCGTGCCCTGGGCTGCCCCAAAAGGCGACACGATCCTGCGCGATGTTTTCATCCCTCGTGGAGGACCTTGCCCGCATCGGCGCCCCTGCTGAAATGATGGACAAGGTCCTGGACTGCTTTTATGACGACTACCTGGTGAGCCATTACGAGAATGCGGCGCTTCGTAGGCAGGACCTACGGGCCCTTGCCGAATTTGCCGGGCAGTACCGCACCGTGGAAGCCTTTCTTTCCGATGTGGCCCTGACCGGGGATTTCGACGGCGAGACGTGCGTCGCGGGCCCCGACGAACAGGAATACGCCACCTTGTCCACCATCCATCAGGCCAAGGGGCTGGAATGGGCCGTGGTCCTCATCCCCTGGCTTGCGGACGGCCGGTTTCCCACGGACCTGGCCATCAACACCCCCGAAGACCTGGAGGAAGAGCGCAGGGTCTTTCACGTGGCCGTGACGCGGGCCAAGGACGAGCTTTACCTCGCGGTCCCACAGGTATGGTCCAACCGGGGCGGACACCGCCTGCTGATGAAGCCGTCTCGCTTCCTCACCGAGCTCACCGAGGCGGACATGCTGGAGACCATGTACCTGGACGACGACCTGCCCCACCTGACCGCAGGCCAGTTGTCATGATTTTGACGATCCCGAAGGCGGCGTGTCAAATGCGTTGCATCCGCCCGGTTCCTCCCCTCGACACCACTTACTCAAGGCCTGGAAATCATGCCGTTTTGTTTCAACATCAGTCATTTTGGCACTTTCCTTGCTCTATCTAGTGGGAGGTGCGCCCTCTGTCATGGAACCGCTCTCCTTGCCCCGAGCGCCAGGCTCCCATTGCCCCGGCAAGAAGAACGTGACGCACGGTTTGGCCCCTAGCAAAGAGCAAAGGCCGGATATCTGTCGGTGTTCTTTGTCGCGCACCGGGGCGCGACGGGAGGAGGACGGGGTTTTCCGACAGGCCCCGGGGGACCGGCAGGAGGGCTCCGGCCGGTTGGTCACGAGGATCCGGAACAACGCCATGGGTATGATCCGTACGGACAAACTGAAACCGGACATGGTCCTTGCCCGGGACATCAGAGACGTGAACGGAAGACTCCTTCTGTCAAAGGGCGAAACGCTGGGGTCCCGAAAGATACGTATTCTCAAGATGTGGGGAATAACGGAAGTGTCCGTGATGGGGGACTCTCCCGAGGGCGAACGGGACGCCTCGGGTGCGGATCCCCGGCAGGCCGAACAGACAAGGGAGCAAACCCGGCATGTGTTCAAACACGTGGATCTCAGCCACCCTGCGGCGAGGGAGCTTTTTCGGCTCTCGATGAGGTTTCGGCTCCGCCAACCCGTGTGCCTGCCTGCCGCACCCCCGCCCGGCAGGAAGGAAGATGACGGGGGGGACGTACTGGAGGATTTGCGGAGAAAGATCGCCACCAGGAAGATCGTTCTTCCCGAGATACCGTCCACGGCTCATGAACTGAACAGGGTCATTGCCGATCGCTATGCTTCGGCCAACAGCATCGCCCGTGTGGTGAATAAGAGCCCGAGTCTTGCGGCGCTCCTTTTGCGGATCGTCAATTCTGCCTTCTACGGGTTTCCTTCCCAAATCGACACCATATCGCGGGCGGTGGCCATTATCGGCACGAGAGAAATCAGCGATCTCGCGCTTGGGATCAGCACCCTCACCATGTTTCGCGACATACCACCCCACCTGGTCGACATGCCTTCTTTCCTCAAGCACAGCTTCGCGTGCGGCATCGTGTCGAGAATCCTGGGCGCATACAGAAACATGCCGCAGACAGAACAGTTGTTCGTTTCCGGGCTCCTGCACGACATCGGTCGTCTGGTGGTCTTCAAGTACTACCCGCACCAGGCGGAACGCCTTCTGCATACTTGTCTCGAATCGGGCACCTTGCTTCACAGGCAAGAACGCAGGTGCCTCGGATGCACCCATACGGAAGTCGCCTCTTTCCTCCTGCGTCGTTGGAGACTGCCCGCCGCCATAGCAGACAACGTGGTGCACCACCACAACCCGTCAGGACGCGGGGAACGGTTGGGGGCTGCCACGGTGCACCTGGCGGATTTCATCGTAAACGGGCTGGGTGTAGGCAGCGCCGGCGAACGATTCGTCCCTCCTCTGGATACGGACGCCTGGGACGCCCTGGGTCTTTCTCCGAGCTGCTTCGAGGTGGTGATCAATCAGGCGGAACATCAACTCACGGCTATCGAGCCTTTCATGACGTAAGAAGCATGGATGTGAGCACGCGAACAGACGATCTCCTTGCGCGCATCGAGCACCTGGAGGAAAACAGGCGCTTTGTCCAAAACGCCCTGGAGATGGCGCTGTCTCTGTGTGATTTTCAAAAGAACATCAACAGAAGCCACAATCCTGTGGGCATCTTGGAGGAGGCCCACAAACGCACGGGATATCTCATCCCCTTTGAAGCGAGCGCATGGTATCTCACCGATGAGGCAAGCTCGGATTTCGTCCTGTCCCTGTCCGATGGCGGCGCGAGCGGGCGGTTCCTCCAGGACGAGGTGGAGTTCATGATAGACAGGGGAATGTTCGGCTGGGCCTTGAGAGAAAAAAGAGGGGTTGCCATCCCGTCCGGAGACCACTCGAGGCAGTTCCTGCTCCACGTCATCGCCACCTACTCCCGCATAAGGGGCATGTTTGTGGGCCTTCTTCCCGCCAAGAGCCGGAAAATCCCGGACGCGTCCCTCACCCTGCTCTCCATCTTGCTGCGCAACGCGGCCAACGCCCTGGAAAGCCATGAACTTTACAGGCTCATGCACGAGCAGCACCTTGTCCTCGAAGAGCAGGTCCAGGAGAGAGCCGGCAAGCTGCTGCAGTACGAAAGAAAGATACAGCACATCGAGAAGATGGAGGCCATGGGAACCCTTGCCGGCGGGGTGGCCCACGACCTGAACAACATCTTGTCGGGTCTGGTGAGTTATCCCGAGCTGCTCCTGATGGATCTGGAACCGGGCCATCCTTTGAGGGGACCGATCCTGTCCATCAAGAGATCCGGCGAAAAGGCCGCCGCCATCGTCCAGGACCTGCTCACCCTGGCCAGACGGGGTGTGGCCCTTTTACAGGTGGTCAATCTGAACCACATCGTTCAGGAGCACCTGAACAGCCCTGAACACGAGAGACTGAGATACCACCATCCGGAAGTGGAGGTGCGAACCGACCTTGCGCCGGACTTGCTCAACGTCAACAGCTCTCCGGTGCACCTTTCCAAGACGGTTATGAACCTGCTTTCCAATGCGGCCGAGGCCATGCCCGATGGGGGAACCGTCCTCATAAGGACGCAGAACCGTTACGTGGACAGACCCCTCAAGGGCTACGAAGAGGTGCAGGAGGGAGAGTACGTCTGCCTCATGGTATCGGACACGGGAACGGGAATGGCTGCCGAGGAAATGCAGCGGATCTTCGAGCCGTTCTACACCAAAAAGGTGATGGGAAGGAGCGGCACGGGGCTGGGGATGGCCATCGTATGGGGAACGGTCAAGGACCACAAGGGTTACATAGAGCTGGAGAGTGCGCCCGACAAGGGGTCCACCTTTACCCTATTCTTTCCGGGGACCCGGGAAGGTTTGAGCAGCCAGGAGGCCGTGCCCATCGAGCACTACATGGGCAATGGGGAGCGGGTCCTGGTTGTGGACGATGTGAAAGAGCAAAGAGAAATCGCCTCGGCCATGCTGCGACGGCTCCGATACTCGGTGGATGCGGTGGCGAGCGGCGAGGAAGCCGTGGCATACCTCAAGAGCACAGAGGTGGATCTTGTCGTTTTGGACATGATCATGGATCCTGGCATCGACGGCCTTGAAACCTACAAGAGGATTCTTGCGCTCAGACCGGGCCAAAGAGCGGTCATCACAAGCGGGTTCTCTCAGACGAGCAAGGTCAAGGAAGCCCAGGAGCTCGGCGCGGGGGACTACGTGAGAAAGCCCTACCTGCTCGAGCAGATCGGAAGGGCCGTTTGGACGGAACTGGCCAGATGACCATGGCCCCCCGGCGGCCCATGACGCACACCGCCCACCCCCGATTATCGAAGCATCCTCCCTTTTCTCGGCGTCCTTCCCCGGGTCATGACCTTGACTTGGAGAGCAAAAGCAACTATGAGGCGGGCTGCTTGCACCGGCGTCACGTCCACTCGAAGCGAAAGCGGCTCCATGAAACCTGTCCTCGCAAGGATGATCCACAATGCCCTTTCCAGGGCATTCGCCCAGGGCGATCTGCACCCGTGTCCCCTTCCCACTGTGGGCGTCGAGGAGCCCAAAATAGAGACTCACGGGCATTTCAGCACCAACGTGGCCATGGCAATGGCCTCGGTCCAGAAGCTTTCCCCCCGCAAGGTCGCGGAAGCGATCCTCGCCCATATGGAGGACCCGGAGCAGATACTGGAGAGAGCAGAAATCGCCGGGCCCGGCTTCATCAATTTCTTCATCAGGCCGACGCGCTGGCGTGAGGTGTTGAAAACCATTCATAGTCAGGCAGACCGCTTTGGCGCATATGATATGGGGCAGGGCAGGAAGGTTCAGGTGGAGTTCGTCAGCGCCAACCCCACCGGTCCACTCCACGTGGGACACGGCCGCGGGGCCGCGGTAGGAGACAGTGTGGCCAACCTTCTGACATGCTTCGGCTTCGACGTGCAGAGGGAGTACTATATAAACGACTCGGGAACGCAGATCCAGACCCTGGGACAATCGGTCTACCTGAGGTATCTCGAGGGCGACTCGGTCCCCGTCGCCTTTCCCGAGAAATGCTATCAGGGCGCCTATATCAAGAGTCTGGCCGAGAAGATCCGAAAGGAAACGACCGTGTCGCTGCGCACCATGGGGGAGCAGCCCGCCATCGAATGGTGCGCGAGGTTTGCAGCCCGTGAGATACTGGAGGGCATTCGAAAAGATCTCGAAGACTTCGGCGTGGTGTACGACAACTGGTTCGGCGAGCAAAGCCTGTTCGACTCCGGGAAAGTGGAAAAGATGATAGGATCTTTCCGGGAAAGGGGGCTCATCTACGAAGCGGACGGGGCCCTGTGGTTCCGGACCACCGCCTACGGCGATGAAAAGGACCGCGTGGTGCGGCGCAAGACCGGTCTGACCACCTATTTCGCTCCGGACATCGCCTACCATCAGGACAAGTTCGACCGGGGGTTCGAGAGGGTGATCGATGTCTGGGGCGCCGACCACCACGGGTATGTCCCTCGCATGGCCGCCGCGGTGGAGGCCTCCGGGCACAGCAGGGACAGCTTTCAGGTGATCCTGGTCCAGCTTGTCAACCTCCTGCGCGACGGCGTCCCGGTGGCCATGTCCACCCGTGCGGGGGAATTCGTGACCCTGAGGGACGTCATGGACGAGGTGGGCCCCGATGCCGCCCGGTTTCTCTTTCTGACCCGTCACTATGACAGCCCCCTGGATTTCGACCTGGCCGTGGCCAAAAAACAGACCAACGAAAACCCCGTCTACTACGTGCAGTACGTTCACGCCAGAATCGCCAGTATAGGCAGGAAGGCCGCCGAGACCGGAATCGACCTCTCGGATTTGACAGGTCCCGCCCTGGAGCTTCTCGTGGAACCGGAGGAATTCAGGCTCCTGAAACAAATGAGCCGGTATCCGGAAATCCTGGAAGGGGCGGCACGCTCTCTGGAGCCGCACCGTATCACTTTTTTTCTGATGGACCTGGCATCCCTTTTCCATGCTTACTACAACAGGCACAGGGTCCTCACCGAAGAGGTGGGCCTTACGGAGGCGCGTCTTTTCCTGGTCATGGCCGTGCAAAGGGTGATACGCAACGGCCTTTCCGTGCTGGGAGTTTCCGCGCCGCAAACCATGTGAGCCTTGCGGTATGGGGCTCAAGAGACGGTTGACCGTAAAGTGCCGATTCGCGGATACGGAAACCGCAGCCCACCCTCGGAAGGTTCCTCTTTCACCGATCCAGAGAATCGGCTTCCCGACCCGATCCCATGGCCGGAAACACCAACGTGAAAAACCCACCCTTTCAAATAACACGTAAAGCCCTGTGCGGCATTTTGCTTTGTTTTTTTGCGGCCCTCGGGGCCATGTTCACGCTCGGTGTCTACGTTGGGCGAGGGATGGCGCCCGTGCGGTTCGACATCCAGAAGCTTGAACAGGAACTGGCTGACCTCAAGGAAGCGGCGATGCGGCGGGAGGAGAAAAGCACGAAGGAGCAAGTGGACCGCCTCGTGACGGAAACCAACTTCGCTTTTCCTGAAGCCCTGAAAAGACGTTCCGGCGATCTCCATTACCATCCAACGGCCTCGGGATCCCAGGCAGACAAGACTCCTGGACGGGAGGCGGCCGAGAAGCAGCCCGCCACGACCAAAGTCGCCCCGGCTGCGGGGCCTTCGGATACCAGGTCGGAGGCGCGAGACCCGTCCTGGACCATACAGGTGGCGGCCCTGGCAGAAGCAAAGGACGCCGCGGAACTGGTAGACAAGCTGAAGAAAATGGGCTATTCGGCCTATGTTTCGGTATATCGACCCCAGGGCAAACCCCCCGTCTATCGGGTGAGGGTGGGGACTTACAAGGACATGGACGCGGCCAGGGAGACCAGGTCGAAGCTTCTCAGGAGTCATCCTTCCGGCATCATTGTACGCAACTGACTGTGGGCAGGGCGCGGGTGTTCTCTACACGGGGCACGAAGTCGGAGCCAACAGCCACGGAAGGGGGTGGGTGCTCGAGGGGGAAAACCTGCGGGCCAAGGGATGTGCCATGAAGATTACCAAGGAACAACTACTGCACGTGGCCGGCCTGGCGCGGCTGCGCCTGGAGGCCAAGGACCTGGAGCGTCTGACCAGGCAGTTGGGGGATATCCTTTCGTACATGGATACCTTGAACCGGGTGGACACACGGGGGGTTCCCCCTGCTTCCCACGCGGTTTTTCTCACCAACGCCTTCCGGGAGGACGTCGCCTCACCGGCCGGGGATCCCGAGGTGGCCCTGTCCAACGCACCGGCAAAGGAAGACGGGGAATTCGTGGTGCCGCGGGTTCTTTAGGGCCTCAGGGACGTGCGGGCCCATGAAACCCGGCAAGGGGGGAACACGGCAATGGATCTTTGCCCACTGACGGCACACGAGGCGCAAGAATTGCTGCGTCGCGGGGAAATCAGCAGTGAACTGCTCACGCGGGAGCTGCTGGGGCGGGCTGCGGACCTCGACGGAAGACTGGGGGCGTATTTGATGGTCTGCGGTGATGAGGCCCTTGCCATGGCCAGGGAAGCCGACGCCGCCATAAGGCAGGGCCGATCGGGCCCGCTGACCGGCGTACCCTTCGCTGTCAAGGACCTTATATGTACCAGAGGTCTTCGGACCACGTGCGCTTCCCGCATCCTCGAAAGCTTTGTCCCCCCCTACGACGCCACTGTGATCACCAGGCTGCGGCAGGCGGGTGCCGTGATATTCGGCAAAACCAACATGGACGAGTTCGCCATGGGTTCGTCCACCGAGAACTCCGGTTTCCAGCTCACACGCAATCCCTGGGATTTGAGCCGGATCCCGGGAGGCTCCAGCGGAGGGTCCGCCGCCGCGGTGGCTGCCGATCTGTGTACGGCTTCCCTGGGGTCGGACACGGGGGGCTCGATCCGGCAGCCGGCGTCCCACTGCGGCGTGGTCGGCCTGAAGCCCACCTATGGGCGTGTTTCGCGTTACGGCCTGGTGGCCTTTGCGTCGTCCCTGGATCAGATCGGTCCCATCACCAAAGATGTGCGCGACTGCGCCCTGGTTCTCGGTGCCATATCCGGATACGACGCCGCGGACTGCACTTCCGTTCCCGAAAAGGTCCCCGACTACACCCTGGCCCTGAGAGACAACGTACGCGGCATGAAAATAGGGATTCCCAGGCAGTACCTGGAAATCGAGGGACTGCATCCGGACGTGGGGCACGTCTTCACCGACGCCGTCGCCGTACTGGAGGCACTGGGGGGCCGGTGCGTGGACATAGCCCTTCCCCATACCGAATACGCCGTAGCGGCCTATTACATCATCGCCCCCGCGGAGGCCAGTTCCAACCTGGCCCGTTATGACGGCGTGAAGTACGGGTTCCGCGCCGAAGGAAAGGACCTGCGGGAGATGTATCTTTCGACCCGGTCCCAGGGATTCGGGCCGGAAGTGCAGAGACGTGTCCTCATAGGGACCTATGCCCTGTCCGCTGGCTACTACGACGCCTACTACCGGAAGGCCTCCCAGGTGCGCACCCTGATCATGAATGATTTCAGGAAGGCCTTCCAGGCCTGTGACGTCGTGATTTCTCCCGTTGCCCCCACACCTGCGTTCAAGCTGGGGGAGAAAATAGACGATCCCTTGACCATGTACCTGGAGGACGTCTTCACGTTGTCGGCCAACCTGGCTGGCATTCCGGCAATGTCGGTCCCCGCCGGCTTTTCGGCCGAGGGCCTTCCCATCGGCCTGCAAATCTTGGGGAGCCATTTCGAGGAAGAAAGGATCCTGACGGTTGGATATGCCTTTGAGCAGGCCACGGACTTCCACACCAAGAGACCGCCCCTCTGACTTTGTGCCCTTACAGCGCAGATCGAGGGGAGGCTGCCAACAGGACCCTCCAAGCGTCCATGGAAGGAATGTGAACATGAGCCTTCAACCCCAGGGTGAAGACCTGCGACGGGCCACGAAGTGGATTTCGGAACAGCGCACCGAGAACCCGGACACCCCCCTTGCCAAGCTGGTGGAGCAGGCGTGCTTGCAGTTCGATCTGTCCCCCTCGGATGGGGAGTTCCTGTTCCGTTGTTTTTGCGAACAACCGTGAGTCTTGCCGCCCCCTGAACAGGGATTGGGAGCAGAAACCCCTTGGGAAAGATACGCATCCTCCCTGAGATCCTTTCCAACAAGATCGCGGCAGGCGAGGTGGTGGAAAGGCCCGCTTCGGTTGTCAAGGAACTTCTGGAAAACTGCCTGGACGCCGGCAGTACCCGCATCCTGGTCGAAGTGGAAAACGGGGGACATAGCTCCATCCGGGTTTCCGACGACGGGGCTGGCATGGGTCATGACGACGCCCTCCTTTCCCTGGAGCGGTATGCCACCAGCAAGATCTTCACCGACGACGATCTCTTCGCAATCCACACGTTGGGGTTCAGGGGGGAGGCCCTGCCGAGCATCGCGTCGGTTTCGCGGATGATCCTGGTCTCGCGGCCTGCCTCGGAACCGGCGGGCACCCAGATCGAGGTGGAAGGCGGCAAGATCAAGAAGGTTTGTGAAGCAGGCGCTCCGCCCGGGACCTTGGTCGAGGTGAGACAGCTCTTCTTCAACACGCCTGCCCGCAGGAAGTTTCTTAAAGGGGCACCCACCGAAATGGGGCACATAACGGAAACGGTGGCGCGCATGGCACTGGCCTGGCCGAAGGTGCGCATGGAACTGCACCACAACGGGAAGCTTGTGGAGCAGTGGGCCCCCGTCTCCGAGCCCCTTCAAAGGGTGCGACAGGTCCTGGGCGCCGACGAGGTGGAGCATCTCATCCAGGTGGAGTACGAGGATTCCACCTGCCGGGTCAGTGGATGGACGGGTACGCCCCAGCGCACCCGGGCCACCATGCGGGGCATCTACCTGTACGTGAACCGGCGGCCGGTCCGCGACAGGGTGCTCACCCATGCTTTGCTGGAAGCTTACGGGTCACGGCTGATGAAAAGGCAGTTTCCCATGGCGGTCCTCTTTGTGGATCTCCCTGCCCAGGAGGTGGACGTGAACGTGCACCCCAGCAAGGCCCTGGTTCGGATGCACCGTCAGGACCTTGTGCATGGGACCGTGCAGCGTGCGGTGGCAAACTGCTTGGAACCGCTGGACAAGCCCCGTTGGACCCAGGACGCGTCCTCGGGCAGCGGAAGGGGTGCCGTGACGGAGTCGGTATCCACACCCCTTGGCACGGCGCCGTCACCACCCGCGGCCGGGGTCGTGGCCAGGGGGAAGGAACCCGAACGGCCCCGTGCAGCCGACCAGGCATCCCTGCCCCTGCCTGCGGAGCCTGCCTCGGTGCTTCGATTTGTGGGGCAGGTGGCGGGCACTTACCTTGTTTGTGAATCGGCCGAGGGGCTTTTCCTCATCGACCAGCACGCAGCCCACGAACGCGTCCTTTTCGAGCAGTTCCGGAACAATGTGGCCCGCAAGAACTTGCCGATCCAGAAACTGCTCATCCCCGAAACAGTCGAGCTCGCCTTTCGGGAAGCCCAGATCCTCGGCTCGTTGGTTTCCGACCTTGCCAGGGCCGGGGTAGAGATCGAACCGTTCGGTGGCAACAGCTTCGTGGTGCGGGCGGTGCCCGCCCTCTTGTCCCACCGTCCCATGAAACCCCTTCTGGAGGAAATGGTGGAAAGGATCGCAGAGGTGGGCTATGCCCCCGGGCTGGAGAAAACCCTCGACGAATGCCTCGTCCTCATGGCCTGCCACGGGGCCATCCGTGCCCACGAAACCCTGGACGCCCAGGAAACCCGGGCCCTGCTCCGGCAGCTTCAATCGTGCCGCCATCCCTCCCAGTGCCCCCACGGGCGCCCCACGTGGATACGCTGGACGTTTCACGAGCTGGAAAGGAGCTTCCGCAGGACTTGAGACCGGGTTTCAAGACGACCTTTCAGGGAAGGGCCTGCTTGGAGTCTGGGGCCGGGTGGCAATTCCATGGGCAATTGGCCCGAACCCGGAGTCAAAAGCCCGTAAAGACAAAAGGCCCATCCCGTGTTGCCGGGTCCTCCTGGGCGATGGTTCATCCCTTTCGTGAAAGCACGGGCATCCTGACCGCACCCCGAGATCGAGCGAGACGCCCGAGCTCCCAGGCGCCAGCAACCGCTCAACTCCCTTCGTTTGCTTCCAAAGGGCTCGTGCAAAAATAACTTCCCATTTTGATGCGCCGATCCATCACGCCTGGCGGCGTTGCTCGTCAGTTAAATGGCCAGCCATTCGCCCTCCTCGCGCCTTGCCATGCGCGCGCCTCGACACCTGAAAAGGGGAACTTATTTTTGCACAAGCCCAAAGGGAAAGTGCACCTATCTTGCCTACCTGCACTGCTGGTCCTCCTCTTGACCCGGCACCCGGCAACACGGGATGAGCCACAGCGCCGAGGTGGATGAACTGGACAGAGAAAACGCACCCATCCGCAAGCTATCCGCAAGCGGAAATAAAAAAGGGATTACCCGTACCGGGTAACCCCTTGATTTTACTGGTGCCGAGGGACAGAATCGAACTGCCGACACGCGGATTTTCAGTCCGCTGCTCTACCGACTGAGCTACCTCGGCGGCTAGTCTTTTGGGGCCGCTTTTACATGAGCGGCGTGGAACCTGTCAAGGTTTTTTTCCGCTCAGGTGCTGAGGATATGCTTCCCGGCTCTCCAGGCTGCGCTCTTGGAACCCTCACCCGAACCCCTTCCCGGAAGGGCGAGAGGGCGCTGCAATTTAAGGCGGGGCACGCCGTACGCTTTCACAACTGCCTGAACTTGGGGTCCAGGCGCACCCTGAGCCAGTCCCCCAAGAGGTTGCAGCTCAACACCACGAGCAGGATCGCCACGCCTGGCCATGCACAGATCCACCAAGCGTCGAATATATGGTTTCTTCCGTCCGCTGCCATGGAGCCCCAGGCCGCAGCGGGGGGCGGTACACCGAGACCAAGAAAACTCAAGGAAGACTCCGCGATGATGACCATTCCCAGGCTCAGCGTGGAAAGGATCACCAGGGTGTTGATCACGTTGGGGAAGATGTGCCGCCACATGATGGTCACCTTGCCGGCTCCTGCCACCTCCGCAAGACTGATGAAATCACCCCCTTTGATCCGCAACACCTCGCCGCGCATCACCCTTGCGTAGGATGCCCATCCGAGTATGGCGAGAATCAGGATGAGATTGCCCGTGTTGGGCCCCAAGACCGCGGCCATGACGATGGCGATTACAAGGAGCGGCATGGAAAGGAAGATGTCCGCGACCCGCATGAGCACCATGTCGACCCATCCCCCCAGGTATCCGGACACAATACCCACCGCAGTGCCGAACATCCCGCACAACACCACCACCGTGAAACCCACCACAAGGGACACGCTCGCACCGGCTATGAGGCGGCTGAAAATGTCCCGTCCGGCCTGATCGGTGCCCAGCGGATACTTGGTGGTTCCCCCTTCCTCCCAGAAGGGAGGCCGTAGTGAGTCCAAAAGCCTTATCTTGTTGGGATCGTGGGGTGTTATGAGAGACCCGAACACCCCGCAAATCAAAAAAACGGCAAGGATTGCCATGGGCACCAGCGGGAGCTGCCTAATGGTTCCAACCATTCCTTGTGTTCTATGGGGTTGCATTCGGCGAAACGAATCGTGTTTTCCTTCCAAGGCTTGGGCGTCCGGCATGTGTCTCCTCTTGCTGTGGCGTAGAAACGCAGAGTCATCCGTATCGTATGCGAGGGTCTATGTAAGCGTAGAGTATGTCGACCAGAAGATTGGTGAACACGAACAACAAGGTGGCGAACAGCACGCAGGTCTGCACGAGGGGATAGTCCCTGGCGTAGATGGCGTCCACCACCAGCCTGCCCACTCCGGGATAGTTGAACACCGTTTCGGTTATGACCGTTCCGTTTATCAGGGCCACCAGGTTCAAAGCCCCCACGGTCAGTATGGGAATGGACGCATTCCTGAAAGCGTGCTTCATGATGACCAGGTACTCGGGCACCCCCTTGATCCTCGCCATCTTGATGTATTCGCTGTCCAGTACGTCGAGCATGGCCGAGCGACTCAACCGACAAATGGCCGCGGTAAAATACCACCCCAAAGCAAAAGAAGGCATGATCAAATGCTGCACCCCTCCCATCCCCGAGGTGGGAAGCCAGCCCAGATGCACGGAGAGGATCAGGATGAGCATGAGGCCCACCCAGAAGACGGGAAGGGACTGTCCCATGAGCGCAAAGGTCTTGCCGAAGTTGTCAAACCACGAGCCTACCTTGACCGCGGACATCACCCCCGTGGGAAGCCCGATGGCAAGGGCGAACATCATGGCCCCCACGGCCAGGAGCAAGGTGTTGGGTATGCGCTTCAACCACATGTCCAGGCAGGGCTCGGACCACCGGAGGGACCGGCCGAAGTCCCCCCTGACCGCGTTGGAAAAGAAGATCCAGTATTGAACGTGCAGGGGCCGATTGAGCCCCAGCCTCACCCGCAGCGCCTCGATGTCCTCTTGCGAGGCTTCGGCGGATGCCATGAGCGCCGCCGGATCTCCGCTGAGATGACTGAGAAAAAAGACGATGACACTGACCGCAAACAAACATATGAGGGCTTGGCCCAGACGCTTGAGAATGTACTTTTGCACGGCAGGTTGCCTCTCCGGCCTCTTTTGGAGTCTACACCTCCTGGGGCCGCACAATGCGCTTTTTCAAACCCTCACCCCTACATCTCCCACAGGGAGAGAAGGATGCGTAGGCCCTGATCATCGTTGCGGCCACATCCGACCAAATGCCGAATACGGTCTCTTTGGTGGGCAGTGCCCACCCTATGAAAAACCTCAATTCCGGCGTGGAGCCAAGCATGCGAAAACGGCGTTTCCCAACGTGATGCCGGCGGAAAACGAGACCCGCCTGGCCGGAAGGACGACCAAGGCCGATGCGGAAAAACCGTACATTTTGACCGCCCAGGGTTCGGCTGCAATGCCTTTCCGGCCCCGCGCAGCCAAGGATCGAGGCCTCCCGCGTTCACCAACTACCCTCTTGGGACCCGCACTGCGACCCTCTGCCACGGGGGCGAGGGGGACGTGGCACATCGCCCACCGTGACCAAACATGGCAGAAATCCCCCCCTCCTTGACGCAAAGGCGGGAGGGGGGGATTTCTTGTCGAAGGGGGGATACGTAACGGATGGCACTTTCCCTCACCGCTTCGACGAAAGGGTGATGCGGTCAAAGCCCACCAGCATCACCATGCCCGGTACAGGTTCCAGCGAGTCCACGTTCGGCCCCACGGCAAACGCGTTGTGGGCACTCCACAGGAGGATGCGCTGGTACAACTCATGAAACAGCTTCTCGGTCTTTCGGGCTTCCGCTGCGATGGCGTCCACTCCGATGGCGTTCTGGATCTTGAGCACCGCTTCTTTCATCTCCGGCGTCGCCACGGCCACCGTCCATCCGGAGACCGCCGTGGAAATCCAGCCAACACCGGGATGGTCCCTTCCCCCCCACCATGGGATGGGCATGTAGGCCATTCCTCTCAGCTTGCCGAGACGGCAGTGTTCCACATAGGTGCCCCCTTCCAGGATTTCCAGCTTGGCCTTTATCCCCACTTCCCCCAACTGGGCCACTACCGGTTCGAGCCAGTGTTTGGTGTCCGCAGTGCCGGTCACCACCGTCTCAAAACCGTTGGGGTATCCCGCTTCGGCAAGGAGCTTCCTGGCCTTTTCCGGGTCGTAGGGTTCGGGCTTGTAGTTGGGGTCGTAGCCAGGCATATAAGGCGGCAGATAACTACCCCACGGTTCGGCTGCGCCGTGGAAAATCCTGTCCGCAATGAGGGCCCTGTCCACGGCGAGGCTCACGGCCTTCCTGACGCGTTTGTCCTTGAGAGGGCTGTCTTCGGGATGGATCAGGTCCATGACCGTCAGGTCGAGAGCGTTGTTGTGCTTGCCCCAGACGATCCGCAGCTTGTCGTCCTTTTGCACCGTAGGCACGTGGGTGGAAGCAAGGTGAATGATGTCCGCTTCCCCTGTTTTGAGCATGGCCAGACGGGTGGCGGCTTCTGCAACCGCCCTGTAGACGACGGTTTTCACATGGGGTGTCTGTCGATGGTGTTTGTCCACCGCCTCCACCTTCAGGTACGCCTCGGCCTGATTGAATTCTACCACCTTAAAAGGACCCGTGCCGACCGGCTTGGCGGCGAAGGCGTCGTCACCCACCTTTTCTATGTAATCCTTGGGAACGATGGCCATGTTTTCGAAGGAACGCTGGAGGAATCCCGGGTAGGGCACCTTGAGATGGATGCGGATATGATAGTCGTCTACCATCTCGACCTTTTCGATATTGGCCTTCATCTCGTTCTTGAAGAAATGGACGCACTCATCCCGCATCAACCTGTCGAGGCTGAATTTCACGTCTTCCGCGGTACATGCCTCTCCGTTGTGAAACGTCACCCCTTTCTTGAGGGCGAAGTCCATCTTCGACCAGTCCGGGGCGATTTCCCACTTCTCGGCCAGGGACGCTATGTACTGTCCGTTGGCGTCCTTGGTGACGAAGCTGTCCCACGGCAGGTTCACGGTGGGGATGCTGCCGTTGGGGATATCCGTGTGAGGATCGATCCACTTCTCCCACCCTATGCCCGTCGTTCCTGCAAAAACCAGACTGCCACTGGGCCCCTTTTCCGCTGCCGGAGCAACAGGGGGCACAAGAAGGGCTGCCGCCATCAAGAAACCGAGAGTCCACCGAGCGATCTTTCCTGTGCTCATTTCCCCTCCTTAATTCTGTTCAACCGCTTTTGCCGTCTGTGCCGCACACCTTACGTTTTTCCCAACTTCTGCCTGCCCACCGTAACGGTTCGCACCCCTGACCTCCTTGGCCCTCCTAAACCAGGGGCGGGGGCTTGCGAATCTCCTGTGTTTAAGAAACGGTTCGCGACGCTCACGTCTATTCGATAGTCTGATAGCTTTTACAAATGTCGTGCATATGTCAAGAAGAAAGGACGTGTCAAACAGGCGGGAGGCGACCTCTGCGGCCGGTCAGGGATCCTCTTGGCCGGCCGCCCTCTGCCGGGAGACACCCCCCATGTCTCCGAACACATGCTGCACAAGGGTGCACGCAGCGACGGCGGCGGTTTCGGCACGCAAGGTGCGCGGCCCCATCCCGACTTTCTTGAAACCCCTGTCCATGAGGCATTCCACTTCCTGGGCGGCGAACCCCCCTTCGGGTCCTATGGCCACCAGAATGCTCTCGGGTAAAGGTCCTTGCCGGCTCAGGAACTCGTCCACAAGAGGGGCTTGCCCCATGGAAAAGACAATCTTGAGAACAAAGGCCTGGGCCGCGTCCACAAAACCGTCCCAGGAAAGGCAGGGGCCCACCGCGGGAGAACGGATGCGCCCGCATTGCTTGGCGGCCTCCCTTGCGATCTTGTCCCAGCGCTCTCGACGGCGGGCGAGCTCTTCGACTCCCGGCGACGGGACCGAACGCTCGGTCAGGACGGGGAACCAGAACGCCACTCCCAACTCCGTGACACGGCGGATGAGCTCATCCATCTTGCGCCCCTTGAGCAGTGCCTGGGCCACGGCTATGCGAACGGGGGATTCGACCTGCGGCGTGCGCCTTGCCAGTATGGTCAGATCCATCCTGTCTGCGGCGCAGCTTTCGATGCGTGCATCGTACTCCATGGAGCTTCCGTCGAACAGACACACCACGGCACCCGGAGTCAGACGCAGCACCCTGGATGCATGCCGCACGTCGCTGCCCGTCATCACGGCACAGTCGCCATGGATCTGCCCCGGTGGAATGAAGAAACGCCTCATGGAAAGGGCCTTGCCTCCTTTCGATCCTGACTCAACCGATTACACTGCTTCCGGAAAAACAGCAACCGGACAGCAGTCCACCAACACATTGGCCCGACTAAAGATCTTGACACCCCGAAACCCCTTTGCTACACATATGCTGCTTTGTGCTGCACGCGGTCGTTCTCTTCCCTACAGATCGGGTCCGGACCCTGCCATGAAACCGGGCCCGGGGCACACGGGCTGGGGGTGCGGCAACGAGCGATGGGCTGCAACCTCAAAGGAGCCTTGCGAAACATGGAAGCCTCGGAACAGCTCAATACCGGAAAGAACGCCGAAGAAGATGAAGAAATCATCGAGCTTGTCAACATAGTGCAGATCTCACCCGAAGAGTACGAAATGCCCGCCCCGTCCTCCCTCGGGGAAGAAGCCTCCGGTAAAGCAGAAGACGAGCTGACGGATCACCTCGGCATGGACCTGACAGCGGAAACGGCGGCTCCTGAAGGGCGGTGGCAGCAAGACCGGGAACTGCAAGACATCCTGGAGCCGGAAACGACTGCACGCCCCTTTGCGCACGAGCAGGCTCCGGAACAGCCTTGGGGTACCGAAAACCTTGGGGAAGGACTGGGAGGCCCCAGGCAAGGATTGGATCCTGGCCGGATAGAACAGATCGTTGCAGAAGAAGTGCGCAAGATCGTTGCGGACAGGATCGACGACATTCTCGCCCAAGCGGTGGAGGAAGCCGTTTCCCGTGAAATCCGGAGACTCAAGCAAGCCCTGAAGGATTGAGGCGGTTGCCGCCCTGTCGACCGTCCGAAGCATTCCTTGGCCATCCATGGCGTTTGCCTTCGTCCTTTCCAGATCCGGCAAATACTGTCACAATATGCCGCATGTCAAGAAAGACAGCCGTGGTTTGTTCCGGACAAGGTTGATGGGAGCGAGTGGGCAGTCTTTCAGTGATGAATGGCCACTGGGCTATCAGGAGTTTTTCTCATGCAATCCAACGTGCTCGACAAAGCTTACGAACCCCGTGAAGTGGAAGAGCGGTGGTACGCTTACTGGGAAAGAGAGCGTCTTTTCGCCGCGGATCCCCACGAGGGGGGCAAACCGTATTCCATTGTGATCCCGCCCCCCAACGTCACGGGGGTGCTCCACATGGGCCATGCCCTGAACAACACACTCCAGGACATCCTGTGCAGATTCCACAGGCACCGGGGGGACAACGTGCTCTGGATGCCCGGCACGGACCACGCCGGCATCGCCACTCAAAACGTGGTGGAAAAGCAACTTGCTACCGAAGGCCTGGACCGCCACGCCCTGGGCAGAGAGCAGTTTGTCCGACGCGTGTGGCAGTGGCGGAAGCAATACGGCGGGGCCATCATCCATCAGCTCAAACGCCTTGGAGCCTCGTGCGATTGGGATCGAGAACGCTTCACCATGGACCAAGGCCTTTCCCTGGCCGTGCGGAAGGTGTTCGTGGATCTCTTCCACCAGGGTCTCATCTATCGGGGGGACTATATCATCAACTGGTGTCCCCGCTGTCTGACGGCCCTTGCCGACCTGGAAGTCGAGCACGAACAGAGGCAAGGCCACCTGTACACCATAGGCTACCCTTTCGCAGAGGGCACGGGAAGCGTGATCATCGCCACCACCAGGCCCGAGACCCTGTTGGGCGACACGGCTGTGGCCGTTCATCCCGATGACCCCCGTTATCAGACCGTGGTGGGCAGACAGCTCATCCTCCCGCTCATGGATCGCAGGATTCCCATCATCTCTGACGCTTACGTTGACAAGGAATTCGGGACCGGAGCCCTGAAGGTGACCCCTGCCCACGATCCCAACGACTTCGAGATCGGCAATCGGCACAACCTGCCTTCGGTCAAGGTGATAGGAGACAACGGCACCATGACCGAAGAAGCGGGCCCTTACGCGGGTCTGGACAGGTTGGAATGTCGGAAAAAGGTCCTGGAGGACTTGGAACGGCAGGGGTTCTTGCAGGGAATTCAGCCGTACGAGCACAGCGTGGGGCACTGCTACCGGTGCAAGACTGTCGTGGAACCGAACCTGTCGAAGCAGTGGTTCGTTCGTGTGGGCCCCCTTGCGGAAGAGGCCATTGACGCGGTGGAGACGGGAAAGACACGCATCATTCCGGAAACCTGGACCAAGACCTATTACGACTGGATGCGCAACATCCGGGACTGGTGCGTTTCGAGACAGATCTGGTGGGGCCACAGAATCCCCGCGTGGACCTGCGGAGACTGCGGGTACGTGGTGGTCGCACTGGAGGATCCAGACCGTTGCCCCTCCTGCCAAGGGGGGCGATTGGAGCAGGAAACCGACGTTCTGGACACGTGGTTCAGTTCGGCCCTCTGGCCCTTTTCCACCATGGGGTGGCCGGAAGCGACCCCGCTCCTCAAGACGTTTTACCCGACGTCGGTCCTGGTGACGGGGTTTGACATTCTCTTCTTCTGGGTGGCCAGAATGATGATGATGGGCATCCATTTCATGGGAGAGGTGCCGTTCCAAGACGTGTACATCCATGCCCTGGTCCGGGATGCAGAGGGCAAGAAGATGAGCAAGTCCAAAGGCAATGTCATCGATCCCCTCCAGGTCATCGACACTTACGGTACCGACGCCTTCCGATTCACTCTGGCGGCCTTCGCCGCTCAGGGAAGGGACATCAAGCTCTCCGAGGAACGCATAGAAGGATACCGCCATTTCATCAACAAGCTGTGGAACGCGGCCCGCTTCGCCCTGCCCCATCTGGGCGACCAGGGGGACCCCCAGAGGCCCGGTGAGGTTTCCGCCCTGGATCAAAACAGGTGGATCCTCTCGCGCCTGCACCGTGTGATCGTCAAAGTGGCTGCGGACCTGGACGCCTACCGGTTCAACGATGCCGCGGGTGAACTGTACCGGTTTGTCTGGCACGAATTCTGCGACTGGTACCTGGAGGCCGTCAAACCCGTTCTCTACCAAGAAGAAACGAGCCCCGAAAAGGCCATGACCGTTTCCGTCCTGCATCGCGTGTTCCACGACATCCTGATCATGCTGCACCCTTTCATCCCCTTTGTCACCGAGGAGTTGTGGCAAAAGCTTCCCGGAACCTCGGGATCCGTGATGCGAGCGGCTTACCCGCGAAGTGAAGACCCTGCCATCGGTCTTGGGCAAGATCCGGAAGCCGAGGCCGTGATGGATCTCGTGATGGGAATCGTCACCTCCGTCAGGATTATCCGGGGGGAAATGAACATCCCGCCGTCGACCTTTCTCGATGTTTTCGTTCACAGCACGGATGAAAAAGATAGCCGCGGCCTGGAGACCCACAGGAACATGATCATGGCCCTTGCCAGGCTCCGCTCCTTCACCGTCGATGCCGCGCAGGAAAGAATCAAAGGCGCCGCCACGGCCGTGGTGCACGAGCACACCGTGTACGTTGCCCTGGAAGGCATCGTGGACTTTGGGGCAGAGACCAAGCGCCTTGAGAAGGAAATCGGCAAACTGGACAAGGAACTGGACCAGGTCAACCGGAAGCTCACCAACGACGGCTTCCTGACCAAAGCACCCTCTGACGTGGTGGAGGGTGTACAGGCACAGCAGTCGGCCCTTTCCGAGAAGCGGGGAAGGCTCGAGGGTCATCTTCGACGCATCCGGGAGCTCGTGTAGGACCTTGGGGTGAGTGCGTGGGGCGGTGGATGGAGGGGAGCTTGAAAACAGAGATAAGGGAGGCAGGGTTGCGATTTCCGGACCCCCGGACGGTCGGAGCCGTGCGCAGGCTGATGGATCTTGCCCTCGACGAAGACGTGGGTCCAGGGGACATCACCACTGAATGCCTCGTTCCACCTGAGCAGAGAGCAAGGGCGGTCCTGGTGGCCAAGGAACCTTTCGTGGCAGCGGGCCTGCCCCTGGTGAGGGAAGTCTTCCTTCGGCTGGATCCGGCCATCGTCTTCAACGGGTTTTGCTCCGATGGAGACCGAGCCGATGCCGGAGACAGGCTGGCCGTGGTGGAGGGCAAACTGGGGGCCTTGCTGGTGGGGGAACGCACGGCACTGAATTTTCTCCAGCGTCTTTCCGGCATCGCCACCCATGTGCGGCATTATGTGGAAATGCTGGGCAATGCCACCCTGCGTCTCACGGACACGAGGAAGACCACCCCGGGCTGGCGTGCACTTGAAAAATACGCCGTGCGCGTGGGAGGGGCCCGCAACCACCGGATGGGACTGTACGACGGCGTGCTGATCAAGGACAACCACATCGCCTGCTGCGGCGGGATCGGCCGGGCGGTAGAGCGGATCCGTCAATCGGTTCCCCACACCCTGCGCGTGGAGGTGGAGGTGGAAAACCTCGACCAGGTGCGTGAGGCGCTTGAGGCCGGGGCCGACGTGATAATGCTCGACAACATGACCGATGACCAGGTCCGGGAAGCCGTGGCAACCATCGCAGCCAGGGCCCTCGTGGAAGTTTCCGGCAGGGTCGATGCGCGCCGCCTTGCAGCGCTCGCCGGCCTCGGAGTGGACATCGTCTCGGTGGGGGCCCTTACCCACTCGGCCCCCTCGGTGGATATCGGCATGGACATGGAGCCGCTCTCCTGAAGCACCGACACGTCCAGCCGACCGTCGCCGGTCGTCGGATTCCCGGTCCGAACTCCCCTTACACTTCCAGGTACTTGGCCCGGATCGCGGGGTTGGCTTCCAGGTCGGCAACCGTTCCGGTGAAGGCCAGATGGGCCTTTCCCATGAGGTACAGTCGATCGGCCAGAGACATGGCGACCTTCAGGTTGTGCTCCACCAAGAGGATGGAGACACCCACCTTGTTGATCTGCTCCAGAACGTCGTGCACCTCCTTGACCAGCAGGGGTGCCGGCCCTTCCGGCCGCTCGTCTACCATGAGCAGGCTGGGATTTCCCATGAGGAAACGGCCGATGGCCAGCATCTGCTGCTCACCGCCTGACAGAAGGGGGCCCTTTTGATGGGTCCTGTCCCTGATCCTGGAAAGACGGTGAGCAGGGAACCTGCCACCACTCCGGCCAGCCAGGTTCCAATCCCAAAGACCGGCATGAATACCAGGGGAGTATTGATCCCGAGGGCGTTGACCATGCCCGGGTCGGACACGGCATCACGTAGGATCATGCCCGGTTTACCAGCTTGCCTTGGACCTTGTGGTGGGTGAGACAGTACGGGCCATCGTGCACCTTCATGGCCACTTCGGTCGCCCACCGGCCCCCACGATGTAACCTGCGAAGGCCGAGCCCTCTTCCGTCGCAGCATGGATACTCTTCGCGACGAAGGCCGCAATAACCTGGATCCCCATGGATCCCCAACTCGCGGATGGCCCCCTCAGATTGCATCAAGACCTTCGTGTCACTTCGCCCCGTACCTCGGCGACGTGCCAATAGTGCCTCCCATGATCGGTTTCCACAGACCACAACAGCCCACATGCCTCAATTATACCGCGCGCGGCCACAAGTTGCGATTTCCTACATCCCCCTCGCCCTCTGGTAGAGGGCCGGGGTGAGGGTATAAGAAGCACAGTTTGTGGCCCCCGTGGTATACCCGCTTGACACCGCCCGCTGGTCCGCTACATTCACCTCAATCCGATTCGGGCGGAGATCGTCGAGGATGTGATGCTGCTGAGAGACTACCCGTGGAGCGGCCACAGTGCACTGGCTGATGGGCCGTGTGGAATTCAGGTGGCAGGACGCGGACTATGGTTTTTTCGGAGAAAGGCAGAAGGAGGCACGGGCGGGCTATGCCTCCTTCGTTGCCGAAGGGATCGACAGCGGACGGCGGCCCGATCTGACAGGCGGCGGCCTCGTCCGATCTGTGGGGGAATGGAAGGCCTTGAGGGAGCTTCGCCGGGAGGGACTGCGCATCAAAGGCGATGAGCGGATCCTTGGGGGAGGCTAGTTTGTCTTAGACGTTCTCAAAGCGGCCGACCAGCAGCTTGAAGCCCGCACGCGGGCCCCTGGGAAGGGGATCAGCGTTTCGCCGTTGTCAGCGAGGATAGCACAACACTACGGGATCGATACGGACGATTTGGCAAGTGCAAGCAAGTCGCGCGCGGTTGTACGCGCACGCCCGGCAGTGTGCTATTTGGCAATCCGCAGGTTGGGAGCGACGGCGGTAGGGCTTGCCGGAGAACTCAACATCAGCCCGTCGGCGGTGAGCAAGTCAGTGGTTCGGGGTCGAAAAGTGGTACGAGAGGACAGCCTGGAAGAGATTCTGAAGTGAAGTCCGGAAGTCACGGACGTCCCGGAGATGGCCGCGGAATGGCCGCGGACGTCCCGGAGATGGCCGCCGTACTGGAGGAGGGAGTGCATGGACCAGATACTTATTGGCAAGGGTGAACGGCCTGTTCAATTACTCGCCAAGTACGGCAACCGCCATGGCCTGATTGCGGGAGCCACCGGTACCGGCAAGACCATTTCTCTCATGGTATTGGCAGAGGGCTTCTCGCGTATGGGTGTGCCGGTATTCATGGCTGACGTAAAAGGCGATGTCGCCGGCCTGGCGCTGGCTGGTATCAGCAACGCGAAGATCCAGCAACGTGTTGCCCAAATCGGTATGGTGGATTACGCTAATGAGGCCAATCCGGTGTTGTTCTGGGACGTGTTCGGCAAGGCTGGCCATCGGGTCCGCACCACGATCAGCGAAATCGGTCCGCGCCTCTTAGGGCGGATCCTGAAGATTAACGATACCCAGGCTGGGATGCTTGAGATCGCCTTTAAGTTGGCGGACGATCAGGGCCTGCTATTGCTTGACCTCGACGACTTGCGCGCCCTGCTCGGGTTAGTCACGGACAAACGCAAGCAGATCTCAAAGCAATATGGTCTAGTAAGCACACAGTCCGTGGCTGCCATCCAACGGGCTCTGTTGTCGCTGCAGCGGGAAGGTGGGGGAGCTTTATTCGGCGAGCCTGCACTGGAACTTAACGACTTGCTGCGCACCGATCTTAGCGGCCGCGGTGTTATTAACATCCTTGTCGCAGACCAACTCGTCTTGAAGCCACGATTGTACTCGAGTTTTCTCCTATGGCTGCTGTCAGAGCTGTTCGAGAACCTGCCCGAGGTGGGCGACCTTGACAAACCCAAGCTGGTGTTCTTTTTCGATGAGGCCCACTTGTTATTTGACGACGCGCCCCCGATGCTGCGCCAGCGGGTGGAGCAGGTCGTGCGAATCATCCGCTCCAAGGGCGTTGGGGTGTACTTCTGCTCACAATTCCCTGATGATGTGCCAAGTGAGATCCTGGGTCAGCTTGGGAACCGCATTCAGCATGCACTGCGGGCTTACACGCCGCGTGACCAGAAGGCAGTGAAAACCGCTGCGGAAACTTTCGTTGCGAATCCGAAACTTGATGTTGCCGAAGTCATATCACAGCTCGGTGTTGGTGAAGCTTTGGTTTCCACGCTCCAGGAAAAGGGCGTACCGATGCCGGTGGAGCACACGCTCATCTGTCCACCGCGCTGTCGGATGGGGGCGGTCACGCCGGATGAGCGCGCCGCCGTGCGGACGCGCAGCCCGGTTGGCAGCAAGTACGATTCGGCGGTAAACCGCGAGTCGGCCCACGAGATTCTCAGCCGGCGGACCTTGGAGAGGGAAGCAGGCGATTCGGATTCGAATAAAGTTAAGGGGGGGAATCCGTCCGAAGGCAAGGGGAAGTTTGGAGATTGGCTGTGGGGCACCAAGCGCCGGCAGGGCATTGTGGAAACGTTGGCCAAACAAGCTGCGCGTACTGTTGGAAGCCAAATCGGCCGGCAGATCTTTCGGGGCGTTCTAGGCGGCATATTAGGCGGAACGCGCCGACGTTAGTCTCAGGGCATTTTAGTGCCGCAGTGGCGTATCGCCACCCAACATCTATACGGCCTTCGGTTGTAAAGGAAAAACTTATCCAACCGACAAGAGCATCGAACCCAGTGCTTCGATTCCCAGTTTGTCAATACTATTTCGATAAGGTTAATATCACGATAATCAACGATACGCTCAAAGTAAACAAAAAGAAAATGGGGGTATGCACTTGACTCAACCGACGACAACATGTAGTATTCGGGTATGGAAGACTACCCCAAAACGATTCTTGAGTTCAAAACGCGGTTTGCTACCGAGGAAGCGTGTTTGATGTACTTGGCCTCGTTGCGGTGGCCTGATGGATTTAAGTGCCCTACGTGCGGATGCAGTCAATCGTGGCAAACCAACCGTGGATTGTTCGAGTGCTGCGCATGCAGGCGGGTGACATCGGTAACGGCTGGCACGATATTTCACGATACTCGCAAACCGCTCAGTCAATGGTTTGAGGTCATATGGCACATTACGAGTCAGAAATACGGGGCCAACGCCTTGGGGCTGAAAAGAGTGCTTGGTCTTGGCAGCTACAACACTGCATGGCGATGGTTGCACCGTTTGAGGAGAGCAATGGTGCGCCCCGGAAGACAAAAGCTGCTCGGGACCGTGGAGGTAGACGAGACTTACATTGGAGGGGAGAGACCTGGTAAACGGGGGCGCGGCGCTGCGAATAAAGCGCTGGTAACGATCGCCATAGAAGACAAAGGAGGAGCTGAAAAGAGAGGTATAGGACGGATTCGTTTGGGGCGAGTCCCCCATGTTTCTGCCGAGTCTTTGATTGGTTTTGTGAAAGAGAACGTTGAAGCTGGAAGCGTTGTACGCACTGATGGGTGGAAGGGATATGACGGTCTTCCAACTCAAGGATACAGTCATATTGTGGTCGGTTCCAAAGAATTGACTATTGCCCATTTGGTTGCCTCTTTACTAAAGAGATGGCTGCTTGGAACCTATCAGGGTGCCGTGCAAACTGAGCATTTTGACTATTACCTTGATGAATTTACCTTTCGCTTCAACATTCGTAAGTCGGGATCCCGTGGTAAACTTTTTTATAGACTCATCCAGCAGTGTGCGCAATCTGAGCCATTCGCCGGAAGTAAGATAGTCGGAGGGAAACAAATTCGGTCTATTCCAAAAGAATAGAACATCATATAGTGGTCGGTTGAGTCAAGTGCATACCCCCATTTAACTATTTGGGATTTCACATGAAGAATTTCCACATCTATTCTCGCCTTTACCTCATGGTGACGTAGTCCTGCGTACTGTGAGACAAAATGGTGCTTTCGCAGGATATTGAGCGTGGGGGCGCTGCGGGAATGCTCCGGGTTGCACAATCCAAGAGGCTAACGATTTGATGGGTGGGGGTGCCTGCCTATCTGTTTTTTATTCACGCGCTGGGCCTCGTTGATAGTGAACCAGAAGCGGTGGCGTAGAGGCACTTGTATGCACTGCGCAGGTCTATCTGGAGATTGTGAACGCCCCCCGGCAGTTGGGGGGCGGTGGTATTGTCACGATGGTTCGTGGTCTGGGTGGGGTAGTTGCGGTGCGTGAGGCCCTTCTGTGCGGTAGCTGCGCCCGGGACGGATATTGATCACGTGTGTTGGTTTTCACATTATTCCGTCCTGAGTTTCCTGATTATTTCGGACTGTTGTTGGAGATTCCGGACTGGCTCGATAAGGCTTTGCAAATAGAGGCATAATGGTAAGGGGCCGTCCTGGTGACGGCCCCTGTGTGTGTTTGCTCAGAAGGGTGGCTCAGACTCGCGTTTGGTGGCCGGAACGCTCCTCAACGGCTCATACTCGTAGTTCAGGTCCCGCAGGGTCTGAAGCAGCCTTCTGAGTAGCAGCTTCTCAAGCTGCTCTACTACCTTGCCGATGTCCCCCCTTTGTTGCTCACTGTGATTCATTACCATTTTCTACCCCCTCATCAGAAGATTTCTGTCGCGGCCAGCCTTACATGGTCGGCCGTCACCGACATCGCTTTTTGCCCCGCCGCGACGATCAGCGCGCCACGAGCCAGATGGTTGGCTTTGCGGAACAGCCCACCTGAACCCTGGTGGATGGCCGTGATGGCCGGCTCTTCAAAAAGATTGCGGGTCACCCCCGCGATGGCCAGGTGGTGCGCGATGTACTGCTGCATCTGTTGCCGATTCACACCTTCCAGATGGCTGCGGGCCACTACCCGTGAGGCCAGCGGCGTGGCTGGTCTGTAGGTCAGGTTGTCCGTCAGATTATTCTGACCCACCAGCACCAATGGCAGGTATGGCTTGGCATCTTTCTCGAACTGCAACAACGTGTGCAGCTCGGCAAACACCTCCATGCGCAGCAGGGAGGCTTCGTCAATGACCAAAAGCACCTTGAGCCTTTTGGCCAACCTGAACTCGGTGATCTGCCGGCGAATGGTCTGCAGCATCACCGCCCGGGAGATACCGCGGTTGTCAACCCCCAGCTCGGCTACGATCTGGCGGTACAGTTCCAGAATCGAACCACTGGTGGCCGTCACATACAGGCACAGGTGCTCGGATGGATGCAGCGATTGGCTCACGTACCGCAGGGCGGTGGACTTGCCGCTGCCGATCTCTCCGGTTACCAGGGCCACCGCCCCTGTGCTCATGGCATAATGCACACGTTGTTGCACCGCCTTCAAAGCCTCGGTGACAAGGATTTGCTCCTGCGCGATATCCGTACTGAACGGTTCGCACTGCAGTTCGAAAAACAAACGATAGTTCGATGTCATCGTAAAAATCTCCTTTTGACGGACTTACTGTTTTTGATCATCGTTGCGGCCCCGCCGTTTGCCTCTCGTCCAGATCCTCTCCCACCCCGGGACAGAAAGGGCTTACGAACAGGGCGCAACGATGATCAAGCCCGGTTTACCAAATCTTGCCTCCTTGGGGCCTTGAGCTGCCGCCAGGGTCGATCTGGGTTTTGCTGTTGCGGTCGCGTTTGACCCGGCAGTTTACGGCCGTATCCACCGGGCGCAGCAACCCGTAACTGCTGTTTTTCCAGCGGGCTTCCACCCGTTGCCACTGGTCCTTGTGGTAGAGCAGATCGATGCGTTTGCCGATAAGTTGCACCGGGGCCTCAAAAAGGTGACCATCAAGGGTCACTGTTCGGTCCTTGGCCACCGTGCGCCGGGACACCGTGCGGAAGTGGTCCTTGAGGTTTTCCGGTGCGCTGCGTAGGCACTGCATATTGGCGGCAAATCGCTGCCAAGGTGAGCAGCCCGTGGCCGAATGCCCACGTTGATGATAGCCGTCCAGCCACTG
>ENA-OSEO01002032-OSEO01002032.1-sediment-metagenome-genome-assembly--contig:-NODE-2032-length-31554-cov-5.571242_pt1 | contig 31554 bp, 25 predicted proteins | sample MGYA00237883_ERZ534232 | MGnify/ENA metagenome assembly ERZ534232 | reverse complement strand
GTGGGCATGGAGATGTCGGGCAGCCCGCAGGCGCTGCGGGAGATGATCGCCAACATGGCCCACGGCGGCAAGATCGCACTGCTCGGCATCCTGCCACGTACGGAGATCGACTGGGATTTCGTCGTCTTCAACGGCCTGACGATCAAAGGCATCTACGGCCGGGAGATGTACGAGACGTGGTATAAGATGACGATGCTCATTCAGGGTGGCCTGGACATCATGCCGCTGATCACGCACCGGTTCCATCATGGCGAATTCGAGAAGGGCTTCGAAGCGATGCGGTCCGGCAACTCGGGCAAGGTCGTGCTGACGTGGAAGGCTGCCTAAATCCGAAATCCGAAGGACGAAATCCGAAACAAGCACGAACTACGAAAATCCGAATTTCAAAACGAGCCTCCCGGGTGGCGACAGCGTTTCGGTCATTGGGGCTTTGGTCCTTTGGATTTGTTTCGGATTTTGAATTTCGTGTTTCGGATTTCGACGATGGAGCATTCTTGTGCACACTCATCCCGTCGGGAGGACGCAGGCATGTACGGAAACGTGAAATCCTATCTGGCCGGGCAGCTCGATGAGATTCGCCGGGCGGGGCTGGAGAAGCCCGAACGCGTGATCACGAGCCCGCAGGGCAGCCGGATCACCGTCTCGATCGGGCGGTCGGTTGTGAACATGTGCTCGAACAACTACCTGGGTCTGGGGAACCATCCCGAGGTGGTCCGAGCGGCCCGCGAGAGCTACGAGAAGTGGGGTTTCGGCCTGGCCTCCGTACGCTTCATCTGCGGGACGCAGCAGATTCACAAGGACCTGGAAGCCGCGGTCACGCGGTTTCTCCACACAGAGGACACAATCGTCTACGGCTCGTGCTTCGACGCCAACGGCGGGCTGTTCGAGACGATCCTCGGACCCGAGGACGTGATCATCAGCGACCAGTTGAACCACGCCAGCATCATCGACGGTGTCCGCCTGTGCAAGGCCCAGCGTCTGCGGTTCAACAACAGCGATATGGCGGACCTCGAAGAGAAGCTCGCGTCCGCGCAGTCCTCGCGCTTCCGCCTGATCGCGACGGATGGCGTCTTCTCGATGGACGGCTATGTCGCCAAGCTGGACGACATCTGCGAACTGGCCGACAAGTACGATGCATTGGTGATGATCGATGACTGCCACGCCACTGGGGTGATCGGCAAGACCGGGCGGGGCACGCCGGAGTATCGCGGCGTCATGGGACGCGTGGACATCATCACCGGGACGTTCGGCAAAGCGCTCGGCGGGGCCAGCGGCGGCTTCACCTCCGGTCGAAAGGAGATCGTCCAGATGCTCCGCCAGCGGAGCCGACCGTACCTGTTCTCGAATACCCTGGCGCCGGCGATTGCCGCCGGCTCTTTGAAAGCCCTGGAATTGCTCGACCGCTCCACCGATCTTCTGGACCGCCTGCACGAGAACACCCGCTACTTCCGCGAGCGAATCGCGCAGACCGGCCTGAAGGTTCTGCCGGGCGATCATCCGATCACTCCGATCATGCTGGGCGACGCGGCCCTCGCCCAGGAAATGGCCCGCCGACTGCTGGAAAAAGGCGTCTATGTCATCGGTTTCTCCTACCCGGTGGTCCCGCAGGGCCAGGCCCGCATCCGGACGCAGGTTTCCGCCGCTCATACGCGAGAAGACCTCGATCTTGCCGTTGCGAAGTTCTCGGAGGTGGCCCGGGAACTTGCCTGAGTGCCTGCGTCGCACTGATCCGGATACGGTTCTTCTTCCGTTCTGCGCGGAACGTAAGCCTTTATATATCCGTGGCTTATGTTGCAGTCTGCCTCTTTGGGGTTGACATTGTCGCGGCCGTCTGCTATAATTCTTCGAGTATGGGGGGGGGATGATGCATACCACGTGTTTCGTCCCTATGATTTTGCCATCGTCGTCGGCTCGACGTGTGTCGAGCGGTCATCGGGTGTGACGGCCCCGTTGGATTTGTCGGTATCTGCGTGCGGACGAGTTCTACGCCGCAGCGCCGGGGGCGCGACGTGGCTTGAGCGGCAATCATGTAATGGGGGGTGGGTATGAAACGATGTATGTTGTGTGTGGTGGTTACCCTTGTGGGCGTAGCAGGTCAGGCCGCGGCGGAGACGAATATCAGCACATTGCCATTTGGCACCACGAGCCTCTTGTCCTTCGGGGAGTACAACACGGCTACCTTCGGACAGACGATCACGGTACCCGTGGGCGACAGTGTCCTCAACCGTTTCTCCTTCTGGCTGGATGACTTCGTCGACCCCGACTTCATCGACTTCGGGGCTCATGTCATGGCCTGGGACGGCAGCAAGGCGACAGGGCCCGTCCTGTGGAGTAGCACGCCACAAAGCACGACCAACAACGGCGGTCTGGGCGGCCCTGAGCAGTTCACGTTCGACACGGGCGGTCTGTTTCTGATGTCCGGCGGGCAGTACGTCTTGTTCCTGAGCGCATCGGACTACTTCGATGGCTCCCTGGGACACGGGCTCATGCCGGCGGGATCGACCCTCTACGACGGCGGGCGCTTTGTCTATCTGAACAACGGATCTGATTTCTCCCTCGTCACGATGGAACCTTGGTCCGCGTCGCAACGTGACGCGGCGTTCGAGGCTCAGTTCTCTTCTCATGCCAATGTCGTTCCGGCTCCGGCAGCGATTCTGCTCGGCAGTCTCGGGACCGGTCTGGTCTCCTGGCTCCGCCGCCGCCGATCGCTGTGATTCACATCCTCACGATCTCATTCTCAGGGCTGCGGGTTCGACTCGCAGCCCTTTTCCATTTCTGCGCCATCCGGCTCCTGCCGGTTCTTCCCCGTGCCCGCCGGCCTGGCGGTCACCGCGACCCCCGAGTTGTCCCCATCGTCCGGGAATCTGTGTGGATACGCATCGGCTTGAGGGGCGTCTGGATGCTCGCACACCCGCAGGCTAAAGAGTATAATGAAACGGACCGATGGACAATCGGCACGGATGGTAGCATTGCGCCCACGGACGCGGGCCAGAATATCGGATCGTGACTTCGGTCCGGTCCTATTCTGCGGTGATTGGAGGTTGAGAGATGGTCGCGTCGACGTTTGGGTGTCAAGAAAGCGGTCTCGCGCGGTGCCTGGGGTTGTTTCTGGTTTGTCTGCTGGTGGCGGCAGGTGTTTCGCAGGCCCAAGGGGGCTTTCTATATCAGACCCGGCATACGGAGCATCCCCCGACAGTGGCGCGACACGGCCACGCTTCCGTGGAACTCGGTGACGGTCGGGTGGGCATCTTTGGCGGATTCGGGCGTATCGACGTAGAGATTTTCGATCCGGCCACGGAGCAATTCACTCCGACCCGGGCTACGCGGGACCTGGGCGATTTCGCGGGCGTAGCACTCCTGAACGGCAACGCTCTGCTGGTCAATGGCTGGCAGGACTGCATCTTCGATTATCAGACCGAGCAGTATGTGGACACCGAGAGGCCGTACGCCGGGGCATACATCCGATTTCCGGTCCTCGTGCCGCTGCCGGATGGGAAGGTCTTTATCTGTGGCGGGTACGACACCGACTTCCAGTTCGTAGGCAATTGCGGCCTGTTCGATCCTCGCACTCTTCAATTCAGCCCCCTGGGAGGTCTGGTGGTCCCCCGCGGTAGCCACACCGCGGTTGCACTGGATGATGCTCGCATCCTGGTGATTGGCGGGTCCGGCGGCGAGGGACGGACGCCCGAAGAGGCCAATCTGGATTCTCTTGAACTGTACGATGTGCGAACGGGGACGTCCTCGCTCGTGCGGACCACGCTGCGCGAGGCTCGCTATGAGCACCGTTCGGTCGTCCTGCCCGACGGCAGGGTGCTGACCCTGGGTGGGGTGAACTGGCTCGACGACCTCTTCATCCGCAGCACGGAGTTCTTCGATCCGAGGACGGCTACGATGGTGGATGGCCCGATGCTTGGGCTGGGCCGGCGCGGGGCACGGATCGCCACGCTGCCCAGCGGGCGGATTGCCGTCTTCGGCGGCAACTACGACGCGCGAACCGTCGAGATCTACGATCCGGCTACGGGCCTGTTCAAACTGGCCGACCGCCTGCTGCTGGACGCACGATGGACCGATTTCACCGCGACGCGCCTGGGCTCGGGGGCCGTGCTCCTGGTCGGAGGTAGAGTCAACGCCGGCGACGAAGTGGTTCAGAACGCGGAAATCTTCGAGGAAGTCGCGACGGATACCCCGTCCGACCCGCCCATGACCCTTGCCTCGATCCGGCAACTCCTGGCGGACAGCGACCCGGACGTGGTTGCCGGGACGACCGATTGGCTCATTGCACTTGGCCCACAGGTGAAGCCTATTCTGCAGACGTTGAGCGAAGATGAATCCCCCGAGCTTCAGCGTCTGGCGAGCGACATTATGCGGTCGATCGACGCGCGGGACTACCCAACCGGGTGGTGCGTGGAGATCTGGGACGCCGTCGGACGGCTGGAGACCCTCTGGCTGGACAGCTTCGAATGTCCGGACACCTACAGCGAGGCCGACCCGCCCGCACATGTCACGGCCATCCTGCAGGCGACCGCCAGGGCCGGTTTCTCGCACGTGGTCGTGCGTTTCCCGACGCATGCGTCCTACGAGAACCGTGTCAAGCTGTTCAACCTCGTCGGCTGGACGGGGGTCCCGAGCGTTCTTCTGGGCGAGAGCCTGAGTGAGGATGACCTGACCCGCTTTGTGGATCGCTGACCGAATGAAGACCGATTCCGCCTGTCGCATGCAGAACCGTGCAGGCTACGCAGTTCCCCACGCCTTGATGGGCATATGGAGCACGGAACCGCTTGAAAAAGGATGTACTTGCGTCCGCCCGATCGGTATAATGAATCCGTAGCGAACGACTCTGTCGTCCGAACGCGATGTTGGCTGTTTCTGCACCGTTGAAGCCATACCGATCCCTTGCGGGAGGATGCAACCGTGGCTCTCATAGGGGTGCTGATGTCAATTTGGGTTCTGTCGGGGGTGCTGGCCTACTTCACCACGGAGGCGGTCGTTCTGCACTGCTATCGGCAGGTCTGGGATCGTTCGACGCGTGAGTGGACGCTGGTCTGCAGCGCGCTACTCGGTCCTGTTTACCTGCTGATCGCACTGGAGCTGCTGCTGTTCGGCGTCATGGGCGAGGGCCTTTCCCGCGACAACGTGCGGCACTACAAGGACTCATAAGAAACGATTCCGAGGCAAGGCCGCACGCTTCATGTCAGACCCACCCAGGGTGGGAGGAGGGGATACTGTATGCCTCCTTTGGCCCGACCTGGGGTGTGACACCTCCAATTCCTCTTCCTCCGAGGCCTGCCGACGCAACCGTGCCCGAGTGGATCTGAACCGGGCGATGGACCCCAGCACCCGATCCCTGCCAGAGAGGAAGGCTCTCCTCTGGATAGATGGCTCGATCTCCGGTTGCTGCCGCCCATGAATATGGAGGGGATGGGTAAGGGTGTTTTTTGTTGACATCCCGTCGATTTGAGTTTAGTATAAATGCGTTGGAGCCGAATACTTACGACGGCTTGTTGTTTGTAACCGTCAACGAAAGGAATGGACCGCCCGACTGCAAGCGCCGCGAGGTAGGGGTCTTCTTTACCAGTTCTCCCGCTGTTTGCTGCCGGGTGTGGTCCTATTACCGGACTACGGGAATTTGGAGACGTCTTGATGTTGAGCGGACGAACCGTCGCGTTGATTCTGGTTATCGGATGCTGCGTCGCGGGGACCGGTGTTGCACAGAATCAGGACCAGACACTGGCCGATAACTGGAACGACTTCCTGCATTACACCACCATCGGTCGTTTGGACCTCGCCAAGGGCTATGCGAGGGCCGTTCTCCAGGGCAATCCCGATCCGGCGGAGTTGTACAAGCTGGCCGAGGCCAACCCGACGGGCTATCAAGTGGCCATGAAAGCAGCCGAGACCGCCCATGACGACGAACTGGCCCAGTTGACCCAGCAACTTCTGGGCGTCGTGGACCAGGGACGGTTTCTCCGGCGTACGGAACCGACGCTGATCATGGAGGAAATCCGGCGCCTCAGCAGTACCCCCCGTGGCAAAATGCTGGCGGCCCGTCGTCTGCGCGACGCCGGTGAGTATGCGGTGCCGTTCATGCTCGATGCCATGGCCGAGGCGATCCGCAATCCCGCCTTCGAGACCAAGCTGTCGGACATGATTGAGGTCCTGCCGCAGATCGGCCGGCCGGCGATCCGGCCCCTGGCCGCGGCACTCCAGACGGACAATGACCTGCTCAAGGCCGAGATCATCCGGGCCTTGGGCCGGATCGGCTACCCCCAGGCACTGCCCTATCTCAAGTACGTCGTGGAGACCGCGCAACCGATGGAACTGCGGTCTTTGGCGGCCGAGGGCATCCGTCAGATCGATCCTCGCGCCGGCAACGCCGCGGCGGCGGCCCTGTTCCTCCAACTCGCCGAGAGATATTACTATCATGACGAATCCCTTGCCCCGGGGACGGACGTGTCTTTCGGGAACATCTGGTTCTGGGATGCCCAGGCCGGCCGCCTGGTTCGCGTCCCGGTGGATCAGAAGTCCTTCCACGAATTGATGACGATGCGGTGTTGCGAATGGTCGCTACGTGCGGACGATCAGTTCGGCCTGTCCATCGGTCTGTGGCTGGCTGCCTTCTTCAAGGCCGAGGCCACCGGCATTCCGATGCCGGACTACTTCGGCGAGAACCACGCCAGTGCCCTGGTCTACGCGACGACGGCCGGTCCCGAGTACCTCCACCAGGCCCTGGCGCGTGCGGTCAACGACCGCAATGCCGCCGTGGCGCTGGGAGCGGTGGAGGCCCTGGCCATCACCGCCGGGGAGAAGTCCCTGATGTTCACCCTGGGACCAGCGCAGCCGCTGATGCAGGCGCTGTCGTTCCCGGATCGGGCGGTCCGTTACAGCGCGGCAATCGCCATCGGGAACGCTGGACCTAGGCAGGGATTCACCGAGAGCCCCATCGTGGTGCAGAACCTCGCGGAAGCCCTGGCGCGGAGCGCCCCACCGACCGTGTCCTTGTCGTCGAGTGAGCCGTGGACGCCGGAGCTGGCAGATGCTTACGCGTTGCGGTCGGTTCAGGCGATGCTCCAACTGGCCGTCAGCCGCAATCCGGTGATCGACCTGTCGGGGGCGCAGGCGGCCCTGATCGCCGGCACGAGGGACAAGCAGCAGGAAATCCGCATCCTGGCCGCACAGGTGCTCTCCTACCTGAGTAGTCCGAACGCGCAGCGGGCGATCGCGGAAATGGCGATGGATGCGAGCAATGACGTGGCGGTGCAGATTTCGGCTTTCGAATCCCTGGTCACTTCCGCCAAGCTCAACGGCAACATGCTGCCCGACGCCGCGATCAATGCGATCTACGCATTGATTCAGTCCACGCAGACCGATCCGGCCCTGCGGGCGGGCGCTGCAGCGGCCTATGGCGCTCTCAATCTGCCCAGTCAAAAGGTGAAGGACCTCATCCTCGATCAGGCCAAGAGCTGACCTTCAGGCGACAGATCGAGTGGGCTTCGTCAGGGCGACCGGAGTCCGAAGGTCGGTGCATCAGACGTGACAAACGCCTGGGAAGGTCAAGAGCCGCTCCATATGCATCATCATCACTGTTGACCACATCGCGCAGATTGCGCGTTTACCCTCTATTGGGACTATTCCCTCTGATTCCAGACTCTAAGCCGAACGCGGGGTGAGAGCATAGAAAAACTGCGGGCTTTGGGCTTTTTTCGTTGACGTGGCACCCTTGCACAGTACAATCCTGCAAGTGCGTGTGACTTCTGTTCGCCCGCGTTCGTGGGTGCGACACAGGTCCTTGGGGGATGCAGTCGGACGGAACGAAGGCTGATGGGACCTCTTTTTTGCAGGGAGGCTTGCTGGTGGAAACTGCACACAGATATTCTCTCTTTCTTGTGTCCCTAATTGTGCTCCTGGGCCATACGGTAACCGTGCAGGCGCAGCGGCCGTCCGCTCATCGCCGGGTGCTTGTTGGGTTCCGAGCCGCCAGTGGTCCGCACACGCCGCAGGAACGGGCGGACGCGGTTCGTCGCAGGGGGGGAACCGTGCACCGATCGCTGCGGATCGTGCCGGTGGTTTCCGCGACCTTATCGGATCAGGCGATTGAGCAACTCCGGTCGCGGGCCGATGTCGAATACGTGGAAGAAGACGTCGTCCTCTATGCCGCCGCCCAGACCGCGCCCTGGGGGGTGGACCGAATTGACGCGGATCTGGCCTGGCCCACGGGCAACACGGGGCAGGGAGTGAAGGTGGCGATCCTTGATACTGGTATCGACTATGACCACCCGGATCTGGCGGTCGCCGGAGGCGTCAACTTCGTGGGCTCGACCCGAGATGGCAGCACGAATCCCACCGACTGGAACGACAACCACGGGCACGGCACGCACTGTGCCGGAATCGTCGCCGCACGCAACAACGCGATGGGCGTGGTCGGTGTCGCGCCGGACGCCAGTCTCTGGGGAGTCAAGATACTCAACGATAACGGCAGCGGCTACACGAGCGATATCATCCAGGGATTGGACTGGTGTGTCTCGAACGGCATCAAAGTGGCGTCTATGAGCATCACCGGGGTAAGCACGGCGAGCTTCCGGAGCGCATGCGACCGCGCCTACGCCGCGGGCGTCCTGCTGGTCGCTGCCGCCGGCAACAGCGGGGGCACGGTCGGCTATCCTGCCGCGTATGCGTCAGTGCTCGCCGTTTCGGCCACCGATTCCCAGGATCGTCGTGCCTACTTCTCCAGCAACGGGCCCCAGATCGAATTGGGGGCGCCGGGCGTGAGCATTCCGTCCACGTACAAGGGCGGCGGGTATGCCTACATGAGCGGCACTTCGATGGCCTGCCCGCACGTCGCGGGGGCGGCCGCCCTGGTTTGGGCCTCGGGATTTAGCTCCGCGGCGGCCGTGCGTGAGCGTCTGACGAGTACGGCCGAGGATCTGGGGCCGTCGGGCTTCGACACAAGCTTCGGATATGGTCTGGTCGACGCGCAGAGGGCGGCAGGGGGGACCTCGTCGCCGCCGCCGGCGCCGGTGGACAAACCGCCAACCGTCGATATTGCATCGCCCGCACAGGGGAGCACGGTCTCCGGGACGGTTCTCGTGAGGGCCGACGCCACCGACGACAAAGGGGTGACACAGGTCGAGTTCCTCGTCGACGGAGTCCGGATCGGTCTCGATACATACAGCGGGGACGGCTGGACCGCCTCCTGGAATACGATTGTCTCGATCGACGGCCAGCACACGCTTGCCGCGCGAGCCACTGACACGACCGGCCAGACCACCACGGACTCCATCACGGTGACCGTCGGCAATGCGGATGCCTTGCCCAGTGTCCAGATCACCACGCCGCAGAATGGGACAACCGTCTCGGGTGGAATCACGATCTCCGCCGCCAGCGACGACAAGGGAGTCGTCAGCGTCACGTTCACTGTCGATGGTAGGACCATTGCGGTGGATTCCGACGGTGGCAACGGCTGGTCGGCTTCCTGGGATACGACCTCCGCGGCCGACGGCAACCACACCGTGACGGCCGTCGCCACCGACACGAAGGGGCAAACGGCCAGCCACTCGGTCCTGGTCACCGTCAGGAACGTCGCCCCGCCGACAGGAACCACTGCGTCCGTGCGTTCGATCACGTACAGCACCGCTGGCGGCTACGCGGAGGATCGCGATCTCCACATCACCTTGTATGTCGAGAATGACCAGGGAAGCCCGGTGGAGAACGCCTCGGCGTTCGTTGCCATCTACTTGAACGGACGAATCAATCAAGTTCTGTCCGCCAGGACCGATGCCAGCGGCTCGGCCACGCTCAGGATTGTCTACGCGTCCTCCGGCTCCTACGAGACCAGAATCTACAGTCTAACCGCCGCAGGTCTGACCTGGGATGGCGTGACTCCGCCGAACGGATTCACCAAGTAGCAGAAGCCCGAGGGTCCGGCCCGTACATGCGGTGTCGGCATAGGCCGAATCGTTTGACCCGGCCCCGGTGGACCTCTCTGTTATGGGGAGGACTGCCGGGGCCGGTGTCGTAGAGGGCTGGGATGATGGAGGAATGAGGTCGCCTTATCACGGAAATCGACCGGCTTCTGCGTTTTTTCTGTCACTCCTCCGCGTCGAGCGGACAGCGCCAGAGGTAGACTCTGTGCCGGCGGCCGTCGTCGCGGGAAGTCATATCCACGGTTCTGTCCGGCCGGATGCCCCCCAACCCGAATTCATGCGAGACGATTCGCGCACCGGCCCCGAGCCGGCGCAACTGCGGGATCAGGCGGGCATTCATCTCCGTGCCCATGTAGATCGTGACCACTGTCGCCCCTTGCAGGTCCGCCGTGAGGACATCCTTCTGCTCGATAGTGACCAGGTGCGCAACGCCGCTGCGCTGGGCGTTGTCCCGGGCCTCCGCGACGCGCAGAGGGTCCAAATCATACCCGACCGCTCGGCAGCCGTACCGCCGGGCCGCCGTGACGACGATGCGCCCGTCTCCGCAGCCCAGATCGTAGACGACGTCGTCTTGGGTCACGCGGGCCATCGTCAGCATGCGATCCACCACGTCCTGGGGCGTCGCCGCGAACGAGATGAACAGAATCGCCGGCGGCTCATCCCGAGGGGGATTCGCCGGCCTCCGCCCGGAAGCGACCGAAGCGCTGTCGTCCATAACCGCCGGAGAACGTGGATCTTGATCTGAAGCACAACCGGGGAGGACGAGCATGCCGAGCGCCAGCGCCGGAACCAGACGCCGAGACAGTCGAATCATAATCAACCTGAGAATTCTCTGACCGGCACACTCCCAGTCGCCTGTGAGCCATGGGCCGGCTTCGGCGGGCATTCTACCCGATCGTCCGTGGGCTGTCGCCTTCTGTCTCGGTATCTCCCCGCCGCAGGGGCGGTTGGCTTGACGCTCCGCGCGACGGCGCATAGAATACCGCAGGCACAGGGATTCAGGGCTCCGTTCACCAACGTCTTTAGACCGGAAAGGACAGCACGATGGCTGTGAAACGCGATGAAATCGCCGCCTGTTTGAAGGAGTGCAAGACGCATCTGACGACGGAACTGCTGCCGTTCTGGCTGAACCGCTGCAAGGACGACGTCCACGGCGGGTTCAATACGCAATTCGATAAGGACGGCAACGACAGTGGGCTTGACGAGAAATCGATGCTGGCCCAGATGCGGACGATCTACTCGATGTCGGCCGCCCACCGGGCCGGCTATGGCGGCGGCAAATGCGCCCAATTCGCCGAGCACGGCGTCAACTTCATGCTCAACAAGGTCTGGGACAAGGAGTACGGCGGATTCTTTTGGACCACCAACCGCAGAGGCGAGGTCGTGATCGACAAGAAGATCTTGTACGGCCTGAGCTTCGCGATGTATGCCTTGACCGAGTACACCATGGCTACCGGCGATCCGCGCGGGCAGGAATACGCGGAAAAGACGTTCGATCTCGTCAAGAAACACGGGGCCGACGTGACGTACGGCGGCTTCTTCGAGATGTTCGAGCGCAACTGGGACCTGTGCGGACCCGGCCCCAAGGGCGGCGACCGCAAGACCCTCGACGTGCACATGCACTTGATGGAAGCTTTCACGAACATGCTCGAATGCACGCATCAGAGCATCCATCGGCGGACGCTGATCGAGGATATCGAGCTTCTCGTCAAGCGCATTCTGCATCCCAAGTATGCGACCGGCATCCCCCAGTTCACCGTGGATTGGAGGATCGCGCCCCAGATCAAGTTCGACGTGGTCTGGGGCTGGGACCGGTTTGCCGAGGGGGGCGCCAAGCCCAATGCCCAGGACAACACGTCCGCCGGGCACAACGTGGAGTTTGCCTGGCTGCTGACCCATGCCACCGACGTGCTGGGCTCGCACTGGGACGAGTACCACAAAGTGATCAAGCAGGCGATGGACCACGGGCGGGACAACGGCATCGACTGGGAGTATGGCGGCGTCTACGTCGAAGGGCCGCACGCCGGCGGTGTCTACGACAAGGAGAAGGAGTTCTGGCAGCAGGCGGAGGTGATGATCGGCATGCTGGAGGGCTGCCTGCGCTTCGGGCCCGACGACTACTGGCCGGCGTACCTGAACGTGCACCGGTTCGTCTTCGACAAGATGATCAACCACCCGGTCGGCGAGTGGTGGCCGCTGATGACCCGCGAGGGCGTCCCGATCTGGACGCACATGAGCCACTCGTGGAAGGTCAACTACCACACGATTCGTTGCATGGTCGAGTGCATCAAGCGACTGGAGAAACTGCTGGGCTGACGATGGAATACGAGGGCAGATACAAGGCATTCGACGCCGGGCGGATCGCGACGTATCCGCTGGCGACGAGGAGCAACAAGGTCAAGCTGGGCGACTTGGTCTTTCCGAAGGATGTCGACGTTCGCAGGGGCGGGTTTCAGACCCGCCCTGACCCTGCGGTACAGGAGCATATCCAGGCCGTCGCCGAGGCGGTCGTTGCCGCCCGTCGGGAGGGCAAACCCGTGATCCTCTTCACGGGCGCCCACCTGATCAAGAACGGTCTCGGCCCGCTGCTGGTCGATCTGGTCGAGCGGGACTGTGTCACGCTCGTCGCCGGCAACGGCGCCACCGGCATCCACGACTTCGAGCTGGCGCTGGTGGGCGAGACGAGCGAGAACGTCCCGGCGGCATTGGACAAAGGCCAGTTCGGCATGGCCTACGAGTTCGCCTATATCAACATGGCCCTGTCCGTGGGCAACCAGCAGAAGCTCGGCTACGGCGAAGTGCTCGGCCGGATGATCTGCGACGAGCCGTTCCACCAGCAGGTGCTGGCCCTCGTAGCGAAACCAGGCTCACCCGCGGGATTCGCGCATTCGGAGGTCAGCGTGCTGGCCGCCTGCTACCGCAAGGGGATCCCGTTCACGGTCCACGTGGGCATCGGCGTCGACGTGATCGACCAGCATCCGAGCTTCGACGGCCAGGCCAAAGGCGGCTGTTCCGGCCGGGACTTCCTGATCTACACGCACGAAGTCTCGAAGCTCACGCAGGGCGGCGTTGTCCTGAATATCGGCAGCGCCGTCACCGGGCCGGAGGTGTTGCTCAAGGCGGTCTCCATGGCCGCCAACGTCGGCCTTGTCCCACGCGGCATCCTTACCGCCGACTTCGACCTGCGGGAGCACCAGCCACGGCAGATGACCGACGAAGCCGCCCAAGGGTACTACTTCCGCGATCAAAAGAGTGTCGTGACCCGGATCCCGGAAGCCTTCGGCGGCAGGGGACTCTATGTCCGGGGCGACCAGAAACAGACCCTTCCATTGCTCTACCAGCTCATCATCGAGGCACTGTGAACCTATGGACCAGCGTCGCATCCAGGAGATTCTGACGAAGATCGAGGAAACCCGCGTGGCCGTCTACGGCGATTTCTGCATCGACGCCTACTGGATGCTCGACCCCAAGGGCTCGGAGGTCTCCGAGGAGACGGGTCTGCAAGCCCGGGCAGTCCGCCGGCATTATTACTCGCTGGGCGGTGCCTCGAACGTTGTGGCGAACCTCGCGGCGCTCAAGCCCCGATCGATCCAGGTCGTCGGTGTCATCGGCGATGATATTTTCGGCCGCGAGTTGCGTCGTCAGTTCGAACAACTGGGCGTCGACACGACGCACCTGGTGGTCCAACGCGAGGGCTACGACACCGTCGCATTCGGTAAGCCATACCTTGACGAGGTGGAGGAGCCCCGCATCGATTTCGGGTTCTTCAACAGGCGCAGCGCGGGGACCGACGCCGCTCTGCTCGATGGCATCCGTCACGCCCTGCAGACCGTGGACGCGATGATTGTCAATCAGCAGGTCCCCGGCAGCATCACCCACGTCGAGTTCATCGATCGCGCCAACGGACTGTTCCAGGAGTTCGCGGGCAAGCCCATCCTGCTCGATTCGCGTCACTTCGGCGATCGTTTCCAGCACATCGTCCGCAAGACCAACGACCGGGAAGCCGCCCGGCTCAACGGCGTGCAGGTGGCCCGCGACGAGAATCCGTCGATCGAGGACGTCCGGGGCTACGCGCAGAATCTCTACCGGCAGTTCAACAAGCCGGTCTTCCTGACCCGCGGTTCGCGCGGCATGCTCGCGGTCGATGGAGAGGGCGTTCACGAAGTCCCCGGCATCCAGTTGCTCAGGAAGCTCGACCCGGTTGGCGCGGGCGACACAGTGACCAGCGCGTTGGCCCTATGTCTGGGGGCGGGCGTCCCGCCGGCCGAGGCGGCGGAATTCGCCAACTTCGCCGCCGCGGTCACGGTCCAGAAGCTCTTCCAGACCGGCACCGCCAGCGGCCAGGAGATCCTGGCGGTCGCCAAGGACCCGGATTTCATCTATCAGCCGGAGCTGGCCGAGAACCCGCGGAAGACAGGGTATCTGCCGGGAACCGAGATTGAAGTCTGCGACGCTGGGTTTTCACGGATCGGCACGGGCGGACACGGACCGGCACGGACAGGCTCGTCCGTGGAGGTCCGTGCGGGTCCGTGCGGGTCCGTGTCCGTGCCGATCCGCCACGCGGTCTTCGACAACGACGGCACGATCAGCACGCTCCGTCAGGGTTGGGAGGGGATCATGGCGCCGGTCATGATCAAAGCCATCCTCGACGACTGCTACAAGACCGCCGACGAAGAGCTCTATCGCAAGGTCGAGCAGCGCGTGCTCGACTACATCGACAAGTCCACCGGCATCCAGACCCTCGTCCAGATGGAGGGCCTGGTCGGGATGGTCCGCGAGTTCGCGATCGTCCCGCCGGAGAAGGTCCTCGACCGCTTCGGCTACAAGCGGATCTACAACGAGGCCCTCATGCAGATGGTCAACGAGCGGATCGCCAAGCTCAAGCGGGGTCAGCTCGACGTGACTGATTTCACCGTCAAAGGCGCCGTCGAGTTCGCTCGCGCCCTGCGCGAGCGCGGCGTCACGCTCTATCTGGCCAGCGGCACGGATCACGCGGACGTGATGGCGGAGGCCGAGGTGCTCGGCCACGCGTCGCTCTTCAACGGCGGCATCTACGGCGCCGTCGGCGACATCGACAGTTGCTCCAAGAAGATGGTCCTCGACCGCATTCTGCGCGAGCACGATCTCTCCGGCCCGGAGCTGGCGGTCTTCGGCGACGGGCCGGTGGAGCTGCGGGAGTCCCGCAAGCGCGGCGGCCTGGCGATCGGCATCGCCTCCGACGAGGTTCGTCGCTACGGCCTGAACCTCGAGAAGCGGACCCGCCTGATCAAGGCCGGGGCGCATCTCGTCGTCCCCGATTTCTCCCAGCGCGAGGAGTTGCTGAAGCTGCTTTTCGGCGACGGATGAACACGAGTCCGAGGATGAGAGCATGTCATTGCGAGCGAAGCGAAGCAATCTCGCGTCCCGGGATTGAGATTGCTTCGTCGCGATGCTCCTCGCAATGACATGCCTTACGCTGTGCACCTTCGGATGATCCGGATGAATAGGAAAGCAATAGATGTGGCAGTTGCCCTCGCGATGGGCCTTGGGGCACTACTGCTCTGGGCTCCCTGGCGACCCAGGCCGAGCCCGGTGCGAGAGATCATTGCCGGCTATGATCAAGAGGCACACTACGCTGCCATCGCCATCGACCATCCTCTCGACGAAACGGTCTTTCCGCCAGAGATGATCCCACCGACCTTTCGCTGGAAGGATTCTCTCAGTAAGAGATGGTTGATCTGGATCCGGTTCGCCGACGACTCGCCAAGCACCTACTTCTACTTCCTGACACGCCGGCCGCGGTGGACGCCCTCGTCGCAGATCTGGGAGGACCTGAAGCGACGTTCGATGGACCGTCGCACGCAGGTCCTCATCCTCGGCACAGGCCGGGATGCCCCGGCGCGAGTCCTGTCCCGCGGGACCATGTCCTTTCGGATCTCCCCGGACCCCGTGGGGGCGCCGTTGTTCTATCGCGAGGTCGTCCTGCCGTTCGAGGAGGCCGACCGCAAGCCCCAGCGAATCCGCTGGCGGTTCGGATCGATCATGACCGCCCAGCCGCCGCCGATCGTCATGCAGGGCCTGACCGTCTGCGCCAACTGCCACTCCTTCAGCGCCGACGGTACGATCCTCGCCATGGACGCCGACTACGCCAACAACAAGGGTGCCTACCTCATCACCCGCATCCAACGGGACATGGTCCTGACGCCGGAGGACATGATCACGTGGAACGACTACGAGCGGGCGGGCCTGACTTTCGGCCTGCTCTCCCAGATCTCGCCCGACGGGCACTACGTGGTCAGCACGGTCAAGGACCACGCGGTCTTCATCGCCAAGGAGCCGCTGGCGTTCTCGCAGCTCTTCTTCCCGGTCGGCGGGATTCTCTGCGTCTACGACCGCCAGGGGCGCACGTTCCGCGCCCTGCCCGGCGCGGACGATCCGAACCTCGTGCAGAGCAACCCGGTGTGGAGTCCCGACGGCAAGTACATCGTCTTCGCCCGCACGAAGGCTGCCGACCTGCGTCACACCCGCGGCCAGGGACTGCGGCCTCTGACCAAGGAGGAATGTCACGACCTGGTTAGAGACGGCAGGCCCTTCCGGTACGACCTCTACCGTGTCCCCTTCAATGAGGGGGCAGGGGGCACGCCCGAGCCCTTGGAGGGCGCCTCGCACAACGGCCTGAGCAACTACTTTCCCTGCTACTCGCCCGACGGGCGCTGGATCGTCTTTTGCCGCGCCAAGACCTACATGCTGCTCCAGCCCGACAGTGAGTTGTACGTCATTCCCGCCGAGGGTGGGACCGCCCGCCGGCTGGCCTGCAACACCGCCCGCATGAACTCCTGGCACAGCTTCTCCCCGAACGGCAAGTGGATGGTCTTCGCCTCGAAAGCCTGGTCCGACTACACACAACTGTGCCTGACCCATATCGACGAGCAGGGCGACAGCTCGCCCCCCATCCTGCTGGACCACCTGACCGCCCCCGACCGCGCCGCCAACATCCCCGCGTTCGTCAACGCCGACCCCAACGCCATCCGCAAGATCCGGGAGCAGTTTGTCACGTATCGCTGACGAATCTCGTTGGTGATATCTCACCTCTCGTCGGCGCGCACACGATATGTGAGGTCCGAGGCGCTTTTTCCGATCCGGCGGGTGACGCCGTGCGTAGAGCCTGCAAAGTGGTCCTGTCCCTATAGGGGATTTACTGATTGCTTGGGTGTGAGGCGGGGATAGAGTACCGGGGACTATGGCAGGGAAGAAGAAACCGAAACGAATTCTGCTCAAGCAAGGGATGATCCGTCGCGTCCTGCTGGCCTTGCTGCCGTGCGTGGCAGGGGGGGTGTACTTCTTTGGCTGGCGGAGCCTGGCGCTGGTCCTGGTCGCGGCGGCGGTCGGCTTTGCGGTTGAGTTTCTCTTCACGCGTCTGCGCGGCGAGCCGGTGACGGAGGCGGTGTTTGTCACGACGACGATCTTCGCGTTGATCCTGCCGCCGACGGTGCCGTGGCATGTCCTGGTGATCGGGGTGGTCTTCGCGGTGATGTTCACCAAGGAAATCTTCGGCGGGTTCGGGCGGAATTTCTTCAACCCGGCCCTGGCGGGCCGGTGCTTTGTCTATGTCTGTTTCCCGGTGGCGATGACCGCCGTCTGGGCACCCGCCGCGGAGGGCCTGTGGGGGGCGCTGGATCGCTGGAGCACGTCGGTCCTAGCGTCCGACGGTCCGACGGTCCGACGGTCCGACCGGCCGGCACCAGCGGACGTCGCGACCCTCACGCCGCCGAGCGTGGCCCAGGGCGTGACGGGCGCGACGCCCATGGCCTATCTCAAGCTGGGCCGGCTGGTGCTCGTTTCGGACGACTCGGCGTTGGAGAAGGCGCCGTTCGAGATCCCCGAGGAGCAGACCGTCCGCGTCAACCGGCGGGCCTTCTGGAAACAGCAGTTCTTCGGCCGCCTCAGTGGGACCACGGGGGTGACCAGCGCGCTGCTCATCTTGATCGGAGGGGTCTATCTGTTCTATACCAAGACCGCCAGTCGGACGATCATTCTCTGGCTCATCGGGACCTATGCGGCACTGAACCAGGTGCTCCATTCCTTCGGCGTCAGTCCGGTGCCGTCGGCCGTGACCGCGCTGCTCGGCGGCGGGTTCCTTTTCGGGGCCTTCTTCATGGCAACCGATCCGGTCAGTGCGCCCAAGACGGACCTGGGCCGGGTCTTCTACGCGATCATCATCGGCGTCTGCACGGTGGTCATTCGGAATTTCTCCATCTTTAACGGCGGACTGATGTTCTCGATCCTGATCGGCAACATGTTCGCTCCGATCATCGACTACGGCGTGCGGGCCCGTGCCGCCGCGCGGGGCCCACACCGGGAAACGAAGGGGACGCCCGCATGAAGCTGATGCGACAGGCGAAATTCTATCCGGTTCTCTACATGTTTGTCGTGACCGCGGCGTTCAGCACGGTGGTCATCGGGTTTTCGAGTCTGACACGGGAACGCGTCGCGGCCAACGAACGGTTGGCGTTCGAGCGGGCGGTCGTGGCGGTCCTGCCCGGTCTGTACGAGACGGGTCTCCGTTCGGCCCAGATTCACCAGCGGTTTGTCGAGCAGGTCAGCGAGCCGGACGCCTCCTCCGGCGACGCCTTCACGCTCCGCAAGGGTGGTCAAGTCGTCGCCTACGCACTGCCGTTTGAAGGGCAGGGGTTCTGGGCGCCGATCCGCGGCGTGATCGGTACTGCCGCGGACAAACGGACCGTGACAGGCATTGCTTTCTATGAGCAGGCGGAGACGCCGGGACTGGGCGCCGAGATCACTCAGCCTGCGTTTCGCGACCAGTTCAAGGGCAAGGTGCTGGCCCGGGAGGGCAAACCGATCAACCTGCGACGGCCCGGCACGGCACTGGGCGAGAATGACGTGTACGCGGTCACCGGCGCGACTCAGACGAGCACCCGGCTCGAGGCGATTGTGAACCGGGCGCTGAACGAGTGGCAATCGCAGATGGGATCGGATAAGGCCCAATCGGGCCCATATTCTTTAACGAAATCTCTTGGTCCGATTTCTTCTTCCGATCCGGGCAAGCAGGAGGCGGGACAATGAGTCCGAACGGCGCGCCAACCGGGCCCAGGGCCATCGCCATCCAAGGACTGTGGCGGGACAACCCCATCTTTCGCCAAGTGCTCGGGATCTGCAGCACGCTGGCGGTAACGAACCTGGTCATGAACACGGTGGTCATGTGTGCGGCCCTGGTGTTCACCGTGTCGCTCAGCGCCGCGACGGTCTCCGTACTGCGGAACTACACGCCGCGGAATATCCGCATGATGGTCGAGACGCTAATCATCGCGTTCTACGTGATCATCGTGGACGTGTTGCTGGGAGCATACTGGCCGTCGATGCGGGCGAACCTGGGGCCCTACGTGGGTCTGATCATCACCAACTGCATCGTCATGGGCCGCTGCGAGGCCTACGGCAACAGCCACCCGCCCGGCGGGGCCTTTCTGGACGGGTTCTTCAACGCTTTGGGCTACTCGTTCATCCTGCTGATCGTCGCGACGTTCCGCGAGATCCTCGGGATGGGCAGCTTCCTGGGGATGCCGATGCCGTTCTTCGGCGGGCCGGCATGGGACAAGTGGATCATCATGGTGATGCCGCCGGGGGCGTTCTTTATGCTGGGCATCGTCGTGTGGGTATTCCGGTCGATTCAACAGTCGAGAGAGGAGCCGAAGAAATGAACGTCGGCAACGAGATCGGGCAGGCGGTGGTCGTGTGCGTCTCGGCGATTTTCACGCAGAACATCCTGCTGGCCTACTTCCTGGGTTTGTGTCCGTTCATCGGGGTTTCACGGGAGATCAAGGCGGCCTTCGGGTTGGGCTTGGCGGTCATCTTCGTCCTCACGTGCACGACGCTGTTGAACTGGCTGGCGTATCATTATGTTCTCCTGCCGCTGGGGTTGCACTACTTCCGGTATATTCTGTTCATCATCATCATCGCGGCGTTCGTCCAGTTTGTGGAGATGGCGGTCGAGCGGTATTCTCCGTTTCTCTACCAGCAGCTCGGCGTGTTCCTGCCCCTGATCACGGTCAACTGCGCCATCCTGGGGGCGGCACTGTTCATGGTGATTCGCGAGTACACGTTCATCGTCACGATCGGCTACGGCCTGGGCAGCGGGATCGGCTGGTTCCTGGCCATCCTGGCCATGGCCGGGATTCGTCAGAAGCTCGCCCACGACCGGATCCCGCGCGGTCTCCAGGGGCCGGGGATCACGCTGATCCTCGCCGGTCTGATGGCCCTGGCGTTCATCGGGTTCGCGGGAGTTCTCCAGGGACGGTAACCAGACCCAGTGGGCCAGAGGACAATCATGGGTGAAACGTTCATCTCGGTTCTGATCGTCAGTTCCATCGGCGCGGGGCTGGCCGCCTTGCTGGTTATCTCCGAGATGTTCATCGCCAACTACGGCGCGTGCCGGATCAGCATCAACGACGAGCGGGACCTCACGGTGCAGGGAGGAACGAGCCTGCTGTCCGTGCTGACCGCGGAGAAGATCTTCATCCCGAGCGCCTGCGGCGGGCGGGGCACGTGCGGCCTGTGTAAGCTCAAGGTGCTCGAAGGTGCGGGTGCCATTCTGCCCACCGAGGAGCCTTACCTGGACAAGCGCGAGCGGGAGCAGAACGTCCGCCTCTCCTGCCAGGTCAAGGTCAAGAACAACCTGCGGATCAACATCCCGAAGGAACTGCTCTCCATCCGAGAGTATGTCACCCGTTGCGTGAAGATTGAAGACCTCACGTACGACATCAAGATGTTTCGCCTGCAACTCGTCAAGCCGGCGACGATGGAGTACACCCCCGGCCAGTACGTGCAGTTGCTCACGCCGGTCTACGACAGGAGTCCCGTCGAGGTCTATCGCGCCTACTCCATCGCCTCCGACCCGGCGGACAAAGGGATCATCGAGCTGATCATCCGCCTGGTGCCCAACGGGATCTGCACGACCTACTGTTTCAATCATCTCAAAGAAGGGGATGAGGTCAAGATCAACGGTCCCTACGGAGAGTTTCGCCTCTCGGACACCGGTGCGCCCATCGTGTTCATCGCCGGCGGTTCGGGTATGGCTCCGATCAAGTGTATCCTGCACCACATGGAGAACACCGGGAGCAAGCGCGAGGCGGTCTACTACTTTGGAGCGAACGTGGTCAAAGAGATGTTCTACCTGGATCTCATGCGCCGATTCGAATCGGAGCTGCAGGCGTTTCGGTTCGTGTCGGTCGTCGCCAAGCCCGCGGAGGGGGAGACCTGGGACGGCGAGACCGGGCTGGTGACCCAGGCTGTACAGAGAGGTGTGAAGAATGGCGCAATCTGTGAGGCGTACTTGTGTGGCAGTCCCGGCATGATCGATGCTTCGATCAAAGTCCTCCAGGACCTCGGCGTGACCAATGACAGGATCTTCTATGATAAGTTCGCGTAGGAATGGGAGTCCTCTGAGAGGGGCGACAGATGAAGCAGGGGCCTGAGGTTCAGCATCTGGATATGGCGCTGCGGTCGTCGACTCTGGTGGCGGGCGGATTCATGGGCTACGATCCGCGCAGCGTTACGGAGGTGATCGACACCGATGCCGGCGAGTTGTTCCGCTTGGGCGTGACGGACAAGGAGTTGGCTGCCCGGATGAAGGAAATCACGCAGAAGGCCGCCGACGCGCAGGGGACCTGGGTGGAGATCGACCCGGATCACGAGGCGCAGGTGGACGAGACTCGGGGCGCCACCGCCTGTCCGTGGCGACATCGAGGTCGGTATTTCAAGAGGGTCACCACGGTCCGGCGTAAGAACTCCGACGAAACCATTCGGTGGTCCGACCTGAATACCCACATGGTCGATGCCCACGGATTCCTCGAAGGCAAGGGCTCCATGTTCCGAATCGAGCCCGCGCCATTCGTCCGCATGCTGTTCTGAGCCCGGATTGGGACAGCCTGTGGTAGTCTGCGGTTGGGGCGGGATCGGCAAGGTCGGGCTGGTCGCGATCAACACGATCCAGATGTCCGAAATTGGAGGCCGCGAGGGCGAAGGTGCCATTACCGGTCTCAACGGCTTGCTCCTGGGTGTGGCCTCAGACAGGGGGAAGGTCCACCGGCGCGGCAACCGGAGAGGGGGCGAACCTCCGGGAGAGGCCGCCGTAGAAGTCTGCGGGCAGAGCAATGGGGCGACGGCCGGTGCTCGGCCGGATATCTGGGGCACCGGACACGAAGTCATGATCAGTTGGGGTTACAGATCATGTCGGATCACATGGTGTTCCAGAGGTGTTCGGATCAGGAGAAGGAAGACCTACGGTCCTATTGGCGACAGAAACAACCACGGATTGAGAGGCTTCTGACACGTTTTCCCGAAGATCAACGGGAACTCCGTCTGACCGTCACACGCAAACCCAAGCGCTATGACGTGCGCGCTGCGCTGTTCTTGCCCACGGGATCGCTGGTCGCCGAGGTCTCTTCGGTCGTCGGGCACGAGGCGATCGATCTGCTGGCCGACAAACTCGCCCGGGAGGTCCGTCGGCACAGGGAGGTGATCCGCCATGAGGATCTGTACCGCCGCAAACAGCGACGGCGGGAGTTGTCCCGGCACGCAGCCGCCATGTTGCCGCCGACCGTCGAGAAGCTGGACCGGAGGGCCTTCTTTGCCTTGTTGAACCCTCTGATTGCCCGGCTCAGACACCATGCGAATCAGGAACTTGTTGTGGCCGAACTGCAGGGCCGGATTGGACACGAAGAGTTGGTTGCGACCGATCTGCTGGATGAAGTACTCCTGCGTGCCTGGACGGAGTTCGACCGTCGGGAGGAGACGGTGCCGCTTGAGGTCTGGTTGACGAGACTGCTCCACGAGGTGCTGGATGGACAGCTTGCGGCCGCGCAGACGGACCGCTCCCTTCATGAGCAAGTCGATGTAGGCGTGTCCGCCGACGATACCGCCGTCGGGTTTGCGTCGGAGGATGGGCTTGCCTGGGAGGAGCCTCCCACCCTGACGGTTGAGGACGTCCTGCCGGGCCATGAAGGGCAGGAGCCTTGGCAGTCACTGGCGGCGGTCGACCAGATGAAGTGGGTGCTGGCCCAGTTGGGCGAAGTACCCGCGAGCCGGCGCCGGGCATTCACCCTGCACCTGCTGGAAGGCTGGGAACCCGATGAAATTGCCATGGTGCAGAGTCGATCCCCGGACGAGGTCCGTGACGATATCGAGGCAGTCCGGCAGATGCTGCGCAGTCGTCTGGGCAGCGAATCCGAGATCCTCCCCTCCGGCCCCACGTCTACCCGGCCAGGTGAGTAACGCCGGTCTGTCGTACTTCGGCTCTCGACTTCTGCTGTTATTCCTGCGTTCGCACCGCGAATTCCTCACGTTTTCTGTTACCGCAGTACCCCCAGGGCGCCTTATATCCGTGGACAGATACTCCGGACCGGAGTGCGCAGGTGGGTTTGTCAGGCTTGGCCGGATGGGCATAAAGGTCGGTTTCGACGCTTTGTCGCGGCCGACCGACAAACCTAACACCTTGAAAACAGTAGAGTTATATAGGACGAGCCTCGAATCTGTGGTATCATTCTGTACGGTCAGGTCGGTCGTGCAAATGCCGGCGGTCGGCCGGATGGGGAGGTAGGGTTCGTCGATGGTGCTACCGCCGGGGAGAAAGGAGTATTGTGATGTACCCACTAAAAGAAAGAAAACGCTCCCGAGCGGATGGGGCGAGATCCTTCCGGGATGCCGGCGTTCTTGCAGGCCGGGTCGGTCGAAGGTGGCTGGGACGTATGCTGCGAACGACACCGATCGTGGCTCTGCTGATCGGGATGACGCTGGCGATCGGCCCGCGGGCGCAGGGCCAGTCGCGTATGCGCAGTACTCCAAACAGTGCTGCGGCTCGGCAGAACGCCCGGAGTGTAGCTCCCCGCATGTCGCCAGCGCCGCAAGTGCGTTCACAGCCGCAAGTTATGAACCGCGGCGCCGCGATCAACTCGCGGTCGTTCCGGTCGGCACCGAGCCGGCAGACTAACCGCGTCCCGTCGGTGATGAATCGACCCACGCCGAGGATGAGCGCCCCGAGCAGCAGCCTGCAGAACCGAATAGCGACCCGATCCCGGTCAGTTTCGCCGAGTCCAGGACCGTCTATCAACAGCCGGCCCAGCCCGTCGATCAACCGGTCGGTTCCGTCGATCAATCGGTCCAGCCCGTCCGTAAACTCAAGCAGTCCAAGGACTTCGGTGAGCCCCAGCCGATCGGCCCCGTCGGTCCGTTCCTATTCGAACAGGACGTACACATTCACCCCAAGGCAGCCATCGATGACGCCGTCGCAGATGAATCGGACGCCCTCGATGAATGAACGCTCGATCGGTAGGACGATCACGCCGCAGACCGATAACTCCTTTAGCAACAGGTCTTTCCGTTCATCCCAGAGCAACAGCGCCGGTTCAAATGCGACCCGTGAGATCGGCAGCCGGATCGGTCCTGGGGCATCGTCCGACCCGACGACTCGGAGTCCTTCACCGAGCGTCTCCGAGCGAAGCTCCGCGGTGCGCCGGTCCTTGGCGGACCGTATGCCGACCCGCAGTTCGACGCCGGCAACCGTTCAGCCGAGAACCGCGGTTCCTGCGCCGAGCGATGGTTCGACGCGATCCACGGTGGAAACGACACCCAGGAATTCAGCCGCTCGCCCGCTCTCCTCGCGCATTGGATCGGGCCGGCCTTCGACGAGAGAATCACAACCTTCGACCCGGCAACAAGATATCTCTGCTGCCGCTCGCGACCGGCAGGACCGAAGCCCCTCGTCGCGAAGCGGTCTAAACGAGCGGTTGAACGAGCGCCGGACGAATGAGATGCAGCAGCGTGCAATCAATGAGAGGACCATCCGATCTGGAACGGGCAACGTGAGAGTGCAGCGCCCGACCGTCTCCGTAGGACGAGCCGGCACGCCCGGCGCGACGGACAGCGTCCGCACTCGATCCGAGCTTCGGGATCGCCTGGCGGATCGGCAGATCCGCGCGACGAACCGACCCAGTGTGATGGCTCCGGCTGCTGCCGTCCAGCGAGGCGCCGCCGAGATTCGGTCCCGGCACAGGGACTTGGACACGCGATTGGCGGAGCACAGGCGACAGCATGTATCGCCCGTCGATCCGGATACACCGAGAGCCGGCATCGGCGCCGCGCGCGGCCCTCTGATTTCCTCGCATCGGCCGACGTACCTGCATGCGAAGTACTATGATCGTCCGGACCTGATCCGTCACGACTACCGGTACACGCATTCGTATTTTGACCGCTATCACCGGTTGCATCACCGGGTGATCTGGCCGCACTACTATTATCCGGTCTACTACCAATTTGGCCCACGACATGTCCTGCGGCACGTCTACCCGTACTATCATCGCAAGTACGTGTTCATCAGTCTGGGTGGCTGGTGGCCGTACGATTACCCCTATCTGCGATACTACTGGTATGGGTGGCATCCCTACGTGTGGTATGGCTACTATCCCATCGCTTACGAGGTGCCCGTCGGGAGCTACAACTACTACACCTACAATTACTATCAGACCAGTGACGGCAGCTACACGAGCTACAGCTCCGCGGCGCCGGTCCAGAGCGAAGTGCCGGCGGTAGACCACACCACGTGGGCGGACGTCCGTGAGAAGCTCGAGCAGCAGAATGCCGAGCCGGCGTCGCAGACCTTGGCCGATACCCGGTTTGAAGAGGGTGTCAAGAGCTTCGAGTCGGGCAACTATGATGCGGCGGCCGCGAAGTTCGAAGAGGCCATGCGACTGTCGCCGGACGACATGATCCTGCCGTTTGCCTACAGCCAGGCGCTGTTTGCCAGCGGTCGGTACACGGAGGCCGCCGCTGTTTTGCGAAAAGCCCTGAGCAAGGCTTCTCCGGAGAAGGAAGGCGTTTTCTATCCTCGCGGCCTCTACTCGGATGATGAGGTGCTGTTCGCACAGGTCGAGAAGCTCGTGGACAAGCTCGACCAGTTCGGCTATGACCCCGACCTGCAGCTCCTGCTGGGCTATCACCTGCTGGGGCTCAGTGAAACGAGTCACGCCCGCGAGCCGCTCGAGCGGGCCAGCCAGGATTCGAGGAATGCCGAGTCGGCCAAGGTGCTGCTGAGGCTCCTCGAGAAGATTGAGAGCGAGGCCGAGGCGGCGGTCAAGGCCGGTGACCTGGAGGCTGAGAGTGCGGATACTGCGGCCGAGGATGATTCCAAGACGAAGACCGAGGTCGCGCCGGCACCCGCGCCCCAGGCGACCCCAGAGGGCGTCCAACTACCGGCTACCCTGATTGTCCCCAAGCGGAACGGGCCGGAGATTCAGCCCCAGAGTACACATGATTCCAATGCCGTGAAGGATGCGAACGCCCCGGAGACGGAGGGCAGCGTGCCTCCGATCGCGCCACCGGGAGACACCGGTCCCTCCAGCGGGGACACGGGCTCGCCCGGCGGCGCGGGCGCCGCGTTGACATCCTCGCGCTTCGATATGCTTGCGGGTGTCAACCGGTATCTGAGGACGGATTTCCTGGTCTTTGCCGGGATTGTCCTGCTCGCGTGGAGCGGGATCTACGTGGAAGTGAAGCTCCTGGATCGTGCCTGATGGCATTGGCAGAGGCTCCAACCCGGAAAGCGGGATTGTGCCAAAAGGAGGTGCAGCCATGATTGTCAACAGACAACGAGCCGGCATTCTGATCGTGGTCGCGGCGGCCCTGCTGATTGCGTCGGGTTGTCAGAATAACGCGCAGACGGGCGCCGGCATCGGGGCCCTCGCCGGAGCCGGCATCGGCCAGGCGATCGGCCGCAATACAGAGGCCACCGTCATTGGCGCCGCGATCGGCGGGATCGCCGGGTACGTGATTGGCAACGAGGACGACAAAGCTCAGGCGAGCCGCGAGCGGGCGAAGATCCGCGAAGAAACGGACTACGTGACTGTGAATGTGACGAATAGCAATGGCTCCATCAGCCGGGTTCGGCTGCGAAAGGAAGGCATCGGTTACGTCGGTACCCGAGGCGAATACTATGACCGACTGCCGACGGAGGATCAGCTCCGGCCGGTCTATGGCTTCTGATCGGTTTTTCAGGCTCTGTTGCAGGGCGACGCAGGGGAGTTTGCCGGTTGAACTCCGTGAATCTCCATGATAGAATGAAGAACTGCGGGTGTCGCGGCCCGCGCCTGTCGAGGTTCGACGATCGCGTCGCGGCAGGGGCAATGGCAATGACTATTGGAGAGTGAAATAACCGGACATGGACAAGCGGCTGCGTAACGCTTTACAGCAACTGACCGCCTCCGATCCCGAGTCGCGTCGCCGAGCCATGGAGCCTTTCGTGAGAGCGACTTTTGCCATGTTCATCCGGCATCTGCATCGCTACCTCGGCAACGAAGTCGAATGTGAGGATGTGTTGGAGGACGTGTACGCGGATATCTGGGAGAGCCCAGACCACCTGCGCGGCATCGAGGATGACCGGCGTCTGCTCAAGACGGTGTACCTCTACTATATGCGCAAGCGACTCCGCGAGGTCTATCGGAGGTTGAATCGCCGGGCGTATCTGTCCCAGGCCGATCTGCAGAGCTTGATGGCGCCGGACCTGGGACTGTGTGATCTGGTCTCGCAGGAAGAGCTGAAGCAACTCCTGCACAAGATGCTGGGCAAGCTCAAGGCGCGGGAACGCCGAGCCATCGAGCTGTGGATGGAAGGGATGTCCAACCGGGCCATCGCCAACCAGCTTGGAACGACGGTCGGTGCCGTCAAGATGCTGGAATTTCGAACGATCTTGAAATTGAGAGAAATGCTGAAGGAATACTCCAGGGAGTCTGGTCGGGAAGATTGACGGTCTTCCCGGGGACCCCAACGCCCTGTGTCGCGTTGGAGGAGCCCCGCAAGATTGGAGCGGTTTTCATATGCCGAGCACACACAGAGAGATTCAAGAGTTGTTGGCCGATTATGCCAGCGCCCTTCGCGACGGGAGCTTGCCGACGTTTCTCAAGTCCCTGACCCGCGAGGAAGCCACGCGCATCCACGATTCCCAGGACTTCTGGGAAGCGACCGAGGTGGTCCGACTGATGAACAGCGTGGGATTTGGAGACAGGCTGGTGACGCCTGACGTGGGCCTTTTTATCTCTCGCGTTGACGCGGGGATTGCGTCCCGGATGAAGAAGGCTCGGGCGTCAACGCGGGATTCCAGCCGCAGCCACGTGAACTTGCCGAAGGGGTTCGAGTCGTAGAGCCTCTGGGTAAGCTCGAGCCCGCTCAAGGGCCTTCAAGAAGGACGATAGAATCGACATATCGACATGATCCTGGATAGCTATCAGTGTTCTTCGTGTTACTTTGAGGACAAAGAGCCGAGCACGAGGATCGATCCCTCGACGATCTCCCCGCCTCAGACCCGGGTGAGCTTCAACAACGTGCTGGTGGTCTTTGTCTGCGTGGAACGCTACGACGGCCGCGAGGAGCTGGAGCAGATCGTCACCGAGCTGGGCTCGCTCGTCACCATGCTCGGCAAACGACCGGTCGTCTTGTGTCCGAACGTACACCTCTCGATCGACAAGGCACCCGAAAAACAGGCCGTGTTTCTCATCGACGAGCTTGAGAGGATGCTCCAGGAGCGCGGTCACGACGTGCATCGCCTGTCGTTCGGCTATCACAAGAAATACGGCCTGGAGTGCAACGGCAACGTCGGCAGCGTGGTCGGCCGGCGGTTCTACGGGTCCGAGCACAAGCAGTTCCTGCGCCTGATGACGAGGTTGGGCGTCTGCCCCCCGGAGTCGCTGCCGAGCGATATGCCGGTCTGGGCCGAAGTCTTGATGCAACGCCAGTTGAAGGTGCTCGGCAACCGCCGGGAGACCTACGCCACCGCCAAGAAAATGCTCGAAGAACAGCTCGACGCCACCGGCGAGGGGGAGTTGTGGACCTGCATGCTGTTCGAAGGCGAGCGGCAGCCCATGGAAGATTACCTCAGCCAGCTTCATACGATCCTGCACGAGTACCCTGATGTCTGGGTGCACCGGGCGATGAACCTGAGCGTCCCGGGCTTCTCCAATGCGGCCCGGCACCTGTTCCGCCGGTTTCCGGAGGCGATCGAGTCGGGCCGGCTGCGGATCTACAACAGCAAGGTCTCGGATATCGAGTTCCTGCTGTCCCGCAGCGCCGTGCTGCTGGCCTTTCCGCAGCGGCCGCACAAAGGGGAATCGCACGCCGGCGAGATCTCCTTTGGCATCTACTGTAAGGACGAGGATTTTGCGAAAAACCTGATCCAATGGTACAGCGCGTTTCTGGTCGATACCCGGTTCGGGTGGATTCGAACCGAGCCCGGTCTGGACGCGGTGATCAGCGAGTTGGAGGAAGAGGCGTTTCAGCAGGGGCGTGAAGATGCCTGAAACTTGTTGACCCTGCCTCATCACGCCGGGCGGGGAGGTAATACTGGACTTCTGCAAAATGGACATTGGGCCTATATTCTTCAAGGAAATCTCATTCTTCGATTTCCTTGAAGAATCGACGTAGATCTTCGCCTGTACGGTGGTCAAGATTCAGGAAGGAAGAATCGAGGAACAAGATTCTTCCTTCCCAAAATAGGCCCAATGTCCATTTTGCAGAAGTCCAGGTAACACACGGATTTGGGAACAGGGCGGTGCATGTGGCTCTCTCGGTGGCACTCGTTGTAGCCTACGTGGTGGTCCTCACGTTTGTGGCTGTCCGTGCGCGCGCCGCCCGCGAATTCTCGGAATTCTCTCTCGCCCGGCGGGCCCTGCCCCTGGCGTTGATCTTCGGCAGTCTCTGCGCCACGTACGTCGGGCCCGCGTTCTCCATCGGGTTCGTCGGCAAAGGTTTTAAGAGCGGTTTCCTGTTTTGGGGGATCGGGCTGGCTTACGCGATCCAGAACATCCTCGTGGGCGTTCTCATCGCGCCCCGTCTGCGCGGACTCGATGACTGCCACACGCTCGGCGACGCCATCGGCCAGCGGTATGGCAGCCGGGTGTGCCAGATCATGGCCGGCGTCATCTCCGTTGCCCTGTGCGCCGGATTCGCGACGGTCATGGTGCGGGCGGGCGGGCTGGTGATCCACGACGTCTTCCATCTGCCCTCCTGGGCTTCCGTCACGCTCATCGCAGCGGTCACGGCGCTCTACACTACCTCCGGTGGTTTGCGGGCCAGCGTCGTCACCGATGCGTTCCAGTTCACCGCCTTCACCATCCTGCTGCCTATAGTCCTGCTGATGGCGCTGGCGTTCCACCTGGACGGAGGGGTTGCCACCCTTGCGACCCACGCTTGTGCCGCGACGCGCGAGGGCATCGGCGCCATGAGTTCGGTGCAACTCGTGGGGTTGATCACGGCATTCCTGCTCGGGGAGACGCTGATCCCGCCCTACGCGAACCGGGCCCTGGCCTCCCGGACGACGAGTGCCTCGCGTAACAGCTTCGTGCTCGGCGGGCTCTTCAGCCTCGTGTGGTTCCTGGCGATGCTGTCCCTGGGCATTGTCGCACGGGTCATCATCCCGCCGGACACCAATGAGGACCATGTCCTGCTGACCCTGGTCAAGACGATCATGCCGGTGGAAGGCTACGCGTTGGTGATGGTCGTGTCGCTATCAGTCATCATGTCCAGCCTGGATTCGCTCTTGAACGCCGGCGCGGTGGCGTTCACCCAGGACATCGCCCGTCCCCTACGGCGGCTCTCGGATCGGGAGGCCCTGAACACCGGTCGGTTCGCCACCGCCGGCATTGCGGCGGCGGCGGCCATAGCGGCGGCAGGTTCCGTGGCGGTTCCCAGCATCATCGGCGGCCTTCTGCTGTGTTATGCCGTCTGGGCGCCCGCGATTCTACCGGCCCTGGTGTTCGGCCTGTGGGTGAGCCGACCCCGCCCGCTGGCGGGCATCTTGTCCATGGCGTCCGGGGCGCTCGTGGCCGTTGTCTTCCAATTCATCTGGCCGGAGGCCAGCCGTACGACGGCCATCCTGCCGGCGCTGGGTACGGCTCTCGTGGCCTACCTGCTCGGCCACCTGCTTGGCGCTCGTACAGGGGGGCACACCTGATGGCCACCCTTCTTCTCATCGCGGTCTTGGCGGCTTCCGCTCTCGTTGTGGCCAGCGGGATCTGGGTCGCCGTGGCCCTGATCGGCGCGCTGTGGCGTGTGGACGGGCCCGGTTCTGTGCCGTCCAACGACGCCGGACAGAAGAGCACCCCACAGTCCCGATAGACCCTGCCCGGTTTTGCATGGCATGGCTGCCCGCCGGCTACTATAATCGGCCTCATACGGATTCGGAAAAGTCCGTGCGCGTCGTACTCCGTGGCATCGGCATCCTACCGATGCTACATGGGCTGGAAGCCCATGCCATAGGCGGATCGAGCGCATGAACCCAGTCGAATCCACATCACGTGACCGAGTGTACGCAGGAGGTCCCGGCAAGGGACCGCGAAGTCCGTCGATTCCGGGAGGTCAACATGACGTTGTTCCGTGCCACCAAGCCTGTTCGAGACACGCTCCTTCTCACGGTTCTTCTGCTTTGTGCTTGTGCGGCGGCTGCCAGTGGAGCGTGCTCCGTGACACCCATCAGTCCGGGATGCGAGTACCTGAAGGAGCCCTTGGGAATCGACGTGCTCCGGCCCCGACTGAGCTGGAGACTTGAGGCGGTGGACCCGACTGCCCGCGGGCAGAGGCAGACGGCTTATCAGGTCCTGGT